>Ga0066255_1000618_pt2 | contig 56753 bp, 70 predicted proteins | sample ThiBiot_750_biof_FD_71148 | JGI IMG/M metagenome (GOLD analysis project Ga0066255, IMG submission 71148) | Wastewater bioreactor microbial communities from Cape Town, South Africa - Thiocy_expt_750_biof (version 2) | ecosystem: Engineered > Bioreactor > Thiocyanate-remediating >...
CTCGGGCCGGAAGGCGCGCGACACCACCGCGTCGAGCCGCGCCGCCTGCGCCCGCGGAAGCTTCGCCGTCGCCCGCGCGTCGCCCTGCGGCCACGGCTGGGCGTCGAGGTCCGGCGCCGTGAGGCCTGCGGGCAGGCGGGGAACCGGAAACCCGTCGGCCTCCAGCGTTCCGACCGGCAGCAGCACGCAACCCAGAAGCGGACGCCAGACCGCGATCCTCGGCGGCATGTCGGGCGCGTGGCGAATCTCGACCCGCTTCAGGTCGTCCCGGATCACCACGTCCTGCGGCGTGAAGCGGTCGCGGGCCGTCACGTTGCCGAAGATGTCGGCCTCCAGCCGCTCGGCCGAGAGATCCGCGGTGAAGCGGCCCGTGCAGTGATAGAGCGCCCGCAGGCCTGCGGACTGAGCGCGGCCGTGACGTTCGGTGGTCGGGGGATCGGCGGACTGGGCCGCGGCGGTGGCGGGCGCGAGCAACAGGCCCGCCAGCAGGAGGTTGCGCAACAACGACATCACAGGCTCCTCAGAGGTCGCGCCGGTGGATCGTGCCCACGCAGTGGATAGCCGCGTGATCCACGCCGCCGTGGCCTCTTTCATCCAGTCGGCGCGCATGGTCTCGCCCGACGTGGCGTTGCAGCGCAAGGCCATCTTCGCGGTGTATGCCATGCTCTCTGCCGATGATCCCGCGACAGCAAAAATGAATGAATACATGAACGGGCGTCCTGATTCGACCCCGTTCAAGCGCGCGGAGAAGGAGATGGTGAGTACCGACATCGTTTCCGTCATCGCTCAAACGCCGCAGACATGGCAGGTGGACTGGCTCGAGACCGTGCGCGACCGCCAGGGGACCGTGAAACAGGCGCCTTACCGCATGCGCGCGCTGGTGACCGTGCATGTGATCGAGCCATCTGCCGATACCTCCGAGGCGCAACTGCGCAACAATCCCTTGGGGATCTTTGTATCCGACTTCGCCTGGTCCAAACAATTGTGAGGTCCAACATGAGAGTTTCCTTTGAAATCCCCGGGATTCCCGAAATCCCCCTGAAAAAGCTGCTCGTGGCGATGGCTGCCTGCTCGCCCATACTCCTGGTGACGGTGGCGATCGCGAATAATGTGGTACCACCGGCCGATAGGCCGCCGGCACAGGCAAATGACGCCCAACAAAAGCTGCTGTTGCCGCCCCCACCACCCGCCGCGGCTTCCGGTCTGGTTCGGCCCGCATCAGGCACTTCAACGCCCATGAGGCCCACGTCCGCACCGGTGATGCCGGTCGCGCCGGTTCCGGAAACAGCCTCGAGTGCGCCGCCCGCGGCGCTGCACTTCAATAATCCCGAATTGAAACTCACGCCCCAGGAACGCGCCGCCCTGGATCTCGCGAAGAAATGGAAAGCGGGAGTCTCTGCGCAAGGCATCAAGCCCGTGCCGGGGGCGGATGGCACCATCCGTTTCCTGTTTGGCGCGGCGCAGCCGAGCATCGTATGCGCGGTGCTGCAGGTATGCGACGTCGAATTGCAGCCGGGTGAACAGGTGAATTCACTGCACCTGGGCGATACTGCCCGCTGGACGGTGGAACCTGCCGTCACCGGCACAGGCCCCCAGGCGGTGCAGCATCTCATCATCAAGCCCATGGACACCGGGCTGGAAACATCATTGATCGTCACCACCGACCGGCGCACCTATCACCTGCGCCTGCGCTCGCACAGAGCCGAATTCATGCCGCGCGTGGCGTTCATCTACCCGGATGAAGCCATGGCGAAATGGGAGGCAATCAGGAAGCAGGAGCAGGCCGCCCATAACCGCCAGATCCTGCCCGGCACGGGTGAGTACCTGGGCAACCTCGACTTCGATTACAGCATCGAGGGGCAGGCCTCCGGCTGGAAACCTTTGCGGGTGTACAACGATGGCGTCAAGACCATTATCCAGATGCCCGCCACCCTGAACCAACATGAAGCGCCCATCCTGCTCGTGGTCAGGAAGGATGGCGGGCTTTTCACCGACGAGGAATCGGTGCAGGTGAATTACCGGCTGCAGAATGATCGCTACATTGTCGATAGCCTCTTTGAGAAGGCGATACTGGTGGCGGGGGTGGGTTCCAGCCAGGATCGCGTGACGATCAGGAAGGGGAGATGAATATGCGCAATATCCTCCCGATGCTTTTCATTCTGCTGTGCGCGCACCTATCCGCCTGCGTGGGCCTGCCGCACCCGAACCGGTTCCAGGATGCGGGAAGCACGGCATTCGAGGAGCGCATCGCCACCGATACCGTCAACCAGATCGCAAGGCTTTATCCTCCCGCCAAGACCCAGCTCAACGTCACCTCAGACGCGCCCGACTCCTTTGGATCGCTGCTGACCGCGAAGCTTCGCGGCCGCGGCTTTGGGGTAGCGGAAACGATTGAGGCGAAGTCAGAGGCTTTTCCCTTCACGTTCAACCATGAGTTCCGGCCTAAACCGGGCAGCCCGGCGGACAAGGAACAGGAAAACAAACCTTCTCGCGCCGCGCCAGGGCTCGAGCTGCGCTATCAACTCGATCAGGCTCAAGCAGGGGCCTTTTCCCGCATAACGGTGAGGATAGGCAGCGCGGTGCTCGCCCGCGCTTATGTCCCCGATGTTGATGAAAGGGGCGCAGCGCCTGTTGGCGCATGGACGTATAGAGCGGACAAATATGGGGGGGACAAATGAGGGCGAACAAATGAGCGATCCCATGTCCCCGGCCGCCTCTCCGAATCAGCTGCCGCCAAAGTGGGGGGTGCGCCGGGTCAATAACCTGCCGCTGTACCTCATCGGCACCGCGGCCGCGGTGTTTTTTCTGATCGTCATGCTGGTGGCGATGGATCGCGCGAATAAAAAGCACACGGAGGAGTCGGTCAAGGCAAACGCAAACTCGGCCCAGTTCGCCAAGGAGATCACGGGTGAGCATCAGGGTGGCATGATCGCGCCGGCCTCGGCGCTGCCGGTCGAGGATAGTTATCCGGCCCATTCGGACTTGCCGCCCATGCCTCCCGTAACAGCGGGGAATGCAATGCAATCTGCCGAAATGGCCGAGGCCCAGCGCATCCGCCAGATGAAAATGCAGCAGTTCGAGGAGGCATTGAGGGCCAAGACGACGGTGCAAACTCAAGCGCCGCCCCGCCCTCAACAGCCTTTGCCCGAGGCGCCAAAAGCCCCGCCTGCAGGCGCCGACCCCACTGTCGCCTACCAGCAAAGGCTGGCGCAGCTTCGGAAATCCGCGGCATATGGTGGATATGGGGGATATCCAGGTGATGAGGGCGAATACGAGGAAGGGCAGGGGGGCGAGCAGAAGCCCAAAAACGATATCAACCAGTTCAGCGGAAAAGGGGAGATCGATCGCTGGAAGCTGGATTCAAGGCCAATTGCGCCAAAATCGCCCTACGCGGTGCAGACCACTTTCGTCATTCCCGCGATACTGATTTCCGGCATCAACTCGTCGCTGCCAGGGAAGATTTTTGGGCAGGTGAGCCAGGATGTCTATGATACCGCTACCGGCAAGTATCTGCTGATCCCGCAGGGCACGAAGCTCGAAGGGGAGTATTCCAGCGACGTGGCCTATGGCCAGGCAAGCGTGCTGGTCGCCTGGCAGCGGCTCGTATTCCCGGATGGCAAGACCATGGATATCGGCGCCATGCCCGGGTCAACTGGAGCGGGCTATGCAGGGTTCACCGATGAGGTGAACAATCATTACCTGCGCCTCTTCGGCACCGCCATCCTCATGTCGGCCATCTCGGCAGGCGTGGCCCTGAGCCAGAGCCAAAACCAGATAGCCGGGACGTTTGGCGCGCCCACTACCAACAGCGTCCTGAGCGCCACCTTGGGCCAGCAACTGGGGCGGGTGATCACGCAAATGATATCCAAAAATCTCAACATTTCGCCGACGCTTGAAATCAGGCCCGGATACCGGTTCAATGTCACTGTCACCCGCGACATGGTATTCGCCCGGGCCTATCAGGCGTTCGACTACAAACAGAGGGAACGGGGAGGGCAGGATGGATAGAAAACCACACAGTATCAGTCGCGCCTGCGCGGCCAGAATGGCTCTAGTATCGGTTCTCGCCGCCGTTTTGCCTGTGTCAGCGAGCGGAATTGCCGTGTTCGATGCCGCCAACATGAAGCAGAATGTCATCTCGGCGATCGAAGGCGTGAACCAGACCATGAAGATGATCGAGCAATACCAGTTGCAGCTGCTGCAGTACGAGAACATGCTGAGAAACACCATGGCGCCTGCCGCTTATGTCTGGAACCGGGCGCAGATGACCACTATGCGTTTGGTCGGCATGATGAACACGCTCAATTACTACCGCTACCAGGCCGGAAGCCTGGATGGCTACCTGTACCGCTACCAGAATCCCTCGTACTACATGAGCTCCCCATGCTTTGGCCCCAACGGCTGCACGCCTTCGGAGCGCGCGATACTCGAAAACAACCGGCGCCTGAACGCAGATGGCGAGAAGGTGGCAAACGACGCCATGATCCGCAGTCTCGATCAGCAGCAGCTCGACTTGACGGCGGATGCGGCGCGGCTGGAAGAGCTGCAGAAAAACGCCCAGGATGCGCCGGGGCAAATGGCCGCGATCCAGGCAGCCAACCAGCTGGCCGCCAATCAGGCTAGCCAGCTCATACAAATCCGCGCGCTATTGATCGCGCAACAGAATGCGGAAGCGGCACGCCAGGCGAAGATGGCCGATATCGAGGCACAGCAGGCGGCAGCTTCGGCGCAATTAAGAAATGGCACATTCAAGAAAAGCACACCTCGGGAATGGTAAGGAGGAGATATGAAGCTTCAATATCCAGTCAGCGCACTGATTTTTGCGGCCGTCATTTTAAGCGGCTGCACCGAGAACATCCCCTGTAGCGAAATCTGGAGATACAAAGGCATGCCTGAATACGAGGCGATGGCAAAAAGATGCCCCGAACAGGCAGCCGCTGCGGAATCAGTTAGAAAAGGTACCTTCAAGAAAAGTGAACCGAAGGAGTGGTAGTGCCATGGATATGAGAAATTCAGGCTTATTGCCCGGTTTGCTGCTTCTGGCGCTGATATTCTTTTCGGCGCAAGCACAGGCCGCCATTGATAGCGCAGGGGTGATGGACAATATCCTGTCGCGTTACCACACGGCTGCCTCTACATGGCAGACGGTCATCACCCAGCACGCGAGCTGGCTTTTCTGGCTGCTGGTAGTGATCAGCATGGTCTGGACGTTTGGTCTGATGGCGCTGCGGCGAGCGGATATAGGCGAGTTCTTTGCCGAATTCATCCGCTTTACGGTCTTTACCGGCTTCTTCTGGTGGCTGCTCATCAATGGCCCGTCCTTCGCCACATCCATTATCGCTTCGCTCAAGCAGATAGGATCGGAGGCCAGCGGGCTTCGCGGCATGGGCTCCCCTTCCAGTATCGTGGATATTGGTTTCGAAATTTTTTACAAGGTATTGGAGCAATCTATCGTTTGGGAGCCGGTTGATAGCGTGGTTGGTATCTTAATGGCCACCATCATTTTGATCATTCTGGCGCTCATCAGTGTCAATATGGTCATTCTGCTGATATCCGGCTGGATACTGGCTTATGCCGGCATATTCTTCCTCGGTTTCGGCGGTTCGCGCTGGACTTCCGAAATAGCCATCAATTACTACCGCACGGTCCTCGGGGTCGCGATATCGCTGTTTGCGATGGTGCTGCTTGTCGGGATCGGCAAGACGTTTCTCGACGATTATTATTCGCAGATGAGCGGTGGCCTCAACCTGAAGGAAATGGGCGTTTTGATGGTGGTCTCGGTGGTGTTGCTTACTCTGGTCAACAAGATTCCGCCCATGCTAAGTGCAATTGTTGGCGGTGGGGCAGGGGGGATAGGCAACCTGGGGGCGGGGGCCGCGGTGGCCACGGCGGCAACCGCTGCCGGTGTTGCAACCGGCATGATGATGGCCTCAGCCGCCCATGCGGCGGGCGGGGCCTCAGCAATCAAGGCCGCTTACGACGCGGCGCATGGCAGCATGGAAAGCGGCATGGGCCTGTTCTCGGACAGGGTAGGGGAGCAGGGCAGGCCATCCTCTGGCGGGGGGCTGGGGCAGATGATGGATACGGGCGCACGTTTTGCCGGAGAAATGGCCTCCCATCTGGGGCGTGGTGCGAAGGAGGCGGTAAAAGCGGGAGTTGCCTCGCAAGGCGGGCGCGTAGCCCAAACCCCCGGCGGAAAAGTCGCGGATGCCATTCGAGCGAACGCCCCCGAGCCAAAATTCAAGGGCAATGCTTTCGCCAATTCGAACGAAACCAAACTCGACCCAGAAGCGGAAGCAGCGGCGTTCCGCGATAGCAAATGAGGGGCAGCGCGCCATGATGGATTTGCCCCCGGACATGCAGGAACGCATAGTCTGCTCTATTCAAGCCGCCGTTAAATACGAGGTGCCTGCGAATATCCTGCTTGCGGTGGCGGAGAAGGAAGGGGGCAAGCCGGGCCAATGGGTGAAAAACTCGAATGACACTTATGATGTCGGCCCGATGCAGTTCAATACCGCTTATCTTTCCGGCCTAACCAGGTATGGCATTACCCCGGAACATGTGGCGCAGCCTGGATGTTATTCCTTCACCCTGGCCGCCTGGCGCATCCCCATGCACATCCAGAATGACCGCGGCGACTTGTGGACCAAGGTATCCAACTATCACTCGTACACGCCTCACCTCAATGCAGCCTACCGTGTGGATCTGATACGAAGGGCAGCGAGGTGGGAAAAGTGGCTCAGTACTAGATTCTCCACTCGGGACGTGACCTTTCAAATGGGCAGGCGGTAAGCGTCGATGTGGATGATCGGCTTAGCCGATCGTCCGGCATGCTGCGCCTGGCCCATGGACAACCCTGCTGGAAAACCTGATGGATGAACAAGGCCTCGCCCACGAGGTTTCCCACAGGGATTGCCCACAGGCTTCCCGGACTTCATCCACAGAAGGTAAATTTTCCTGACGCGGCCCGGAGGCCTTGCCTTAATTATTTTATTTAGGGGAATTTTCCTTGAAAACCCACCAAAGGCCTTCTGTACGCTACGGTATCAACCCCACTGCCTTTGCTGGCTTAACTAGCCTTCCTAGATTCGGTCCAGGAGGCTCGCTTTCGTGAGGCGTCCCGCGGCTATTGAAACTGGCCAATAGCGCGTTCCTTTTTTATTTCAAGCAGAATTACAAACGGACGAATATTGGCCAAACAGAACAGGGGAATTACTGGATGAGGCTAGTTGCGCTACGTAGGACATTACTGCGGGGCTTGACGTCAAACGCATTTGCAGCATAACCAAAACACGTTGATGAAGTGATAGGTATTCCCCTTTCTTCGAAAAAGCTTCTCATGTGCTTTTGCTTATATAAGCTGCATCTGGGATCAATCGAAACTTGAGTAATAAAGCCCGGCGGTACCGGCAGGAACAGTGCCTCAGCGACACGAAGTTGTTTTTTTATTGCCTCTTCCTCCAATAAGACCTGAGCCAACTCTACCAAAACCCAATCTGGATTCAGACCCACCATCGAAAGGTCCAAGCGCTCGATCTCTGTTCTTGCTGTTTCCAAAGTTCCTGCATCATACGGAACCGCCTGGATCACAGCACGCACCTCCCTTTCATGGGAGAAAGATGTATCTTTCATTTCAAATGCAGCAAATCGATATTGGTCTGCCCGTGCATGATCTCTCGTGCTCCTTTCAAGTGCGTTCGCTGGTTCCCTGAGCGCCGGCGATAGGTGAGCCGTCGTAGCTCGTAGTTATTAGTTTCTTCAGGCCCAGCTTGGTGAAATTGGCGGCGAAGTACTTAAAGAAGTTGCTCTCGAAGGGGTCATCGCAATTACAGTAGACGACCTTACCGCGGAAGGTGTCGGGATTAAACTCCAGGTAGGCCTCGACCTCCTTCTGGATGTCGGCATACTGGGTGTAAAATTCGTCTCGTTTAGCAGCCTTTGCGGCACCGAGACCTTGATTCATTGTTTGCTTCCTCGGCGCATTAGCTTTTTTCAGTTTCTTTGACGTCATTTAGCTTATTTTTGACATGATCAACCGCCAGAGGCAAGCTACGCTTGCCCAAGACGACTTGGCAAACAATTATGCGGGTAAAGGAAGCAGCTTTGAAATTACCGTCACAACAAAAAGAGTGACTCCTGTTTGGGGTGTATTCGGACGGGATTAGCCGCAGTTAGCCTAATTTTACCTGTTCGAGGAGTTGGGTAAAAATAACCAATTTTACATTTTTGGCGGGGTGGCAATATTAGCCCTCATTGTTCAGAAGAGGTCTTTTTCAAGGGGTACGTGGTGTTGCATAAAAGGTCCCTTTTGCTACACTAAAACGAGCAATGCTAGAGGAGAAGACACGAAACGGAAGCCGGGGCAGCAGCAGCCGCGTGGGTTGAGCCGAAGATTGAAGCCCGAGCTCTAACAAAACGCCCCACTCGGTAGGACACGGGGTGGGGCGTTCGGATTGGCATAGGGTCAATGTTTCTTGTCGATGGGTGGCTCTGGGTCGTTGCCGTAGCTGTTGCTATTGCGGATGGTCCCGTCCGGTCGATGAATCACGACTTCGACGTGCTCGCGCTTTGCCTGCTCGCGTGCCTGCTCGATGGCTTGCTTCTGCGTGTCGGCGGTGTGGCCGACGCGCTGCGCGCCTTCTTTGAGGGTAGCCCAGCCGCCGTTATGCGGTATGACGTGAATGTCTTTCTTGGTCATGTCAAAGGTCCTCCACGGTGATTTTTTTGGGGTCCTGCCCGATTGAGCGCAGTTCGGCGTCGGACAGCGGCATCCCAAGCTTGTTCTTGATGTAGGCCTTTGTTGCGCTTCGTGCCTGCCGGTTCGATACGACGGAGTTGGCCACGATGCAGACATTTTCCCAGTCGGAGTTTTTCTTCGACCAGTCGATGCTCTGCAGGCTGGTCAGCCGGTCGCGCCAGTTTTCATCTTTCATCAGCTCCAGCCCGAGGCCGCCAAGGGCGCGAAGTACCGTCGAGTGGGAGGCGATTTTTTCGGCCCGCAGCTCACCTGCTTCCTTGTGATGGCTATGAACGCTGGTCCAGTCGGGCATGTTCTTCGCGACCACTGACCAATACTCGTTCAGCTTCTCGGCGTTGGCCATGATGTCGTCCTCCTCATGGCCTTTCAGCAGCTCGCGGTTAGCGTCGTAGAGCGCGGCCAGCGTGAACAGCTTGGTGGACTTCGCCTTGAGTGACATGCTGTCTTTGTCGGTCAGGTCGCGGAACACCGGCACCTGGTCAAGCGAGGCTAGCGTCGCAGCTGAAATCTTGTCGCGCTTGTCGTAGAGGATGTCGAGCGACTTCGAGGTCTTCTGCCCGTAGCGGTTCAGGTCAGAGAACATCTGCTGCACACGGTCTTTGTTCTCGTAGGGGAACAGCAGCACCGAAATCGTGTGTTCGCCGATGCTCGGATTGTCCTTCAGAGCTTCAGCGATGCCTGCGCAGCGATGCTGGCCGTCGTTGATGATGAGTTCATCGCCCAACTTCAGCTTCAGCACGCCGATGGCCCCATCCATGCCGTTGCCGTTCGGCACGGGGTCGAAGACCGGCGTGGATTTGTAGGACGCAGTGATGGACGAAAAGATGTAGTCTTCATCGTTTTCATTAATGTAGTCGCGCAGCTCGGGGATGCGCTTCTCGGTCAGGATGCGCTGCTCGCGGTCTTCCGGCGTGAACCCTGCCCAATCGGTGAACTTGAACAGGTTGGGAAGTGCACTCATGGGCATGAGGCAGGCGTAGTAGGTGCGGGAGCCAATCTTTCCCCGCATGGCTGGAACGTGAACGTGCATGGTGGTTTCTCCAAAAAGAGCTCTAAAGCCACAGAGCGACAATCGCTCAAAGGCCCGAACGAGCTCGGGTGGGTTTTGAGCTAAATGTTCGGAAACATCACAGCTCAGAGCGAATAGTCACACAGCTCTAAACAAAAAACAAGAGAGCTGTAAAAATTATTTGAGGCAGCTCTATCAAAAGAATCATTCAGCTCTATGGATCATCTGCTCGCGTAGTGGGATTGTGGCAATTTTCGTTTAAGCTTTCTGTAGCAAAATGATTCCCTTTTGCTACACTAAAAATGACGACATCAAGGTATTGTTTTTTTGGATTTGTCATATAGCAAAAGGCCGTGGCGAAAAGAAAGAGAGGAAAACTGCGAAAATAGGATATGCGCGAGTATCGACCGGGCCAATAGGAAGGCCACATATCTAGCCAAGTCTAATAGCTCACCTTAAACGTCGGACTATCTTCCGGCCGGGTCTTCCGGTGATCGTAGATTCGGGTTGTCGCAATATTCGCATGCCCCAGCCACTCCTGTACTTTCGCAATATCCGCACCGTTATCCAATGCATTAGTTGCAGCAGTGGCCCGCATTACGTGTGGCCCCATGTTTTCTCCGAAAATACCAAGTTTCTTTAAATACTTCAGCACCACCTGTTCGTAAACATTTCCGGGTGTAAGCGCCGTGTAAGTGTGTCCGTGCACGTTATTCTTGATCGGCCGAAACAGTGGCGCATCGGGATCTTGCCCGTGCCCAGCAGCTTCCAGGTACTCTTCTATTAATGTCAGCGTGCCGGGATGGGTGGGTACGAAGCGCATCTTGCCCCCTTTGCCTTTTACTCGGAGATGCGCTACGCCTCGGCGAGATTGGCAATAGTCTTTCACCTTTAGCTTCGTCAGCTCCTCCCGACGTATGCCGTGATAGAGCAAGGTTGAAAGAATAGCGCGGTCGCGCTTGCCTTTTAGCGTGTTCGCATCTGGAGCATTCAGCAATGTACGCGCCTGGGCATCGCCGAGTGCTGGTGTTTTTCCCTGTTGAGATTCCACCATTGGGCGTTTCACGCCTTTGACCGGATTATGTGTCACTGAATTCGACTCACATAAATGTTCGAACAATGAAGCCAGCGCGGCAAGCTTCCTCCGAATAGTGGAGCCGGCCAGCGATTTTTCCTCCAGTGTTTTGCGCCAGGCCAAAACATGGGGCCGAGTCACGGTCCGGAAATCCTCCGGTTGGTGAATGCCGACAAATCTCATGAAGTCGCGCAAATCATTTTCGTAGGCACGCCGCGTTTGGGGATTGTCGATGTTGGCAAACCACTCGATCGCGGGAGGAACATCGTTCAGTTGGCGAAATTGATCGGACGTCAAAATGGACACTTCCGATTCGACGGAAATTTCGGAAAGATCAGACTTTTGAGGTTTTGGAATGAGAGAATTCATGAGTCTATTTTACAGTTGATAAAATATGTTATCAATTGTAAAAAGGGTACGAATTAGCAGCAGATTCCCAGTATGGCGACGCTCACAAAAGCGCCTTCACACAATGTTTGATTTTATTTTTTAATTTCGATAACAATAGAAATATGGAAACTAAAATAGCAGTAGCCGCTCTTGCGGCACTGGCTCAGGAAACACGCCTGTCGGTTTTTCGCTTGCTGGTTGAGGCGGGTCGTGAAGGCATGTCCGTGGGCAGCATCGGTGAAGAGTTGGGAGTACCGCCTGCGACCCTTTCCTTTCACCTCAAGGAACTCAGCCATGCGGGGTTGGTGGTCTCGCGCCAGGAAGGCCGCTTCATCTACTACATGACCGACTTCGCGCAAATGGCGGCGCTGATGACGTTTCTTACCCAAAACTGCTGCAAAGGCATGCCGCACGAGTGCCTCACAGCGATGGAAACGGCACTCGATAGTTGCTGTATGCCTGCGTAAGCTAAACCTGAAAGGAGCAAATAATGAAACGCTTTCACGTGGATGTCGCCGTTGACGATCTTAACGCAAACATCCGCTTTTATTCTTCGGCAGTATTCGGCGCCGAGCCTTCGCACTTCTCTACAGCGCCTTGACTTTATACCGCGGTATAGGCCGTAGACTGGCGCCATAAGACTGCCCATGAGAACGGGAGCCGTGGTTATGCTCGCATTGACCACAGTTCTTCCTACTACTGCGAGCCCACAGGATGACCTCGGGGGTCAGGTCAGCGACTCAGCCTCAAAGCCGAAGCCCAGGACGAAGACCGTAACAATCCCCGTCAGTGGCATGGGTTGTGGGGAATGTGCGGACCGGGTGAAAAAGGCACTTGAAACCCTCGACGGCGTTGAGGCGGTGGAGGTTATTAACTGGCTCGACAGCGCCCGCGTTGTCTACTTCGAAGAGCAGGTAACACTTCGGTGCATGGTCGATGCCATCAAGGAGCTTGGCTATGAGGTCGGAGAACCAAAGGAGGAGATCTAAAGCGTCCGGGCAGATTCGTATTTCAGCCCGGCGTTATCGCGCGATCTCAACTGCAGTGGAGGCATACATACATGCATGAGAAGCGAGCCCATTCCGTGCCATTGCCCGATCGTATTCCTGCGAGGGACATCGACAGCAGGATCGATGGAGCGATCCAACGCGGCGGCGTTGTCGACATCTTCTTAGATGGCCAGTCACTCCGGGCTTATGAAGGCGAGACCGTCGCGGCCGCACTTCTGGCAGGTGGCCGATGTGCACTGCGGAGGACAGCGCGCTGGAGCGAACCCCGAGGCGTTTATTGCGGGATCGGAACTTGTTTCGATTGCGTCATGACGATCGACGGAGAGCCCAGTGTCCGGACGTGCCAGACGATCGTGCGGGACGGAATGCGCATCGAATCTCAACAAGGTGAAGGCGTTTGGAGAACCGAACCATGACCGAATCCCGACCGTTTGTGGTGATCGGGGGTGGTCCTGCTGGGATGGCGGCTGCAATCGAAGCGGCACGCTCTGGACTTCCCTGTACGCTGATCGACGAAGCCCGCAGCCTCGGAGGACAAATCTATCGTCGTCCCATCGATCCGTTAACGCCAGCGGACCCTTCTGCTTTGGGTGATGATTTCGCAAGAGGTGAGCGGCTCCGGACCGAATTCACAGCCGCGGCGAACAGAATCGAAGTTCTCCTGAACACGTTCGTACTGGACGTTTCGGATGGCCACGATGTTATGTGGGCTTCTGAACGTGCTTCGGGAATTATCCGTGCCGAACAACTCGTCATTGCAACCGGCGCTTACGATCGTCCCATCCCGTTTCCAGGCTGGACGCTGCCGGGAGTGATGACGGCCGGTGGTGTTCAGGTTCTCATCAAGACGATGCAAGTCAAACCGGGACGACGGGCGCTCGTGGCGGGCACAGGGCCACTCATCGTTGGAGTCGCCAAGCGCCTGCACGAGATCGGAGTGGAAGTTGTTGCTGTACTCGAAGCGGCCAGTGTCTCCTGGTCACGCGCTGTATTCCCGGAGGAATGGGCTGAGTGGAGTCTGGTCTACGACACATGGAGAGCATGGGATATCCTGCATCAGGCCGGGATTCCGGTTCTCCCTGGCCATACCGTTTTCGAGGCCCGCGGCTCGCAACAAGTGCAGAGCGCAATATATGGACCAGTCACTCCGCAAGACTGGAGACCGCTTCGCCATCAGGCGCAGAGCGTTGACGTTGATCTTATCGTCTGCGGATTCGGGTTCGTGCCGAATACCGAACTGACCGTGCTCGCTGGTTGTCGCCACCAATACTGCCATGAGCTGGGCGGATGGATGCCTGTTATCGATGAGCTGGTGCGGACGAGCGTTCCCGGTATTTTTGCGGCCGGGGACGGGGCCGGCGTCGCCGGTGCGCTGGTCGCGCTGGAGGAGGGACGAGTCGCAGGGACCACGGCTGCCGAGCAAGCCGGAGCCATCACACGAGATGAAGCCGAGAAAAGGCGGGCCGGACCTCTTCAGCGGCTGACTGCACTGGCGGAGCTACGCCGAACTCTAGACCAAATCTCGTGGATCCGGCCGGGACTCCTCGAGTTGGCGTCGCCGGACACGCTCCTGTGCCGCTGCGAGGAAGTCCGGCTCAGTGAGGTTCAGGCAGCATTCGAGCAAGGGGCTCGCGACTTACAGGCGACAAAGCTCTTCACGCGCTTAGGGATGGGTCCCTGCCAGGGACGGAACTGCGCTCCCTCCACAGGCATGTATCTGTGCAAGGTAATGGGGCGGACGGCCGAAGAAGTCGGCCGGATCAACCCACGGCCACCAGTCAAACCTGTGACGCTCGGCTCGCTGGCTCAGATGAGTAACGTCGGACAAGCACCAGCCGGCGATCCATTGGATGCCGTCAATACTGGAGGTGCGCTGTGAACCACACTTCCGATGTTGTGGTCGTGGGCGGAGGGGTGATCGGCTGCGCGGTCGCCTACTACGCTGTCAAACAAGGACTGCGTGTAACACTCATCGATCAACCCAAGCGCGGGCGTGCCACATCCGCCTCGGCCGGTGGCCTCTGGCCGCTGGGAGAATCAATCGGACTCGGGTGTGGAGTTATCTTCCACAAAGCGATGGTCGCAAAAGGGACTGTTGCCCAGGGTGCTGGCCCGGCACAACTCCCCCGTCCGTTTCTCGACTTCGCGCTCCAGTCAAACTCGATGTTCCCTGCACTCGCCGAGGAGTTGTACGAGACCAGCGGGATCGACTTCGAATATGAGCGCACATCACTCCTGTTCCTGATGTACGATGATGCGGACGTTGCCTTCGCCCGGCCACTGTGGGAGAGTTGCCCTTGCGGGCATTCGTTGATCGACTGGTTGACGCCTGAAGAGCTTGCGAAGTTGGAGCCGGCCGTCACGCGGGAGGTGCGCGGGGCGTTGCGTTTCAATGGCGACGACCAGGTAAACCCGTATCGCCTGGCGGATGCGTTTCGGGCAGCGGCATCCAGGCTTGGCGCAACCGTCGTTCCGCATACGGAGGTAACAGCGCTTCGTATGCAATCGGGGCGCGTGACAGCAGTCCAAACCCGGTACGGACAGTATGGCTGTGACGTTGTGGTCAATGCGGCCGGAGCCTGGGCGCCCGAGATTGGGCGAATGGCTGGCTTGGACATTCCCGTGCGACCTGTCAGAGGGCAGATCGTCGGTACGGAAGCGCTACCGGAGAACATTCTTTCGGCGTGTCTATCCACGACCGACTGCTACCTGGCCCAGAAGAAACATGGGGAGATTATCATCGGGAGCACGACCGAAGAGGTCGGCTACGACGCAAGTGTTACGCCTTCAGCAATCAAGAATCTTTCCGCCGGAGCGATACGCGCCGTCCCATTCCTAGCTCGTGCCCGGGTCAAACGAGTCTGGTCGGGACTGCGCCCCGGTACGCCCGATGAGCTACCTATTCTTGGACCGGCCGACGATGTCGCGGGCTACCTAAATGCGTGTGGGCACTTTCGCACGGGGATCCTGACATCCCCAATCACAGGCCTTCTCCTTGCAGAGATGATCAGCGGCAAGCCAGTCTCGTTCCCCGTTGACACCTTCTTGCTTTCGCGGTTCAGCCCCGCTGAGCGCCACCTTGCAGAGGCTCAGGTCGACACGCGAGGCAACTCAGATGCACCGGGAGCGTGCTATGTCAATTGAAACTCTTACCGGTAATGCGGTTGCAGAGACGGCGTTTGACGTGCCCGGGCCGTTAGCACTGGATTTTTATCAGTCCACCTGTCCACCTTGCCTCGCACTGGAGCCGCGTCTGGAATCTGGAACGTGTGGCCGAGAAGTACGCTGGTCAGCAAAAGGTCGAGTTCCGGCCGCTGGGTATCCTTTCCCGATGCCTTGTCGGTGAACACCTTGTCCACATGAACCTGCTCCAGTTGCCGTTCCGGGTTCTGGTCGCGCTGGCCGGCATGGCCCTGCTGGCTGCATTGGGCGCCATCGTCTACGCCCTCAAGTTGAGCGGTGGCTTCAGCGCTAGCGTCCCCTGGCTCGCCGGCGCACTGGCCCTGATCCTCATTTTCGGGATGGGTTTCCATATCGTCTACATGGCCGCGATGGCCCTGGGGCGTGGCATTCTCAACCAGCATGTGTTGGTCGAGTTCGGGGCCTTTGCCGGGCTTGCGGGCGGGTCGATTGGCCTGGCCGTGCACCTACCGGACTGTTCCGACCGAAGCGTTTTTTGCGGTCACTGTGATGGTGCTGACCTACCACATCTTTTCCGAGTGGCTGTCGCTGATTGTCAAGACGCGCAGCTCGCAGGCCGTCAAGAAACTGCTGGATCTGGAGCCGGATGTCGCGCATGTGGTCAGGGACGGCCAGGAACAAGAGGTTCCGCTTGAACAGGTGCGCGTGGGCGACCTCGTGCGCATCCGCCCGGGTGCGCGGGTGCCGGTCGACGGTCAGGTGGACGCCGGCGAATCGGACGTGGACGAGTCGCTTGTCAGCGGCGAGCCGCTGCCCGCCATTTCGATTCGGGCAAAGCGGGCAACTAGCGGCTGGGGCGCATTCGCGCTTGGCGTAGCGTTTGCCGTCGCCGTCTGCCCGTTTTGCACGCCCGCTCTGGTGGTGCTGCTCGGCATCGCCGCAGCGATCGGATCGCCACTGTTCGGCGGCACCCTGTTGCTGGCCTTTGCCTTGGGACGCGCGATGCCCATTATCCTGGGCGCCTTCGCGGTGGGGTGGCTGGAAGGTCTTTCCGCGCTTCAACGTTTTCAGAAGGCGTTCGAGATCGCCGGCGCAGTTGTGCTCGTTCTGGCAGGCCTTTACATGCTGAATGCGTACTTCTTCGTGATTCCGCAACTGGAGGCCTAGCGGCCGTACCTCCCCAACATCATTCGAACGGAGAATTGACTTGATCCATGATGCCGCCGGCGCACAGGCCCCGGGTGAGCGCGAGCGTTTGCTTCGCATGCTCGCAGCCGCCACGTTTATCATTTTTTTTCAGGCGTATATGGTCGCGCCAATCATACCGGCGCTGTCCAGCATCTTCCATGCGCCGGAGCAGACGGTCGGCCTGATTGTTCCGGCCTATCTCATCCCATACGGGATCGCGACGCTGATCTACGGGCTGCTGGCGGATCGCCTGGGCATTCATCGCATCATGTTTGTCTCGCTGGCCGCGTTTGCGGCGCTCACGGCCTTGACGGCGACCGCCGTCTCCATTGAACAGATCGCGTTATGGCGGGCCTTGACGGGGCTCGGCGCCGGTGGCGTCGTGCCACTCGGCCTCACACTCGTGGGCAGACTGTTTCCCTATGAACAGCGTGGGCGCCCGCTTGGCTGGTTGTTCGGTGCCATGGCCGGGGGGATGGCCTTCGGCTCGCCGTTGGGCGCAATGCTGGTGCCCTTCATCGGCTGGCAAGGCTTGTTCCTCGCGGTCGGAGCGGCGGGAGCAGGCGTTCTGCTTCTCTTTCTGCCCTATCGACGCCTCATCGCCGCTGCTATCGCGCCGGTGACCGGCACGCTGGGCGATCTGTTTCGCGGCTATGTGAGTCTGATCGGCACGCCACGAGGGCAGCGCACTTACAGCTATGTGTTGGTCAATTCGATGTTCCACTCCGGTGTCTTTACCTGGCTTGGCGTGTATTTCGAGCAGCGCTACGGTATGGGGCCGGTCGGTGTCGGACTCGCGTTGCTCGGTTACGGCGTGCCCGGTTTCCTGTTCGGGCCGCTGATCGGCCGCATGGCGGATCGATGGGGCCGTGCGCGATTGCTTCCGATTGGCCTCGCACTCAGCACACTGGCGGCCGCGGCGCTGCTCGTCGGCTTCCCTGTGATCTTCGCGCCGGTCGTGGTGATGATGCTGTCGTTGGGTTATGACATGACGCAGCCGCTTTTCGCCGGCATTGTCACTTCGCTGGGGGGCAAGCGGCCCGGACAAGCCATGGGGCTGAACGTGTTTACGCTCTTCATTGGCTTTGGCGTGGGCAGCGTGATCTTCGGCGAGGTGCTCCGTTTCGGCTTCGGACCCGCGCTCGGAACGTTTGCTGCGGTCGAGCTTGCGGCTGCGCTGTGCTCGCTCCAATTATTCCGTTCAGAGCGCCCTTCGCCCGCACCGGAGCAGTCTGCGCCGGGTCGGTAAGGCCGGGGGCGCGGCCGGCCATAAAGGGGCACACTCGGATCCTCGGATCGCCGTAAACCGGTGCCTTAACTGGGAGATTCATGTCCGGAGTTCGCTCAGAGCGGCGACGTAAGGCCTGCCCCACCTCAGGCTGGTCATGCATGCAATACCTTCGCCGCCGAGCCCGAACGGTGACGCTTAACGTACGTAAATTTCCGAATCTTGAGATGCCCCCTAGTCCGTTCAGAGTTCAGCGCGGCCAGCGGCATTTCGAACGGCGTGCCCCTGGTCGAAGGCAACGGGCTTGTACCTGTCTGCGGCTGTGGAGGTACTGGGGTCGGAGTAGTGGCTGTGGCAGGGGCTGCTGCACGTTGAGAGCGGAGGGGGAGCCCAACGCTGGGGGTTGCATAGTACCCCCATTCATAGACATCCGCCGGGCATACTCAAATTTCGTGTGCGACAAATCCCGCATGTTTGTGGCAGGCGGCGATGAAGTCTTTTGGGTCGGGATCTCGAACGTCCGGGTAGGCGTGAGCCAGTACGTCGGGGGGTACGCCCAACCAGTAGGAGGTCTGAAGCCGCATCCAGAGCAACAGCGTACGCAATTCTCTGCCCTGAAACCGCCTGGCACTTACATAGATTGGAGGATGCCGAATATAGGCTGTCTGGCCGGTTCGTTCGATTTTCCTCGAGAACGCGTAGTCTTCCATTAAGGGAAACGGAGGGAAACCCCCAAGGGAGCGATAAATTTCTCGACGCACGAAGATGCCAGAATCGCCGTAATAGCGCTGCGTTAGTAAACGGCGAAGATCGTTTGAAGGCACGAGAAATCGGGTGAACCAGGACTCGGGCAGGAAACGCGGCAGAAAATTCCCGCCGATCATTCGCGGGTCGGCCAATGCGTCGAGAATTGCTTGTCGTCCCGCAATCGGTAGCCGGGCATCGGCATGCAGGAACAAGAACACATCGCCATTGGCCACACGGGCGCCAGCGTTCAACTGGATGCCGCGAGCCTTGAGGCTGGAAACGACCTTTGCGCCTGCACATATTGCAGCGCATGCAGTACAGTCCGGGCTCTCGGCATCCACGACGATTACTTCCTCTCCGATCTTCCGCGCCCAGCGCACGGCGTCCTCGATAAGAGGAGCCTCCTTCCAGGTTGGGATCACCACGGAAATGGTCGAAGGAGTCTTCATAAATCCAGCTGCCATGCGGGGGATCACCTTGTCCGCTCCCGCTCGAGCCGTCCCGCGCGCCGTTAATGCCGGCGGTTCCCCGCCGTGATCGCTTTAGGACGCCACATATCGACGCTGTCCGTCTCCTGTGGCGTGCATTATTGCACGCCAGATTGATCGATCAAGAAAACAGGACTGCAGGGTATTGCTCCTATGATTCCTTAATGGCGATCAATTGCCATTAAGGAATCGATACTTAGTTTACCCACTTCAAATTTTTCTCTGCTTTAGGCGGTACCCATCTGCCTGCAAACAGCTGCGCATTTACGACAAACCTCTACACACTGCCGCATGGTAGCGGTTTGGGTTTGGACTTTTTCGCATTCGGTCGCACAGGCTTCACAAATTGCCGCGCATGCGGCACAGATTTGTTGTGTCTGGGCCAGTCCGCTCGTCACGCATTTCACGCAGAGAATACAAATGTCTGCGCATATTTGGCAAAGTTTAATACATTGAGCCAGACCGGGACTTTGCTGATCAATGCATTCATTGGCGCACTGTTCGCATACTTTGAAACACTCAAGTACTATATTGAGGGAATCACTTCTCTGTTGTGTTTGAATTGCCATGTCCGTACTCCTTTTAATAAATTAAAAAAACAGACCGCCCAACAGAATTAGCGGTATTGTCACTGTGATGACAACACGCCACCCTGAACTTCAAAAAAGTAAGACCAAAATGTCAGCCACCGTGTTACATCATTTTTCGAAGCAGTCCCTAATGGTCCCTAATGCCTTGCTACGCCTCAACAGCGGTGAAACCAGTTTTGCCCACTGCTTCCTTGAGTTGCTCCTTCTCGACCCGACCTGGCTCATACTGAACGTAGAAATGCTTTTGCGATACCTTGGGCTTGACCTCGCGGACACCCGGCACTGCCTTTAAAGCTGTGCTGATCTTTGAAGCGCAACCTTCGCAAACCATACTCGGAACAAGCAGTTCCACCTCGGCAAGGGGGCCACTCTCCATGATCTCTTCGCGTTCGAGGTTGACGCCCCGGATGCGAAGCGTGTTGAGCAAAATGGCAAAGACACTCAATATCATGACTGTGATCGCAAGCGCCGGGGTAATGAGTCCCATCGCTGCCAGCGCCATGCCAACAATGTTAAAAATTACCGCAACCACAACGTTGCCTGTCAAGGTGCGGTAGCTCGCCTTGCCCAGGATGAGTGCGCCCAGCACATCACTGAGCCTGTCGCTCACAAGAATCACGCCGGCAGACTCGATGGCCACGTCAGTGCCCGCGCCAATGGCTATGCCAACATCAGCCTGAGCCAGCGCGGGAGCATCATTGATGCCGTCACCAACCATAGCGACCTTGCGACCAGCCGCTTGCAACGATTCAATCGCCGCAACCTTATCCTGTGGGAGCAGTTCGGCCCGCACCTCGTCGATGCCAAGCTTACGGCCGATCGCCTTTGCAACGGGTTGTGCGTCACCTGTCAGCATGATCGTCCTGAGTTCGCGCGCTCGGAGCTTTTCGATGAGTCGCTCTGCCCCTCGGCGAGGCGTATCCTGCAGGGCGAAAAGTCCGACTAGCGTTCCCGCACGTGCCAGTACAACTACGGTCTTGCCCTCAGCGCTAAGCTCTTCAATGTGCGAACGGACTTCACCGCTTAAGATCACCCCACGCTCCTCCACGAAAGAAGGCTTGCCCGCTAGAATCTCTTTGTCCTCTACAAAGATTGAAACGCCTTTTCCGGGCGCTGCCCTGAAACCCTTGGCAGAGACACCGTGTGTCCCCTCACGCTGCGCAAAGAAGTGAATTGCCTGGCCGATGGGATGCTCCGAAGGCTCTTCTACAGCTTCCGCGAGCGCAAGAAGTTCGCCCCGATCAACGCCTAAGGGCACAACGTCCGTGACTGTGGGTCGGCCATAGGTGAGCGTCCCTGTTTTGTCAAAAACGAGGGTATCGGTAATAGAGAGGCCGTGAAATACTTCACTTGCCTTAACCAGAAGGCCCACTGAAATGCCCCTGCCCCCCGCAATAGCGGCAAGCATGGGAGTAGTAATACCGAGCGCGCAGGGATAGCCCATGATGATGGTCGTCAGTAGTACCAGAGTCGAGCTCTGCACGTCGCCCGTCGCAAGGAGCCATCCGGCAAAGGCGAGCCCGGCAACGATAAAAACGACTGGCCCGTAGTAATTCATCAGGCGGTCGGCAAGGAGCTCAATCGGCGGCTTGCGTTCCGCAATCTGCATCATCATTCGCACGATCTGGCTCAGGAAACTATCGGCTCCAGTCTTGGTGACCCGAATTTTCAGAGCTCCATCGAGATTGAGCGTGCCGCCAATAACCTTAACACCTGGCACTTTTGTAGCAGGCACAGACTCGCCTGTGAAGCTCGACTCGTCGACACTTGCCTCACCATCGACAACCTCCCCATCCAACGGAATGCGTTCACCGGGGGACACGAGAACAATTTCCCCGATTGTGACTTCGCTCGTGAGCGCGTCCACTGTTTCACCGCCTCGCAATACACGGGCACGGGCAGGCTGGAGCGAGAGGAGCTTGCGCACGGCTTCGGAGGCCTTCTTGCGAGTGTCGAGCTTGAAGTAGCCGAAGAAGAGATGAAGAGCCATAAGCCAGGCCGCAACCGGCAAGAAGTTCGGCCATTGCGGGTCAAACAGCGAGAGTGTGCCGATAATGAACGATCCCCAGGCCCCGGCGGAAAGAAGCACGTTCGCGTTGATGACGCGTTGCTGGATTGCCATGATGGTTTTGCGCAGAATCGGGTAGCCGACCCAGACGAGCATGAATGCGGCCGCCGCAAAGCTGAACCAGCCCCTGATCTCTACGGGCAAGCTGAAAATATTGAGCGGATCAACCAGGAGATCGATGATCGCGACTGTCATGCCGATAGCGCCGCGCTGCTTGATGAGAGTAAATAGGGCCTCATCAGTTGCGTATTGCTGAATCTCCGAGGCAGAGACGCTGTAGCCGAGCTTCTCGACCGCCTTGGCAAGCTCCTCACGGCTGATCTTCGATGTGTCGGCCTCGACCAGAACAATGCCGTGAACGAGGTTCACGAGGACGCTATTGACGCCGGGGTAGCGCTTGAGCGCCTTCTCGATGCTCATCGTGCAGAATGAGCACATCATCCCTGATACCTTCATGTTGATAGTCTGGACATTTGTAGTAGCCATGTGATTTCTCCTAAATCAGGGCGACAAATACCATTATGTAAAAACCGCTTACAAAGATAAGGGCCCAGCCGCTCAGGATCTGGATGGCGTGCCCCCAGAAGCCCAATCGCGTAAAGCGCATGATCGCTCCAGCAAACAAACCGACAAGCAAGAATGGCAAGCCCCTACCGAGTCCGAATGCAAACGCCAAGGCCACTCCGAACTGCGGGCTTGCTTGCGCGGCCACCACTGTGAATAACAGCAGCAACGGGGCCGCCGAGGTCCCAAGGCTGAAAATAAAGCCATAGAGGAATGAGCCGGTGATGCCCGGCTTGCGTAATGCCACGAGCTGATCCATCCGAAGGCGGGGTCCCCAGAAAACTGCAATGGCAGCAACCAGCGACACAAAGGCCATGCCCAACGCCCAGTACTGGCCGAACGATTCAGTCAATATCGCGCCAAGCTGGCCTGCGAGCACACCAAGGACAGTCAGATTGACAACAATACCGGCAAAGAATGCTAGTGCAATGGGAAACCCGCTGCCCTTTGCTTGGCTCTCCGAGCTGCCGACTGCGCCAAACATCCCTAAGCCCACGGGGAGCGTACAAGGACATACTGAACTCGCCATGAGGCCCGCCAGAACTGCTATTGCTAACGCCCATAACGAACCTTGGGGAAGCGTTTCGGCAAATCTCTGAAGAAATCCTTCAAGAGTCATGGGATGCTCTCTGTGTTGGCGAACCCATCATAAACCGAGCTTTTGAATTGCGGCGACGAGACGCCGGGCAAAGCCGCGGCGGGGTATCCAATGCCCGCTTTTGCTTGCTTACGGCTCACTTCTAGGTTTGAGACCACTCCATTGGACTCCATTTCTATATTTCGCGTGCCCCTCCAAGGGCCGTTGGAAGACCTTGCCTATCTGATAATAGCAGGAGCGCCGGCTTTATACCCCAGGTTGTTGATAGCAACTACCAACTGGTTGGGGGAAGTTTTGGTCTCAATATACTTCACGCGAGCGTTTCGATGCTCCAGGTTAACAGCTACATCAGTTACACCGTCGATAGCTTTCAGAGTCTTTTTGATTCTCGCAACACAGGCTCCACAGCTCATCCCTTCGATTGGAATGAGCACTGTTTTTTCAGCAGGTAGGGGAGCTTCAAAGCTCTCGTCAGTATTTACCGGCTGAGCACCGACAGTTGAAGAAATCACGAGTGTCGCTAGAATCGCGACCATAGTTGATCCTATTCGCCCGCGGCGCCCCCACGAACTCAACACTTTCTTAATGATGAATAAATTCATTAATCATATTCCTCGGAATCAAGACTCTTCAGAATAGGGCACTGGCTTACAGGACCTTCACCCGAACAGCTGCAGGCGAGATGAATTAACGCCTGTTTTATTGCGTTCAGCGCGCGTAGTTTTTCTTCAACATCGGCAAGCTTGGCCTGAACACGCGCTCGCACTTCTGTCGAACTGATCTCAGAATGGAATTGAAGGGCCAACAGCTCTTTGATTTCTTTGAGCGAGAAGCCAAGTTCCTGAGCACGCTTTATGAATCGGATACGCCGGACAGTATCATTGGGATACATTCGGTAGCCAGAGGACGAGCGGTGCGGTTCCGGCACTAGCCCTTTGCGCTCGTAATAGCGGATAGTTTGCAGATTCACTCCGCTACCGTCGGCGACTTCACCAATTTTTAGCTCCATGCTTATCTCCAGTTTTTCGTTTCCAACTTAAACCCTATACCTAAGTATAGTGTCAAGGAAAAAGTTTCCAGCCGAGATCACGCCGTATCAATCCCCCTGCCGCTTCATACACCTCCACCTCGACGAATTTGGCAAGCGGATTCGTTCGGATGTGTATCTCTGTTGCAGTAATGAGCCGACGAAAGTTCGCGCCATTGCGTTGCCATTCCGGCGTGTTGTGCCGGATACGCTCCTGCAATTCATGATCTTCGGTCAGCGCCAGCGCGGATATCTGGTCAAAACTCATCCTGTCCTCGGCATATAGCTGGAAGAGCACCGGTGAAACGTTCGTAAGCTTGAGGTAGCACTTGACCGTCAGAGGCGAGACTCCGAAACGAGGGGCAATCTCGTCTGGCGACAAACCCGCCTCCGCAAGGTTTCGATAAGCCATGACAAGATCGGCTTGCCGAACTTTGCAATGTTCCCTTCATCCACTCCAACCCTCCTTGGAAAAAGGCCCGTTTGGCAGCAGTCCATATATCCCACTTGACTTTGTTCGATTGTTTTACAATAATGGAAACATGGAAACTAAAGAAGCAGTTGGTGCACTTGCCGCACTTGCTCAGGAAACGCGACTTTCAATATTCCGCTTCCTGGTTCAGGCTGGACCGGAAGGGGTTCCCGCGGGGCGTATCGGCGAAGAGCTGGAAGTAGCTCCGGCTACCCTTTCGTTTCACTTGAAAGAGCTCTATCACGCCGGGCTGATTTCATCACGTCAGGAAAGCCGCTTTATCTATTACGCCGCCAATTTTGAGCGCATGGCGGCAATCATGACTTTTCTCACCCAGAATTGCTGTCAAGGTATGCCTCAGGAGTGTCTGACCATGGATGAAACTGGTCTTGCTAGCTGCTGCACATCAAATTCCAAAGTAAAACCCAAATCGTAAGGAGTCAATCATGAAACGGTTTCACGTTCACGTTGCTGTTGATGATCTGGAGGCCAATATACGCTTTTACTCCGCAGTATTCGGGGTGCCTCCGACCGTAGCAAAACCGGATTACGCGAAATGGATGATCGAGGAGCCACGGCTCAATTTCGCAATTTCTAATCGTGGTGCAAAAACTGGGCTGGATCACTTGGGGTTTCAAGTCGATTCGGATGAGGAGCTTGGAGAGTTACGGCAGAAGGTGGCCGATGCGGAGATTGCCAGGCGCGACCAGCCTAACGCGACATGCTGCTATGCGCATTCCGATAAATACTGGATTACCGATCCACAGGGGGTTGCCTGGGAGACCTACCATACGCTCGGTGAGGCCGAAATCTACGGCGTGGATATGGCTCAAACCGTTGAGGCGAATGCGTGCTGCGCACCCAAACCGAATGTAGTCAACATTTCCAACCAGCGCACCAGCTGCTGCTAACAATCATGACTGAGCCCACTTTCAATGTCTTGTTTCTGTGTACCGGAAATTCTGCACGAAGCATTCTTGCTGAAACTTATTTGAATGCGTCCGGAAAAGGACGGTTCCATGCATACAGCGCGGGAAGTCATCCAACGGGGAAAGTAAATCCTTACGCGCTCGAGCTTTTGGAGAGGAATCGCTTTCCCACCGATGGGCTCAGGAGCAAGGCTTGGGATGAATTTGCCGCCCCTGACGCGCCGAAGATGGACATCATCATTACAGTATGTGACCAGGCCGCCGGAGAAGAGTGTCCGGTGTGGCCTGGACAGCCCATTACGGCACACTGGGGCGTAGAAGACCCGGCTGCGGTAACGGGTAATGATGACGCGAAACGCGCAGCCTTTCTCAAAGCCTTTGCCGTGCTTCAGCGGCGCATCGACCTGCTTACGAACCTTAAGATGAGTGCGCTGAATCGTATTGCTACTGAGCAGCAACTGCGCACTATTGGCAAAGAGCAGCAGTGATGTAGTAAATCTGGAGCTCTACAATGGCCCAAGCTCGTCTGATATCACGGCAGGATTATGATAAAAAAGAAAAATATTTCTTTCTGATTCCGCAACTACGTTGGATGCTTCCGGCGTTGCTATCCATAATTCTCGGTTCACCTAATAATTTGCACGCGCTCGATATGGCGCCGTTGGGTTTGGTAAAACCAGTGGCGGTCGTTGTGTATGTGGATGGCGAAGTCGCCGACGAACGCTTCATGCCGCCCTTTATTGCGAGATTGAGAAAAAGCCTGGTAGCGCCTGTTAGTGCAACCACAAGAATTTATATCCCGCCCACAAAGGGCACGGAGGCCCGCGAGCTTCTGAATATTCTTATAAAGCGCTTCGAATGGCAGCGTGAGCCAATGACAATTCGTGTTGTGATCGTCAAGCGCGGCATCCGTTTGAGCCCCTCCAATTACAGTTTTGCTGCCAGTGTTGGTGGCGTGGATACGCCATTTCACCTATCCATGGTGTCACTTGCACACCTTCAGGAGTTTGACAAAAACGGTGATGATATAAATCCGGAGCAAACTGCGAAGCGTGTTTTTAAGCTAGTAGCTAAGAACGTTGCAAGGTTATCGGGTTATGACAGCAGTACAAAGTGTCTCTTCGAGTTTCCTCGCGATGTGCTGCAGCTCGACCTTATGCCCGAAAGCTTTTGCGAGCCAGACCTGGCGACCTTGGTTGCAGCAGGGATTGTACGCAAACATCCACAACGCAACGTTTCGAAGTGAATTGACTTAGGCTTGTGGCTTCAGCGAGCAATTGGACTTCAGTATGCACCGTGGCCAGTCGGGCAAAATTCAACTGCCCTGAGTTTCGGGACACATCATTAAGCACGTTCTAGATTTTCAGACTGCTTCGGCTGCTTAAAGCCGGGAGTCGTAAAGAGCGGTTAGTCCCGCTTGGAAGGAGAATTGGCGTGCTTACCGCCCTATTGATTTTTCTTGTCACCATTATTCTGGTGATCTGGCAGCCGCGCGGGCTGGGTATCGGCTGGAGCGCAATGCTCGGTGCCGTCCTGGCGCTGCTCTCAGGCGTGGTTGATCCCGGGGATATTCTGACAGTCTGGCAGATTGTGTGGAATGCGACGGCTACTTTCATCGCCGTCATCATCATCAGCCTGTTGCTGGATGAAGCCGGTTTTTTCGAATGGGCGGCCCTGCACGTTGCACGGTGGGGCGGCGGAAATGGCCGACTTCTATTTGCCTTGATCGTCCTGCTCGGCGCGGCGGTTTCTGCCTTGTTCGCCAATGATGGCGCAGCTCTGATTCTGACCCCCATTGTGATGGCAATGCTTGTTGCATTGGGATTCAATCCGGCGGCCACTCTCGCTTTCGTGATGGCGGCAGGCTTCATTGCCGATGTTGCCAGCCTCCCCTTCGTCGTTTCTAACCTGGTCAATATCGTATCAGCCGATTTTTTTAGGATCGGTTTCAAGGCATACGCCGCAATCATGATTCCGGTGAACATCGCCGCAATCGGCGCGGCTCTCGCCGTGTTATTGCTCTATTTTCGCCAGAGCATTCCGGCACACTATGACGTGAATCAGCTTAAACGGCCAAATGAGGCTATTCGTGACAGGACCACGTTTCGCACCGGCTGGGCTGTGCTCGTGCTGCTGTTGATCGGTTTTTTTGGCCTCGAACCTTTGGGAGTGCCAATTAGCGCCGTCGCCGCCACGGGTGCGCTGCTCCTGCTGGCCGTCGCCGCGCAGGGCCATGTTATCAGCACTCGCAAGGTACTTCAGGAGGCTCCCTGGAAGATCGTGATTTTCTCGCTCGGGATGTATCTCGTGGTTTACGGGTTGCGCAATGAAGGGCTTACCAGCCATATTGCCCAACTGCTGGATTATTTTGCGCAGGAAGGCGTATGGGGAGCCGCGTTCGGAACAGGCATTCTTACCGCCCTGCTCTCCTCGATCATGAACAACATGCCTACCGTTCTGGTGGGGGCACTCTCCATTGATGCCACAAATGCCACAGGCGCAGTCAAGGAGGCGATGATCTATGCCAATGTGATTGGCTGCGACTTGGGGCCCAAGATCACACCCATCGGTTCATTGGCAACGCTGCTATGGCTCCATGTTCTGGCACGCAAGGGCATGAGAATCACCTGGGGCTATTACTTCACAGTGGGCATCGTACTAACCATGCCGGTATTGCTCGTGACGTTGGCAGCCCTGGCATTACGCCTCCATACTCCTTAGCACTGTGGCGCAACTGCTACACCCGGCACAGCTTTTGGCAGCATTAGCCATTCCCCTCAGACCTTCTGCAACAATACGAATGGAAGACTCCCTCAAAGCCCAGATACAAGCCGCTCGTCTGGGCGCCGATGGATAGTTTCGCAAAAAGTCCGGTTATGAAGGCTACCGGCGCTCGAACGGAGAACTTCAGCAGTTTGTAAATTCCGTCGCGCATGACTTGCGGTCGCCGCTGAGCTCCATCAGGGGCGTGGCGGAGCTGCTTTCATTGAAATATTCTGTGCAGTTGGGCGATAAAGGAGAAGAATTGATCGGTTATATCACCAAAGGTGTGAACCGCATGGCCCAGCTTCTGGAAGACCTCCTTTCTTTTGCCCAAGCGAGCCGGTTCGATGTGGGCTCTGCCAAGCCCTTGCCGCTCAATGACGTGCTAACGGCCTCGCTTTCAAACTTGCGTGGTGAGATAGCGGAATCTGCTGCCGTAATCACATCAGATCCATTGCCCGTCGTGATAGCGCACGAAGCGCACATGATGCAGCTCCTTCAGAATCTCATCGGTAATGCCTTGAAGTACTGCAACCAGCGCCCTCGCATCCACGTTTCAGGAGAAAATTGTCGAGGGCTACGGGGGCAGAATTTGGGTTGAAGCCGCGACGGGTATGGGCTCAAAATTTTTCTTTACATTGCCGGTCACCGAAGCACGCATGAGCGCCTCTGCCCGTGACAAGCTGGACGAAGAACATTCACCCCTGCCCTTTCAGGGAGGGTGACGCCATGAGCTTTGCAACCTGCTAGATCCAAAACTGTTGCAGGCGTACGCCGTAAATTCCTAGAAGATCGGGTAAGGGGATAATTGCAGAAAGAGAGAAGCTAACTAGGCCGGGTAAAGTTCCGCAGGGTGAGACAGCATGAGTGAAGATATGGTCGAGGTATGGCTGGTGGTCAACAGGAAGGCTTTGGTATTTTTCGCACGTGAGAAAATTGCAGCATTACGCTGCGTTGGGCCCCGCACGAACGACGTGTAAACCTCACCCTATTTCCTGTTAGCATCGTTCACTTCCTCCCACAAGCCCTCCTCAGGGCCTGTAGGAGGTAGCTTACTGCTCCTCCCGCGTTGTGGCTGCCTTGAGACATTTGGGCAACCAGCGCGAGCCTGAGAGTTCTTCATCCGCCTTGCGGACCATTTCCTGCTTCTTCAATCCGCGCATGAGGTTAGCCTTGTCAGCGGATGCCGCTTCCGTCACAACCGCGAGAATCTGCTCCTTGGAGACGTGCGAGAGATAATTCTCCGGGGTGGGTTTCTACCAATCGGCCATGTCCAGATTCAAGGCGGTCGTGAGCGCAGCCACATCATCTGGTGGCGCGTTCTCCCGATCCGATACGGTATTGATCGAGACCGCGATGCAGAAGGCCAGCAAGTCATGCAGGTCTGACAAGTCCTGCTCCAGCAACCACCCGAACAATCCTTTGCTGCCCTGCCGCATCGATACGCCCTTTCCAGTACTGGCGTTTTTCCTCGATTGTCTCGGCAGCACGGCTCTGCTCCATGTTCTCCGCATTGGGCTTGAGATAGGTACGCTGGATGTCGACCTGCACGGTCCCGGGAAAAGCCTCGGTTTCAGGAAGTCTCGCCTATGGGTTTGAGCAGGTGCTCGCTATTGTTGTTCGGATCGGCCCGGTTCACCGCCCTGTCTACCTTCCACCATACGAATTCTTCGGTTGGCAATGACCTTGACCGCGCAATATGTGCAGCTTCCTCAACTGGTGTTTCCAGGTCCATCCAACGCCAGGCATCCTCGGGTTCCAACACCACCGGTCTTCGGTCGTGAATGTCCACCATCCCGCCTTCACAATCCTGGGTGACAAGAACGAATCCGGTTTCGACTTCTTGCTGGGCGTATAGCTTGTAGTTGGTTATGCCCGCCATGAAGAGGGGTTTATCCGTCTTTCGCGTGATATACCACGGCTGCTTCTTACCGTTCTCAACGGTCCACTCCAGCCAGCCTCCCGCAGGAATAATTACTCGTCCTTCGCGGAACATGTGCCGAAAGTACCTGCCTGTTAAGGCTTTTTCGATCCTTGCGTTAATCCACGGCTTCCTTTTCTCCGCCGCTTCTTTTGGCGTACGGTAGCCCCAGGTCATGCCAATAAATTCGAGCTTCCCATTGTGAAGCATGAGCATCCACGGACACAAACCGGGAAAGACGTTATATCGTCCGCCGTGGTCCCCTTGCCAATCCCGATCATTGCTTATATCAGCGCCCAATGCAGCCGCGTAATACCGACGGGTACGAGATTGTTCAAATCGTCCGCACATTGCTCTGTTTTCGCCATTGCCAAGGTGGTGTGGGGGAGGAATCAGCCCATAGGCCGCGCTTGCCTACTTTTGCACCGTGCTCCAGCACATAGAGATCGTGATCCTTCGCATAACGCCGGTATACCCATGCCATACCGCGATTGACCTGTTCTGCATTGGCATCAATACCAGCACACGTCACTCGTGCAACGGTGCGCTTATAACGGTCTATGGCGTGGGGCCTTACTTCTGCCTCCTTGCCGAAACACAGATCGGAGAGAGACTGCTTCGAGGTGGTACCAAACGGCTGGCTCTTCTCAGGTGCATCGATCTCGGCCAGGCGAATCTTGTGCTGCTGTTTGGAGGCTGTCAGAACTGTGAGGGTATCGCCGTCGGCGATGCCCACGACCTTTCCACTAAATGTTTCAGCTTGGGCAACTGATAGGCAGAGGGCACCTATCGCGCTGATTGCAAATTTCAATGCTGGGTTAAAGTGTGGCATTTTGGGCAGGAAGATATGGCTGACCTATCAACGTTTGAACAATACTACAAACTGGCAGACATGCTAATCGAGTCGGCCACCAAAGAACAGGTGGCCGAGTGTGCAAGATTGCTCGCGCTGAATCTCGCTCACTATCAGGCGAAATATGGCGAGATGCCGTTGGAAGACACGCTTGCGCTTGTCAATATGGCTGAGCCTAACGAGGCTCAGGTGAGGCTGTTAACGGATGGGATGCAGAACTTTGTAGGCGTGCTTGGGAATGTCTGTAGCGGTTTAGGTGAAGCAAAGCATTGAACGGGCTTGTTATCAAGGGTAAAAAGTTTGCGAATTCGGCTAATGATCCGCGACTAGAAATGACTATGGTACACCCGCGTTGGGTTCGCAAGGAAAACGAGGTGCAAACCTGTTCCTGTTCCTATTGGCGTCGTCCACTTTTGGGCCTACAGGCCCTTCGCAGGGCCTGTAGGGAAAGGGCTTACCGCTCTTCCTGTGGCTTGGTCACTCTGAAATTCTCCGGCAGCCACCTCAAGCCAGAGAGTTCTTCATCCGCTTTTTGCACCAGCTGATCCTTCTTCAACCCGCGCATGAGATTGGCTTTGTCAGCCGATGCCGCTTCCATCACCACCGAGAGAATCTGCTCCTTGGAGACGTGCGAGAGATAATTCTCCGACGTGGGTTTCCACCAGTTGGCCATATCCAGATTCAAGGCGAGCATGAGTGCCGCCACATCCTGCGACGGGGTGTTCTCCCGCCCTGAGACGGTATTGACGGAAACAGCCGTGCAGAAAGCCAGCAGGTCAAGCAGGTCTTGCTGCGATTGTTCCAATAGCCAAGCGAACAGCGTCTTGCCGCCCTGCCCTGCCGCATCGATTCGTGTCTGCCAGTACTGGCATTTTTCCTCGATTACCGTGGCTGCACGGCTCTGCTCGATGTTCTCCGCATGCGGCTTGAGATGGGATTTCTCGATATTGACCTGCACGATCCTATTTGATGAATATCCTCTTCCGAAAATCTGCAAGGCCATGCGGTGTACGAGTGCTGCCAGCGCCACTTCCGGTCGGCTTAATATTGCTGCCTGAATTGCCGCCGTTCTGTGCGCTGTGAGCATGCGCGTGAGCTTTTCCGAATGGCTCGGCTTGGTTTTGATCTCTGGCGCATCAATCTCGTCACCGCTGCCACGGCGAGACGGCCTCTTCATATCCTCCTTGCGAATTAGGCCCCGCTCGATGCGAAGATTGCCTTCGTGGTCAACCGTGACGATGGCTCCGGCATGTTCAAGGTCGTCCGGATAGGGTTCTTCCAATGATTCAGCAACCTTGCCCAGTTCCGCCTGTATGCGGTCGGCCTTTTCTTCCAACGCGGCATGGAGTTCTCCCGATTCATCCGCGTCCTCGTCATAGGCTTCAAACTCGGATTGCAGAGCTTCCATTTCGGCATCAAGCGCCTCCATTCTTGCCCGCTCCTCCTCACGCGGTTCACGCCTGACCGTGCGCATCTGCCCGAATTCTGCCCTGTCGGAATAGTCAAAGGTGGTGCGCACCTGTACCCATGTATAACCTTCCGCTTTAAGCGGTTCGACCGCCTGATTGAGTTTTTCCAGGGTAAGGGATTCCAGTAATTCCGCGTCCTGCATGTAGCCTTCATCCTCATTCCCGAAAAGGTCACGCCGTATCAAGCCTCCCGCCGCTTCATACTCTTCTGCTCCCACGAACCTAGCAAGCGGATTCGCCCGCAGGTTGATTTCGGTTTCGGTGATCAGCCGCCGGAAGGTCGGCCCGTTGCGCTGCCACTCCGGAGTATTGTTCCAGAGTCGCTCCTGCAAGTCGTGATCCTCGGTGAGCGCCAATGCGGCTATCTGCTCGAAGGTCATTTTGTCCTCTGCGTACATCCTGAAAATGTTGGGCGATACATTCGTCAATTTCAGGTAACGCTTCACAGTCAGGGGCGACACTCCATAGCGCGGGGCAATTTCGTCAGGCGACAGACCCGCCTCGGCAAGGCTCCGGTATGCCATGACCAGATCGGCTGGATGCATGCCTTCGCGTCCGCTGTTCTCGGACAGACTCAGTTCCAGCGCCTCTTCCTGCCCCACCACGCGGCATTCCACCTGATGGTCCTTGGGCAAGCGCCCCTCGGATATCAGCAAGTTCAGTGCGGCGAGTCTCCGTCCCCCGGCAACAACCTCATGCTTGCCGGTTTTCTTGCCCTTCTTTACCTGCTCGGTCACGACGAGGTTGTGAATCAGCCCTTGAGACGCAATCAGCGCGGCCAATTCCTCGATGCCGGTTCCCTAGCGCTTGCGCACGTTCAGCGGCGAGAGGATGAGCTTGTTGACCGGAATGCGTGTGATGCGGGTTTCTATGGTGATGGTTTCCATGATGATGGTTCTCCTAGATTGAAAGAAATCGAAAAAGAAAAAGCCGGTGCGTGGCGGCACCGGCACGTCCTTAATATTCTTCGGGCAGCAGAAAGGTGGTCACGCTTCGGTCTGCTTCAGTGATGATCCAGAGCGTGTTCTCCCCGAAGCCCTTGCAGGGTTTTTCCGGGTCGATCGGATAGGCTGAAAGAATGCGAGCGTCCAAGCTGACCGCCTCGTCGTTCGTTTTTCTATCTTCGGCATCCACGCAACCCCAATCACCCCGCATATGTCGAGCAAGGCAACCAATCATCTGTGATCGTGCTACGTTCTCAAGCGCGCCCCGCGTTGTGACAAGTTGTCCGAGTGGAAACAGAAGCCGTAACGTGTTTTCCATAGCAATCTCCCGAAAATAAAAGTTAAGAAAGAGAAGAAAAAACACATCCTCTCGCTCGGACTTCCTCGCCTCGCCCCTGGGGGCGACGGGAGTGGGGAGACAGCCCTGCCCTCACGGGCAAGGGTTGGGTATGGGTGGGGTTAGAAGCCAGGCGCTTGCAGGGCCGGTGATTCCTGCCCCGCGAAATCGTTTATCCCCCCACAAGTCCCCCTCACAAAGGATGGGGGGCTTTGCTGGGGGGATTACGCGCAAAGGTGCCGGCCCATGCCGTGCGGGATGGGGGTCAAGTGAACCGCGGCCGCAAGCACTTGCGGATCAAGGGCATGACAGGCGAAGCGCACCGCCTACCAAGGGTAGGTGGCTGGCGTGGGCCGTGATGAGCGGGGAACGGGATTAGGAAATTTTCGCGAACGCAAATCTGTTACGGCACAAAGTCAAGTGTTCACCCAATCAGCAGTGGACTTAAGTCCAATTGCATACTCAGCCGGAAAGCCAAAAAATAGCGGTCACAGATATGGTGAGCGAAATCGGTTTGCGCACCGCTTATCAGTAAAAATTAACTGGATTGAATCGAAACCGTGCTAAAAACATCGATCGTCTTCGTTACGTTATTAATCACTGGCTGTGCGCCGTTGATCCAATCGCGCGTAACCGTCTTTCACGCGCTTCCGTCCAAACCTAAAGCCTTCGCTTTTATTCAACAGAAAGAACAGGAGGGAACGCTCGAACATCGAAGGTACGAAGAGCTTGTACGGTCGCGCCTTCTTCAAAGAGGATTCAACGAGGTACCGTATTCTGAAGCAGACTATGCTATTAGTATTACCTATGGTATTGGTTCGAAACAAGTCACAACGTCTTATCCGATCTTTGGCCAGACTGGCGTTTCGTCGGCCACGACCTTCGGCTCGATTTACAGCTATGGGAACACCGGTCAATATTCTGGCACCACAACATATACCCCGCGTTATGGCGTTGTTGGCGCGGGGACATCTACGTCTACAATATTTAGGCGCCAACTCAACGTGACTTTCTATGATAGGAAGTATTTTGTTGAGCAAGGCAAACTGCTTTCAGTTTATGAAGGAAAGGTGGTTAGTGACGGTTCAGAAGAAGAACTTTTCGTGGTAATGCCCTACCTCATCGAGGCTCTATTCAAAGAGTTTCCTGGAAATAACGGTTCGACACGAAACGTCATAATCAAAAAAGGTGCTGCGGAAAACGGAAGCTAAATTCTTCCGGTACTCATTCCGCTCCTCATTGTCTTCAGGCTACCTCCCCCACTCGCTTTTCTCCTTCAGCTAGATCCATGATGTAGCGATGTGCTCTTCTGGCCTGGTTGGCAGCGGTGAAGATGGCGCGCTTGTCGTTCCTCAGCACCTTCAGCCAAGCCTCGATGTAGCCCGCATGGTTCGGAATCGTGGCTGCGGAAAAACCTAGTTCAGCGTTCAAAAAAGCGCTGCCCAATTCGGCAATCAATTCCTCGAACGCATAGGCTTGCGTCCCGAAGCGCCCGGAGAAGTCACGCGCCAGCCGGTGCGCCGCTCCCGTCCAGTGGGTCAGCTCGTGCAGGGCCACGCTGTAGAACTCTATCTCCGATGCGAAGCGGATGCGCTGCGGCAGGTGAATCTCGTCGGTCGAAGGCCGGTAAAACGCCCGCTCGCCTGCCTCGCGGATCAAAGCGCCGGATTGCGTCAACACCTTTTCTGCCGCCTCGATCTGTTGGAACTCGTTAAGCTGCACGGCGGCCTGCGGTGCCTCGTTGCCCTCGATCTGGTCGAGATTGAAAAGCCAGAACGGGCTAACGAGCCGAACGGCCTCGGCGGTTTCGCTGTCGTCAGCGTTTTTCGCGCTTTTCGGTTCGCGTTCAATCGTCTTGAAAAAAACGCATTGCACGCTTTTTTCTCCCTTACGCACCTGCCCGCCCAGCTCGGCGGCCTGTTTGTAGGTCAGCCAGCGGTCGGTCGAGTAGCCGCGAATCATGGTCTCTGCCCACAACAGTAATACGTTCACGCCCTGATACGGCACCCCGGTCTTATGGTTGCAGGGTATGCCATGGCCAGTTTGCGCCCAGGTGATGCGGCTCGTTGCGCCCGCTTCCATCATGGCAATGATCGAGTCCGTGACTTGGGCATATAAATCCTTCTTGGGAGTAGCGGTGGTATTCATGACGGGTTCCTCGCGATTGTTAAAAAATCACATCCTCTCGCTCGGACTCGCCTCGCTCCGCCTTGGGGCGGCGGGGGTGGGGATAACCCTTGCCCTCACGGGCAAGGGTTGGGTATGGGTGGGGTTAAAAGGCAGGCAATCGCAGGGCAGGTGTGCCTTCGCGAAATCGTTTAATCCCCCCACAAGTCCCCCTCATAGCGGACTGGGGGGCTTGGCTTGGGGGATCACGGAAAGGGCCCGGCCTGTGCCGGTCTAGATTGGGTTCAAGTGAACTGCGGCCGCAAAGCTGCTTGGCGGATCAGAGGCCACGACAGGTAAAGCGCCAGCGGCTGGCGGAGCCTGTGACAGCGGGGAACAGGGAAGAGTAAGTTTTAGCGCGAAATCTGTTAATCCAGTTTTAGCGGATCAGAAATTTTTCAGATAACCGTTCAGCGTCGCACCAGAACCGGTGAATCCGAGCGTGTTCAGCCATGCCGCGATCTCCGAAGGCTTCTGTCCAGCCTCGCGCCGGGTCCTGATTTCTGCCTGGTGCGCTTCCCACAGCTCGTCATTTCTGATCCGCCAGGCCTCGCGGGTGTCGCGTTTTTTCCTGGCCTTGCCCGGGGAAGCGGGCAAACGGAGGGAGCGGGACGGCGAAGATATTACTGGCAACGGATCCGTGCCTGCCAGGAAAGCGGCGATCGCCGCTTCCTGCACCGGATCAACCCAGATCGCGATCTGCTTTTTTCCGGCCCGGCGCATTTTGGCCTTGAAAGCCGCCTGTCTTTCTGCATTCGTCGCCATGATGAAGTCTCTCGCTAATTACTAGTAATACCTGGAGGCACAATTACTAGTAACAGTATGGCGGATTACTAGTAATGCGTCAAGCCCATGGGAAAGGGGGAAAGCAGGAAACCGCAAACCATGGCACAGCTGCATCAGTTGCCACAAACCGTCGTTTTTGCTATCTTGGTATGAATTATTCCTACCCTTAGGAGGTGTCGAATGGCCACTGTCGAGAAGATCAGTATTGCTCTACCTCCGGAAATGGTTGCCATTGTGCGCAATGCCGTTGCCACTGGCGAATACGCCTCGAGCAGCGAGGTCATCCGTGACGCGCTGCGGGACTGGACATTTAAGCGCACCCTGCGCCAGCAGGGAATCGCAGAACTGCGCCAGCTTTGGCAGGAAGCACTCCACGACAAGACACCGGGGGTCGCCGCCGATGAGGTGCTCGACCGCCTTGAACGCAAATATCAGGCAATCGCCGATGCTGCCGGCATGGCGAAATAATGCGGCTGGAGCTCTCCCGCTTCATTGAGAGCGATCTGGACGATATCGCCGCCTATATCGCCCAGGACAATCCTCAGCGCGCTGTTAGCTTCATTCAGGAGATTCGCGCCAAATTTCACGAAATACGCCATAACCCGCTGCTCTATCAGCTCCGGCCCGACATAGGCGAGGATGCGCGCATGATGACGGTTGGCAGCTATGCCATCCTCTTCCGGGTCATTGAGGATACCGTGCGCATCGAGCGCGTGGTATACGGCGGCCGGGATCTGCCGGGAATTTTTGGTTCATGATCGCGATTGAACCAAGGGTTTGACCAGATGCGGCAGCAACAAAAGCGCAACAATTCTGACCGATACGAAAATACCGAGTGATAACGGCGGCTTAGGGAAATTATCCACAGCATTGTCCAGCGATTATGTGGATACCGCTGCCGGACTCGGAATCAGAAAATGATTACCGGCCGGAGCACTCCCCTCACTTGCGACAGACTCACCGGTCCGAAGTAACGGCCATCGAAGGATGTACCGCTCACATCCGACATGAGCAGCAGCTCCGAATTTCCCAGCGTATAGTCACTGAATGGGTAGCGCGGCATTGCCCTCCCGGCCTTATCCGTGGCAAGCGGCGCACTTAAAGGCAACAACTCGCCATTGACGCTCACTCCCTCATCCGCCGAAATAACAGTGTCTCCTCCCGTGGCCAGCACGCGCTTCATCATGAAACCGTAATCGCCGGGACAGAAACCAGCGGGAATATAGCCGCGCGCTCTGGCCTCATCAATGACGTCCAGCTTGGGCGGGCAAAAAACGACATACGCCCCCTTCCCCACCGGCTCATCGATAATCCGGTACAAGCCAACCGGAATGCTCCGGGTGGTGTTAACCCGTAAGCCAGCGGCAAAACAGACGAACCCGAGCGCCAGCACGCCGATTGCGGCAATTGCCGTGTATGTGTAAAAACGGGTTACTGGTGACAAAGCTGGCGACATAGAAAAACAGAAACGCGATATTGCGTATTTCTGTAAATACAGAACTAGGCAGCCCCGCTACAGGCGGTCGCTCTGGGTGGGCGCGGGCACTTCCGCTCGCATCTGGAAAATGGCGTCCTTGAAATACAGCGGCTGCTTGCCGTAGATGGCCGGGAAGCCCGCGACATAAATAATCATGTCGCCGGGCTCCTCGATGACGTCTTGCCCATCCTTGAATCCCTTTACAGGACCTGGCATGCGCAGGCACTCATCCACCGTGAGCAGGGAACGCTGCACTTCCTGCTGGGTGCGGGAAGTTTGCTTGCCGCCTTTGGTTACCTGTTCCTTGACGATGGTGGTCTGGCCCGTGAGTTTGGACAAATGCTCGGCGGTCTCGATCCGGTTAGGCGGAAAGGCGTTCTGGATGTGGCAATTGGAAGTGATGGATTCGTCCTGGCCATATCCTGTTTTAGGGGATTTGAGCTGGTTGATGTCCTGGCAGACGAGATAGCACTTGATGCCGTAGCCCGCCAAGAAGGCGAGCGACTCCTGCAGAATTTCGAGTTTTCCGAGGCTCGGGAATTCGTCGAGCATCATCAAAAGGCGATGCTTGTATACGGGCTTTGGCCGCCCTCCTTCGAACTCGATGCGCTCCGCCAGCAGGCGCACGATCATGTTGAGCAGGATGCGGATCAGGGGGCGAAGCCGCGCCTTGTCGGTGGGCCGGGTGACAATAAAAAGGCTCACCGGATCATCATGGTGCATGAGGTCGCGCACCTTGAAATGCGAGTCCGAGATATTTCCGCGCACGACTGGGTCGCGGTATAGCGACAAGTAGGATTTGGCAGTGGACAGCACCGAGCCTGCCTCTTCTGTGGGACGATCCATCATGTCGCGCGCGGTGGCGCCCACGATGCGCTGGTTCTCCCTCCTTAGAGGCGGGGCGGTAAACATCTCCATCCACAATTCTGCGATGTCGCGGTCAGGATCGGACAGGAGCGCATCGATACCGGATAGCGACGGCGTATCCTCTCCCTTCTCTTTGGCCTGGTAGAGCGCGTGCAGGATAACCCCGACCATGAGCGCCTGGGCGGACTTCTGCCAATGCGTCTCCAGCCCCCGCCCATCCGGGTCGACGATCAGCGTGGCGAGATTCTGCACATCGCCGACTTCGTGTTCGCTGCCCAGGCGTATCTCTTCCAGCGGATTCCAGTGCGCGGCCCCGGAAATGGCTGCCGGCTCGAAGCGCAATACGCGGTTGCCAGCATGTTGCTTGCGCCAGCCCGCGGTCATTTCCCACAGCTCCCCTTTGAGATCCGTGATGACGGCGCTCTCGCTCCAGGACAGCAAAGTGGGAACAATCAATCCCACGCCCTTGCCCGAGCGCGTGGGAGCGTAGCACAGCACATGTTCCGGCCCGGCATGGCGCAGATAGTGCTGCCTGCCCTTTTTGTCGAGCCATGCGCCTACATACACGCTGGCCGCCTGGGCTTCGCGCCGGGGCAACAGTCCGGCAGCGCGAATATCGTTTTCATTGGCCCAGCGCGCCGAGCCGTGCAAATAAGGATGGGCGCGTCCGCTCTCAGAGAGGTGTTTGTTGAGCGCGAGAAGCGAGAGCAATCCTGAGGCCGCGACCATGACGCCCACGCTGCCCGCGCCGGTAAATTGCGAAGGATAATGCCCTCCCCACTCCGCCGCCCACACCAGGATCATCCAGGGCAGGTAGAAGTTGCCGGAGTGCAAGCCAAGGGTGGCGTGGTATTGAAATGCATGGGCAAAGTATTGGGTCGCCGCGGACAGGCTGCACAGCAGCACGAGCAAGGCAAGTCCTCCCATGAGCCAGGCATTCCTGCTTTGGCTGCCGCGCACCTGGGGCCCGATTGCATTGTTGATCCCAGTGGTCATCCAAGGCTCCGCGATCGGGCCTGGCCTTCGCCAGGAAGCGATAAGGCGTCCCCGGGCTTCAAATGCATGACGCGCCTGAATGTTGCCGCATCCATCGGGATGACGGCGACTTCCTCTGATCCTGTTTTGATTAAAAGCAGCAATTGACCGTCCACCCTGCGCCATCCGGCATAGCGCGCCTTATCACATTGCCCCAGTTGGCCTGGCACATGCTTTGGAATGCCGGGAATGAAGAGCCGTTTTGCCTCGCGCTCGGCGATATAGCGCTTGGCGGCTATCTCTGCGACACTTTCGCCGGCACTCTCACCGCCCGAAAGCGCTGTTGACTCAACAGGATCGGTCTTCGGTTGATCCAGAGTCTCCCGGTGCTCCTGCTTATGATTATCGAAGGTGACGGACAGGCCCAGGGCCTGCGCCGTGCGCACCGCCCGCTGGCGGAAGCCGGAATCGCCTGTCAGGGTGATGTGCGCCCCAAACCGCTGCCTGGCCATGAGCAGGGCAATTTCAAGCCCCTTCTGGGTGATGCCATCGGACACCTCGAACCGATCGCCACTGTCGCGAATCGCGCAATCTCTGTCCCGGTACAGGATGGTGCCCTGCTTGGTCACGCTGTCGATCGAAAAGCCCGGAAATGGCGCGCTGCCAGTCAATCCCGGCTGCGGGGTCGAAGCCAACAGGCAATTGGCTTTCCTCTGGGCTCTGCGCCTGCGCGCGCGCAACGCGGCAAGCGCTGCCTGGTCTCCCAGCGCGGCCTGGCGCGCAAGCCAGTCCAGCCAGGAAAGATGCGAGATATACCGCAAACCTGCCTTGCACCGCGCCTGATGCTGTCCACCAATTGCCTGGATGTCCGAGCGCAGCGCTGCCCCTGCCTGGTGGTACAGCACGCGCTTGACCAGCCTGCCGCCCCCAAGCTGCTTGATGAGTGTGCGTTTCAAGCGCGCTCTTCTTCTCACTTCCTCGATCTGGGCTTGCTTCTGCTGGCGCAGCTCGCGTACCGTCTCCGCTGTTGCCAGCCTGCACCGCTGCCGGTCTGCCTGGTAGCGCTGGTAAAGCTCCGCGGTGTCGTGGCCGCCTGGCATAGGGGACGTAGGGGACACGGGGGCTATGGGGCGCATGCAGTAGGCGCACGCGGCCTGCAGCTTCCTGTCATTGGGCACAAATGGGCCAAAGCGCTTTTCAAGCTGCGCCTTTGACAGGTCGCGCGCCACGGAGCTCGCCTTGACCGCCCCGCCCCCTTGGTCGCAAATCACCAGGCCATTTCCTTTTTCCTGCAACGCGAGTCCATTCCGGGCCAATGCCTCATGCAGTCCGCTCCAGTCCTGCGCTTGGCGCAATTCTGCCAGGCATTCGCGCCGGATCCAGCCAAGCAGGCTCTCCACCCCGGCGGCGTGCTCCATGTCCAGCGCCGCATTGCGCTGCCCACGGGCAAGCGTTTCGTGATTCGTGATCGCCAGGCCATAAGCCTGTTCCAGACGCTGGCACACCGCTCCCAATGCCTTGTAGTCGCAATAAGGGTTGTGGATGGTGAGCTTTTGCGGATGGATCTTGTTGATCGCCACATGGATGTGCAGGTTGTCGGTGTCGGTGTGCACGGCGCTTACCCTCTGGTGCTCGCCAAAGCCCAGGGCGCCGCATATCTCATCCTCGATGCTCTCCAGGACAGCCGCAGTCGGGCTATCGGCTGCATCGAAGGAAATGAGCAGGTGATAGGTCTTGTCGCTGCAGGCCCTGCGGTTTTGAAGCTGGGTGGCGAGGACTTCATGCACCGCATCCTGCGCATTGTCCTGGTGGCAATTCATCACGCGCACCGCCCCTATGCGTACCTCCTTGTCCCTTGTGTGGGTGATGTAGCGCACCAGGTCGCGAAAGCTGCTGCGCCGGGCAACCTTCATCGGTATGTGCTTGGCGATCATCTACTCACAACCGTTTGCATGATTGAGCGCAGGACATCCTGGTTGCGCTCGATCTTTGTCAGGACCCTGCGCAGCTCCTCTTCCCGTATGCCGCGCAGCCGCTCGTCATTTGTGAGCCACAGCTTCAACAAGCCGCCCAGGCGTCCAAGATCGGCGTTGATCCGAGCAAGATCGTCGATGCGCTGGTAATCGAGCACGCTCGTCACTCTCACCCCCAGCCCGACGTTGCGCAAATAGGCCGCCGCCGGCAACCCCACTGATTGGGCCTGAGCCTTGATGGCCTGCGCTTCCTCGGGCAGGCAATAGACCTTGATCGGCGGGCTGTTCTTGCGTGTCGCTTTGCTGTCAGTTTCCATGGACTTCCTTTATCGGCGGCAGCCGCCAGCCTCAAGAGAGCAAGAGCCGTTGAGCACACCGTGCGAATTAAGGGATGCGTGAAGGGGGAATGGCCGCTTGCGGGTAGGCCCACTTCACATATCTTGCCCCTGTCTCTTCGCATGAACGTTTTCAAGCGTTGATTATTTCCGCCGGATTCTTTCGACGATGGATTGAAGGTAACAAAAATACTTTGGTTGTGCAAGGCAAAAACACTGTATATCATTGCTGATGGTTCGATAAACCGAAACAGTAGAATGCAAAAAGATCTTTCCTACAGGATATCGCAGCGGGTCAGGGACAACAGGTCCAGCAGGAACGCGCGCAATTTGGCCGCGTTCCTGGCGCAACGCGACGAGATCAGCCGCGCGCTGCAAGATGGCTGGACGGTCTATCAAATTTGGGAGACGCTGCATGCGGAACAGAAAATCGCCGCGAGCTACAACACCTTCTGCAATCAGGTCAAGCGCCTGATCGCCAGGCCCGAGCAGCATGCCTACCCAGTAAGCGGAGCTATCCGCGCACCCTCCCCTCCTCTTCGCCGCCCGGAAAAAAGGAGCGGCGAAGAAGGCTTTACTTTTTCTTCCACCCCTAACGACGAGGACATACTCTGATGGCTAAAATGCACATGGTTTTGCAAGGCAAGGGAGGTGTGGGCAAATCGTTCATTGCCGCGGTGCTGGCGCAGTACATGGCGGCCAGGGGGCAAGAACCCCTTTGCATTGATACCGATCCGGTGAATGCCACCTTCCACGGCTACAAAGCGCTCAAGGTCCATCGGCTTGAGATCATGGAAAATGATGAGATCAATTCACGCCATTTTGACGCGTTGGTGGAACTGGTGGCCTCATCAAAGCAGGACGCCATTATCGACAATGGCGCAAGCTCCTTCGTGCCGCTATCGCACTACCTCATTACCAACCAAGTGCCCTCGCTGCTGCAGGAAATGGGCCATGAGCTGGTGATACATTCCGTGATCACCGGCGGGCAGGCATTACGCGATACCGTGAGCGGCTTCGCGCAAATGGCGGCGCAATTTCCGGCGGACGTGACCTTCGTGGTATGGCTCAACCCGTACTGGGGCGCAATCGAATATGAGGGAAAGCGCTTCGATGACATGAAAGCCTACAAGGACTATCGGAGCCAGGTGATGGCAATCATTGAGATCCCAGCGCTCAAGAAGGAAACCTACGGGCATGACCTGAGCGAGATGCTGCAGGCGCGCCGCACGTTCGATGAGTCCTTGCAGCTTCCCTCACTTCCCATCATGGCGCGCCAGCGCTTGAAGATCGTGCGAGACAGACTCTATCAACAACTCGAAGATGCGGCGGCGCTGGTATGAGCGGCGCGTCGGACAAGCTCGATGAGATCATCCAGGAAGTAGCCATCAGGCACGGCTACGTCGTCGGCCGCGATGATCCTATCCTGATGACCTACACCATCAACGAGCAGGTGATCGAAGCTGGCGCCAGGATCCAGCGCACAGTGCTTGAAAAACACTTGCGCGGCATGGAAGAAATTTCAAAGGATCTTCAAGATCAGGCCGCCGGCAAGCTGGATGGAGTCTTGCGCGACGCCATGGAAAGCATCCGGCTGGCGCTGCGGCAGGAAGCCGAAAGCCTCTTCAGCCAGCAAAGAAGGCAGAGCGAGGCGGCAAACCGCCTCATGATGGAGAACTGCCGACAATGGCGCCGTTTTGCAACCGTCGCCACCGCCGTATCCATCCTGACGCTCGTGGCGGCGGTCATTGTTCTGTTGATTGCTGGCTGAGAGGTCAGCGCGACAGCTTCTGGCTTAACCCCAGGGGCGCATCAACTATAAGCGCCCTGCCCTCTTCATAGGTGATGCAAACCGGCCTGCCATACTCGGGAATCGAGCCGAATGCGTGGAATGGATGCCGCGTGACGCCTTGCGCTTCCTGCTGATACACGTAGGTGCCGTCTGCATGGAACACGACGCCAGTGTGCTGCAGCGCTTTATCGGCATCCTTTGCGAGATAGGCATGGTAGATGCCGGGCTTGAGGCGCCCCGCCTTGCCAACCTTCTGGGTGGTCCATTCCCCGCCTTCCTGCTCCTGGACAAGTCGCTGACCATTCATGACAAGGATGCGTTGTTTCTTAGTCGCCGCTCCCACTCCCCTCCCCTTTACTAATCGTCCCGCCTTCAATCAACCTTCGGTCAAGGCTACTAATTTCATCTGATCAAGTGCACACTCGAATTCATTGCCATCATCTTCGTATTTGAGCCAGGCCACGCCGAACTGAGAAGGGCGACGATTGAGAATAAGCCGAGCCGCCCTGCCCTCGTGTTGCACGATGACGCTAGCTTTTCGCAATTTCGCTGCGTCTTCTTTTCGGCTAGATTCCGCCCGATTTGGCGGTTCTTGCCCTTCGTCTTCAACTGCAAGGCTGCTCTCAGGATGGCCCGCCTTGTCACTCTCCGCAGGTTCTGTCTCCTTGGTTTCCTCCAGGAACTCACGCAGCTTTCTGACCGTTCCGCGGGTTATTTCAACGGCTCCATCTCTCAACCAAGACTCGACCTCATCCTTGTTTCGCTTCCACAGCACTCTTAGTTCATAGAGCGTAGTCGCGTCAGTACAGCGGCCGGAGTTGAATACTTCGGTGATCGCATCGGGCAGTTTTAGTAATGTGGCATGATGGGTAATGAAGGCTTGTGATTTCCCAAGTTCTTCAGCGATCTGTATTTGTTTTTTTCCTTTCTTTGCCTCCTGATCTATCAACACGGCCCATTCGCGCGAGGTGAAGGTTTCGTGATGCGCATTGACAATGATCTGATCAATCTTCGAAAAATCGCTGTCTATAAAAGCTGGGATGGTTTTTTTCCCTGCTAGTTTCGACGCACGATAGCGTCTTGCCCCATCATTAATAATGAACCGCCCTTCCTGCTCTGGGTTCCTGTGCACCGAAATTGGATTTTTGACGCCACGTGTCCGAATCGTGTGGGCCATCTCCTGGAGCAATTCCTCTTTGAATACGGTTCTTGGCTGATGCGGATCTTCGTCGACCAGCGATAGGTCCAATTCCATCGGCCTTTGTTCGCCGTGGGAATGTACATCATCATCACGGAGAAATCGCGACAGGTCGGTCTCGCTACCCAGTCCTAGCCCGGATGAGGTCGTTTTCTTCTTTGATATCACTGCGGCTGCTCGGTTTGTAGTCATTCTGAAAGCTCCATTTGCTCTAAGAGATAATTCGCGACAGTGCGAGTTTCCTCTGCGGCCTTCCGCGCCGCTGTCGTTTTAATCTGCCATACGGGTACGCCGGAAGCCAATGCTTCGGCGATACTGTCACGAAAACCAATGCTATAAGGGATGAGAAGCTGTGGGTAAGTGGTTTCCAGCTCCCTTAGATTGCGCACTTGGCGCGGCTTTCGTGCATCCACCTTGCTCGGCAGCATGCCTAGGAATTTGAGCTTTGCGTTCGGCGCTAATCCAGAGGTCGATTTACGCACATGCGTAATCGTTGTCAGCAGTTTCTTCAGCCCCTGAATGCTGTACGCTTCTAGTTCGATAGGAGAAAAAACATAATCGGCCACATAGAGAGCAGCCATCATCCCGATCCCCATCGACGGGGCCGTATCGATCAAGCATACGTCGAATTGCCGTTCACCTAATTTCTGCATGTTTGCCCGAAACCGCGCATTTGCGTCTCGCAACGCTAGGCGTTCGAGATTAACCAACCCGGGATCCGATTCAATCAGCAATAAACCGGCTTCGGGAGGTGGTTCGCTTAACCACTGTGGAGCAGGGCCGTCCACGAACAGTTCGCTTGCCAAGGCCCCGGTACGAAACTGTGAGAGCGTATAGGAAGCATTAGCCTGGGTGTCCAAATCAATTAACGCGACTTTCAGCCCACGTTCCATAAAATTAAAAGCAACGTGCACTAAAGCCGCTGTCTTGCCGACACCCCCTTTTTGATTTGCCGCTACCAGTGTTTTCATTTGTTATACCTTTGAACCGAAGTGTAACAAAATCGGCTACCCCTTAAAATTAAGCAGCTTAATTTTATTTTGGGCGGTAGAGGGAAACGAAGCAAACCAAAGCCGTGAACGCGAGAAAATGTGTTATGAAGATCCAATCAAGAAAGAAACCTCTTTCGCTAAAGAGCAGCAGCATGCGTAAAGCCTGAAGGGTTACCTCAAATGCTGCAATCCAACGTAAGACTGGCCAAAGGATGGCAATAATGACCCAAACAAAACACACAACCTGCGAAATCACTTTCCCATCAAGATATCTCGGCGTCTGCTCCGCCGCTTTGGGAAACTTGATAATTTGACCCAAGACGTTCACCTTTTAATTTTAATTGTGCTGGCCGCTACGAAAGGGGCCAGCACGTTATCAATGCCTTCTATAGTTCCGCATCATCCTGAAAATCATCGTTCTGATAGTCCTGGGGTGAAAAATCGGGCTCGTCAGCTGGTTTCCTTCCCAACATTCTCATGTCGGATGCGATGATCTCTGTGGAATAGCGCTCTACACCGTTTTTTTATCTTCCCACTTACGTGTATGCAATTTCCCTTCCACGTACACTTGTTTGCCTTCCTTGAGATAGGACTCCACCACATCAGCCAGACCACGGAAGAAAAGGACTCGGTGCCATTCCGTGCGCTCCTTTTTATTCCCCTCTCGGTTCTTCCATCGTTCGGTCGTAGCAATACTGGTCGTCACAACCTTGGTTCCGTTGGTCATATAACGCGTCTCCGGATCAGCGCCGAGATTACCGATTAAAGTAACTTTGTTAACTGAGGCCATTTAAGTCTCCTTTTATTAGATAGTTAGAAGTGTTTTACGTTTGAAATATCTGCCGCATTGTCATTATATCGTACTAATTGCAATAGGATATATTGTATTCCATCGCTGTCGCTTTCCTCACACAAACAAAAAGAGGCTTTAAATTGAGATCCTCTCGCTCGGACTTCCTCGCCTCGCCCCTGGGGGCGACGGGAGTGGGGAGACAGCCCTGCCCTCACGGGCAAGGGTGGGGTATGGATGGGGTTGGATGACAGGCAAAAGTAGGGCCGATGTGCTGGCCGCGCATAATTGTTATCCCCCCAGCAAGCCCGCCTCACAACGGACGGGGGACATTGACTGGGGGATCCTTGCGAGCAGGCCTAGGCCGGCGCCGTCAGGAGATTTGGGTTCAAGTGAACTGCGGCCGCAAGCAACGCTTGCAGATCAGAGGCCATGACAGGCGAAGCAGACCGTACAGCGGCTGGCGTGACCTGTGACAGCAGGGGGCCGGAAACAAATGAACGTAGGTCATTTGTCACGATAAGTTTTTGGGAAGCCGACTTCAATTCCGCGTTTTTACGGGTTAGTCGATACCTTGGGTTCCATACCCCTATCTCGGATATTTAATGGCTCTGATGGCACTTTAGCGTGCTCCGTGGGTATTTTTCGGCTGGTTTAGGGCATGCTTTTTTGCAGACTGCGCCGTTAGGCGCGGGGTGGGGGGTGCCGCCGTAGGCGGGGGGAGAGCGGGCCCTTCCCCAAGGGGGGCGAGTGCGCGACCGAAGCGTAGCGAAGGGAGGACGGGGGGAACGCAGTTCCCCGCGCACTGGGGGATTATTTGGCCCCCTTTGGGGGCGTCGATGGGGATTTGGGGTGAGCGCGTAGCGCGAGGGGTTGAAAACCCTTGGGGGTTGCCGGGTGGGAGCGCGTGAGCGCGGGTGAGGCCGTAGGCCGATAGAGCCGGCGGGGGCTTGCCCCCAAGAGGCGGTGCTACTGTTGGTTAAAAGAGTGGTTAAAAGAAACGGTTAGGGACGCGGAAGATAAGCGCTATCACAAGTGAAATCAAGCTGATAGCGGATCTGCGCATAGGTCATCTGGCACGCTCTCATAGCTCATCTGTCACATTTTCATAGGTCATCTGTCACGGTTTGTGAGCTCCACATAAATTGCAGAGGTAGCTTTCATAGGTCATTTGTCACATCACCTGAATTATTCCTTGATTTTTGTTTGGGATTGGAATTTTAGGTAAGGCAGGCGCTTTACTTATCCGCAATCCTGTCTGTAAAAGACCCAGATTGGTGATAAATGACCTACGTTTTGCAGAAATGGCATAGGTCATCTGTCACATCCAATAGGTCATCTGTCACGTTCTGTGGATAGTTCGACCGTGTGTGAGGCTATTTTAGGAGACTTGGGCTATTTTTATGATGGTTTGGTCGAGGCGTGATATTTGACCTATGTTTGGGAAATACAAAGGTCAGGTGCTGGCCCTTTCCGTTGGCTATTCACGGATACAGCAGATAAGGTCATCTTTATTCAGCATGGCCCGCTTGGCGATCTCTGCCACTTCGATCTCAGCACAAGCCTTTCTGACGGTCTGCCGCCAGCTCGTGAGACTCGCATCGGCGGAGCTGCACATTTGTCGGAACTTTATAAGGCTGAGCGGGAAGGGGTGTTTATGGCTTTCGATGTAGTCAGCCATGCGGCGTGCAACGGGAGATAATTTGCGATAGGTATTCCAAGTGTGGCTGGTGAAGGTATTGCCGGCGAACAACACGATCAAGTTGGGATTAATCCAGACCCTATATTGGGTAGGCTTGCCATCAAGATCATTGACGGTCGTGTAGTTTTGAATCAGGGAGATTGCCCCGCTCTTGCCATAGGCCTTGGTATTCAGCGCCCAGATTTCGTTAGCCTTAAGCCGTGAAATGCACTCGCGTGCCTTATCGTAATAGCGTCCGTTCTTCGACCAGTTCACGTCGCGCACCAGGTCCTTGATGGAGAATTCGAAGGGCTCACCAAGGGGAACACTTTGTCCGTAGCTTAAAATTTGCAACCAGACGATTTCGTCGTCCTCCGCGCGCAGTTCTATGCCGGTATAGAGAATCGAAACGGACTCGTTGTAGTGGAATAATTTTTCGTGCATCAGCGTCTTGCGCGGCTCGCGTTTATTCCTGGCCGTGAAAAGCGAACTGCGAGCAAAATCGTTCGGGATGTGCCGCAAGTCATCACGCTCACCTATTGTCTTAAGAAAGATCAGGTCGAGCTGAAACTGGGAGTTGGGATCGATGCCTTTGCTGTTAAGGTAGGCCTTGCGCTGCAACTTCTCTGCCTGCCCCACAACAGTGTTATTGGCGACTTCGGTCTTGGCGGGCTTTCTGGCGGTTTTCATTCTTTTCAGCTCCCTTCACGACGAATCGGCTGTCACTAATTCTCCCATGATTTCAAAGGCAGCGGGACTTTTAATTCTAGCTAAAAACTGGGGAAAGAGAAGTAATATTACGATAAATCCTTGTTTTGTTGCTAACTGATTATGATTAGATTCTACTCGAAGTGTACGTAACTTGTATATTAAAGTAAGATCATCTATAAGCTTCCGGACAGAGCGACCGGGAATAGGAATAAAGTAAACAAAAATAATTAAGCAGCTTAATTTTAGCTACCCTGTCATGTTCTCGACCTCCTTCCATAAGCAAATTTTCTTTACCAATATCCTTCGTATTCTTGATGAGCGGGGCATGTCACAAGATGAGCTTGCTGAACGATCTGGCGTCTCCGTTTCTTTTATTTCCGATCTTGCTCGGGGTAGAGCCAATCCTTCACTAAAGACTATGGAGGCAATTGCTCTTGCACTGGATACCCCCTTGCCGATATTGCTTGAGTTCACAGATCTTGACCGCGCCGCCCTCGACGAGTTGGCGGGTGGCAAGGCCATAAAAAACCTTCCAAAAGGGTATGAGCGGGTTTCAGCCATCCTGACAGGCTACCAGGCTTTTATCGTAAAAGAATGGGATGAAGCCAACCGCAAAAAACTACGAGAGACAATGGAGGCAAAAAAAAGAGACATCAGCAATTATTAAGCTCCTGAAGCGTTAGTTCCCCCGCATTTCATTATTCCCCCTCGGCATTTCCCCCTTGTTTTCATCCTAGTTTTTCTATTTATCGTTCCAGTCTACACGATAAATAGTATTGCAATCATCGTTATTTCTGTATATCGTAGTATAACGATAGACGCAACATGGCTGCAAGCCGGAAAACAGATGGATGCAACTGAGGACATTTCGACCATTACAAGCCGTGCCATCGTCAAACTGGAGCGGGATCTTGGGTCGGAATTTCTGCACGCACTACATGATCCTCGTACGGTCGAAATCATGCTCAATCCTGATGGGCGGCTGTGGCAGGAACGGTTGGGCGAGCCCATGCGCTGCTTCGGCACCATGCGTGCGGCGCAAGCACAGAGCATTATTCGCAACGTGGCGGGGATGCATGGACGCGAACTGACCCGCCATAGCCCGACGCTCGAATGCGAATTCCCGCTCGACGGCTCGCGCTTTGCGGGCCAGATCCCGCCCGTGGTACCGAGTGCCGTGTTTGCCATCCGCAAAAGGGCGGTAGCGGTCTTCACCCTCGATGAGTACGTTGGAGCAGGCATCATGACGCTCGCGCAATGCGAGCGTATCAAGACAGCAGTTGCATCTCGTTCCAACATCCTGGTCTCTGGCGGCACCGGCTCGGGCAAGACCACCCTGGTCAACGCCATCCTCAACCATCTCATCGTAATCGAGCCGCTGACGCGCGTGGTCATCATTGAGGATACGGGCGAGATCCAGTGCAGCGCACAAAACCACGTCCAGTACCACACCTCAACGGAAATCAGCATGACACGGCTGGTGCGCACGACGCTACGCATGCGACCCGACCGCATCATCGTGGGCGAGGTGAGGGGGCCGGAGGCGCTGGACCTGCTCATGGCCTGGAACACCGGCCATGAGGGTGGCGTGGCCACACTGCACGCCAATAGCGCGAGAGCGGGACTGTCGAGGCTCGCCATGCTGATCAGCATGCATCCTGATTCGCCACGGCCCATCGAACCCCTGATCGGCGAAGCGGTGCAGCTCATCGTGCATATCGCCCGCACCGCTAGCGGCCGTAGGGTCGAGGAAATCCTGGAAGTAGCCGGTTTCGAAAATGGAAATTACCTGACCAAACCTTTCAAGGAGTGACCATGAAAATTTTCCCCATCTTTGACGAAAGACTTATTGCCTGGAGCGCATTCGCCGCTTTGCTGGTTGCCTTCTGCCTGCTTGCTCCGCATCCGGCTTATGCCTCGGAAGGGGTAGGCGGCACGCTGCCCTACGAGAGCTGGCTCATGAACCTGCGCAACTCCGTGACCGGCCCGGTCGCCTTTTCGCTGTCCATGATCGGCATCGTGGTGGCCGGGGGCGCGTTGGTGATGGGAGGGGACTTGAGCGGTTTCTTTCGTACCCTGATTTTCATTGTGCTGGTTCTGGCCTTCCTGGTCGGTGCGCAAAACATGATGAGCAACTTCTTCGGGCGCGGCGCGGAAATCGCTGCAGTCGGCCAATCAGGGCAACTCGCATTGCTCGAGGCAGGGGAGGGCAGTGATGGAACCGAACACGAATTTGCATAGGGTGCCTATCCGCAGGATCGGCAACCGTGCCAACCTTTTCATGGGCGGAGATCGCGAGCTGGTGATGCTCTCCGGATTGGTCGCTTTCGCGCTCGTCTTCAACGCCCAGGAATGGCGTGCCGCCATCTTCGGCACCGCCCTGTGGATTTCCGCCTTGTTCCTGCTGCGGCTGATGGCGAAATCCGATCCGCAGATGCGCTCCGTTTACCTGCGCCACCGCCGCTATAAAGCCTATTACGCCCCGCGCGCAACCCCGTTTCGCCACAACGGCCGGACACAGGAGCGGCAGTACCGATGACGGCGCCGATGATGGCCAATTCGCTGATCGGTTTCCTGGTCTTGCTCATCGCCGCGGTCGGCATCCTGTTCCTTGTCGTGCTCTATGGTCGCATTCGCGCCGCGGGGCATGGGCGCCGGCTGGACCGCCACCGCTCGACTGACGCGGGACTGTCCGATCTGCTGAACTACGCCGCGATGGTGGACGAGGGCGTGATCGTGTGCAAGAACGGCGCTTTCATGGCGGCTTGGGCTTATCAGGGCGAGGACAACGCCAGCGCCAGCGTCGAGCAGCGTAACTTGGTGTCGTACCGCATCAACCAGGCCTTGAGCGGCTTGGGCTCCGGCTGGATGATCCATGTCGATGCGGTGCGTCGTCCCGCGCCACACTACCCGGATCGCGGGCTGTCGCACTTTCCCGACCCGGTGACTGCCGTGATCGACGAGGAGCGCCGCCAGTTGTTCGAGAGCTTGGGCACCATGTACGAGGGCTATTTCGTGCTGACGCTTACCTGGTTCCCGCCGCTCCTGGTGCAGCGCAAGTTCGTCGAGCTCATGTTCGAGGATGACGCAGCGCCCCCCGATCACAAGGCACGCACCAAAAACCTGATCGAGCACTTCAAGCGTGACTGCCTTTCAATCGAGTCGCGCCTCTCCGATGCAGTGAAGCTCACCCGATTGGGCGCTACCCAGGTTGTGGCCGAGGACGGCCAGGAGACGACGCACGACAATTTCTTGCGCTGGCTGCAGTTTTGCCTGACCGGCATCGATCATCCGGTGCAGCTGCCACGCAATCCCATATACCTGGACCTGCTGCTGGGCGGTCAGGAACTGTGGGGCGGGGTGGTGCCCCGCATCGGGCGTAAATTCGTGCAGGTGGTGGCGATTGAAGGGTTCCCCAACGAATCCCATCCGGGAATACTCTCGGCGCTGGCCGAACTGTCGTGCGAATACCGCTGGTCGACCCGCTTCATCTTAATGGACCCGCATGAGGCGGTGGCGCACCTGGAGAAATACCGCCGCAAATGGCGCCAGAAAATCCGCGGCTTCTTCGACCAGGTATTCCACACGCATATCGGCGTGGTGGACCAGGACGCCATGGCCATGGTGGCCGATGCGGAGGCCGCGATTGCCGAGGTCAACAGCGGGCGCGTGGCGCAAGGCTATTACACCAGCGTGGTGGTGTTGATGGACGAGGATAGGGCCAATCTGGAGACACAGGCGCGCCGTCTGGAAAAATCCGTCAATGCACTGGGCTTCACCGCACGCATTGAGACCATCAATACCCTGGATGCCTACCTCGGCAGCCTGCCGGGACATGGCGTGGAGAATGTGCGCCGCCCGTTCATGAATACCATGAACTTGGCCCACTTGCTTCCCACATCCACCATCTGGACGGGCTTGAATGAGGCGCCTTGTCCTATGTATCCGCCCAATTCCCCGGCCTTGATGTATTGCGTCACGCAAGGCGCCACCCCATTTCGGCTCAACACCCATGTGCGCGATGTCGGGCATACCTTCGTGTTCGGCCCGACCGGCTCGGGCAAGTCCACCCTGCTGGGTGCGATGATTGCCCAGGCGCGCCGCTACCGCGGCATGACGCTCTACTGCTTCGACAAGGGGCTGTCGCTTTATCCCCTGGCGTGCGCCGCGGGGGCCAGGCACTGGCCGGAGCGCTTCTCACCCTCGCCCCGAACGCGGCCCACGCCTCGACGATCTATCCGCCGGTCGACTCCTGCACCACCTCGCCGGCCAGCATCACCGCCGGCGGCACCCTGTCGTTCTCCTGCGCGGAGCGCACGTTCGGCGCCGATGAGCCGGTCACCATCACCGTCACCGGGCAAGACGGCGCGAACACGTCGTTCGCCATGGTGCACCTCGGCATCAGCACGGGCAGCACCACGCGCACCTCCGACGCGAACGGCGCCCTCGGCGAGGTCCGTATCGTCCTGCCCACGACCGCGAGCGGCGTCTACAACATCGCTGCGATCTCGCGCAGCTCGGCCGGGGGTACGGCCAGCGCGTCGATCACCGGCGCCGACGGCCTTCCGCGCACCGGCGGCGACAGCGGTCAGCTCGTCGGCGTCTGGGTGGGCGGCGGAGCGCTCGTCCTCGCCGGCGCGGTCGTGCTCGTCGCCCTCGCCGTTCGCCGTCGTCGCGACCGCAACGACCTCTGAACGGCCGCCCGCGCTCCCCGCACCGGTACAGTTCAGACGTGTCCTCCTCCCCCCGCAGGCGCATCCTGTCCCCTCGGCGCGTGCCGAGACGCGGAATCGTCATCGCCGTCATCGTCCTCGCCGCCGTGATCGTGGTGGGCGCGATCGCCGCGGTGGGGATCGCCGTCACCCAGGGGGTGCATGCCATGCTCGCCCAGCCGCCCGCCGTCGGAACGACCGTCATCGCGCCGCAGCAGTCGAAGGCACGGATCGCGCTCGAGAACCTGCCGATGGATGCCGATGCCACCGCCGGCACGACCTACCTCGCCGGGCAGCCCACCGCCTACTGGCTGACCCCTGAGCAGGACCCCATCGGAACCGTCGGCGCAACGGTTCTGGACCTCATCGCCCAGGCCCGCGATCAGAATCGCGCCACGGCGATGGTCGTCTACGGCCTGCCCGACCGCGATTGCGGCAATCACTCCGCCGGCGGCCTGTCGCCCGCCGACTACCCCCGCTGGGTCGCGGAGATCGGAAAGGCGCTGAAGACGGCGCCCGACCAGCAGAAGATCATCATCCTCGAGCCCGACAGCATCGCCCTGACCAGCGAGTGCGGGGATGTCGCGACGCGTGCCGGCTTCCTCTCGGGCGCGGTCGACGCCCTCTCGTCGACGGCGACGTGGATCTACATCGACGGGGGACACAGCGCCTGGCACAGCCCCGATGAGATGGCCCAGCTCATTCGCCAGATGGGCATCATCGACCGGGTGCGCGGTGTGGCCACCATCGTCTCCAACTACCAGTCGACGTACGACGAGTTCGCCTACGCACACGCCCTGTCGGACCGCCTGGGGGGCACCCACGCCATCATCGACACCTCCCGCAACGGCGTCGCGACCGCCGGTGCGACCTGGTGCAACCCGTCCGGGCAGCGCGTCGGCGGTGCCACCGGGACCTTCGGCGACGACGTCGTGGACACCAACCTCTGGATCAAGCCTCCGGGCGAGAGCGACGGCGTCTGCAACGGCGGTCCGGCGGCCGGGTTGTGGTGGCCCGCCGCAGCCGCGGAACTCACCAGCGGCGTGCGCTGACGCCGCCTCGATCCCGCCGCGGCGGCGCGTGGCTAGACTGTGGCTCAGCACCGTGCTCCACACCCCCCTACTGGAGAGTCCCGGGACCATGACCGATCCTTCGTTACCGATGAAAACCGCCGTGATCATCGAGGATGATCCCGACATCCGTCACCTCATCGTCGAGGTGCTCGAAGCTGCGGGCTTCTCGACGGTGTCGGTCGGCAACGGCATCGACGGCGTGCGGGCGGTGCTCTCCTACCAGCCTCTCGTCACCACTCTCGACGTGAACATGCCCGGCATCGACGGATTCGAGGCAGCGCGGCGCATCCGCGCGCAGAGCGACACGTTCATCATCATGATCACCGGCCTCGAGGAAGAGGCCGACGTCGTCGTCGGGCTCGGCTCCGGCGCCGACGACTACATCGTGAAGCCGTTCCGCCCGCGCGAGCTGCGCGCTCGCATCGACTCGCTCCTGCGCCGCCCGCGCGCCACGGCCGGCGGCGCGCCGCAGGTGGCCGCGCCGCGCCAGGAGGTCGGCGGCCCGTCCTTCCCCGGAGCGCGTCCGGGCGCGCCGCGCGTGCCCGACTACGGGATGCCGCAGGCTCCCGCCGCCGGGTACGGGTATCCGCCGCAGGCCCCCGGCTGGCCGACACCGGTCGAGGCCCAGCCCGCCGGCTGGCCTCCGGCCGCGCCGACCGACCCGCCCTACGGCTTCGACGGTGTGCAGCCCTCCGCAGCACCTGCGCAGCCGCAGGAGCAGACGGCCCCGGCATCCGCCGCACCCGTTCCGTCCGCGGCGGCACCCGTCGCACCGGCGCCGCCGGCGCAGCCGATCGTCGTGCCCTCGAGCGTCGGACCCCAGTCGCCCGGCAGCGCCCTCGCCACGGCGGGGGCCGCCGGTGAGGTGGTCGCCTACACCGGGCCCGGCTGGGTCGCGCACCGCGATCTCACCGTGAACCCGGAGCAGCGCGTTGCCGCGATCGCCGGTCAGGAGCTGGTGCTCACTCGCACCGAGTTCGATCTGCTGGCGACCCTCATGGAGTCCAAGCGGCGGGTGCGCAGCAAGGCCGATCTGACCCTCGTGTTGCGCGGGGAGTCGTACGTGACGAGCTACTTCGTGGGCGAGGCCGACAAGCGCGCGATCGAGGCACACATGACCAACCTCCGCCGAAAGCTCGGCGACAACCCCGCCAACCCGCGGTACATCGAGACCGTGCGCGGCGTGGGCTACCGGCTGACGGCAGAGCACGCCGCCTGAGCGACGCCGAGGAGCGTCGCCGACGGGCACCGCGGGTCTTCGTCGCGGGGCGTCAGACCTTGAAGCCCTGGTGACGACGGAACAGCCGGAACGACATGAGCACGGTCTGGATGACCGTGACCACCCCGACGATGGGCCAGCCCACCCAGAGGATCGCCGACTGCGCCACCGGGTCGAGCATGTTCCAGATCACCGCGACCGCGATCGCGACGATGGCGAGCATGATGAACGGCACCCAGTGGCCGATGCTGCCGCCGCCGCGTTCGGCCTTGGCCTGCATCGCCCAGTTGTCGACCTTCTTGCGCGACAGGAACCGCGTCCACGACCGCAGGAAATTGCTGATGCGCACCCACATGGAGATCTCCGCGGGGAACATCAGGCCGGCGAAGAGGAGATCGCGACTGTTGCAGGTCTCCATCGCCCGTGCGACCCGCAGG
>Ga0066255_1000659_pt1 | contig 54435 bp, 45 predicted proteins | sample ThiBiot_750_biof_FD_71148 | JGI IMG/M metagenome (GOLD analysis project Ga0066255, IMG submission 71148) | Wastewater bioreactor microbial communities from Cape Town, South Africa - Thiocy_expt_750_biof (version 2) | ecosystem: Engineered > Bioreactor > Thiocyanate-remediating >...
AGTCGCAGCTGCGCGGGAAGTTCTACGACACCACGCTCGACAATTTCCTGATGACGATGAACATCTCGGCCTATTCGCTGGTCGCGGTGGCCAAGCGCGCGCGCGAGATGATGCCGGACGGCGGCTCGATCCTCACGCTCACCTATTACGGTGCTGAGAAGGTGATCCCGCACTATAACGTGATGGGCGTCGCCAAGGCCGCGCTGGAGACCAGCGTGAAATATCTCGCGGTCGACATGGGGCCGGAGAATATCCGCGTGAACGCGATCTCGGCCGGCCCGATCCAGACCCTCGCTGCGCGCGGGATCGGCGACTTCAACTATATCCTGAAGTGGAACGAGCTGAACTCGCCGCTCCGCCGCACCGTGACGATCGAGGATGTCGGCGGCGCCGGGCTCTACATGCTCTCGGACCTGGCGGCCGGCGTCACCGGCGAGATCCACCATGTCGATGCGGGCTATAACGTGATCGGCATGAAGGCCGAGGACGCACCGGACATCGCGCTTTCGTGAGCATCGCCATTCGCCCTGCGACGGGCGGGGACGTCGCCGCGATCGACGCCCTGCTCCGCCGGGCCTTTCCGGCGGAGGACGAGGCCAGGCTGGTCCAGCGGCTGTGCATCGACGGCGACATGGTGCTGACCCTGGTGGCGGACGACGAGCCGACCGGCGCGCTGGCCGGCATGATCGCGTTCAGCCGGATGGACGTTGCCATCGCCGGCAAGCCGATCGCGGCGGTGGCGCTCGCGCCGCTGGCCGTCGGGGCGGCCTGGCGCAGGCAGGGCGTGGGCGAGGCGCTGGTGCAGGCCGGGATCGCCCAGCTTGCCGATGCGGGCGCGATGCTCGCCTTCGTGCTCGGCGATCCGGCATATTATGGCCGATTCGGCTTCGCGGCGGAATGGGCGCGCGGATTTGCCTCGCCCTATGCCGGCGACTATCTGATGGCGCTGCCGCTGCAGGGCGGCGCCATGCCGTGCGGGGTGCGCGGCGCCGCGACGCACGCACCGGCGTTCGCACAGCTGGGCGGGGAATAGTGAGCTTCAACACCTTCGGACGCGTCTTCCGCTTCACCACCTGGGGCGAGAGCCACGGCCCGGCGCTGGGCGCGGTCGTGGACGGCTGCCCGCCGGGGCTGGCCCTGTCCGAGGGTGATATCCAGCCTTTCCTCGACAAGCGCCGCCCCGGCCAGTCGCGCTTCACCACCCAGCGCCAGGAGCCGGACCAGGCCCGCATCCTCTCGGGCGTGTTCGAGGGGCGCACGACCGGCACGCCGATCGCGCTCCACATCGACAATGTCGACCAGCGCTCCAAGGACTATTCGGAAGTCGCCAAGGCCTATCGCCCCGGCCATGCCGATTATGCCTATGACGCCAAATACGGCTTTCGCGACTATCGCGGCGGCGGGCGCAGCTCGGCGCGCGAGACGGCGGCCCGGGTGGCGGCGGGCGCGGTGGCGCGCGCGCACGGTCACCGCGGTGCGCCGCAGCCACAGGCGGTGCACTACAGCCGCGTTGTCGCCCGCATCATCGCCGACAAGGCACGCAAGCAGGTCTTCGCCTATGGGGCGGACGGCGCGCTGATCTCGGCCTATCCGGCCAGCATCGGCTCTTCCGACACGCCCTCGCCCTCCGGCACGGTAACGGTCGAGCGCGCCGCGCTCGACGTCCGTGGAGGCCGACATGTACACGCCGCCGGCGATCCCTCCCTGGCTGATGCCATGGTAGTACCGCTGCGTCGGGTCGATGTACGCCCCGAACTTCGGATCCTTCGCGAAGCCGCGGCTCATCATCCGCATCGCGAGAAGCGAGTTCAGCATCCCCTGGTGCATCCGCTCGAACATCGTCGAGATCCCTTCGAGCTGCCCGCTCGAGAGGGTGTTCGCGATGTGCCCGAAGTCGTCCTCGGCCATCCCGGCGAGGTCGACCGCGAAGATGACGTAGTTCTTCTCCGAGACGAGCTTGCGGAAGTTGGCGGCTTCGATCTGAGTGCGCGCGCCGAGCAGCCCGTGGCCGTATTGCAGGAGCGCCGCGGGCTTCGTGAGCGCGCTCTTCGGGACGATCACCTCGAACGGCACCTCGTAGGTCGGGCGCGCGGGGTTCGGATCGGGCATCCCATCGGCGCCGAAGACGAGGTGCGCTCCCGGCTCCGGCTTGTCGAGGTAGAGCGGCACCGTCATCCGGCCGTTGATGCGGTAGGCGATGAGGTCGGGCTCCCAGTCCTCGTCGACCTTGTCGATGACGTACGCGGGGCCGCTGTCGCCCGCCTGCGCGAGCGCCTCGTCACGCATGTGGAGCAGCCATCCGGTCACGTTTTCGCGGCTCGCGGTCGTGAAGTCCCATGCGAGCTGGAGCGACTCGCGCTCCACCCCGGCGCCGCCGAGGCGCTGGAAGATGTCCGCGTAGAGCCCGCGCCGCGCGTCGACGGACGGCTCGCTCGACGCGATCGAGTCGCGGAGCGCCTTGAACGACGGCGTCGGAGCCAGCTCGCCGCTCTCACCGCGGACCTTCCGGATCGCGACGATGTAGCGGCGCGCGTCCTTCAACGCCACCACGGGACGGATGATGAACGTGACGCTCTCCGGGTCGTCGCGGGTCCGATCGAGCTCGGCGAAGTGGGGAATGCGCTCGCCGGTCTCGGTGTCGAGCACGACGGTCGGAGAGTCGGCCTCGAGCGAACGAGCGAGCGTGTCGAGCGTCGGGAGCCCCTCGAGCGTCGCACCGGGGAGCTGCGTGAGGATCGCGGGACCCGCGCTGAAGCCATCGCTCTTCGACCAGGGCGCGCCGATGCTCTTCTTCCCGTTCAGCGCCGGAGGGATGCTGTCATCGTCGATCTGGACGCGACGTTTGGTCGGTGTGTCGGCGGCGTCGACCGTCCACACGTTCGAAGGGAAGGGGAACCCGCACTGCGTCGGCACGAGCGGATCGCACGTGAGATGCACCCACTCGACCTTCGGCTCGAACGGGCCGACCTTCTGCTCGGAGGAGCCGGAGCTCGACCCGCATCCAGGACCGAGCGTGGCGAGGGCTGCTGCGACGACGCTGAGGAGGAGAGGGCGGAAGCGCATCGATCGGGCAATACCACTCCACCCGGCGGCGCCGCTCCCTCCGGACGCCGGAGGTGCCGATTTGAGACGCGACGGCGGCTTCGCTCGCCGAGCGCTGGACCGCCGAGGTGGGCAACACGATCCCCGACGCCTCCGCGCTACGCGGTTTTACAGCGTAAACTCATCGCAACGACACCCGACCGCGCGGTCCGGGCATGCCGGTTGCGTAGCCGCGTCCATCGGCAACGACACGCTCGCCGTCGACTCCGACTGCTCGGTCACGCCGGCGTGCGCGCGCGTCGTCCGCCGGTCGATGCGCGCCGGCCAGCCCGCGCTCCGGCGGGGGATCGTGCCGGGGGCCTCGCGGAGGTGGTCGCCTTTGCCTTCGGCGCGCTCGCTTTGCGTCGCGACGCGGCAGCTGCGATCCGTCGAACGCGTCGCTCGATCTCCCGCGCCAGCACGACCGCGTTGTTGTGCTCCGCGTCCTTCGCCGCGAAGACGAGCGTCAGCGTGCCGCGCGTGGCACGGCGAGCCAGATCGTCGAGGAGCGTCCGCGCAGCGTCGTCCTCGAGCTCGTGCTCGTAGCGCTTCTGGAACTCGGCGAAGCGCCGCGGGTCGTGCCCGAACCACTTTCGAAGCTCGTCGCTGGGCGCGAGATCGCGGAGCCAGTCGTCGAGGTGGGCCTCTTCCTTGTTCAGGCCGCGCGGCCACAGCCGATCGACGAGGACGCGAGCGCCGTCACCGGGAGTCGCGGGCTCGTAGACGCGTTTGATTCGGAGCATGAGCTGGTCACCTCTTCCTAGGGCGCCATGCACGGCGCGTGCAGGGGTGACGGTCCTCGTCGACTGCAGCGGTGCCGTCGTGCTCGAGCCCGAACGAGCCGGCGCACGAAGGCGCGGGTGGCTGAGCACATGTTGCAGACCTTGTCATTACCCCTACGGGGTAGTGACGAGGCGTTATCACCAGCTAAGATGTCAGGCGCACGAACGCATGGTGAGTGACGACGTTCTACGGGCGATGTGTCGAGCGCTCGTCGAGAGCAGCAGGCCTACGGAAGGGAAGTGGCTCTCCGCGATCATCGGTGAGCTGATGGAGCGGAAGCTCCTTCACCCCAAGACCTCGCACGAGGAGCGAGCGGACCTCGCGCGCGCCTTCGCGGCCGAGATGCTGAAGGAGACGGACGACGCGGCTGGGCGTCCGAAGTGACGAGGTGCCGAGAGCATCCCCGCGCGTCGACCTTCGCCGAATCGCGCTGCGGCATGTCGCGGGAGGACCCCATCGACTTCTCTCGAAGGGTTGAATCTCACCGCCGCCTCATCGACGATAGGGCTCGGGATGAGCCCGACCGATTCTCTCTTCTGCGTTGCGGCCTTCGTCGTGACGGTCGTCGCGATCGGCTCGTCGGTCGTCGTGGCGCTCCTCGCGCGCGTCAGGGGCGGCGCTCGCCAGCGCAACCTTGCCCTGATCGGCGCCGGCCTTCAGATTGGCCTCCTCTGCGGTGCTCCAGTGTTCGCATGGCTCGCGCTGCGGACGAGTCTCCAGAGCTTCGGGGCGGAGGCGATGGCGACGTACATGTTCGGCCCGATCGCGCTCGCGATCGGAACGCCTGCGCTCGCCCTCGTCGTCGCGAACGTCGTCACCGCCCTCGGTCGCGAGCGAAGCGAATAGGCATCAGCCACGCGCAGCCGACCGCGCACGCGGTTCGCTCACGCTCTCTGCCCCTCGAGAGCACGAGTAGGTTGCGACCAGCGAGCCAGCCGCCATGCTGTCACGAAGCCGCTCCGCGCCTCCGGCTCTCGTTCGCTTCGTTCACAAGGCTCCTATACGAGTGCACTGAGCCCTGCCTCGATTCGAACGGTCCGAGCTGTTCACGAGCTGCCCGGCGGCGGACGTCGAGCTGAGGTACGCTGCGCCCATGGTCGTGTCGGTGCTGCATCTCGTACTGACCGTTCGTGCGCTTCTGCGCTGTGTCTCCGAGCGCTACGTATTCGGAATCGTCGGTGGTCTCGCCAGAGCAGCACTGATCGTCGTCGGGGCGTTCATCGGGGGCGGGGGAGGCGCGGTCGTCATGCTTCCTGGCCTGACTCTCACACTCTCTCCTGGCGGCGAGTCGTCGCTCGAGCGTGTTCTCGGCCAACTGGTCCTCTCGGCGCTCGGCCCCGCATTGGCGTTCGCCGTCCTATGGGCGTCCTACCGACGCTTTCACGACGCTCCCGCGGCGGAGGAAGAAGAACGTCAACGTCCGTTCCGCGCGTGGTTGCCCGTCGCGATCGTCGATGCCATCTACGTAGTCGTCATGGTCGGAGCGATGGCGATCTCGGAGCCATAGCGCCGTGCGTGAGGCGCGGGGCTCCCCAATGGCGGTCACGCGTAGTGACGCCGTCCGTCGCGAGGGGGTTCGACGCGAGCCCACGGAGTCCGATGAGCTGCGCAACCGTGGAGGCCTACCCGAACAGGAGCACCGCATCCGCTGGTATGCCGAGGGCGACGCCTATCGCGAGGCAGAGCCCGAGCCCGAGTCGAGCCCATCGAGGGACCTTCTGCGGGCGAGGTACCGCTTCCGGCTGTCCGACGACAAGCAGCCACGCGCCGCAGATGGCGAAGATGGGAACGAAGGGAACGATCACGTATGCCAGACGTCCGCTGGTGAGCATTTCGAAGCCGATGAGAAAGCACCCGAGGGACAGCCCCAGATACGCCAGCCCCGACAGTCGCGGCCGACCGAAGCCCTCTCCCGCCACGACCGCGCTCAAGATGGAGACGGGCGAAAGGTCGGCAGCGCGAAACCGCCCCTTGACCGTCCCGATCTCCAGCCCCAGCTGGGCGGCGATCTCCGCAGGATCTTCATCGCTTCGCATAGGCCGACCCATCCTTCTACGCGATTTCCGCCGCACGCGGCGACCCTTCGACAAGGACCATGTCGGGCGACCTTGCCCCTGATGCTCACTCTATCGGCGTTCCAGAGGGGATACGTATTCGAATCGCGACATCCAGCTTGGGACGACGAACGGGCTTCGTTGCCCGTCGTCCGTGGCCCTTACGCACCCTTCCGGCACCGCGCCGGCATGGCGACCAATGATCGATCTCGAGACGTCCGCCGCGGGCGCGCCCTCACGGGATCGCATATCGAGGAAGGCGCCACAGTCCGCTATCATGGCCATCTCGTGTTCCGCCCCGCTGTTTCTCCGGTTCTCCCCGTGCTCCTCGCCATCACCGGATGTCGCGAGTCACCCGCCAATCCCGCGCGCGATTCGCCCACTCTGGTTGCGAGCGGGCTCGGTCGCTGCCCATCCGGAGCCATGACGGACACTGCGAAGGCCGATGTTGCCGACGGCACGAAGGTCAAGCTCGTACTCGAAGGACCCCAAAGGCCATGGCCGAATGACCCTCCCTATGGCGCGAATCCGACCGATGCCTTCTTCCCGCCTGAGCTCAAGGCTTTCACCCGCCAATGGTACGGCAAGCATCTTGCGGCGATGTGTGAGCCATCGCTCTGGCGGATCCCCAGTCCGCATTCGACGATTCTTCGATTCCTCTGGCTGCGGACGTTCCACAACCCCATCGCGATCCGGATCGAATCAACCGCGACCACCGCACGCGTCGTGGCGACGCGCCTCGATGGCGCGGGCGGCTACGAACCTGGCCGCGTCGATGCGCGGCGGGAGCGCGATCTCGGCCAGTCCGAGTGGGAAGCGCTTCGCCATGCCCTGCAAGAGGGTAACCTCGAGGCCCCCGTACCCGAGCAGTTCGGCACAGACGGAGCGCGATGGGTCCTCGAGATTCGAACGAAGGACACCTACGAGCTGATCGACCGATGGACGCCCTCCGCGAACGGACCCGCCGCTGCGTTCCGCCGCTTTTGCGAGCTCCTGTTGGATCTTGCGGGCCGTGATCTCATCCGAGATGACGTGTACTGATGCGTTGTGGCCGCGACGATCCGAACGCCGCGACCCACGGTTGAAGCATGACCGAGCGACCGCCATCCGCGCTTGCGCAGGCCGTCCTCGTGCCCGTCACCGTACACATCGGGCCGAACTAAGTTAGCGATCACGATCTCGGCGCGACGGGCCGAGCATTGCGCGCACTTGCGACCAAGGAGAAGCCCCGTGCTCGAGGGACTACCCCTTAGAGGTTGAAGCTCTTGCCGACTTTCACCGGCCCGCCGTCGTATGGCCGTATCCGGACCTCGCGAAAGCGCTGCTCGACGCAGGCGCCGACCGACGTTCCAACGAACGGCCCGTCGTCTACAACCACGCTCGAAACGCTTCCGTCCGGTTGGAACGTGATCATTGCGTGACCAGGTCCTCCCATGGGCCCGCAATTCCCCAGATTGCGTCCCGCCACGCTTCACTCATAGCCTGGCACATGGAAGCGCGCGGCCTCATCGGTCACGAGCCCAGCCGAAACGAGCGTCTTCGCCTGTTCAGCAAGTGAGCCGGCGAGGGGAGCGTGGTCTGTTCCCAGAACTTCGGCCAGGAGAAGGTCCTTCGTAGCATTGAAGGCGGGCGCCTTCGGAAGTCTGCGAAGGGTTACCGTCATCACCGACGCTCGCTCGACGAGCTCGTTCGGGATGTCCATGTCCCGCCAGCGGGACGATAGCCCGAACGACTCCCCGCTCCGCACGACGCCAACGACCGCTTCTCCCTCGGCGAGGCGGAGCACTTCGACGATCTCTTCCTGCGTGCGAAGGTCACCCAGCCTCCTCATGCCGGTGTACCGCTCTACCAGCTCCGCCACGGTCGTCTTTCCCACGCCAGCCGGGCCACAGATGATGAGCATGCCGGCGCGCCGAGCGGCTGCCGATTGCAGCGCGGTCGCGGCCTCCGGCATGACGCCGAGGTTGGTTAGCTCCTCATGAAGCGTCACTGCTCGTGCAGCAATCCGAGCGGGCGCTCGATTCCCAGACTCTCGCACGCTCCGACGGTGCATGGAACGCACCTCTCGACGGGGCTGGCGATACGCTCTCGGCATGGGATACACGCGCCGCGACATCAAGGTGATCGAGGGGCTCGAAGCAATTCGACGGCGCCCGACGATGTACCTCGGCGAAGCGACCTCCGAGAGAACGCTCTGCAGTCTCCTCGTGGAATGCGTCGTCGGAAGTATCGTGGCGGAATCACCCGCCCCCGCCGCCTTGCGCCTCTTGCTCTGGTCGGATGGCGCGGTGACCGTCGCCTACGACGGCGAGCGTCTGCCGATTGAAGCTCGCGAGACTCGCACGGGTGTCGCGCATCCCGAGCTCTACTCGCTCTTCATGTCCATCTTCGGGCCGCGGAGGCCATTGCAGTTCGGGGCTGCCATCGTGAACGCGTTGAGCGAGAAACTCGTCGTATCCGCGATCCGTGACGGCGTTCGCTATCGCGCGGCCTTCAGTCGGGGTGGACTGGTCTCGCTTCTCTCCAAGGCTCCCACCGACGAGCCGATGGGAACGAACTGGCTCACGTTCAAGCCGGACACGGCGATCATTCCGGGCGTCCTCGACGCCGCAGAGGCCGAGCGAATCGTAACGAGAGTCAGAAGCGCGAACCCTGCGGTGCCGGCCTCGGTCGCGGACCGCAGCAGCGAGAAGCCGGACTGGTGGTGAAGCCCCGTCTGCGCAGCGTGCGTCGAGGTCGGCGTCTGCATCGAGCAGCACGCGCGCGAGCGCGGCCTGGGCCCATGTTGGCTGTCAGTCGAGCCGATCGCCGACGGTGGACCGCGTTCGCTTCGGGGGCCTCAATGGGCGCGCGCGGCTGTGCTCGCTGCAACGTCACGCGCCCTCGCAGCGGCTGCCGCGCGCGCCTGGCGAGCTCGCTCGAGGGCTCGTGTCCGGTCTTCCGGTTCCGCCAGCATCTGGCTGCTCTTCTCGAACCGACGAGCCACGTCCTCGACGTACGCAGGTGCTGTGTCGTCTTCGGGGACGGAGAGCGAGCGCAGATGCGCAGCGTCGTAGGCGGCCATCCCGGACATCGGCACGCCCTCAGCAACCAACGCGTCGAGCGCGTCGGTCCGGTCGAGGCCCATCGCCGCGCCACTGCGTCCCATCATGTCGATGGCGTCGCGTGGGCCGTGGGCGAGGTCGCGTGCTAGGGCAAGGAGCAGCTGTGACGCGCCGGCTCCGCTCGTGGTACCCGCGGCCTCCTTCGCGGCGTGAGCCGCTTCGACGAAGTCGAGCCGGCGCCGATACATGCGTCCGAGGTCGAGCCTGGCGCGTGCGTAGTCGGCGCAGCCCTGCTTGTAACAGGTCCGGATCGGCACGCCGACGGCGAGCGCCGGCATGTACGAGTTGATGTACTTGAACGTGCTCGCATCGGCGGCGAACCAATACGCAGGCGTATTCGCGAGCGCCCGCTCGGCGTTTTTCTCCGGCGCTGGCGGGGTCCACCGCGGCAGGAGCAGCTCGTCGAGCGCGTCGACGCGCTGCGCAGGGAGGAGGGCCGCCAGGCGCGCCCGCGCTTTCGAGACGCTCGCGTCGCGGAGCACGCCGACCCTCGCCAGCTCGGCGAACGCGGTGAGGATCGAGTCGCGGCCGAGCGTCTTGCGATCCGTGACGCCCGCGTCGTAGGCGCGGAGGTCGGCGAGGCCCGCCTCGACGAGCGCGAGGCCCCAGGCATAGCCTCGGAGGCCGGTGAGCGCGGTCTTGAGCGCGTCGATCGCCACCGGGTTCGAAGTCCGTGCGAGCTTGGATGCAACGGAGAGTCCGACGAGGAGCTCGGAGCCGATACCCCTCGTCGACGGTCCGAGCTCCGGATCGGTGATCGCGTCCGCACATTCGATCGGGGCGAAGTCAGCGCGGAGCGCCGCGATCCGGACTGGGCCGGTCGCGGAAAGCGCGAGGAGCATGGCGTCCCGTATCGCGGGGTTCGTCTGGGCGAGCGCGTCGGTGACCGAGATCGCTTCTCGTGTCGATGCCCGTCGGCTGGTGTATGCCGCGCAGTATGGCGGTCGAGGGAGAATCCCCGGCGACTTCGTCGCGGCAACGAGCGCATCGAGGTCGGGCGTGCCGAGCGCCGGCGCACGGTCTCCGAACAGTTCGTGCTCCGTGGGCCGCGGCGGCAGTCCCAGGTCGACTGTCGGCTGTACTCGCTTCGGCGCGGCGTCGTCCGTACCACCGTCCGCGAGGAGGGGACGCGGCGCGGTGCTCGATGCGACCGACGTAGCCGGCAGAGGGCTCGCTGGCTTCGTTTCGGCTGGAGCTGGCGAATGCACGCAGCCAACGGCGAGGGCACACACGATTAGGACCGTATCGAGTGCGGCCCTCATCGACGTGACCCTATCACGCCCTCGCTTGCGGGAAGCACCTCGAGCGCTCTGGGCAATGCACCGCCTCGCCGAGCGGGAAGCACAAGATCGCATGTCGAGCCGTCGGACTACGGGGCGGCGGCTTTCCTTGGTGCCTTTCTCGACGAGGACGAGACGGCCCCGGCCGGGTGCGTACGTCCTCTTGGAGCGGAAGACCCTAAGGCCTCTGACCGGCGAAAAGGTGGCGGTGGTCCTTGCGAGTGCCGGCCGAGTCGCCGAGGAGACCAAACTCGCGATCCAGGTGGCGCGTATGCGCGGCGGAGGTGAACCACTCACTGGACGAGGGACATGATCGAGCTCGAGACGCTGGCCGCAGGCTCGCGTCACGTACGAAGGGCGACGATCTGCACTTCACCATCCCGCAAGTTCGTTCGCGCTCGAAGGTCGTGCGGCTGACCGGACCCGACGATTGACGATGGTGCCTTTTTGCTAATTTGCAGCTTAATGGGAATAGTGTCCGGTTGGCCGGTACTGCGACAGGCGCGGAGGTTAGGTGTAACGCATGGCTCGACCGCTGGTTCTCGCACTCTGCGCGCTTGGGACCGCATGCGTTGTCAAAAGCGAGCTGCCGCCCGACACCGCCGTCCAGTGGTTGAAGGCACGAGCCGGTACCGATTTCCACTGTCCGTCGACGCAAGTGAAGACGGTGACGCTCGATGACAACACCAAGGTGGCGACGGGCCGTGGTTGGTCGGCAAGTACGTTCTCGTCTGCGATACATGCATGGATTGGCTGCTCTCGGCGGCAGTGAACGGCCCAGTGCTCGAGGAGTGTGACTGCGCGTGGAAGCTCTCCACCCGCGTCGAGTCACAGTCGTCATAGTAGCTGACGCCCTGCCGCGGACGCGCTACTCGCACATGCCTTGCGTGTGTTAGGGCAGTTTCATGCGTGCTCTCGAATTGCGGCGCTGTGTCAGCTTCGCGCTTGCGATGACCAGCTTGCTCGCATGCGTCGGCCAGGAGCCTCGCGAACGGGCGCGACCGGGCAACGAGCGACTCGCGCCGCGTCCGTTCGCGCGATGCGCGCCTTCGCCGAGTCCTGACAGTTCCGGATCGGATGCCGGGGCGCGACCAACATCACCTGTTCTCGCTGCCGACGAACAGACCGATGCGCGATTGTCCCAGCCCATCTGGGATGCCGATCGCACCGTCGCGTCGCTTCGGGCCGAGTTTCGTCGTTGCTATCAGGCCGGTCTGAGTGCCGATGGACTCATGCAGGGCTGCGTGATGATGGTGGCGCGGATCTCCGCTGATGGGGAGGTCACGTCCAGCGACACCATCCGTCGCGAGGGGCTTTCACCAGCCGTCGAGGCGTGCCTCGTCGACGTGGTCAAGCGAGCCCGCTTTACCGCACCGGGCGGTGCTGGCTCGACGCTCCAGATTCCGGTCACGTTCGTCGTTGCCGAACCTCGACGACCGTAGGTAGCACGTCAGGCAGCCCCGAGCCTTCGACCACGACGGAGGAACGGTCCGCGTCGACTGGTCCGAGCACCGAAGCGCTCGACAGAGACGGCACGGTCGCTCAGGATCGGGCCGATGAATCCGGGCGAGCTCGGAGAGCGCGAGGATCTCGACGCCGAGGTGCGCGCCTTCGCGCGACTGCAGGACGTCTTGGCGGGCCGACTGCGTGTGCCCCTCGACGGCAGCTCGTCGATGATGTTTCGAATCATGGTCGAAGGCCCGGCCTCCGATGCGTTGGTGACGCCCGACGTAGTTGCCGTCCATGTTGGCCCCCGGAGGCGGCGCCGCCCGCTCCGCTACTCTTGCAGGCTCGTCACCGCGGTGGCCAGCGAGCTCCTCGACCGATCCTCGGTTCGCTCCCTCAGCTCCCCGCTGATTGTCGGACTCCCCGCTGGGGACGTCGCTAGGATCGACAGCTTCCCGTCGTGGTCGTACGACGCGAAGCTCGTGTGGATCGCGCCTGCTGACGCCGCCGTGAAGATCGTCGTCCGAACCAGCCCCGAGCGTTGGCGGGCTCCGTTCTCGCAGCCCGTTCCCTCCGACGGCCCACTGGCGTTGGGCGAGCTACCGCCGTGGGAGCCGCGAGTCGAGCATCTAGAGCTCGAGAATGCGCTCGCTTGCCCAACTTGCAGCGTCGAGTCTTCCCGGTACCGGCAGCTGCGCGAAGCGCTCGTCTGCGACCGTTGCGGCCGTTCCTTCGACTACAGGTCGTAGCGCTCGAGCGTCGGGTCGGATTCCACCTTCGTCCATGTTGGTCCACGCAGCGGTGTTGGCGTCGCCGCTGCGATTCGTGGGGTCGTACTCCCTTCGGTTGAACGATAGAGTCGTGGTCGCATGGGCGTGACGATCTGTCCGCAGCACGGGTGGCAGGCCTTGTTCCTCGCGTGCGAGCACGTCCGCCAATCCATTGAGACCGGGGCCAGCCCGCCACCTTACCGCCTGCACCGTGTTCGGCTCGCGACCATGCCGTCCGGTATCGAGATCCCCTGGATGACGGACTCGTGGCTCTGCGACGCATGCGCGTCGCGCGTTGGTTGGTACGAAGCGGAACAGACCGAGCAGGCGTCGACCGCCGTCTGGGAACGCATCGCGGATCTGGTGTCGCCCTCTTGCGAACGCTGCGCGCACGAGAGGCTTGCCGAACGATGGCCCGCGCAGCCGCCTGCGCCCGAACGCACGGTGCGTTGAGAAGCGCGGGATTGCGGCCACTGCTCGATTTCCAGACGACGGCGGTCCGGGCTCACGCGAAGCCGCCCACGCTCGCCGTGCATGGGCGTCCTTGTTGCGCCCAGGGGCGGCTGCCGAAGCTGCGAGAACCGTCGAGGAAGCTGCCGAAACAGAAGCTCTCAACGACGAAGGCGAGGGGCCAGCGGACATCCCGCGCCCCGAGCTCAGTCAAGGCGCACGCGCATCGCTCCTGTCGAAAGCGCCGACGGATCAGCCGCACGAACGAACGGACACGAACCGCTGCGCTGGAGCGGGACCGTGCGCGCCCCCGGTACCCGGCGACCCCGAAGGCATGCCATCGACGAGGGCTAGCGCCAGGACGTGAGCTGCCTTTCGCAGGCGATCGATGGTCACGACTGGCGCAAGTTCCGTCACCGACACGATGCAGAGGGTCCATCCGTCGCGCACCGGACCCGCATGCACGCATGCATCGCCCACGCGGAACGATGCATGGCTCCGCGCCGCGCCCACGATGCGTGCGGTCCGCGCGACGCGGCCGAGGTCGATGTCCGGCGCAGAACCGCCGAAGAGGACGACTTGTCCGTCGGGTGAGATGAGCGCGGCAGCGCCGGTCGCCGCCGCGTACTCGATGACCTGGGGAGCGCGGATGCGCGCACGTTCTGTCAGGAACGGCGAAGGTCCGCCAAGCGTCCAGCCGTAGCCCACGATTGGAGCGTAGCCCGTCAGCTACGCCGAGGCGAACGGGACGCGACGCAGCGGGCCACGCTATGGAGACGATGCAACAGCACTACTCGACGGTGACCCCCACGGAGGTCCGGGAAGCGCTCGCGAAGGTCAGCTCCTCGCGGGCTTCACGCGGGACCTCCGGGCGCCGTCGGTCAGGCCAGGTGGTGCTTCGGCTCCAGAAACGAAGAAGGCCGGCTCGGGGTTGACCCAGTAGCCGGCCTGTTCTGAGCACGTGAAGGGGAGCGGGACACCGGGATTCGAATCGCCTTCCGCCAGGGCCACTTCGCAGCGGAATTTCCCCGCTCGCAGCGAAAGTGAGCCCGTAGAAGTGTCCCGCCCGGAAGCTCCCAGCGACACGCGGGGACCGGGGACGCAGGAAGCGCTCGCCCAGGCGGTCGCCGCGGCGACAACGGCGGGCCAGTTCGAGTTGGCGGCGATGCGCTTGCGGGAGTTGTCTGCCGTGCGAACGGCTGCGGTCGACGGTCAGCCGCTCGAGGGACGGCTCGCCAGCGGGAGCGGCGAGGGGTACGCCAGCGCCGTCACGAGGTCGCAGTGCTCGCCGGTCGAGGGTGAGGACGCGTCGACACCTTCCGAGAACGAGCCCCGGAAGACCGACCTGCCGGAGCGTTCGAGTGGGCGAACGGAGGCCCTCGCCGAGGCGCTTCGGCTCGCTGCTGAGGCAGGCAAATGGGACATCGTCTCAGAGCTGAGCCGGCAACTCGCGCTGATGCAGGCCTCGCCTTCGGCGCCGCCGACGCAACTGCGTGTCGTGAAGGGATAGCTCGCACGCACGGCGCCCGAACGGCCAAGCAAGCTCCACGTCATTGCAGTCGCTGCACGTCACGGGAACGCGAGCTTGGGCCAGGGTAGTAGACTGATGCTCGTGAGCTTCAGGGAGCATGGCATCGTCGACGTCATCGAGGGCTTGGAGCCGATCCGACGCCGTCCCGCGATGTACGTAGGCGATGGCACGTCCGAACGGTCGATGTGCAGTCGTCTCGTCGAGAGCGTCGTCACGAACGCTGCGAACGATCGCCCATCTCCTTCTGCCGTGCGCGTCACCGTTTGGGCGGGAAACGTCGTGACCGTCGCCTTCGATGGAATGCCGCTCCCCATCGCCCCGTACGCGGACCATCGCACCAAGGTGCTGCCGCATCCCGAGCTCTACCGAATGTTCATGTACATTGCGGCGCCTGCGACGGAACGGCCGCTCTCGTTCGGCGGCGCTGTCGTCAACGCGCTGAGCGAGCGCCTCGTCGTATGGACGAGGCATGAGGGCGTGACGTTCCGCGCCAGTTTCAGGGGAGGGGGACTCGTCTCACTACTAGCGGAGTCCGCGGTGGATGAACTCCTCGGCACGAACTGGTTGACGTTCAAGCCGGACGAACAGCTAGTGCCCGGTTCGCTGACGTTTGAAGACTCCGAGGCCATCGCATCGCGTGTCGCGAACGAAGTGCCGGACGTGAGTGTCACCGCAATCGACCGCATGGGCGTCCAGGCCAACTGGGTCTGAGGGCTTCCTCACGGAGCGCCGGCTCCGTCTTTCGCCGACCACGCTGCCTCGAACTCTTCTTTCGTCACCTCGAAAGAGGCGAACTCTTCGCGGTCGAGGGGACGGCCTCGGCGCACGCGCCCTCCAGCGCGTCGCCTCCGTCCTGGTGCTCTCCGAAGCCCTCGCGTCCTCGTGGACCTGGAGCTTCGACGTGTGGTGCTGCCAAGTTCACCCTTTTTCGTCGATTGTGACGACTAGGTAGCGCAAGATGGGTGTGGTCGACCGGATGACGCGATGCAGGGGTGGAACCTCGACGACCGTCGGGGTGTTTCTGGTGCTGGCATCGCTGCTCGCGGCGGCGCCGATTCATGCAGCGGGGCCCGACGAGGCGCCGGCTCAGACGGCCGAGGCCGCGAACGCTCTCGGCAACACACGCTCGGGTACGAGCGCTCCGGATGCCGATCCGGGTGCTGGACCGCGCGGCGCGGAGCCCGCTCCAACCGAGGCGCCCACCCCGGCCGCGCCCGCGGCAACGCCACCGGAGCCCGAGGCGCCGTCCAGCGCTCCGGCGCGCGTGGCTCCGACGCAGCTCTTCGCGCGCAGCGGGAGCTGGCTCCTCTCGGCGGACGACGCGCTCCCGTTGTTCTCGGTCGGAGCGTCGAATCTGCTCTCGGAGGACAACGCGGTTCGTTACGGCCACGCGGGCGGATTTGCGGCTCCGGCCGCGCCGAGCGCCCTGACACTCGATTATGTGCTCGGAGCCCGGTTCACGATCGGCGCGTCCCCGATCGTCGAGAGCACGATCGGATCCGATGCGCGTGGTGCGATCCACTTCGTGGGCGGCGCGCTCCGCGTGGGCCACGTCTTCCCGTTGGGCGAGCACCTCGCGCTCTGGCCGCACGTCGGCGTCGCTTACGTCACGAGTCGACCCCCAGACGCTTACGTCGATGAGCGCCATCGGGCGGACCTCGTCGCCGACCTGCGCCTCGCGTGGACGCCGAACGGTCGCTGGGCGCTCACCGTAGGTCCGTCGCTCTCGGCTCCGATCGCCGTCGATCAGACGGTCGCCACAGAGCGCATCCAACGCGATTGCGAGCTCAGTGGCGGCATCGACTGCGGGATTCTGGCGATCGGAGAACCGAACCCCAACGTCCGGATCGCGGTCTCGGCAGGCCTGACGGTGCGGCTCGACGAGGAGCCTGGACAGGGGGCGCGCTCGGAGCATGACCGAAAGCCCGTGCGCTTCCTGGTCGGGGCCGAGCGGATCGTTTCCCTCGCTCGCTACCGCGTCGAGAAGGGAGGGGAGGAGCGCGACGACGATCAGCTCGATCTCGGCGTCGCCGACACGACGAGCCGGTTCCCTTCGATGCCGCGCGTGGCGTTCGACGTCGTGCTGCAAGAGCGGCTCACGCTGGGGGCGGCTGCGAACGTCGGCTTTGTCCGCACGGGATGGGTACAGCGCTCGCTCTACCCGGACTTTGGAACAGGTTCGCTCGTCGTCGGCCTCGCGCCCCGCGTCGGAGGTCTCCTTCCAGCCACGGATTGGCTCGCGTTCTGGCCGCGTGTGGGGATGACGTGGGTCTACTCGACCGGGCGGGAGTCGGCTTATCATTTGGGGGCCGACGTCGACGGGTTCCTCGTGCTCCGCCCTGTCGAGGAGGTTGGGCTCGTGGTCGGTCCCTCTCTCTCGCTTCCGCTGATCTCGGGCAGCGAGGAGGTCTGGCATGACACGGCGAAAGTCCTCTCCGTCGGAGTGAGCGGGGGGCTCTTGCTGCTCCTCTGACCAACGGGTCGACGATTCCCCTGGAGGTGAAGTCTCGCCATTCGGGCGCTATGTCAACGCGCCCCAGCATTCCGGCCTCGCGTCGGTCTCGTCCGGTGCTCGTAGTAGGGACGCTCGATGTAGATCATCGGCCCCGCGGCTGGGTTGTCTTCGCGTGGATGAAATCCCGACCCGGAAGGCGATCACCTTCCACGACCTCCGCGCGACGGCCTGCACCTGGGCGGCGATCCGGGGAGACTCCGAGCTTCAGATCCGGGGCCGGTCAGGACACGAGAGCCCGCGATGGGGTCTGGTTTCTGCGCGCAGAGCGCAGCAGGTCCAGGTGATGGATTCGATGGTGTCGAGTTTCTGCGCGCGGTGCGCAGTAGCGAGGGGGGATTGCGTCGGAGGCATCCGGTTGTTGCGCGCAGTGCGCAGTGGCGAAGGGGGATCGCGGCGATCATGTCTGGTTGCTGCGCGTCCTCGGGCAGCCAGGCGGGATGATCGATTCGATGGTCTCGAGTTTCTGCGCGCCGATAGCCCACCGGGGATGGGGCATTGCGTCGATGGCTCGGGCTGCTGCGCGCTGGGCGCGCTTTTCGTATAATCCCACGCCATGGGCCTCCTCACCTTCGGTCTCAACGTGACTTTGGACGGGTGCATCGATCACACCCAGGGGATCGCGGACGACGAGCTGCACGACTATTGGACGCAGCTCATGGATCAGAGCGGGGCGATGCTCTTCGGGCGCAACACCTACGAGCTGATGGAGGGAGCCTGGCCCGCGGTGGCACGCGACGAAAAGGCGCCGCGCGCGATGCGCGAGTGGGCACAGAAGCTCGAGGCGAAGGCGAAGTACGTCGTGTCGGGCTCGCGGAGCGACCTTCCGTGGCAGAACACGATCAAGGTGGAGGGTGACCTTCGCGAGGCGATCTCGGCGCTGAAAGCGAAGACCGAGCGGGGGGTCCTCGTCGGAGCGCCCAAGCTCGCGGCTGCGCTCGAGGAGTTGGGGCTCATCGACGAGTACCGCATCGTCGTTCATCCCATCATCAGTGGCCGCGGGCCGACGTTGTTTCATGGCCTGTCGAGTGCGCGGCATCTCGAGCTCCTATCGACGCAGCGGTTCAAGTCCGGCGTGCAGGCGCTCCACTTCCGTCGCAAAGCGGGATGAGCGTGGAGGGACCCGAGCGTTTCACCGGCGGCTGCCTGTGCGGCAGCGTCCGCATCGTTGCGTCGGGATGGCCGTAGCGCGTCGGCGTGTGCCACTGCCTCGACTGCCGAAAGCATCACGGCGCTCTCTTTCATGCCTCTGCGATCTTCCCGCAGGCTGTCGTGAGCCGTCAGCCGCGCGCGTCGACCGTGAGTCGTCGGATCGGGTCGGCGTCGAGGAGTCGCCGAACGTCGTCGCGTTCGGCGGAGCGTTCCACTTCAGCGGAGCGAGATCGAGCAACGTGTGTTGCCTCGGCCTCCGACGGCTCCGACGCCAAGACGGGCAGAGGACCAACGCAGCGAGCGTCCTCGTCGCAGGTCTCGCAAGGCTTCGCCGGCGGCGCCTCGAGGCCGGCGACGAAGACGTTGTAGGCGCCCGGAACGACCGCGCGCGGCCTCGGCTCCTCACTCGCGCGATCGCGGACGAGGAGGTCGAGGCTGAGCTGGGCGCTCATCGGCCACCTCGGGGGAGGCGAGCGCACTTCCGAGCGTTCAGCTCACGGCGATCGGCGACCGGGTCGATCTCAGCGCAGTCGCTGGACGGCGCGCCCCGGGGATCCGTCGGAACCGGCGAGCGCCCCGCAACGCGAGATGCCCGCAGCTGCCGCGCTACATGCGGAATCGGCGGGGCTTCGTAAGCCTCACCACTTCCCTCGCCACCGAGGGGTTTTGGGGTGTCACACCGGCTAACGCCTGGTGGCAGAAACCCCTGGAAAACTGGAGCGGGACACGGGATTCGAACCCGCGACATCCAGCTTGGGAACGTCCGCCACGTTCTCCGCGCAGCCTAGAAAACAAGGTCTCCGAGGCACCATCACCGGGACGCCCCACAATGCGCCCCACAACCACAACCAGAGGCTTGGAGATCAGGTTCCTCCTGCCTTACGGAAGGCGTCCGGAAGTCGGCGAGCCGGATCACTTCCGCCACGGCCTCGGTCATCTCCTTTGGTGAGACCGTGCTGTAGTGCGCGTGCATCTCGTCATCGAGGTGGTTCGACACGGCCATCGCGACGATGTCTTTCACGCCCGCGGCACGCATCAGATCCTTGTTCGTTCGGCGCATGCCCTTTGGCGTGATGCTCTTCGTGAACTTGCCCTCGGTCGCCTTCTTCATGGCAGCGGAGACGTGCTCGAACGGCTTCCATAGCGCGGTCGTGCTGATGAAGCTCCCAGTGCGCCCGGCGGGGAAGAGGAGCTCGCTCCTAGCCATGCGCATGCGCGTGATGCGCGGCTTCTGGCGATCCGCGGGGTCGTCCTCCACGAGGATCTCGTCGATGTGCCACGAGAGGATGTCGCGCATGTCCTTGGGCAGGATGATCGTCACGTCCTCGCCGTTCTTCGTCGCCTCCATGACCTCGTTCTTTCGCGTATGGCTACGCCGCAGGATCAGCTCGCCCGTCTCCCGGTCGTAGTCCCTCTGCGGACCCGAGCGACGGAGGGGGCGAAGCGAAGAGGGACGCGCGCCGATCGCGAAGCCGAGAGCGACCAACGCGAACCACTCCTCCTCGAACTCGCGAAAGAGGCGGAGGAACATCGGCAGCTCCTCCGGCGTGAGGCTGTTCGGCTCCTCCTTCGTGATCTTGCCGCGCCACTTGGATGTGTCGAAGAGGTCCAACGCAAGGGCAGGGTTCCTCTCCAGCTCGTACTTCTTGACGTAGGCGTTCACGATGGCCTTGAGGATTCGGAGCCACGAGTTTGCAGTGTGCGGGCTGTACTCGCCGTCGCCCTTGCCGATCCTGATGCCCTCCTTCCAGTCGAGCAGATCCCGCGCGCGGATCTGGTCGATGAAGAAGTCGGCGAAGTCCGTCTTGAAGAGATGGTTTTCGAGGACATCGCCCCAAAGCTCCCGCGTCGCTGCCGACGCGATCTCACCGCTCTTGATCTTGGCCTCCATCAACGAGGCGGCGAACGAGCTGAAGCGCGGCAGCACGTTCGTTTGCTGCGTCGCCCCCGCTCGAACCTTTGCCTTTTCGCGGCTGAGCCAACCGAGCGCCTCCACCTTGTCGGTCTCGTTGGGAAGAACCTTGAAGATCTCGGTGAGCTTGCCCGTCCTCGGATCCTTCGCGTGCCCGCGCACCACGAAGCCGCCGTCCTTCCGCTTGTACACGCCGGGGAGGATCGGCTCGGAGCTGACCTCCATCCCGCCCCAGCGTTTTGTCCATGTCATCGCCATAGGTGTCTCCTCTCATGAATCGATCGAGCTCTGTCAGCTCGAACGTGAGTGTTCCTCCGCCGCGTCGTCCTGCCGGCTGAACGCGGCCTCGGTGAACGGCCTGCCGAAAGGCATCGGGGCTCATGCCGCAGTAGCCGGCAGCCTCGGCCGTCGTGAGGTAGCGGCGATCCGAGAGCGGAACCACCGGCCTCGCCGCCTCCTCTTCGTCCTCCTCCTCGAGCAGAAGAACCCCGAGCGTCGCTGCGAAGTAGGTCTGAAGGCGCCGCGGGAGCCGCGGGAGCCGTGTTGAAGACGGCAGGCTCGCAACGTTGGCCTGGCGAACGACGTCGAGTACGGGCCTCGAAGACGATTGAAGGACATGCTGAAGATACATGCTGGTCTCCGTGGGGGGCCGATGAGCGTAAGAGCCCCGAGCCCGCGGTCGGGGTGACCGCACTGGACGCAAGAGGACGGAGATATCTCTCCTCCTTGTCCGTTGCGTTGAACCCGAGTTGCAGCTACTCGCGCTCGAACCTCGGTCCGGGCTCGCCGAGCACCTCCAAGATGGCTCGCGCGCGCGCGCCATCTCCGAGCGCGGCCAGCGCTATCCCGAAAGCTACCACCGCTCCCGCGAACTGGCCGATCGCCTCCGCGCGCGCCTCGGGCGTGCCCGCCTCCGGCGTCAGTACTGGCGTGGCCTGGGAGAGCGCTGCTTCCATGGACTTGGCCTGCTTGACCAGCCCGTGCATGACGCTCGCCGGCCGTTTCGTGGCGGTTTTCGGCGTCCGGATCGCCTCCACCAATTGCCGCGTGGAGAGCCCGCGCTCGAACACCTGCTCCAGGAGCTGAGCACGTTCCGTGTCGTCACTAACGCGTGCGAGCGTTACCAAGTGCCTCCACCCGATCGGCTCACCGCGCGAGGTTGTACGGGCTGCCAGCGTCTGGTACGCGTCCGGACGCCACCGGCGAGCAACCGATGCCGCCTCCTGCAAAGTCCGTGGGGCCTGGCCCACGGCGCGCGCCAGACGTTCGATCGCCCCGTCCCCATACGTCGAGTCGGTCCTGACCCTGTACGCGCGGGCGCCGATCTCGTAGTGGATGTCCCGCTCACTCCGCGTCGCGTCGCTCAGGAGTCCGCGGATCTCAGCCGCGACGGGGCGCAGTTCCTCCTCCAGCTCCTCGTCGGGCGGGTTAGCGGTCGGCGCGATGGAGATGGCGCGCGCGCGCGCGCCATCTCCGTCCTCGAGGTCGACGTCTTCGTCCGAGCTCGCAACGATCGGGCTCCCGCTCATGCTGGGCGGCAGGACGCGCAGAGACTCAGGGGCAGCGATACCAGCGGCAGCCGCCGTCCTCGTCAGCGTCTGGAGCATCGCATTCTGCTCGGCCGTGAGCTCGCTCGGGTCGGCGTCCGCCTTTACTTCGAGGACCGGCGCGGACGTTCGGGATGAAGGTATGGGATTCTGGCCCATACCTTCATCCTTCGGATCTCGCTCGACGTTCCTTGCCGTCGCGGACGGAGCAATGAGCCCGTGCAAGATGCTGAGGCCCAGGCGGATCTTGAGCGGCGTGAGCTCGACCTCGGGCAGATCAAGGTGCCTCCGCGCCTCAGCGAGGCGCTCGTCTCCGGCGATCGTGGCGTCTCCGGCGATCGTGGCGAACGCGTCCATCGCAGCGTCCAGGGCAGCGACACTGCGTTTGCTATCATACGACGCGACCTGCCATTCGGCGTATGCCGCGAGGAACGCGTCGAAGGCCGACTGAGCGCTCGCGGGGATCTCGAGGCGACGCGCCCCGGGTGCCGTCGTTCGTAGCTTCTCGGCCCGCACGCGAGCGCGAGACCGGGCCTCCGCCTCGCGGTACAGCGCGAGCTGGCCCTCCACCTGCTCGTCCAGCCCGAGCCGTTGAATGACGTGCCGAGCCGCCATGTACAGATCGTCGTACGTCCAGTCTCTGCGCGTGGTCGGGTAGCCCTCGTAGGCGCGATCACGCCATCCGGCCACGCCTGACATCGCGGCGTGCAGCTCGCGGAGCGCTGTCGCCAGCACATCCACGTCGTGCTGATCGCCGCCGCCACGAAGAAGGGCGACATACGCGCTGACGAACATGCCCTGCTGGACCATGTAGGCCGCGTGCGCGGTGGCGTCGGTCATCGCGCACCTCCCGGCGTCCGCTGCGCCGTACGCTCCTGGAGCCAGTTGATCGCGGGCTCGACCGGGATTCGGATGTGCGAACTGCCGACACGCACGTGAGGCAGCCCCTCACGGAGCAACGTGTGCACGTGCCTCGGAGAGACCCCGAGATATTCCGCGAATGCGCGCGGGCGAAGAAAAGCAGCCTGAACTGATCGTGAAGATGATGTCTGAGCCATGATGGACCTCCGTGTGAATCGCAGTCGGTGGGGACGACGGCGACGACACGGAGGACCGCGGGCTCGCGGTGGTTCAGGCTCGGATGGTGGTGGCGGGTCCGCCGTGGACGTCACCCGACCGAGCTGCACACGACGCGATATTCGAGCGCGTCGGGGGGCACGGGCATGACGCACGACGGGCGCCCTCACCAGCTTCGCGGCCGGGCGTGGGCGACGCGCACCCCTGCGCTCGTACTCCCGCTCGGCGAGACGCTCGTTGACGTCGTGCTCGTGCACGGCCATGCGCGACGCGTCGCGGAAGGAGAGGCGGGGGACCATCTGCGCGCACCATGCGGCGCCGAACGTCGATGGTCAAGACCGCTCTGCATCGATCTGCGATGGCCCGCTTTGTGTTTCCGGGCTGATTGGCGAAGAACATCGACGGCTTGATGTTGGCGCAATTCGTTGGCGCCCGTCGCCCTGCTCATGAGCCGACGCGTCGAGGTGATCCGCCGAAGCTGCCGGCTCCCATCGTCCCTACGACACGCTCGGGGTACGGCGCACGGACGTGTCGTTCACCCACGTGCAGGGAGCCGCTGGGAGCCGGTTTCTCGTGTATCCGAACAGCCCGTTCTACGTGACCGATGCGAACGGCCGTCGTCGGTGCTGCGCTTGAGCAGGCGACCCGCGCACGAAGAGCCGGCGCGAGCTCGGTGTTCTGGGGTCAATCGCGCGACCTTCCGCGTGATGCCAGCGCGCTCTCCGCGAACTGCCCGCCCCGATCGGTTGCAGCCGAGGCGCCGGCTCCTCATATCTCACGCACGCACGATCTCGATCGGTGCCAATTGAGTACGAGAATACGAAGCTAAGAGAAGCGGCCGCCTTCGGGCGAACGCTTCCCAACAAACGGAGGCGGATGCACCTCGCAAACGAGTGCGATTACTTCAATGCCTCGACGCGCCGCCTTATTGTGTCGGCCGCCACTGCATCCACGGTAGCCCCGAGAACCAAGAGCTGCCTGCGCGCCTTTGCGTTGCGCGCATCGACGAGAGGTGGCCCAAAGGACTTGTCGTTCCTGGTCTTCGCGTGGATGTCCGCACCTCGCGCGAACGCCTCATCGCTGCCGTAGCTGACGAGCTCCCCCTTCGCGAGCGGGCTATTCGGGATCGAGAACCAGACCGAATCGGCGAACACATCGCTGGTGTCCGGCGCCTTCGCCTCGCACTTTGTCACGAGCTGCTCTTGCTCCCACTCCTTGCAAAGATAGACGGATGTCGGCCGACATCCAACGAGCGCGATCGCGAACGCGAGCAGCGGGAGTCGTCGGCGGCAGTCTATCCGAACCGCGATCATTCCAAGCCGACCGATGATCTTCTTCCACTTCATCCTCTCCTCCATTGGCGGCGGTCAAGCCGGTGTTCGATGTGCCGATCCGTCAGTTCATCGGCTGCTACGATCGCGTGCTTGCGCTGATCTGAGCGAGTGCGCGTGGCAGTGCCTTCACGGCGCTGATGGCTGCGTTCGCTACGAGAAAGCTGAACATGTCGGTCCTCCTTCAGGGCACGGAGAGGCACGTCGCGTAGCTCGTGCCGGTGAAAGAGGACGGCACCGTGTTGTTGTAGAACTGGCACGACCAGCCCGAACGTACGGCCGGGTCGTCTGCTGCGTGCGGTGAGGAGCTGATGAGCAGGTGGTTCGGGTTCGACCCGTTCCGCCCGCAGCCGCCGTTGAGCACGATGTCGTTCGCATCATCGCAGTACGCGATGACCGTTGCCCCCGCCGGCGCCGCAGCACCGGTCGTGACCGAAGCGAACGCATGCACGACGTATATGCTTCCCTTGTTGAGGATGGTCCCCTGATCGCCCTTGTCGCCTTTCGGCCCCTGCGGACCAGGAGCTCCAGGCGCACCGGCAGGACCCATCGGTCCCTGCACGCCGTCGACTCCATCCGCGCCTTGTGCGCCCTGCGCCCCCGGAACACCGGCCGGGCCGGGGTTCCCCTTGTCTCCCTTCGGTCCTTGCGGACCCATCGGTCCAGTCGCGCCTGCCTCCCCGGTCGCACCCGCCGATCCCGACGGTACGTCCTGCGGGGCGCAGGTCGCCGTGCCCGTTGCAGCCGTCACTTTGTTGTTCTACCCAGGCTCGACGTTGTTCCCGCAAGCGCCTATCGAAGCAAGAAGAAGTACAGAAACTACGATCTCAACGTAGTGCATCGAGTCCTCCGGTCTCGGCGGGCCACGCAAAGACAAACATACACGAAGTCTTAGTAACGTGTTTATGGCGTCCGTTCGCAGGCACCCGTTCGGGGGTGAAGTCGGTTCAGCCCGAGAAGCTCCTGTCGAACGTCGGACGGCGCATCGCCGAACTCCGCTCGGAGCGCGGCCTCACGCAGGAGGCGCTGTCCGAGAAGCTCGGCGTGACGACACGATGGGTTCAGAGCGCCGAGGCCGGCGGTGAGAACTTCACCTTGACGACGCTGGCGCGATTCGCGAACGCACTGAAGGTGCCGGTCGCGGACTTTTTCGTTCCGCCGACCAAGGCACCCGCGCGACCGGGAAGGCCGCGGCTGTCGACGCGGTGAGCTTCAGCGCTTCCGATGTCGCTGACGGCCGCCGATGATGAAGCCGGCCGGCTCGTCGACGATCTCGGAGATGCTCCAGAACAAGGCGTACTTCCTCGACGTCGAGGGCAACTCCGATGAAGACCGCTGACGGCTCACGCAGCTCGCTTGAGCGCTTGCTGCGGGCTTGTGACGTGGCCGAAGTGCATCGCGTTCACCAGGACGCGGCCATCCGTCGCGACAGCGAAGGGGGCATCGATGATTGAGCCTCGTTGAACGACGCCGCGGAGCGACTTCTTCATCAGGCCCCGCCGACGTGTCGTGTGAGGATGGCCCCGGCCAACGCCTCGATCTCGAGGCGCCGTGAAGGCGCGCTGAGCTTGGCGCCGGAGGTGATGCCATTGACGAGATCGAAGAGCGGCACGCGCGGCGGGAGCTCGCGTTGTCCGATCTCGCGGAGTACGGCGGCCTCGACGTTCTGTTTCTCGAGCACGCTGAGTTGTAGCGCCGCGATCTGCTCGAGGGCGTTGTCGGCCATGTAGTTCACGGCGCGGCCCCACTGGTCGAGAAAACCGCGCGCATGTGCGATCGCGCTCGGTACGGCGTCCTGCACGCAGGCGCGAAGTCGAGCTCGATCTCCCGAGTGCCGGAACGAGAGCGCCGCGCCGCGTTCGGCTCGGCGCGCGCCGTTCGAGCAGACGAGGCGCCATACCACCGGCGTCAGGGCCACCGACGCTCGGCCGAACGACGAAGAGCCGACGTCAATGCCGATGGCACTCACGTCTTCGGGGTTCACGGCGACGGACTCGTTCGGCAGGACGATTCGCATGTTGTCGACCATGCCAACCGCGATCCCTCTTACCCTTGCTTCGTGGAGGACCCCCGCGTTGGACAGGGCCCTCCGAAGGAGCTCGAGGAACTCGGGCGGGTCGAGCGCTGCGTACTTCTCGCTCACGATCGCCGAGATCTCGCCACCGCGGAGCCGTAGCACGGCGGGGCTTCGGTCTTCGTGTTGAAGGAGCAGCGTGTTGATGACGGCGAGGGCCACGGGGCCGGGCAGTCCTCGGACGAAGGCTGCTGGAGCCCCGAGCCGCGTCATCAGGTGGCTGAACCCCGTCGCGCGGAGCGGCAGCGGCTCGCGATCTCGGGCGAGCGGCACGAGCGCGGCGCGCCCTTGGTACGGGGCGACGGCCGTGAGCCGAAGGTCGGCCACGAACCTGTCCTCATGTGCGCCGTCGTTGGCGTGGCTGCGCACGATGAGCTCCGCAGCGGAGTCGAAGTCGAGCTCCGCGTCCCGCCACGTCGACGGGAGATCTGCTGCTGTCGACAAGGCCGGCGGCAGGCTGTTGCCGAGCGGCGCCGAGGCGCCGTTTGTGCGGGGCGTATTCATGTACTTCTCCTTCGAGGACGGGCGCGCCGAGGACGGCGCAGCCCACATGAAGAGAACGGCTCGATGACGCGCGGGCGTCGCGAGCCCGATCAGGTGTGGACGCTCCAGCCGACCGTCGGCTCGAGCGTGACGGCGAAGGTCGGAGCGGAGCCGCTCCCGTTGCCGTCGTGGCGGCCGTGGAACAGGAGCCCGCCGTTGAAGAGCGTTCTCCATTGGCCCGAGTCGTTCCTCTTCTCGATGACGAAGAAGAAGCTGAACGGAGCAAAGTCGGGCGCGAGACGGACCCGCATCCGGTCGTTACCGTCGGCGTCCTTGCCGCCGTAGGTCTCGAGGTACTTCAGTTTGCTCGCGAGCGCGTTGCTCGTCTTGCCGTCGTCTTCGTAGAGGCCGACCGTCTTCGCGAACGCGACGACCTCGTCGAAGTGCTTCTGGTTCTCGATGATGAGCATGGTCTTTCCGGTGGGCGGGCGCGGGGACGCAGCCCGTGTTGTTGTTCGCTCCGGCGACGCGAATCGCGTCCACGGCGATCAGACGACCCCGAGGCTCGCCAGTACTTCGGCGAGCAACATGGGACCTGGAGGGCCTGCCTCCGAAGTCCGCCGAGCTGGAGCTCGGAGGTCCACGACAAGAACGGCGGCGCGGCGCTCCTCGAGCTGAGTCCGGAGGTTCAACCCGCCACGACCGTGGCGCCAGGTGAGATGGAGTCCCCGTTCGTCGATGCACGCAGCGACGTCCGAAAACCCACGGAGCGCCGCGCGTGCACGGAGAAGCAGGAAGCGAAGCATGACGACCCGCACGCCGGTCAGCTCGAAGGCGACGTACTTCTTCGAGCCGTCCGCCAAGAGGTCGCCGAGGAGAATCGCAGGGTCGACCTCTACACGTCCCAACCGATGCTGCGCGGATGCGGCGAGCTCCTGCGCCGCCCGCTCGGCTCGGGCTCCGCGCTCTTCGACCCGGTCGCGAGCGACGCGCCTCTTGCACTTCCCGATCGCCGGAGCGAGCTGAAGCGCCAGGTCGGCGTCATCGCCATCGAGATCGAGGAGGCCGAGGCGGGCGGCAAGGTCCGGGCGCTCCCGCAGGAACGCCCCGATGTTGTACTCGCCGTGCCCGGCTCGCGAGTACAGCGTGAGGAGCTCTCGTGCCGCACTACTCGGCCGCGGTGGCATAGTCGTCGCCGGTCATGGGCTCGGGGCTGTCCATGTCCGGCGCGATGGGCGGCACGGGCCTCCCCATCGGTGTGGCGAGCTTCTTCAAGAAGACGATGTCGTCGTTCCTCTTGAGGTACCGCTCGATCCGACGAGCCACGGCGAAGATGTTCTGCGAGCGCGGCACGCGCAGGCTGCTCACACCGAAGTGACCGAGGAGAAGACGACGCTCGACGAGCGTGGAGGGGCGGAGAAGGCGACCGCAGATGCGCATGATGGACCTCCAGAAGAAGAACGCCCGCTCGCGTGGACGAACCACTCGGCGGGCGCTCAGGTTGGTGTTGGTGTTGAACTATTCGTAGGACGTGGTGTCGTCGTGCCAGGCGCCGTCGCCGTGATCGTCGGCAGGCATTGAGCGCCGCCGCTCGCCAGATGGCGGCTGGCGGGTCGCGGCGTTCGAGCCTTTCCCGCCGCGGACGGCGAACATCAACCGGGGCTTGTTCGCATCCACGACAACCACGCCGGTGTACTCAGCGCCGTCCTCAGCGACGAGACGGACTCCCTCGGGCGGTTTGCCGACCTCGCCGACCCACTCGACGGCACGACGGACACGAGGATATCCGTCGATCCCGAGCAGCAGGGCGTCGACGAGCGCCTCGCCGATGCTGATCACGATCCCTCGGTCGGCCCGAAGATCGCCACCGACGCGATGGCGAAAAGCATCCCGGCCACCGCGGCGGTTGCACCTTTCCGAAACGCGTCGTGCTTCAGGACGTTCGCGACGAACTCCTTCGACGTGTCGAACCTATCGTTGCCGTTGTTGTTCTGGCTCATCTCTTTCCCGTGCGAGAGCGTCGCGCTCGAGCGCGGACGAGTACGAAGAGGACGCGGCGCCGACACGGCCACGCGTCGATGTCCGTCAGGACCGGACGATTCGGATCGCGCGCGCCGCCGTCGACAACGCGAGGCCGGCGAACTCGAGGAATAGGACCATCGAAGAACCTCCTTGGCGGGCTGTTGCCCGCCGTGGTTCTTATCCCCGGTCTCGGGCGCGAATTGCCGCGTCGCCACGCACACCGCGAGCCGCGTGTCATGCCGCAGGACCTCAGATCCCTGCGACAGACCACGTCGCGTGCGACAAGGGTCAACATAGCGCCCGACCTCGGGTATGTCTCCATGATCCGGAGGATGGCGTTCATGGCGAGAGCATCGGGGGCTCGTGCTGCGACTCGTGACAGCGACATTGGTGGCCCGTCGCGACCGAACAGCGCCCGGGGGGCAACGGCGTGAGCGCGACCAGCATGGACGTCTTCGCGCTGCGCGACGCGATCGTCGGCGAGTACCGCAAGTTCGCCACCTCGTTCACGACCATCCACGCGGAGGACATCCGCGCGCAGGTCGAGGCGATCTACTCTGAGGGGCGCTTCTGGCCCGACCCGCTCCTGCAGATCAACCCGAGCTACAAGCGCGGGCTGAACATCGAGACGCTCATCGAGAACGGCGCTCTCGACCCTCGGACGGCCGAGATCTTCCGTGCCGGCGGTGCACCGCTCTCGCTCTACAAGCACCAGGAGCAAGCCGTGGTGCTCGCCTCGCAGGGCGATAGCTACGTCGTCACCACGGGCACGGGTTCCGGTAAGTCGCTCTGCTTCTTCATCCCCATCGTGAGCGCGGTGCTCGCCGAGAAGCGGGCCAGCGCCGCGCGCCGCACCCGAGCGATCATCATCTATCCGATGAACGCGCTGGCCAACAGCCAGCGCGAGGCGCTCGACAAGTTCGTCGCCAATGTCCAGGGCGATCCGCCCGTCACGTTCGCCCGCTACACCGGCCAGGAGGACAGCGAGGAGCGGCGACGCATCGCCGACAACCCGCCCGACATCCTGCTGACGAACTTCATGATGCTCGAGCTTCTGATGACCCGTCAGGATGAGCTCGATCGAAAGGTGATCGGCAACTGCCAGGGGCTTCGCTTCCTGGTGCTCGACGAGCTGCACACCTACCGAGGCCGCCAGGGCGCCGACGTCGCGCTGCTCGTGCGCCGCGTCCGCGAGCGCCTATCGCCCGAGAAGCTTCAGTGCATCGGCACGTCGGCCACGATGGCGAGCGAGGGCACCGCGCGGAACAAGCAGGAGGTCGTCGCGGGCGTCGCCTCGAAGCTGTTCTCGACGACGGTCGATCCGAGCCACGTCATCATCGAGGAGCTCGAGCGCGTCACCGACAAGTCGAAGCGCGCCGAGTCGGTGAAGAGCGCGCTCGGCCCTGCGATCGACGCCGGGCTACCGTCAAACATCACTGACGAGGCGCTCCGCAACCATCCGCTCGCCATCTGGACCGAGACGCGCCTCGGTATCACGACGACAGACGCGAATCCGGCGTGGCATCGTGCGCGCCCGCGAACGCTCGACGAGGCCGCTCGCGAGCTTGCTGCCGAGGCGGGACGTGACGAACAGGTCTGCAAGGACGCGCTGCGCACGCTGCTCCTCGTGTCGAGCCTCCTAGAGGCCGATCGCACGCGCAACGAGTCTGCCTCCCACCGGAGCTTCTTCGCCTTCAAGCTGCACCAGTTCATCTCGGGCGCGGGCCATGCCTTCGCGACGCTCGAGCCCGCGGGCCAGCGGACGGTCACGGTCGAGGGACAGCAATTCCTCCCCGGCGACGCCAATAAGCGACTGTACCCCGTTCACTTCTGTCGCGACTGCGGACACGAGTACCACCCCGTCCGGCTCGTTTCCGATGGAGGCGCTCGGCGTTTTCTGTCGCGTGACATCGATGACTCCGCGGCTCCCGCGAAGGACGATGAGCCCAGCGGCGACGACGAAGAATCACCGACGGGCGAAGAGTTTGGCTTCCTGACGCTGCACACGAGGGACGCGGACGACTCGTCGACGACGTGGCCGTTCACCTTCTCGAACAAAGAGGACGACTACCCGGAGACGTGGCTCGAGTACGATGCGAAGGAAAACTCGCGCTTCAAGAGCAACTATCGCGGTGGGCTCGTTCGTGAGGTCGCTGTCTCTCCCGATGGTACCGTGGGCTCGGGCGCCCGGGCCTGGTTCATCCCTGGCCGTTTCCGCTTCTGTCTACGATGCGGAGCCACGCAGAGCTCGTCCGCTCGAGACCGCACGCGCCTCGCATCGTTGTCCGCGGAAGGCCGAAGCTCGGCGACGACGGTGCTCGTCAGCAGCGCACTCCGCTGGATGCACGACCACGCATCCGGAGAGCCGGAGGAGCGCAAACTGCTAGGGTTCACGGACAACAGGCAGGACGCTGCGCTCCAGTCCGGGCACTTCAACGACTTCCTGTTCGTCAGTCTCGTGCGCGCAGCCTTCCTCGGTGCGCTCGACATCTCGGGCGAGAACGGCCTGCGGAGCGAAGAACTCGGCGTCGCACAGCAGCGCGCTCTCGGGTTCGACCGCCCAACACCCGCGCTGCGTGGCGAGTGGTTGGCCAACCCGGCATTGAAGGGCATCCACGTTCAAGAGGCGGAAACCGCGCTCCGGCAGGTTCTCTCGTACCGCGTGTGGTTCGATCAGCGTCGAGGATGGCGGTACACGAACCCCAACCTCGAGCAGCTTGGGCTCGTGGAGGTCGAGTACCTCGGACTGGACGAACTGGTTGCCGACGAGGAGGTGTTCGACCAGGCTCCCGACGTCTTGCGTCTTGCGTCTCCTCGAGCACGCACGGCGGTCTACACCGAGGTGCTTGACCACCTTCGGAAGTGGATGGCGATCCGCAGCCATGTGCTCGACCCGACGACGCTCGAGCAGATGAGCCAGAAGTCTCACAACCTGCTGCGCGCCCCGTGGGGCTTCGGTCCCGACGAGAAGCCGCGTCAAGCTCGTTGGCTCCTCATCAGCCCGCCGTCGCGCAGGGAAACCAACCTGCGGGACGAGGACCTCATCGTCCGCGGTGGCTCGCGCAGCGCGCTGGGCAGAATCCTGAAGTCGTCGCGAGGCTCGCGAACGCCGAGAGAGCCGGATGGACGCCAGCTTTGGGACGATCCCGCAGCGGCACGCGGGCTGAAGTCCAAGGAAGTGGACGCACTCATCGAGGCACTGCTGAAGGCGGCGGCCATCCATGGTCTCGTGTCCGAAGAAGTGACGCCTTTCGGGGAGCAGACGGGCTACCGACTGAGTGAGGTCTGCGTGCGCTTCAAGCGCGGAACGCCAGACGCGGCCCCGGCGCGCTCGAAAGAACAACGCTTTTTCCGGGACCTCTACGCGAATCTCGCGACGACGCTTCGTGAGGCCACGCATCCGCTGTTCCGCTTCGAGGCACGCGAGCACACCGCGCAGGTCGAAGGTGAGAAGCGCGTGGTACGTGAGAAGCGTTTCCGGTTCGGGAAGAAGGAGCGCGAAGAGCTCGCGGCCGACGAGAGGCACCTGCGTGAGATCAGCGAGTCGGCTCGCATGCTGCCGGTGCTCTTCTGTTCGCCGACGATGGAGATGGGCGTCGACATCTCGGCGCTCAACACCGTGTACCTTCGCAACGTACCGCCGACACCTGCGAACTACGCCCAGCGCAGCGGACGCGCGGGGCGCAGCGGGCAGGCCGCGCTGGTGCTCACGTACAGCTCCTCGCAGAGCCCGCACGACCAGTACTTCTTCCGCGATCCCAAAGCGATGGTGCACGGCGAGGTTCGCGCGCCGCTCCTCGACCTTGCGAACCGTGACCTCGTCGAGAGCCACCTCTCGGCGGTCTGGCTCGCGTGCACGGAGCTTCCGCTCGATCCGTCGATCGCGGAGTTGCTTGTGCTCTCCGAGACGCGGCGTCCGCTGAAGAGGGACGTGGAGGAGCCGATGGCGCTTCCGGCTGTCTCCGAGGAAGCCCGCCGTCGCATCCGACGTGTGCTAAACCTCCTCGAAGAAGACCTGTCATCCGCGCTCGCGCCTTGGTACCCGGGCCGCGACGTGTTCGCCGACGAGGTTGTCGAGCGCGCGCTCACGCGCTTCGAGCAGGCATTCAACCGCTGGCGCGACCTCTTCGCCGCCGCCGAGCAGCAGCGCGACGCGGCGCGCCGCACGATGGACGACTACGCCGCACCGCAGAACGAGAAGCGGGCCGCGCAGAGCCGCCACGCGCAGGCCATCGACCAACTCAACCTGCTCCAGTCCGACACGCGGAACTCGAACAGCCCGTCGAGCGACTTCAACACGTACCGCTACCTTGCGACCGAGGGCTTCCTGCCCGGCTACAACTTCCCGCGCCTCCCGCTGATGGCGTACATCCCGGCGACCAACGACGGGCGCGGGCGCCAGACGTACCTCCAGCGGCCTCGTTTCCTCGCGCTCTCCGAGTTCGGACCGCGGAGCCTCGTCTATCACGAGGGGCGCGCGTACCGCGTCGTGCGGGCCATGCTCTCGCTGAACCACCAGGCGAGCGCCACGGCGGACGTGCGCCTGCCGACGAAGACCGTGCGCATCTGCAAGGCGTGCGGCGCCGGACACTGGACCGACGAAGCCTCTATGTGCCACGCGTGCAGCGCGTCGCTCGGCGACGCGGAGATCGTCAATCACACCTACCGCATCGAGAACGTCTCGACACAACCCGCCGAACGCATCACCGCGAACGACGAGGAGCGGCAACGCCAGGGCTTCGAGCTACAGACGACGTTCGAGCTAGCTGTGCGCGACGGTCATCACGACCGCCGAAAGGGGAGCATCTGCGATGCCGAGGGTGACATTGTGCGGCTCATCTATGGCCCTGGCGCAACGATCACCCGGATCAACAAAGGGCTGCGGCGACGAAAGGACAAGACGAAGCTCGGCTTCTACATCGACCCCATCTCTGGCTGGTGGAAGGAGAGCCCTGACGAAGGCGAAGAGGCTCGCGATCCGACTGCGTCCCCTCGGCAGCCGATTGTTCCCATCGTGCGAGATCACAAGAACGCGCTCCTGCTCCAGCCGACCGACACCGAGCTTTCACAGGCCGCTCTGCCCACGATCCAGCATGCCCTGCTGCGTGGCATTGAGGCCGTGTTCCAACTCGAGGAAGGTGAGATCCTCGCCGAACCGATGCCTCAGCGCGACGCGCGCACGGGCTTCCTGTTCTACGAGGCGACCGAAGGCGGTGCTGGCGTTCTCACGCGCCTCGTTGCCGAACCCGAGCGTCTTGCCGAGGTGGCGCGCAACGCGCTCGAGATCATGCACTTCGACCTCGCCGATGGTCTGCCGGCGACGGTGACCGCGTTCGTTGACCAGCCGGGCACCGCGTGTGTCGCCGCCTGCTACCGCTGCGTGATGTCCTACTTCAACCAGCCGGACCACGAGCTGCTCGATCGTCGTGACAAAGATGCGCGCGGGTTCCTCCTCCGCCTTGCGCAAGGAAGGCTCACGGAACTCGAAGCGCCGGTTGCGCGGCGCTCCACGGAGCCTCCTCCGACGTCAGCGGACGGCGATATCGCTTCGGTGTGGCGTACCTACGCGCGTGGGCAGGAGCTCCCTTCCCCTGATTCGGAGCCTCTCGTGATTGATGAACAGGCCGTCGAGCTGGTGTGGCGCGGCCACTACGTTGCTGCGCTCTTTGCAGAGAGTGTCGACCTGACAGCAAAGCTAGAGAACAAGGGCTTCGAGGTTGTCGTCCTCGGTGACAGCGAAGCGGCGTGGGCGGAGACGACGTCGTCGCTCGCAAAGCTTCTCGGGAGGTCGGCGTGAGCATGACGGAAACGACGTCGGCGCCGCCCTCGGGGACGCGCTGGAGTCCAGGGAGTCTTGTTCGTGCACGCGGCCGCGAGTGGATCGTGCTGTCCGGCAGCGACGCGGAGGTGCTTCGCGTCCGCCCGGTGTCGGGCTCGGAGGAGGACCAGACCTTCATCCACCTCGCGCTCGAGACGGTGCCGGTCGCTGACGCCTCCTTCCCGAAGCCCGAGCCCACGCAGAAGGCGGGCCACGACGCAGCGCTTCTCCTGCGCGACGCCCTCGTCTTGTCGCTCCGTCGTGGCGCCGGACCCTTCCGTAGCTTCGGGCAGATCGCCATCGAGCCGCGCGCCTACCAGCTTGTCCCGCTACTCATGGCGCTCAAGCTCGATCCGGTCCGGCTGTTGATCGCCGACGACGTCGGCATCGGCAAGACCATCGAAGCGGCGCTCATCGCGCATGAGCTGCTCGATCGTGGCGACGTCCAGCGGTTCGCCGTCCTCTGCCCGCCGCACCTTGTCGACCAGTGGGTGACCGAGCTCGAAGGGCGCTTCCACCTCCGGCCTGTCGCGGTCACGGCCGCGAGCGCCGCGCGCCTCGAGCGCAACCTCCCTCCGAGCGAGAGCATCTTCACGACGCACCCGCACACGGTCGTCAGCCTCGACTACATCAAGAGCGAGCGGCGTCGCGCGGAGTTCCTCCGTGCGTGCCCAGAGCTGGTCATCGTCGACGAGGCGCACACGTGCGCGTCCACGGGCCAGGGCCGCCACCAGCGCTACGAGCTCTTGAAGGGGCTCGTCAGCGAGAAGGCGCGCCACCTCGTGATGCTCACCGCGACGCCGCACAGTGGTGACGAGGACGCCTACTTTCGGCTGCTTGGCCTCTTGCATCCCGACTTTGCTGCGCTGGCGAGCGCGTCGGGCGACGACCACAAGAAGCTCCGCGATCGGCTTGCTGCCCACTTCGTCCAGCGCCGTCGGCCCGACATCGCCGAGTGGAAGGAAGGCAACATCTTCCCGCGCCGCGAGACCAAGGAGCTGACCTACAAGCTTACCGGCGCGTGGGAGCGCTTCTTCGACGCAGTTCTCGACTACTGCGCGTCCGTCGTCGCGTCTGCGGGCGAGGATACGAAGAGGCAGCGCCTCAACTTCTGGGGCACCCTTGCCCTCATGCGCTGCGTGGCATCGAGTCCTGCGGCCGCCGTTCAGGCGCTGCGCACCCGCGCGGGACTCGAAGAGGAGGTCGCCGAGGACGACGTCGAAGCGCGCGTGTTCGACGGTGCCGCCGACGCGCTCCCTGACGACGACGTGGAGCCGCCTGCGGCGTCCGATGACTCCGCGCTTGCGGCGCTCATCACGCAGGCCGAGGAGCTCGCGGGACAGGCCGGAGATCCGAAGCTCAAGGTTCTCACTGACCACGTCGCCGAGCTCGTCAAGGAAGGGTTCAACCCGGTCATCTTCTGTCGGTACATCGCGACCGCGCACTACCTCGGGCAGCACCTCACCTCGAAGGTGAAGAACGTCACGGTCGGCGTCGTCACGGGCGAGCTGACCTCGGACGAGCGCACGGAGAAGGTCGAGCTACTCGGAGACGCCGAGCGACGCATCCTGGTGGCCACCGACTGTCTCTCCGAGGGCGTGAACCTGCAGGACCACTTCGACGCGGTCATTCACTACGACCTCTCGTGGAACCCCACGCGCCACGAGCAGCGCGAAGGGCGCGTCGATCGCTTCGGGCAGAAGAGTGGCGTGGTGCGCGCCACCTTGCTCTACGGCGCGAATAACCCGGTCGACGGCGCGGTGCTCGAGGTCATCCTCAAGAAGGCCGACAAGATCCGCGAGGAGCTGGGCGTGCCCGTCCCGCTGCCCGACGACGGGCACACGCTCAGCCAAGCGCTGATGAAGGCCGTCCTACTTCGCGAGCGGGAGCGGGAAGAAAAGCGGCAACGAACCTTCTCCTTCATCGATCTCGAGGAGGCCAAAGTCATCGAGACGCGCTGGCTCGACGCCGCCGAGAAGGCGAAGAAGAACCGCACCGTCTTCGCGCAGCGCCGCCTCAAGCCCGAAGACGTGCTGCCCGAGTGGAAGAAGTCCCTTGCTGCGCTCGGCGGCAAAGAGGACGTCCAGCGCTTCACCGGGCGCGCCCTGGCACGCCTGGGGGGCGCGCTGGAGCCCGTGGGCACCTCCGGGCGCCGTGGCTTCAAGACGCCGCTCACCGCGCTTCCCGAGGACGTACGCGAGCGGCTCGAAGTGGAGGGGCTCGAGGGCTCGCTCCACATCGACTTCGAATATCCACCCGCAGCTCGCTGCCGCCCCGTGCAGCGGAGCCACCCGCTCGTCTCCGTGCTCGCCGAGACGATGCTTGAACGCACGCTCGGCGGAGTCGCGCTCGCCGACGTAGACGATCCTGGCGCGCTCGGGCGTGTTGGCTGCTGGGTGGCTGATGGCATCAAGGCGCGCACGGTCGTGGCGCTCGTGCGACTACGTCACCAGCTCACGTCCCAGCGCGGCTCGCAAGCGACGACGCTCCTCGTCGAAGAGGCGACTGCCATCGCGTGGGGCGGCGATCAGAGTCCGATCGAGGGCACCGATGCGCTCGCGCTCCTCTCTCCGATTCCTGTCTCCGACCCACCGCCACACGTGCGCGATCGTGCAGTCACGCAGGCGCTCGGGCAGTTCGAGACCCGCTTGCCGGAGCTGAATGCGTTCGCCGAGCGGCGGGCACAGGCGCTCCTCGCCGATCATCGCCGCGTACGCGAGGCAGCCGAGGCCCTCGGTCGCTACAGCGTGAAGGCGCTTCTCCCTGCGGACATCATCGGGCTCTTCGTCCTGATGCCGAAGGTGAACTGAACATGGCTGCAAAGCGAAAGACCCGAGCCCGAGAAGCTCAGCTCGCCTTCGAAGCCCTCGCCATCGAGGGCGGACTCCTCTCACCCGAGTGGCTCTCCAAAGTCGCCCAGCTTCAGGCGGACACCCAGGCCGAGGCCGACTACCGCGTACCCAAAGGACTCAACCTCCGCGACGAGATCGGGCGGTACTGGCGCATCGCACAGGCGCACTGGGCCGACTTCAAGTTGGGCCGCGAGGCGAAGGCCGATCCGACGGCCACCGCAGAGCGCTTCGGGCTCGCGCTGCTTCGCGATGCGTTCGGCTTCGCATCGCTCAGGCAAGTGGAGCCGGCCGTCCTCGCGGAGCGCTCGTATCCGATCGGACGCGCGGCCCTCGGTGGTCGCGTGCCCGTCGTCGTTGCTCCTGCCGACACCGGACTCGACACGCTCGCCTCGGTGTTCGGCGACGGAGTCCGCAGACGGAGCGCCTTCGGCCTCGCGCAGGAATACCTGAACGCTCAGGAGGGCGCGCTATGGGGCATCGTCAGCGACGGCGTCTCGTTGCGCATCGTCCGCGACAACGCGAGCCTCACGCGCCCCGCGTGGATCGAGGCGGACCTCGAGCGCATCTTCACGGAAGAGCGCTACGCCGACTTCGCCGCGCTCTGGCTGCTCTGCCACGAGACGCGCTTCGGCCGCGAGGGCCAGCCGGTCACCGAATGCGCGCTCGAAGTGTGGCGCAATGCCGGCCGCGAAGAGGGTACGCGCGCCCGCGAACACCTGCGCCGTGGCGTCGAGGATGCGCTCGTCGCCCTGGGGCAGGGCTTCCTCTCCCACACCGAGAACGCTGTGCTGCGCGTCGAATTGCAGAACGGCACGCTGTCGGCGAAGGACTACTTCAACCAGCTCCTCCGGCTGGTCTACCGGCTCATCTTCCTCCTCACGGTCGAGGAGCGCGGGCTACTCCATCCCGAGGGCACGGGAGAGACAATCAAGGCGCTCTACGCCAACGGCTACGGCATCCGCCGTCTTCGCGAGCGCTCCGTGAAGCGCAGTGCCCACGACCGCTTCTCCGATCTCTGGGACGCGACCAAGGTCGTGTGCCGTGGCCTCGCTTCGGGCGAGCCGCGCCTCGGGCTCCCGGCGCTCGCGGGCATCTTCGCCGTGAACCAGTGCCCGACGCTCGACGGGGCGAAACTCGAGAACCGCGCGCTGCTGCTGGCCGTGTTCAAGCTCGCCTGGCTCCGCGAGAACGGCGGCCTTTCGCGCGTGAACTGGCGCGACATGGGGCCCGAGGAGTTGGGTTCGGTCTACGAGAGCCTCCTCGAGCTCGTCCCGCAGATCGCCAAGGACGGGCGGCAGTTCGCCTTCGCCACCGGCGGCGAGACCAAGGGTAACGCGCGCAAGACGACGGGCAGCTACTACACGCCCGACAGCCTCGTGCAGGTGCTGCTCGACAGCGCGCTCGAGCCCGTCATCGCCGACACCATCGCAAAGCACCCGGGCAAGGTCGTCGAGGCTCTGCTCGGGCTCTCCATCGTCGATCCCGCGTGTGGCTCAGGGCACTTCCTCCTCGCGGCAGCACGCAGGCTCGCGGCGCACGTGGCGCGCCTGCAGGCGAACGGTACGCCCTCGGCCGCCGAGTACCGGCACGCGCTCCGGCAGGTTGTCGGTCGCTGCATCTTCGGCGTCGACCTGAACCCGATGGCCGTCGAACTGTGCAAGGTCGGCCTGTGGATGGAGGCCGTCGAGCCGGGCCTTCCGCTCACGTTCCTCAACTCGCACATCCAGCACGGGAACGCGCTCCTCGGCACGACGCCGGAGCTGATGGCTAAGGGCATCCCCGACGCCGCGTGGGATCCCATCGAGGGGGACGACAAGAAGGCGGCGAGCGCGCTCAAGAAGCGGAACAAGCTGCATGCGGTGAAGGAACAGCAGGGCTTCAACTTCCTCCTGGACAAGACCATCGCAGAAGCGGTCGTCGAGAGGGAAGTCGTCGCTCTCGATGCCGAGTCGGATGAGACGCTTGCCGCCGTCCAGCACAAGGAGGACCACTGGGAGGGAATCGTTGGGTCGTCTGCCTATCGGCATCAGAAGCTCCGCGCCGACGCGTGGTGCGCTGCTTTCGTGTGGCCGAAGCAGCCTGGGGAGATGAGCGATCTGGCGCCGACGAACGAGGTGTGGCGCGACCTCGACGGTGACGAGCAGCTCTCGCTCTCACAGGCGGCCATGGTGAAGGTCGTGAGGAAGCTCGCCGAGCAGTACTGCTTCTTTCACTGGCATCTGCAGTTCCCGCAGGTCTTCTCCAAGGGAGGCTTCGACGTCGTCCTCGGCAACCCGCCGTGGGAAGCGCTTCGACTCATCGAAAAGGAGTTCTTCGCCGCGTCCGCACCGGAGATTGCAGAAGCCGAGAATTCCGCGGAGCGCAAGACGCTCATCGACGGCCTGGCTCAATCGAATCCCGACCTGTATCGAGCTTTCGTCGACACCTTACGAACAGTCGAAGGATTCAACGCATTCGTGATCGGCAGCGGAGGCTATCCGCTCTGTGGCGTGGGCAGGGTGAACCTGTTCGCGCTCTTTGCGGAGCGCGCCAGAGCATCAGCGAGTCCGCGTGCACGAATTGGACAGATCCTCCCAGCAGGGCTTGTGTCTGACGATTCGACGAAGTTCTTCTTTCAGGCGCTCGTTGCGGGGCGCGAACTCGCAGCCGTTCTTCACTTCGAGAACGAAGACAAGATATTTCCTGCCGTACATCACGCATTCAAGTTTGTGTTGTTGGTTGTCGACCGGACGGGCAATACCCAGTCCGCTGTGCTCCAGTTCTTCTCGCGCAGCCCCGCAGACCTCTTGCTTCAAGAGCGCCGCTTTACGCTTTCGGCCGACGACCTTGCTCTTGTCAATCCGAGCAGCAAGACCTGTCCCATCTTTCGGACGCGGCGGGATGCGACGCTCACCATGCAGATCTACCGGCGCTGCAAAACGGTAGTTGATTCTGACTGGCAGCTCTCGCCAAGATTCCCTCTGGATGTCGGGCGTGCCTCTGGTGAGTTCAGGAAGCGCACCGGCCCAGACGAAGACCTCTCACCTCTCTACGAGGGAAAGTACTTCCACCAGTTCGATCATCGATGGCTCACGCACGATGGTGACGATGACCGGGCCCTCACGGACGCCGAGCGAATCGACCCATCGATGGGGATTCAGCCCCGTTACCTGTTTCCAACCGAAAGCATTGTGGCTCGCTATGAGTCGGTGTGGCCGCACCCATGGATCCTCTGCTGGCGCGACATTGCCCGATCAACCGACGAGCGCACAGTGATTGCGAGCGTCGTGCCGTCACTCGCAGTGGCTCACACAGCCTGGCTCCTCATGCCGGCGCCAGAACAGGTTCCACTGGTCTCCAGCGTCCTAGCCATGCTCAACAGCTTCGCGTTCGACTTCATTGCGAGGCAGAAGGTCGGTGGCACCCATCTCAACAAGTTTGTCTTCGAGCAGCTACCGCTTGTCTCGAGATCGCTCTTCTCAGTTTCTTCGCCATTCCTCGGCACCACACTCCACGAGTGGATTCATCCTCGCGTTCTCGAGCTCACATACACCGAATGGGCCCTCGAACCGTTCGCGCGTGAAGTTGGCTACGCCGGAACTCCGTTCCGGTGGGCCCCCGACCGCCGCTTTCAGCTTCGCTGCGAACTCGATGCCGCGTTCTTCCACCTTTACGGACTCGCACGCGACGATGTTGACTACGTCATGGATAGCTTTCCGGTCGTTCGCAAGAACGACGAGAAGGCCCACGGCGAGTATCGCACCAAGCGCGTCATCCTCGAGACCTACGACGCGCTCGCGAAGTCCATTCAGACCGGCAAGCCGTACCGGACACCGCTCGACCCGCTGCCTGCTGCTTCGGGTGCGAGCCACGGCGTCTTTGCTTCCGACGGCACGCCCAAGGACTACGCCGAAGCGCTCCGCATGGGCCTTCTCTTTACGTTGATCCGCCGGAGCGGAGACGCGGGCATCTCCCAGGGGACGCTCTCCAGGGCGCTCCTCTGGCTCGAAGACGCGAAGCACGCGGCCACCGGGCTCCAGGGCGCGGCGCTCGCGGACTTCGAGCGAGTCCGCGAGTCGGACCCGCTCCTCGCGCAGGGCGCCAGCGACGCCCCGAAGCTGCTCCAGGCGCTCGAGAACGAGAAGGCCATCACGCGCGACGCGAAGGGTCTCGTGCGACTGCGTGCGGGCAGCACCATCCCGAACTGGCTCCCGCAGACACCGACGCTCGCCAAGCTCGCCAGCCTGATGCGGGCCGGGCTCAAGCAAGCTGAGGCGGGTGCTTCAATGACGCCCGCCGTCGAGAAGGTTCCGACCCGGAAGGCGAAGCGCGCATGACCGAAGGAGCCCCGCGTCTTCGCGTCGAACGTCTCGTGATCGTCGAGTCGCGCTCGCCGCTCACGTTCATCCGCGACGTTCCACTGCAGGCGGGGCTGAACATCGTCTGGGCCGAGGAGCTGGCAGCCAGCGACGGCGCAACGGAGGTGCAGCGTGCCGGCCACGGCGTCGGCAAGAGCACGTTCTCGCTCATGCTCCGCGCCGTGCTTGGCGACGACGGCGCAGCGGTCAAGACGATGCGCAGCCACCTCGCCGAGTACTACGGCAGCGGAGGCATCGCCGCCGAGGTGGTCGTTGGCGTCGAACGCTTTGCGGTGTTCCGGTCCTTCGGCTCGCTGAGCTTCGCGCTGAGGGGAGCTACGGTGGAGGCCCTCTTCGAGGAGGACGCGAAGGCTCAAGCAATCGACTTCTCGACCTATGTAGAGTTGCTCGGCGAGCAAGCTTGCTTGCAGCACATGTCGACCCGCGCGTTGCCCGTGACGGGCCAACCCGTCGAGTGGCGGCACGTGCTGTGTTGGCTCGCTCGGGACCAGGCGCTGGGCCTGCGCCAGTACTTCGAGTGGCGCAACGACGACGGGACCGGCCTGCACCGCAAGGTCAAGGACCCGCCCGCTTTGGCGCGGCTGATTCTCCGCGTGCTCAGTGATGCCGAAGCGAAGGCCGAGTCCACGGTCGCGAGCATCAAGACCGAGTTGACGACAGCACGCGACACGCTACGGGCCGAGGAGCAGCGTGGCACGAACACGCGCGCGATCGTCGAGACACAGCTCCGCGCGTGGGCGGGCGTCAGCAAGTCGTTGCAGATGGTCAGGGAGGATCTCTTCGCGGACTCGGTCGAGCAGGAGATCGAACGGAAGACCCGCAAGATCGAGGCGAAGAATGACGAAGAGCGCGCGGCGATCGCGGTCCTGGACGGCGAGCTCATCGAGCTCGCCGCGGACATCAAGATGCAGACGCCCCTCGTCGAGTTGGCGAAGAGCCGATGGGACGAGGCCATCGCCCATCGGAACAAGGACGACAAGGCGCTCACCGACGTCCGCGAGCGCCGCGACAAGCTCCTGCAGTTGGTCGGGAGCTGCCCTCACGGTGGCGTCTCCTATAGCGAGTGCAGCTACGTTCAGAAGCAGCGTGGTACGGTCAGCTTCTCGGCCCAGAAGGAGATCGGCGTACTCAAGAAGTCCGTCGAGGAGCACGAGGAACGCGAGGCGTCGGACAAGACCAAGTACGAGACGGAGGCGAAGGTCCTCTCCGACCTCACAACGGCTCAGCAGCAGAAGACGGATCGCAAGTCGAAGCTGAACGAGTCCATCGAGAAGCGACTACGTCAGCTCGGCGAGGGTGATTCGGTTCGGAAGACGCTTGCCGAGTGGCAGGAGAACCAGAGGGCGCCCGAGACGGAGACGGTGCGTTCGGCCCGCATCAGCGTGGTCGATCTCGAGAAGAAGCTTGAACGCGCCAAAGGCGCGAAGGTCTCCGCACAGCAGCAGGTCTCCGACCGCGAGCGGCAGGTGAACGCGCGGTTCGCCAATCTCGCCGAGGTCTTCGGCGCGCTCGGGCGCTACGTGCCTGCAGACGAGAAGCGTCCGTTCCACATGCTCCGTGCTGATGGCGACGCGTACACGGTGCTGGAGATCCTGCTCGGCGATCTTGCGTGCGCGGCCGACGGCGTCGATGGCGTCGATGGCGTCGATGGCGGCGGGGCTCATCCAGGGCTCCTGATCTTCGACTGCCCGCGAGAGCGTGAGATGAGCCCGCATCTCTACGATCGCTTCCTGAAACTCGTGGACGAAGTCTGCACGGTGGAGCCTCGCCTTCAGGTGATCCTCACGACGACCACGCCGCCACCGGAGCCCCTTCGGGAGCCGCCGACGCGTATTCTGAAGCTCTCGCACGCGAGCGACGATGATCTATTGCTCAAGCGCCGCATCGAGAACTTGCTCGCCCGCGCCACCCCGTCGGCGCGCGCCGCCGAAGAGGACGACGGGCCATGAGCTCGGCGAGGAAGCTGCGCAAGGCGCGCCCGAAGAAGGTCTCCGCACCGCGGAGACAATCCGGCGCGATCGTCGGGCCAGCCAAGTCGGAGATGCCGGCCGAGGTCGACGTGTCGGCGCTCGTGCGCGACGTCGGAGCGATGATCGAGGCGGCTCGCAAGCAGGTCGCCGTCGTCGCGAACACGTCGCTCGTTACCCTGCACTGGCAGGTAGGCGTCCGCGTCCACCGCGAGGTACTCGAGGAGCGCCGCGCCGCCTATGGGGCGCGGATCGTCCTCGAGGCGGGAAGGGAACTGGCGGCCCAGTACGGGAGCGGCTTCGACGAGAAGAGCCTGCGGCACATGGTCCGCTTCGCTCAGGCGTTCCCCGACCCAGCGATTGTCTCCGCGCTGCGGAGACAGTTGACCTGGACTCACTTCAAGCAGCTCAGCTACGTGGACAACGAGCTGAAGCGCTCTTTCTACGCCGAGATGTGTCGCGTCGAGGGATGGTCGACACGCGACCTCAGCGACCCCATCGGCAGCATGCTCTTCGAGCGCACGGCGTTGTCGAAGAAGCCGGAGGCGCTGATCCGCAAGGAGCTCTCGGCGCTGCGTGAGAAGGGTGAGCTTTCTCCGTCACTCGTCTTCCGCGATCCGTACATGCTGCCCTTCCTGGGGCTCGCGGACACCTACAGCGAGAAGGACCTCGAGTCGGCGATCCTCCGGGAGATCGAGCGCTTCCTCCTCGAACTGGGCGCTGGCTTCGCCTTCGTCGAGCGGCAGAAGCGCATCACTCTCGACAGCGACGACTACTACCTCGATCTCCTGTTCTTCCACCGGCGCATGCAACGGCTCGTCGCCATCGAACTGAAAATCGGCGACTTCAAGCCCGCCGATTCAGGGCAGATGGAGCTGTACCTGCGCTGGCTCGACAGGCACGAGCGTCAGCCCTCCGAGCAGCCGCCACTCGGCATCATCCTCTGCGCGGGCAAGAAGAGGGAGACCGTCGAGTACTTGGATCTCGGCACGCGCGGCATTCACGTTGCCGAGTACCTGACCGAGCTTCCGCCTCGGAAGGTGCTTGAAGAACGCCTGCACCGCGCCATTGAAGCCGCGCGGAGCCGACTCGTGCTGGGAGCGGGCGTCGACGCCGTGATCGACGTCCCACAGGCTCGCGGTGCGACGGCCAAGCGCAAGGGGCGGAAGAAGTGACGACTGCGCTCTCGCCCATCCTCGTCTCGCGCCTCGAGAAGGCGGCCACCGACAACGGCTTCGACCAGGGGCTTGAGCCCGAAGGTGACTGGCTCGTCTTCGCGAGCACGCAGTGCCCGCTGCGCGTGTGGCTTGGCGCGTTCGGCGACGCCGTGTTCCTCGCCGCGTTCTCGCAGCAGAACGTCGCCCGTGCGGTCGGCGAGTACGGTACACCGATGGCAGCACCCCTGCCGAACAGCGCCGTTGCTGGACGCACCGTGCCGGATGTGCCCGCGCTCCACCGGCTATTGCGTCGCGCGTTCCAGCTCTCGAAGGCGCTGCCGAACGAGCTCCTTCACACCTTCGAGAAGCAAACCGCCACGCTTCCAAGGACGACGGAAGCCGAGAGCCTTGCGGTCCAGCGCGTCGGGCAGAACCTCTTCCGCGATGGCCTGCTAGACCTCTGGGAGGGGCGGTGCGCCGTCACCGGGCTCGCCGTGCCCGCGCTTCTCCGCGCGAGTCACATCAAACCCTGGGCCGACTGCGCAACGGACGCCGAGCGGCTCGACATCTACAACGGCCTCCTGCTCGCGCCACACCTCGATGCTGCGTTCGATCGTGGCTTCATCACGGTAGGTGACGACGGCGCTATCGTCGTAAGCGACGCCCTCGACGTCTCCGCTCGTGTGACTCTCGGTCTTGCGCAGCCGCTTCGCGTGCGAGGGCTCACCGAGGGGCACCACGCTTATCTTCCGTGGCACCGAGACCGAGTGTTCACCAAGGGACGGGCACCGTGATCGGATTAGAGAGCTTGGGCTCTCGCGTCGGATCCACCTCGAGGCGACCATGACGACCACCGTCGGAAACGAAGCCGAACTGCAGGCTCACATCGAGCGTCAGATCCGAGCGGCACTGCCGCTGTTGCCTGCGCAGATCAAACTGGAGCGATACCTTCACCTCAGACTCGGCCATCAGACGATCACGATCGATGGGTTAGTCACCGACAAGGACGCAGCGTACGGCCGATTCGACGTACTCGTCCTTGTGGGGGGTAGGCCACTCCTGATTGCGGAGCTCAAGGCAGCGGATGTCACCATCGAGGCAAAGGACGTTGCTCAGGCCCTGTCTTACGCGCGACTTCATGAACCACCCGTTCCGCTGACTCTGGTGACCAACGGAAGGACGACCACGATCCGACGCACGTACGACGGCACCGAGCTTCCGTCCGATGACATTGCTGCTGCGCGGCTGGATGCCATCCTCTCAGCGGCGGCGGAGGTAGCAACGGCTGGTTCCGAGGACGCAGTGCGAACCCTCCTGGGCGCGTCGCCAATCACTTGGGCCCAGATGGTCGCCTCCTGGAACCGTGAGGCCATTGAAGCGATCACCGGCCGCCTTCGAGATCTCCGACACCCACTCACTCGCGGTCTCTCGTTCCCGCGCGAAGCGGCATTGGAAGTCGCGAAGCTCCTTCGCGGTGGTGCTCGACTCGTGGTTGTCAACGGACCTCCACTTTCGGGTGTAACTCATGTTCTCGCGCAGGTCGCCAGGAGTCCGGACGTCACGCCGTGCTTGTACATCGATGGCAGCGCCAGCTCGGACGTACTGCAGCTCATTGCCAACCGTTTGAGTCGCGAGCTGACGTTCGGCATCTCGAAGGACGACATACGTAGCTGGCTGAATACGGCCGGCAGTCTGGCGGGCATCACGCTCGTGATCGACGGTCTTCCCGGCAACCACTTCGACGAGCTGATCGATCTGGCGGAAGCCGGCGCACTGAGGATGGTACTTGGACTAAACGCGGAGACGTGGCGGCGACTGTCCACCGTACCCGGTCGCAGTCAACAGTCGCTGATGGGCCGCATTGCGGACGTCGTTGACGTTGAGCCCCTTTCGGATGACGAGTTCTATGCGGCGGAGAAGATCCTCGAAGAGACATGTGATGCATGCTTCTTCAACGGTGCGCAGCACGAACCACGATTGCGATGGCCGCGCACACTGCGCTTGATCGCCGCCGATCGGCCGCAGCGGTTTGGGCCTGGGGCTGCGGATGGTCGTGTGAGGAAGGTGATGCTACCGGCGATACCGGGGCCCTCGGCGCTGGCGGCTTCCCACCGCGCGTTTGCGTCGGAAGCGAGCGTGAAGTTCGATCTCCGTGCGCTGGCCAAGGCTTACCTTATCGATGTCGAGCAACACGTAGAGGATCCAGGTTGGCTGCTCGCAAACTGGGGGCGGCCCTCGGTCGATGCAGGGCTTCTTGAACGTGAGCTAGGAGAGGCACGCGTCGAACGACTCCGCACGTACGGCTTCGTGTCATGGCTCGATACCAAGGAGCTTGGACCACGCCTCCTGATCCGGGTCGAAGAACTTCTGGGCCACGACGTTGCAGATGAATGGTCCGTCACACTCGGGAAGCTCAACGACAATTCAGCAATCAAGACGGAGATCGAGCGCCTACTGCGCCTGTCCAATGTCATTCCGGCGGGCGAGGTCGTGTTCGCTGCTGCGCTGATGCGAGCCGCCGGAGGAAACGAACGGCTTCTGGGAGTTGCGATCCCGATGCTCCTCAACCGAAAGCCCAAGACATCGCGGCTCAAAGAGGGGGTGCGCGTCGACTTGCTGCTAAAGGATGGCCGGATCCGATTGCACTTCGGCGAAGGCATGGACGAAGAGGTCGTTGGGGATCTGCAACCTTGGCTCGTTCTCAGTCACGTCGCATCATGGCCCATGGCCGTGGATGGCTACGCGGAAACGGCGAACTTCACCATCTTCATGACGCTCGGTGTGTGGCCACACCTGTTGTTCCAGCCACCAGTAACCGAACTCGCTCGTATGCCAGGACTCCACGCTCATGATGTTCCGGGAATCGGCTCCGTACCGTGCTTCTCGGCAGGCATTGTTGAGCCGCTGCTTCAAGCGATGTTGCTTCACGCGCACTCCCATCCGAACGAGATCGTGCAGCTCGCGGAGATGGCGATGGAACGGAAGGAAGCGCACCTGGCCTGGCGTGTATTGACAGTCGCGCTGACGGCAAAGACCAGCACCAATCCGGCCGTAGAGAAAGCATCGACGCAAGCTGCGGCGCTGCTGCGAGAGTGGTGGGCCGAAGCGCTCCAGGCAGCAGTGCACGACGATTGATGGCGAGCTGCACTATGCAACCGCCCAGGGGTCAAAGAGGGCGCCGTGACACCACGAGACCGGACGATCCCTTGAGCGGGCCCATCAGGGAGGCAGGAGCGGCTAGGCCAGCCGGCACGGAAGCCCGATCATGGATCCTCCTCATGGAGCGCGCCTTGGACGCGCTTCGAGGACGACGACGTGTACAGCGGGTTCGAGCACGGGCGCCACGATGGCCAAGTCTACTGGGTGACGTCGCCGGTCAGCAGGAGGCGGAAAGCGGCACGGGCCGCCGCGTTCAAGACGTACCACCTTCGCAGGGGTCGCCAATGGGCTGCAGAACAAGCTGCGTCTACCGCCGCGAGGCGCAGGGTAGCGGGAGCATGACGAGGAGCGGTTCGATGAGTGAAGTCTTGAGCGTGCACTGGACTTTGCAACCGGAACTCACGTGATGATGACGAATCAGGCGACGACAAGTGCACCAGACGGCGCGTACGAGGGGCCCGATCGATGGCTGCTCGACAACGACGTGGAGGATGATCCCTCCTGGTACGACGAGCTCGGTTTCCTGGTTCCTTCCCGCGTACCCGGTCGGCGTCACCTGCGGGAAGCTCTTGGGCCGAGGGTCGTGATGATCGTCGGGGAGCCGTGGGCTGGAAAGACGTTCGTATCACGCCATCTCGAGGCTGCCGCCGTTCGGTGTGGCGGGCGGGCGTTTCTGCTGAGCCTCGAGGAGCGTCGACAGAATTACAGCCCGCGATGGATCGGCGATGGAGATCTGACTCGCGGCCTCGCCTGGTGTGTCATCGATGCGGCTGACGAGGGAGTCTACAGCGGCATCAGTGTCGTGGAAGTGCTTGAGACAGTGCGCGCCGCGGAGCCGGTGGCCAGCGCGCTCCGCGTTGTCGTTCTATCGCGAAACGACGCCTCTCTGAATGACGTTCACGCCAACGTTGAGAGGGTCTTCGGACCGTGTCCGGTGATGCGCTTGTTGCCGATGGATCGTTGCGAAGCGCGAAGGGGCCTTACGGAGGAGACGTGGCAGAGGCTATGTGCTCATCTCGCGAACCCTTTGCTGCGGCAGTTCGCTCGGTACCATGTTGCGACCACGTTTCTGGCCGGTCGCGAAGGCGACGTCGTGCCTGCTGACGTCTGGAGAGGCATGCTTGAAGCGCTGTGCGAAGAGAAGCGCCTTCGAGGTGGTCCGCCCCTCCGGACTACGGCATCAGCTCGTGTCCGTGCAGCGGAACGTTTCGCCGCGGTCTCACTTCTCGCTCGCCATCGCGCTATCGAACTCGACAGGCCGGGCGGTCGATTGCTCCCTCACGATCTGTTCCCGCGGAACGACGAACAACTCCGCGTCGCAGCTCGCGAGCTGCGTTATACGTCCCTTCTCAAACGCACGGCCGACGGCGAATACCGCTTCCGGTATCGCTTCGCCGAAGAGATCTTGGCGGCTCTCGCCACAAGTAGTGTCACGCCGGAATCGCTGCACTCGCTCGTTACGGGCCCCGATGGGAAGCTCCGCGATGACCTCACGCAGTATGCGGCCACGTTTGCCGCTCTGAATGGACCTGACCGGCCGGTGCTCGTCGCTGATGGGAATCGCGTCTCGCGCTTCTCGCGCGACGAGGTGCGTGACTGGGTCGACAGACTCGTGGCCGCGGCGGGCCGAGTTACGACGTGGATCAAGGGTCAGGACATGCTTCGGTGGTTGAACGTTGGCGGACTCGAAGACGACCTGGCGAGTCGCGTGAGTAATCGAACATTGGCGAGCGGTGGCCGCCAGGTTCTCTTCGACATCGCGCAAGTCAATCGTATCGCCGGGTCGTTCGCCGACAACGCGCTCACGATTGTGCTTTCCAACGATGAGGACATCGAGCTGCGCGAACGCGCGGTCTATTACCTGTCAGATCTCGGGAGTCTCGTGCACATCCAGGGGCTGACGGCGCTTGCGAGCGCCGCCCCTTCATCATCGTCCGTCCTACGTGCGAGAGCGTTGCGCGTATTGCTTGAGCGCGGGCTGGAACGACCGCTGCGCGTCGCCTCACTCGCGGAACGTCCGGAGCCACATCACTATGACGCTCGCGCGGCGCTCGTCAGCGCAATCGAAGCCGCGCTCACGCACGAAGAAGCTCTCTTGCTGGTGCAGTCCTGGACTGACGAGGTGCGTGCAGCCGAGCTGCCGTCGATCGACGAGGCGATTCTCGAGGAGCTTCGCGAGGCTGCAGTGAAACTACTTGCGTCGCAACGCGACGCCGAAGCGGCAGACGTAGATGCCCTCGTCAGTCTTTTCCTTGATGACGAGCGGACAGCGAACCACCGTGGTGTATCGGCCGAGATCGACGACGCTTTCCGCAACAAGAAGGAGTTGCGACGGGTCGCGTTTGCGAGCCTCGACGATCGCCCTTACCGCGTCGACCGCTTCATCAGCCAGGATGACTTCTCCTGGCTGATTGAAGACGGGACAACGACAGGAGCGCGAAAGTATGTGGCGACAATCTACCGTCTCCGCGCGTCTGGCGTGTTGGGACCAGGAGCGACAAGCGAAGCGACTGCGTTTCTTGAGGCGCGTGCCGACGTTCTAGCCGAACTCGATCGCGACTGGGCGGAAGCTGAGGCGAGCCGTCAGGAGTGGTTGAGACGCCACCCACCGCGGGAGCCGCAAACTCGACGTGCTTTGAGGGATGTCCTTCGTACGGTCCTCGAGAGCGACATGCCGCCGTCCAATCGTCTGCGCGCGCTCGGGGCCTATTGCTTCGCCACCGAAGGCTGGGCGCGCAGTGATATCACTGGCTCGTTTGATGAACTCCAGGATGATGAACGGGCAGCCGTCATCGCGGCGATGGTCGCCGCGTTGCCCGCGGCGTCGCCAACACCGATTCCCGATGCGGGTAGCTCATTCCCGGTAGCAATTCTGTACGAAGCGGCCGCCGTGGCGGCCCTCGTCCTCCGCCGTCAGGATGTTCGCTCTGATACCGCCACCGTCGAACGATGGCTCCCTACGCTGCTGTTCGATCTGCGGGAGGAGATTGCCGCCGCGGTTTCGTACTTGATCGAGGACCACGGTGAACTCGCGGAGGTAGCGGCTGCGGGAGCGATACGTCGGGAGCTGCGAGCGCAGAGTGAGCACGTCCACATCGCATACTCTCTGCCTCCGGAGTTGTGGACGGCGCGTTTCGTTAGAGTCGTTTCCGCGCTGGTACGCGACGCCTCGTACGCCACCGCATCGCGCCGAGCGCTGCTGCTCTGTCTTCCCGAGCATGCGCACGAGGAGGGCGCTCGCAAGGAAGTCCTTGCCGCAGTCGAGGATTGCTTTAGCACCGATGAACTGCGTGCCGCCGCGCTCGAATGTCTCGCCGCTCTTGACCCGCGAGGAAGCTGGCCTCGCTTGAGGGCGGCTTTACGGACCGAACGTGACCTGACGATCCTTCGCCCCTGGTTCGACCGTCATCGCACTCCGGCGATCGCGATTGATGACGTGGCTGATGTGCCGTTCATGGAGGACGTGATCGCGCACTTCTTCGCGGTGCTCGGACACGAGCCAGAAGATCTCGGTCCCCGAGTCGTGACGCCGGCAGACGACGCGCGTGCGTTGCGGACGCGCTTTCTGGATCGACTGATTAGTGACCCATCGCCGGAAGCCGTGGCGGCAGTCGAGCGCCTAGCGGTTCTCGATCCGACGATTGGCAGGTGGAAAGAACAATTTGTCGCGAATTGCGACATACGTTCCGTGCTTGAAGAACTCGAGGTGCGATGGCTTCCATCTCCCCGCGACGTTGTACGCGTGCTCGATGAGTCGCTGTTCCGGTTCCTTCGCTCAGAAGCAGACCTCCACCGCCTCGCGCGGGAGATCCTGGCGAACCACATTGGTGCGTCGGTTGGCAATGACATCGACATGTTCTGGTTTCGACCGACCGGAGGTGAGGAGTCGAAGGCGAGGGAAGCTGCGCTTCAGGCCTACGTCCGGCGACGTCTTGAAGATCTGCTTCCGCTCTATTCGCCTGTCGCACGTGTCGAGTTGCCACGTGAACAGCAAGTGCAGCGGCGTCGGCGCTTCGATGTCCTGATAATTACGGCACTCCCGGAGCAGCGACTTGGCTCTGTCGTCATCGAGATCAAGTGGTCGCACGATGCTCGGGTGCGAAAAGCGCTCCGAGACCAGCTCGTGAAAAGCTATCTGCTTGGCGAGGGGCGATCTCACGGTCTCTACGTAGTGGGTATGACTGGAGCGGATCGGAACTCCGCGAAGCTGCTGCGCGATCTGCAAACACGACGTGATGATTGCCTGCGAGAGCACCCGTCGCTCACCATCGACGTCGTGGCCCTGCCATGCCAGTGGTCGGACGGCGGCGATAACGCAGCTGGAGGATCTGAGGAAGGCGTGCCATCGGGATCTGGCAGTCGACGGGGGAAGAAGACGGCTACCCGGACGAGAGCGAAGGCGAAGGCCGCAATGAAAGTAAAAGCCAAGCCAAAGGCCAAGACGAAGATGGCGCCAGCGCGGAAGTCGACCAAGAAGTCGAAGAGGACCGCACGCCGTCCGACCGAGCCGTCGCGATCGCCCAGAGGCCGGCAATGACTTCTTGCTGCCCCGGGGCCGACGGAGCCGCTCGAGCGCCTGACCCAGCCGAGTTTCTCCAGCGAAGGGGACGAGAGCCTTGGCCGCTGCGCCCTCAGTTTGGGGATCACGTTCGTCCGAACGCGACAATACCAGTGCACGAAGGCGCTCGCGATGTCGGGGCGGTGCTGGCGTGAACGACGGCGGAGCTCACGTGTCGGGCCCGCCCTCTGGCGATCCGACCGCCCCATGCAAGTTGTGCGGAACGACCAGCGTGCTCCGCTGGAGTCACATCGTCCCGAGGTGGGTCTACCGCAGGGTGGTGAAGACAGGCGACCCGAAGAGACCGACGCCAATTCAGGTGTCCAACAACGTTGCCATCGCGAAGCCCCGCCAGGCCGCCGAGTACATGCTGTGCTCCGCATGCGAGGACCTGCTCCATCACGATGAGACCTACGCAGCGGAAGTCGCAATCCAGGAAGATGGGACATTCCCCGCGCTTGCAGCCGCGAAGGTCGTCCACTCCAACGGAAGGTTCAGAGTTGCTGACGCCGCGGCACTGCGGGTAGATGCTCTCGTCCGGTTGGCTGCCAGTATTGTTTGGCGTGCCTCGGTCAGCACGACGTTCCCGGACCTGCGGCTTGGAACATATGAACCCGAGTTTGCCGCCTTCCTGCGCCGCGAGAGCGCGCTGCCGGCGGGGGTCGGTCTTCTCTTTTGGTTGCTCGACGCGCGGACCGGGGTCGGGCGCGTCCTGTACGAGCCCGCGAGCCGTCGCGACGACGGCTGCCATGTGCATCGAGTCGCGTTCTTCGGCTTCGACATCATGGTCTACGTGGGGGGGGCCCTGCCACCGTTCCTCGAGGACCACTGCTTCGCGCGGACGAATCGCGTCATCATCTCGGACGGTGCTAGCCAATACGAGCAGGTCGCGAGTGCGATGAGGACTTCCGAACGGAAGGGCTGGCTCGCTCGTGAGTACGGGCGCCTTGGATGGCCTTCACGCCCGAAGTAGCCTCTAGACGCTGTCTCGACGGAGCGACATCTCTGGCGGACCAGCGCGCTCTCGTCATGGTCTGCACGCCGCTACGCCACAAGCCGCAGCGAAAACGCCTTGAAAGCCACGTGCTCCATCCCACGTATCCCCGCGCAACGGATCGCTGGACGACTACACTTCGGTCCAGCTACCGAGGGCGTAGTATCGACAACGTGGCGATGAGGGGTCTGCTCATCGCCCTCGCACGAGACGAGACGGGGCGGCTCGTCTCACCGGCGACGGCGATTCGCGGCGCCGACTATACGTGCCCAGAGTGCGACGGTCCCGTGATCCCGCGTGGGGGAGGCGACCGGGGCCCGCGCAGACACTTCGCGCACCTCTCCGGAGTGGCGGTGTGCGCGCTCGAAACCGATGCTCATCGCAGTGCCAAGTACCTTCTCGCCGCCGTGGTCCTCGCATGGCTTGCGCGCGCGGGTCCCCGACCTAGCGTGCTGCGCGCGCCGTGCACGACATGTGGGGACCCGGGCCCGACACAGCATCTCCCCGATGGCATCGACGAGGTCCGAGTCGAGAAGCGGCTGCCATCGGGGCGTCAGCCGGACGTGACGCTCTACTCTGCCGGCCATGCCCGCGTCGGCGTCGAGGTCTTGGTGACGCATGCGGTCGACGCCGAGAAGGTCGCTGCGTTCGGTGCTCTAGCGTGGTGCGAGCTCGTCGGCGAGGACGTGCTCGCCAACCCACTTTGCTGGAAGCCGGTGCGCGACATGCTGCGGCCGTGGACGTGTAGGAGGTGCGCTCGGGCTAAGGCCGATGCCGGCCGGCGTGAGCACCTGGCGGTCGAGCGAGCGAGCGCCGAGGCAGTTCGCGCACCGGAGCCTGCCAGCCGTGCAGCCCGTGCGACAAAGGTTGTGATCGGCCACTCCGATCCGGAAGATCTGCGGCCAGGAGTTCGGCAGCAGGAAACTTCGTGAGCCGAGGGCAGGCGGCTACGACGTAGAGGCG
>Ga0066255_1000667_pt1 | contig 53675 bp, 35 predicted proteins | sample ThiBiot_750_biof_FD_71148 | JGI IMG/M metagenome (GOLD analysis project Ga0066255, IMG submission 71148) | Wastewater bioreactor microbial communities from Cape Town, South Africa - Thiocy_expt_750_biof (version 2) | ecosystem: Engineered > Bioreactor > Thiocyanate-remediating >...
GACGTTTGTCCGCATACGCGGACGAACGTCCATCCTCTTCACGGCGCACCATGGCCGGTCATTGTACAGAAACGGCAGAGCCGCGATTGTGATCGTGCTCTCGCCCCCCCCGGTCCACCTGCATCGAGTGCGAGGAGACCATGCGCGCCCCCCGCGGCAGCGTAGCGCGCTCGGACAACGCGGGGCGGCGTGGGCTAAGCTGGCGGGATGTTCGAGTCCGCCGAGCTGGGACACACCGTCGAGGATGCCAAGTACGAGAAGGAAGCGTCGAAGCTGAGGGCCGAGCTCCTCGAAGCGCAATACGAGCTCCTCTCCGACAAGAGCTTCCCGGTCATCGTGCTCGTCAACGGCGTCGACGGCGCGGGCAAGGGCGAGACGGTAAACCTCCTCAATGAATGGCTCGATCCACGCCACGTGCGAACCCGCGCGTTCGGGCCCCCGACGGAGTCGGAGCGGCTCCGCCCCGAGATGTGGCGCTTCTGGCGCTCGCTCCCGCCGAAGGGGAAGATCGGCGTGCTCTTCGGCAGCTGGTACACCAATCCGATCCTCGGCCGGGTTTTGGATGGCATGTCCGACGGGAAGCTCGCCGCCGATCTCGATCGGGTCCGGACGTTCGAGCAGATGCTCGTCGACGACGGCGCGGTCCTCGTGAAGCTCTGGTTCCACCTCTCCAAGAAGACGCAGAAGAAGCGACTCGTCTCGCTCGAGAAGGACAAGCTCACGCGCTGGCGCGTCACTCCGCAGGACTGGAAGAACTTCGCGCGCTACGACAGGTTCCGGAGGGTGAGCGAGCACGTCCTCCACGAGACGAGCACCGGCGCAGCGCCCTGGCTCGTCATCGACGGGTCGAACGCGAACTACCGCGCCCTCGCCGTCGGTCGTGCACTCCTCGCCGCGATTAAGGCGCGGCTCGGAGCGGCGCGCGAAGCCGCGAAGCAGAACGGCAAGGCGAACGGGAAGAAGAACGGCGCCAGCGCCATGCCGCCGGCCGCGGTGTCGATGCTCCGGACGCTCGACACCGCCGGCCTCCTGAAGAACCTGCCGTTCGAGGAGCGCCTCTCGAAGCAGAAGTACGAGGTGAAGATCGTCAAGGCGCAGGCCAAGCTCGGAAGGCTCAGCCGCTCGCCGAAGATGAAGAAGCGCGCCGTCGTCGTGGTGTTCGAGGGGATGGACGCCGCTGGCAAGGGCGGAGCGATCCGACGCATCACGCAGGCCGTCGACGCACGCCATTACTCGGTGATCCCCATCGCGGCTCCGACCGACGAGGAACGCGCGCAGCCCTACCTCTGGCGCTTCTGGAGGCACCTCCCGCGCCTCGGGCAGTTCGCCATCTTCGATCGCTCGTGGTACGGGCGCGTGCTCGTCGAACGGGTCGAGGGCTTCGCCACCGAAAACGCGTGGTCACGTGCCTACCACGAGATCAACGCGTTCGAGGAAGAGCTCGCCGACTCCGGCATCGTCATCCTCAAGTTTTGGCTCGCGATCACGAAGGAAGAGCAGATGAAGCGCTTCAAGGAGCGCGAGGCGACGCGCCACAAGCAGTTCAAGATCACGGCCGAGGACTGGCGCAACCGGCGCAAGTGGGACGATTACGTCGTCGCCGCGAGCGACATGATCGCTCGAACGAGCACGTCGTACGCCCCGTGGACCGTCCTCGAGGCGAACGACAAGCACCTCGCCCGCGTCCGCGCGATCGACACGCTGAACGCCCGGCTCGACGACGCGCTTCGAGGATGACGTGAGCATCGACGACGACGAAGCGAAGCCCGACGAGCGGCGCAGCGACGACGCTCGTTCGGAGGCAGAGGAGAGCCTCCCGTTCGACGTCGAGCTCGAGCGGCTGCCCACGTGGGTTCACGTCTCCTCGGCGCTCGTCATCCTCGTGGGCGTCCTCGTCGCGACGCATCTCGTCCACATGCTCGTCTTCCTGCCGTTCCTGGTGGCGAGCTCGATCGGCAAGCGCTTCGCCTCGACCGCGAAGCACGTCGTGGTCGAGCCGAGCCGGCTGCTCCTCGGCGAGCGCGAGATCCCGAGGAGCGACGTGCTCGACGCATGGGCCGACGAGGACGAGGTCGAGCCACGCGCAGCGGTGGCGTTCGGCGAGGCGGTCGAGGTCGCGGTCCTCCACTTCGCGAACCGCGAACAAGCTCGCCGCTTCAGCGAGGCGCTCGCCACGGATCAGCGCGGGACTGCAACGCACGACGCGACGAACGACAAGCACGTGCTCGTGGTGGGCCACAAGCCCCGCCCGATCGACATGCTGTCGAGCCTTCGCTTCGTCGCGATCGCGGCAGCGTTCCTCGGCACCGGCTCCACGTTCGGGCTCTTCGTCCTCCTCTTCTTCGCGCTCGGCGCGTGGAACATCGTGCGGGCGAAGCAGCTCGTCGCGAAGCGCACGGAGCTCGAGATCCGCACGATCCTCGGCGTCGAGGTCCATCCGTACGGCGAGATCGAGAACGTCGACGTGGACGCAGGCATCATCCAGCTGAAGAGCGGCGCTGAGCTCGACATCCCGCGCTCCACCCTCCGCGACGCCACGCTCGCATCCCCGTTGTGGCTCGAGCGCGCCCGCACGCGCGTGCTCACGCGGGTCCGGGCGCAGGCCCGACGCTGAGCTCGCGGCCAGCGGCGACTCTTCGGGCTCCAGACGCACGAAGGGGCAGACGCCGTCGCCGGCGCTGCCCCTTCCGTTTGCGATCTCGTGCCGGTGAGCGAAGTCTCAGCGACCGCGCGCGCCGCCGCGGCCACCGCCGCGACCGCCACGGCCACCGCCGAAGTCGCCGCCGCCGCCGCCGCCACGGCCACCACGGCCACCGAAGTCGCCGCCGCCTCGACCGCCGCCGCCGAAGCCGCCGCCGCCGAAGCCACCACCACCGCCGCCGAAGCCGCCGCCGCCGCCGCGACCACCGCCGCCGAAGCCGCCGCCGCCGCCGCGCGGACGCTCCTCGGCCTCGTTCACGCGGATGGCGCGACCGTCGATCATGCTGCCGTTCATCGTCTCGATGGCCTTCTTGGCCAGGTCAGGCGTCGCCATGGTGACGAAGCCGAAGCCGCGCGACCGGCCGCTCTCGCGGTCCATCACGACATGGGCGTCGGTCACTTCACCCGCGGCAGCGAACGCCTGCCGAAGCGTCTCCGTGTCGGTTTCGTAGGAGAGGTTTCCCACGTAGAGGCGCGAGCTCATTCGAATCCTGTTTTCCAACGGCCCACGCAGACACTCGACAAAGGTCCGCCGCCCGCGTGGGCCGTCCGAGGATCGGGGGGAGGACAATTCGCGGCGACAGCCACCGCACGTTCCACAGTTCGTCTGCGAGTCGTACCCGATTCCCCTCAGAAGCCGAGAGAGCCTCGTTTCGTGCCCGTGACCAGCCGTGTCGCGCTCCAGTTTAGCAGTACGGCATTTCCCGGCAAGGGCTCGGTAGCGAGACTCAAATGACCATGATTGTTGACTTTAAGCCCGCTCTTCCGTTTCCCTCGGAGCGTCTCACTCGACCGTGATGCGGGCGCCGCGGCTCTCGACGCCCCGACGGTCGAGCACGCTGATGGCCCACGGTCCAGGCTCGAGCGTGAGCTCCGCCATTGTCCCGGTCGATGAGGTCACACCGACGATGCGCCTCGGCGCGCTCGCGGTAGACGGCGATCGATCGCGCGTCGGACGGCAGCCGTGCGACCGGAGTGCTCGACCTTCGGAGCGGGCCCGCGGACGCAAGCGCCACCATCGCGAGCGGCGGCGGCGCAGCCGGCGTCGCCCAGTGGCTCGTCGCGAGCGCGGTTCGCAGCCCGGCTTGATCGGAGACGAGCGGCTTCGCCGAGAAGAAGATGCTGCCGCCGACGCCGCGCGCCCGCTCGCCGGCGACGAGCTTCATCTGCGCGTCGTATTCCTCCAGCAAGAAGGCCCCGTCGCTTGGCCTTCGTCGCCTCGTGGCCGGCGAAGATCGAGCGCCCCGGTCTCGAAGTCGCGATCCCCGCCCACCACGCGACGAGCTTGCCGAAGGCCTGCGCGGTCTGGGTCGTCGGCCAGCAGAGCTGCGACGCGAGGTAGTCGCCCCATGCCTCGTTCATCCAGCGGACCGGATCGCTATGGAGCACCGCGTAGGCATCGAGCCCGGTGATCTCCGCCGGCATGATTGTCGACGCCCGCTGCGCCTGCCGGCAGCAATGCTCAGGTGGACGCCGGTCCTCTTCTGCGCCATGCTCGGCCGCGATGCCTGCGGCTCGTCCGTCTCTGCGTCTCCTCCTCCGCGGCCTGCTCGCCGCGGCGCCGATCGCGGCCGCGGTCGCGTGCGCGGACAGCACCGCTTCGGAGGCCGGCTCCACCTCGGACGCCGGCAACGGAGCGGACTCCGCGCGCGACGGCTCCAAGGGCAAGACCGACGGCGGAGACACCGACCCGAAGACGACGTGCGAGATCACGCGCGCGTACGGCGAGGCGTGCGGGAGCGATTCCGACCTCAACTGCGGCGCCTCGGGCTTCGATGCGTGGTGCGAAGCGAACGACAAGGCGATCAACAGCGAAGCGTTCCGCCGAGCCCAGGCGCTCTGCCTGACGGAAAGCAACTGCGACGGCGCCAAGCGTCGCGACTGCGAGTACAAGCACTACAACGAGGAGACGCCCACCGCCTCGCAGAAGGCGCTGGTCGCCGCTTACTGCGAGACGTGCGCCCCGTCGGACGTCGCCGGCTGCACGAAGCGCTCGACGACGTACGATCCCACGAAGGGCATCAAGAGCGTCGACGACATCTTCATCGCCGCGTGGGAGCTCACCGACGACATCGTCGACGAGATCAAGACGCAGTGCACCGGCGCCACCGACGCTGGCAGCGACGTTGCCACGTGCGCGAAGACCTTCGCCAACTGCGCGGGGGACATCTACCTCGCCCGCCTGCCCGACTGTCCGAAGTAACCTAGATGGCCGTACTCGCTGCACTCGACATCGACAAGGCCTATGGCGAGCGAGTCCTGCTCTCCAAGGCGTCCCTCACCATCGACGACGGAGAGCGCGTCGGCGTCGTCGGCCGTAACGGCGCCGGCAAGAGCACCTTCGCGCGCATCCTCGCCGGTGCCGAGCCTTCCGACGGCGGATCGATCGCGCTCCGGCGCGGGGCGCGCGTGGCGTTCCTCGCCCAGGAGCCGGAGCTCGACGAGACACGCACCGTCCGCGCCACGGTCGAGGAAGGCCTCGAGGCCTGGCTCGCCGCGCGCAAGAAGCACGAGGAGATCACGGCTCGCATCGGCGCGGGCGAGACGACGGACGCGCTGCTCGCCGAACAGGTCTCGGCCGGCGCGGAGGTCGAGCGCCTCGGCGGCTGGGACCGCTCTCACGAGGTCGAGCGCGTCATCGATCACCTCGGTATCGGCGGCGTCATCGAGCGTCCGACGGGGCAGCTCAGCGGAGGTCAGCGCCGCCGCGTCGCGCTCGCGCAGGTGCTCGTCGGCGCGCCCGACGTGATGATCCTCGACGAGCCCACGAACCACCTCGACGCCGACACCATCGACTGGCTCGAGCGCTACCTCGCCGAGGAGTTCCGCGGCGCCGTCCTCTTCGTCACCCACGATCGTTGGCTGCTCGATCGCATCGCCGATCGCACGATCGAGGTCGATCGCGGATCGGTCTACGCCTACGACGGCGGCTACGCTGCGTACCTCGAGTCGAAGGCCGAGCGCTTCGCGATCGCCGAGCGCACGGAGCGGAACCGCCAGAACTTCCTCCGCACCGAGCTCGAGTGGCTTCGCCGCCAGCCGAAGGCGCGCGGCACGAAGCAGAAGGCGCGGATCGAGCGGGCCGAAGCCGCGAAGGCCGCGGGCCCGTTGCGTGAGGATGGGCGCGTCGAGCTCTCCGCCGAGGTCGCCGATGCCGGCCGCAGCATCCTCGACATCCGCGGGCTCGACGTCACGCTCGGCGAGCGTCACCTCGTGAAGGGCCTCGACCTCGCGCTCACGACGGGCGAGCGCCTCGGCATCCTCGGCCCGAACGGCGCCGGCAAGACGACGCTCCTCCGCGCCATCCTCGCCAGCACCTCCGGCGAGTCTTCCGGAGGCGACCTCGGCGGCTCGCTCTCGTTCAAGGGCTCGATCGGGCTCGGGCGCCGCGTCCGCGTCGGGTACCTCGATCAGGAGCGCGCCGCGCTCGACGGCGACCTCAGCGTCTTCGACTGCGTCGCTCGCGCCGTGCCCTCCATCGACAAGGAGCGGATCGATCCGCGGAGCTACCTCGAACGCTTCATGTTCGACACGCACTCCCAGCGGAAGAAGGTCGCCGCCCTCTCCGGAGGCGAGCGCGCCCGTCTCGCGCTCGCGCGCCTGCTCGCGTCCGCGGCGAACCTGCTCCTCCTCGACGAGCCATCGAACGACCTCGACACCGACACGCTCTCCGCGCTCGAGGACTTCCTCTCTTCGTACGAGGGCTCGCTCCTCGTCGTCACCCACGATCGCTACCTCCTCGATCGCGTCACCACCGGGATCCTCTGTTTCGAGGGCGACGGCCGCGTCACCCGTTATGCGGGCGCCTACCAGGCCTACGCCTCGGCGCGCGAGCGCGAGGCGGAGCAGAAGAAGGCCGCATCGAGCGCCGCACCGAAGGCGGCCGCGAAGACCGAGAAGCCGAAGCCCGGCGGGCTCTCGAAGAACGAGCAGCGCGAGCTCGACGGCATCATGGACAAGATCGACGAGGCCGAACAGGCGGCAGCAGCGATCGAGTCCGAGCTCGGCGATCCGACGCTCTACGCGGTGGGCGCCGATCCGACGAAGGCCACTGCCGTCCAGACGCGACTCGACGAAGCCCGCGCGAAGGTCGCGAAGCTCACCACGCGCTGGGAAGAGCTCGAAGCGAAGAAGGCCGGCTGACGCGAACTTGGGGCTCGCGCCCCAACCACCCGCGGTGGTGCCCCAAGCGCCCGCAGTGGTACGCGTTCGGCGCTCGTTGAATCGAACGCCGTGAAGATCGACCGGCGCCCTTCGGCCGGCCGATCCTCGCGGCGAAGCTCAATCGGCGCCCTTCGGCCGGCCGATCCTCGCGGCGAAGCTCAATCGGCGCCCTTCGGCCGGCCGATCCTCGCGGCGAAGCTCAATCGGCGCCCTTCGGCCGGCCGCCGATCCTCGCGGCGAGGCTCACTTGCAGACGATGCTCTTGCCCGGCCCGTTCGGCCCGGTGCACTTCGTCTCCCCGGCGCAGTAGTGGCCGCCGAAGACCTGGCCACCGTTGCACTCGTAGGCGGAGTACGGCGCCGACACGCTGCAGTAGATGCCGTTCGCGCGCCCCTCGCAGGAGTCGGGCTGCGGCGGCGGCGCGGCTCCTCCGCTCGCGTCGCTGCTGGGCGCGCGAGAGCCCTCGCACTGGACGTCGGTCCCTGGGCCGTTCGGGCCGATGCACTTCGAGAGATCGCCGCACTGGATGCCGAGCGAGATCGCCTCGTTCTTGCAGACGATCGCGCTGTAGGAAGCGAGCTGGCTGCAGTAGACGCCGTCGACGCGGCCCTTGCACGAGTCGAAGAGATCCGGCTCGGCCGCAGACTCCGTGGGCTCCGAGGGCGCGCCGCCCCCTGCGTCGGCGACGCCGGCGTCGTCGCACGGCTTGCAGCAGACGTCGTTCGCCGTCGACTTCCCCTTCGCCTTCGAGGTCGACTGCGTGCAGCACTGCATCGCTTCCGGCTTCTGCATGCCTCCATCGGGCAGCTCGCAGAAGCACTGGACCTTGTAGTTCTTCTTCACGTAGTCGTGCTCGATCACTCCGGTCGCGACCCACGCGCAGCCGACGGCCGCGATGGGGCGCCTCGTGACCCACGCCCATGCGGTCTGCCAGCGAGCGGCGCGGTCGAACTGCGAGCCACTTCCGAGAAAGTAGCGAGCAGTGGCCCACCAGAGCCCGCGCGCGGAGTCGAGCCCGATCGACTCGGAGACCGTGATCCCGGAGGTATCGTTCGTACCTCCGACGCTCATCAGGTACCAGGCGTTGTTCGGGATGCCCGAGTTGTAGTGCACCCCCGCCCAGTCGTTGTCCTTGGTCGGCTCCTCGTTCGGGTAGCGCATGACCGTCATGTGGTCCGGCTGTCCCTTGGCCTTCGGATGCGCGAGATCGCGCAGGACCGGCCCCGACTGATCGCCGTGCTCGAAGGGCGAGCCCGGATGGATCTCGGCCTCGACGTACGATCCGAAGATGTCGGAGAGCGATTCGTTCAGCGCGCCCGACTGCCCGCGGTACTTCAGTCCCGACGTGTGCTGCGTGACACCGTGCATGAACTCATGCCCGACGGTGTCCGGTCCGGTCGAGCGCGGCATCTTCTGCCCACCGGTGTGGACGTCGCCGTCGCTGAAGTGGAGCGCCTTGCCGTCCCACCACGCATTGTTCTTGAGCGAGTTGTCGTGCGCGTAGACCTCGATCGTCGTCCCGCGTCCGGTCGGCGACGCCCATCCGTGATAGCGCCGGAAGTAGCTGTCGGTGTCGCTCACGTACGTATGCGCGTCCACGGCGGCGCCTGCGCCGACCTCGACGCGATCCCACTCGTCGACCTTCGACGAGCGGACGACGGCGTTGCCCTGGTTCGCGTCGCGGGTGGTGACCTTGCTGATGAACCCGAAAAAGCCGCTCATCTCGTAGTCACCGGCGACGACGAGCGTCTTGGTCACTGCGAACGTCTTCTGGTCTCCCTTGAAGCCCGTGCCGCTCGTGCGCTCGTCGGCGTGCGTGCTCCAGGTCCCCACGATCGCGCCCGTTCGCGCGTCCACCAGGAACCCGAGACCGAACGGCTCGGCGGGTCCGCGAGCGTCGAGCTCGAGACGCCACGCGAGCACCGCGCCTGCACCACGCGCTGCGAGGACGAGGCGCGGGACCGGCGTTTCCGTCAACCACTGCGAGACGTAATCCGGACGGCTCGCTCTGACCGCTGCCTCCGCGGCGCTGATCGCGCCCGCAGCGGTGACGACGGGCGTGGCGATCGCCTTCGCTGCGTCGGGCGCGACGGAGCCGTTCAGGACCGCGATCGAGCCGTCCGCGCGAAAGTGCACGGCGAGCATGGCGCCGTCGACGAGGAGACCGCCCTCCCGCTGGAGGAAGCGAACATGCGCCGTCTTGTCGTGCGAGAGGATGACCTCGTCGAGCAAGAGCTGCTTCTCCGGGTCGCGGAGCTTGAACATGTCCTTGTGCGCCGCGATGAAGTCGCGCGCGGCACGCTCGTGGGACACGCCGTTCACCGCGGTCGGCGCGATCGGATCCAGCGCCAGCATCAGGTCGGGCGTACCGCTCTCCGGATCCTCGTCGACGATCCACGGCGAACCGGTCTCGCGCTCCAGCTGCGCCGCGGGGGATATCGGCGCCGGGTCATCCTCGGAGGTACATGCCTGAACGGAGCAAGCGAGGATGAAGGGGACCGCCCAACCGAGCGCAACGGCGCGACGCCATGAAACCTGCATTCAACCTCATGCTAACCGATCCGACGCGCCCTTTTGCACCAGCAATCGAGCGCCTCGCGAGCGCGGCGCCATCGGCGTGGAGAACGCGGCGCCATCGGCGCGGCGAGCGCGGCGCCATCGGCGTGGCGAGCGCGGCGCCATCGGCGTGGAGAACGCGGCGCCATCGGCGCGGAGAACGCGGCGCCATCGGCGTGGAGAACGCGGCGCCATCGGCGTGGAGAACGCGGCGCCATCGGGCGGCGAACGCGGCGTCGGCCCCATCGAGGCCAGGCGCCGGTGGCGACGAAGAGCCCTGGAGCGATCCCCTGGCTCGGACGGATGGCGGCGAGGCAGCTCTTCTCGGGTCAGCAGCTCGCGACGAGCATGCCGCTCGAGAGCTGACACGTGCCTTCCTTGTTCGGCCGGCCGACCGCTCGCACGATCTCGTTCGACTCCGGCTCGACGCGACGCCCCGTGAGCTCCACCTGGATCATCCGCACGATCGCGCTGTCGAGCCGCGTGACGTTGTAGCAAGGGATGTGCGGCTCGGCGTGATCGTTGCCGATGCCCGAGTCGTTCGTGAGGAAGACGTAACGGCCACCGGTCATCTGCGCAGCGCTGCGCATCTGGAATTCGGCCGTGTCGTCGGTATCACTCGAGGCGATCGGGTAGATGCGAACGCCCTTCTTCTTCGCGTCGCGGATCACGTTCGCGAGGACCCTTCCCTCGCCGGGATGCGCGGGCGCGTCGGCGACCCAGAAGGCCACCTTCGCGACGTTCCCCTGCTGGCGCCAGCTCTGCTTCAACCCGGCGGAGAGCCCCTCGACGACCGCCTCCGGCGTGTCTCCGCCGCCGGATGCAGACTGCGCGCGGAGGTTCCTGCGGAACTGATTCGTGTCCGTCGTGAAGTCGAACTGGCGGGTGACGTAGTCGTCACCCTTGTCGCGATAGACGACGAGGCTCCACCGCGGCGTGAGGTTTGGGAACCGAGCGCGAACCTTCGCCGCGATCGCGTCGAACTCGCCCTGCAGGTACGAGAGTTCGTCCCCCATGCTGCCGGTCGTGTCGAGGACGAGCTGCACGTCGAGCTCGGCGCGCGGTGCCTGCGGGGCATTGGCGAGGTCGCGCGCGGTGGAGAGCTCCTGCTCTGCGAACATCGCGAACTCCGCCGCGTTGCGCTGGCGAAAGGTCACCGCGTAAGGCTTGAAGAAGTCGAAGTTGCGATTGTCGTCCCACACCCCTGCAGTGAGCTGCCCCGACTGCGGGAGCGGCCGGCGCGGCACGGGCTCCGGCGCGACCGCGACGGGCGCCTCGGCGCGAGAGACCAGCGGCGGCGCAGGGCGAGCGGCCACGCCCGCCTCCGTGGACGCACGCCCCGCAGGCGCGGACGCCGCCACCGGAGCAGGCGCCGACGCCGCCGACGGCGAGGCCATGCTCGGCTGCGCCGGCGCATCACTCGCAAAAGAAGCGCTGGCGCCGTCGGAAGCCACAGCGGCGGCACCACCGCTGCTCTCACTCGCAACACGTCGGCTTGCTCCCGCACCACCGCTGCTCTCACTCGCGGAGCTCGAGGCCGCGCCCTTGTAGGCGCCACCGCAGCCAACGACGAACATCACGAAGAGGACGCTCCCGACCAGACCACTCTTGCGCATCTCGCTCACCCTCGCTTGTGAGCGACAAACGCAGGTCGGCGGCAGGCCTTACAGGCAACCACGCTCCCAGCCCAAATCGCCGCGCGACCTCGTCGACTCGACAACACGACAGCACCTGCGCATCTCCCCCCCCCCAAAGCGATGCTCTCAGCAACCCCCGCGCAGCCACGACCCGTCACAAGACTCCGCCGGGACCGCGGCGGAGAGGAGCCCGCTCCGCGCCGAGACAGCGAAGGTTGCAGCGACCTCCCCGCACCGAAGGTCTGCGCCACGATGCTTCGATACCGTCCCGGCCGCCGCGAGGAGGAGGAGCCCGCTCCTCACCGAGACAGCGACGCTTGCAACGGCCTCCCGGCACGAGGGTCAGTGCCACGACGCTTGGCTAGAGTCCGCAGCTCCGCGACGAGGGACGAGCCCGCTCCTCGCCGAGACAGCGACCTCCCGGCACGAGGGTCAGTGCCACGACGCTTGGCTAGAGTCCGCAGCGCCGCGACGGGGACGAGCCCGCTCCTCGCCGAGACAGCGACGCTTTCAGCGACCTTCCGCTCCGCCATGAAGCGTCGCGCGAGTCCGCAACGCGACGACAGCTCCGGCTTCCTCGACGAGCTCCAGCGATGTTCGGCGCCCGCGCCTCTCTCGGTGGCCTCAATGATCGGGCTCCCAGACCGGGTAGATCATCGCGGCACTGTCCCCGAGCGCGTCTGCGAGGGCCCTGGTGAAGACGATCATCCGGTCCAGGTCGTCGCGGTACCGACGCCTCTTCTGACGCCGCGTCTTGCCAGCGCGATTCCAGGCGAACGACGTGTAGATCTTCGCAACCTCGCGCCCGACCTTCTCCGGCAGGATCACCTCACCGGCTCGCCCGCGTTGAACGTCAGCGAGCTCTGGCCGTCTCCAGTAGCGCGGCACATCCTCGACGGCGGGCGCATCGCGTGGCAGCGGCATCATCTCGCTGAACGCGACGCCGAAGGCCTGACGGATGCGCCGAATCCCCTCGGCGGTCAGCGACAGGATGTTCCTCCGCCGGTCGACGCCGTGGACATCCTTCGTCTTCGTGATGAGCCCGAGCTCGACGAGCCGCTCCACCATCTTCCAAACAGTCTGCCGACTCAACCCAAGCAATCGCCTCAGCCGAGCCTGCGCGATCGTGTTCGACCGCGCGCCACTCACGACATCGCTCACCTGCTCGTGAAGCAGATAGAGAATGTCGAATCGAGCCGGCGTCATGTCCGCGACGCCCTCGAACATCTCCCGCCCCCGCGCCACCGCGCAGAGATGACTCCTCTTCTGGAGAAACGACATCGGGTGCATACGCGGCGCTTCACGCACGCCACATGCCTCTCTCCCTCCAACCTGGCATCCCCACCCGCTCCCCCCAGCCGGGTGCCCCAAAACCCACGAATCCAGCGAGTCAGCAAGCTGACATCCTGGATGCCCCCTTTTTGGGGCGCCCGGGCGGGGATGGCCCGGGCCACTTGGGGCCGGCCAAGGGCCAGCGGGGGAACCAACCAACCGAGGCGCTGGCGGGAGACGCGCTGGGGCCGCTTAGAGGTGGTTCGGAGAGTGACCGAACGAGATGAGGCGAGGACGAACTGAGATGCGATGCGGTGCGATGCGATGGCGCGAGACGGCCGCGATCAGGTGCGGGGCGAGCTCGTCGCGGGAGATGCGGTGGCCGTGGGGGCGTCGGCGCGCGACCGCTCCTTCAATGTGGAGAGGATGCCCGCCATCGGGAGGGCGACGAGGGCGACGAGGGGGAGCATCGGCTGGTGGATGACGTTTGCGATCTCGAGCGCTGCGAAGAGTCCGGCCATCGCGAGGCGCACCCTGAGATAGAGGGCAAGCCGCTTCTCCGAGAGATAGGGGAGAGCGAAGTCCGTGGGCAGGATGAGGAGCAGCGCCCAGTTGTGCGAGATCTCCGACCACTTCACGAGGGCGGATGTCAGCTCGATCGAGAGTGCTAGCGCACCGAGCACGCCGCCGACGATCATGAGACCGGTGCGGAGCTTGTTCCTTCGTGCGGTGATACGAACCGCCAGGAAGAGGAGGAACGCCAGCATGAAGACGACGACGCGCCCGACCGCGCGGCTCGTCGGAAGGATGACCGCAAGCCGCTCCTCGAGCTTCTCGGGCGGCGCCGAGAAGCGCTCCGCTACGGCATCGCGGAGGACGAAGGGGAGGAGCATCGCCTCCCACGGCGTCGGAACGCGATCGTTGCCTTCGCCCAAGTACAGCGCCATGGCCGTGAGGATGCCGACGCGCCCACTGTGGCCATCCTCCATGTAGTCGCGGAACCCGCCCCTCGGAATCTCGGACGGCCCCTCGCGAAGGCGGCCGTTCGTCGCCGCGTCGAGATGATCTCGGATCTGCGTCGCGCAGTTGGCCCAGTACGGGTGGTACGCGTAGGCGCGCCTCTCGCGGATCTCGTCCTCGATCGCGAACTCGAGCTTGTCGACCTCTTCGGCCGACAACGGAAGGCGCTGTCGTTCGATCTGGCGGCCCTGCCCCTTGAAGAACTCGTACATCCGCGGCTCCTCGATTCTCACCGGGATGAACGAGGGCGTGTTCCGCACCGCGTTCCAGATCACGTGCGTCATGTCCTCGCGATCTGGGACGCCGTAGTCGTAGCAGTGTCCGCTTTCCGGCGTGTCCTTGCCGGCCTCTCGCACACAGAGGAGAGAGTGTCCGAAGCGAGACGGAAGCTCGCCGCTCGGGCCGATGGTGTAGAGGTCGACCGTCCGGTGCGGGACGTCGGCGCGCGCCTCACGCGTGAGGCCGAGGATGACGGCCACGACGGCGACGAGCGAACACAGCACGCCAAACAGGGATTCGAGCCGCGGCATAGGCAGCGGCTGCTATAGCCCAAGCGTCGCCCGCGCGCGACAACCCGAACGACCGCGCACGACACGCGCAGCACACGCGCGAGCCGCCGGCTGCCGTCAAGCGATGCCGAGCGCGCCGCGCATGGCGCGTTGGGCGAAGAACGCGTAGCCGCGCTCGCGAAGGGCAGCGTCGTTTGCGACGCGCTCGACATGCGCAGCACACGCGCGAACCGCCGGCTGCCGTCAGGCGATGCCGAGCGCGCCGCGCATGGCGCGCTGGGCGACTGCCAGCGAGTGATGCTCCTCCAAGAACGCGTAGCCACCCTCGCGGACGCGCTCGCGGAGGGCAGCGTCGTTTGCGAGGCGCTCGATCCGCTCGGCGAAGGCGTCGGGGTCCGATGCGATCAGCGCTTCCTTGCCGTCCTCGAGCGGGAGCCCGAACGCGCCGTCCGGCGTCGTGACGACGGGCATTCCTGCGCGGAAGCCCTCGAGCAGCTTGAGGCGCACGCCGGATCCGCCGGTGATGGGCGCCAGCATCCCGAGCGAGCGCGTGTAGAGCGGCTCGAGATCCTCGAGGAAGCCGACCGTCTCGATGCCCGGCCCCTTCCACGCCTCCGGGACGGGCAGGCGGCCGGACGCGTCGGGCTTGAGGCCGACGCCGGCGATCTCGAACGTTGCGTCCGGGACGCGCTTCCGGACGAGCGGCCAGACCTTCTGGCAGAACCAGTCGAGGCCCATCACGTTCGGCTTCCACCGGAGGCTTCCGACGTAGCAGAAGTGCGGTCGCCCCGGATGCGGGCGCGCCTTTCGCTCGAAGGTCATCACGACCGGCACGACGTGCGCGTCGCGCCCGGCGAGCGCGCGGAAGTGCTTCGCATCCTCGTTCGAGATCGCGACGACCGCATCGACCGAGCGGAGCGTGCGCTCCTCGAACCGCCTTGCAGCAGCGTGCTCCGCCTTTGCGACGACCTTCTTCGGACCAGTCTTCTCGTCGGCGAACTGTTTGAAGAAGTCGCTCTCGACGTTGTGTTGATCGAGCACCTTGCGACAGAACGGGCGCTCCGCCTCGATGTCCGGCAGGTAGCGGCCCATCCCGAGGTGATCGACGTAGACCACGTCGACGGGGTTGGCGAGGAGCTCGCGGCGGAGCGTACTCCTGAGCTTTCTCGAGTCCCACTTCCCCGCGAGGTACGGCACGCCGAGGAGACGAAGCGCGACGACACGCGGTACGTAGCGCTTGAAATCGAACAGGTGGATCGGGTGGAAGACCGGGGGCACCACGCGCAGCTTGTCCACCGCGGCTTCGAGCGCGCGGACGTGGTCGGAGGGCACGTGCTCCTCGGTCACAGAGAGAAGCGTGATCGACTCGACCTCGGGGAGCGAGGCGATGATGCGCAACTGCGACAGCGTGCGCACGGGACCGCCACTCGTCGCAGGCCACGGGAACTCCGTCGTCAGATGGACCACGCGCATGACTGCCGAACGTAGCCCACCCCACTCGTGGCGTGTACCATTCGTCTCATCCATGACGTCCGGTTCAGGCAAGAAGCGCCGCGTCCTCTGCGTGTTCGGTACACGCCCCGAGGCGATCAAGATGGCGCTCCTCTCCAAGGCTCTCCGCGCCCATCCCGATTTCGAAGCCGAGGTCTGCGTTACCGCGCAGCATCGGTCGATGCTCGACCAAGTCCTCACCATCTTCGACGTCAAGCCGGCGTTCGATCTCGACCTGATGAAGGACAACCAGGGCCTCGCCGACATCACGTCACGCATCGTGACGGGGATGACTTCGGTGCTCCGCTCGTTCCAGCCCGACTGGCTCCTCGTCCAGGGCGACACGACGACCCCGTTCGTCGCCGCGCTTGCCGCGTTCTACGAGAAGGTGTCCGTCGGCCACGTCGAGGCCGGCCTTCGCACGGGCTTCAAGTACTCGCCATGGCCGGAGGAGATGAACCGCCAGCTCGTCGGCCGCCTCGCCGATCTTCATCTGCCGCCGACCGAGCGCGCGAAGAAGGCGCTCCTGGCCGAGGGCGTCCCGGACGAGCGGATCCACATCACGGGGAACACCGTCGTCGACTCCCTCCTCTGGGTGTCGAAGAAGCTCGACGACGATCGGGCAGAGCGAGCGAAGCTCGACGAGCGCTTCTCGTTCCTCGATCCGAAGCGGCGCCTCATCCTCATCACCGGGCATCGGCGCGAGAGCTTCGGCAAGCCGTTCGAGGACATGTGCAACGCCTTCGTCGACATCGTGCGGGCGCGCACGGACGTCGAGATCGTCTACCCCGTGCACCTCAACCCGAACGTCCAGGCGCCGGTGAAGGCGATCCTCGCGTCCGCCCCCGAAGAGCTCCGCGGGCGCATCCACCTGATCGATCCGATCGAGTACCTCCCATTCGTCTACCTGATGAAGCGCTGCCACTTCATCGTCACCGACTCCGGCGGCGTCCAGGAAGAGGCCCCTTCCCTCGCCAAGCCGTGTCTCGTCACGCGGAACGACACCGAGCGCCCGGAGGCCGTCGAAGCGGGCACGGCGAAGCTGATCGGAACGCAGCGCGAGCGGATCGTCGAAGAGTCGCTGCGACTCCTCGATGACGAAACGCACTACCGATCCATGAGCCGCGCCCACAATCCGTACGGCGACGGCAAGGCGAACGACCGCATCGTCCAGATCTTGAGCTCACAGGGATAGCCGATGGCGCACCGCTCCGAATCCCTGGACGACTCCCCTCAGCACCTCGCCCCCACCGGCCACCCCATGAGCGATCGCATCGACCTGCTCGGCTGCCCGTTCGATTCGATCACCGAGAACGAGACCGTCGAGCTCGTCTTCCGGTGGAAGAAGGCCCCCGAGCGCAAGAGCCATCACATCATCACCGTTAACGTGGCCATCCTGATGATGGCGCGCGACGACGCGAAGCTCGCGAACGCGATCGAGAAGGCCGATCTCGTGGTCGTGGACGGCAAGCCGCTGGTGTGGACGTCGAAGTGGCTCCGTGCGCCCGTCCCGGAGAAGGTCTCCGGCGTCGACCTCATGCGACGCATCCTCGAGGTCGGGAACGAGCGCGGGCTCTCCATCTTCCTCCTCGGCACGACCCAGGAGCGGCTCGACGCGCTCGAGCGCGTCATCCGCGCGAAGTACCCGAACGTCGTCATCGCCGGCACGCGAAACGGCTACTTCAAGGTCCCCGACTATCCGGAGGTGACGAAGCAGATCCGCGAGGCGAAGGCAGACCTTCTCCTCGTCGGGATGCCGGCCCCCTTCAAGGAGATCTGGTGCGAGGAGCATCGCAAGGCGCTCGCAACGCCCGCGATCCTCGGCGTCGGTGGCGCGTTCGACGTCATGGCCGGCTTCGTCCCGCGAGCACCTCGCGTCATGCAAGAAGCCGGGCTCGAGTGGGCCTGGCGCCTCGCGATGGAGCCGAAGAAGCTCTGGAAGCGCTACCTCGTCACGAACTCGGCGTTCATCGCGCTCCTCGGCAAGACGCTCGCCGCGCAACGCTTCGCCCTGAAACGGCGCTAGCCGACACGAACGCCTTCAGGCGCACCGCATCCGGCGCGCGACCTCCGAAATGCCGAAGAGCACCGCCCGCGTACTGCGGGGGTGCTCTTCGAGGGAGTGCTCCGGACGGAGCGATCGGCGTCGGCTGTCAGTGAGCCGCGGGAGCGGCGCCGCTCGAGGCGGGCGTCGCGCCGTGCTCACCACCGGCGGCCGCCGGGGTGGGCTGGACGAAGCCGCCGGGGGCATCCTCGCCGGTCTTCGGCAGCACCTTCACGTTCTGATCTGCATCGAGCTCGCCGCGACGCTCGGTGTCGTTCAGCGTGTACGCGAAGAAGACACCGATGAAGAAGAGGCAGGAGACGAAGATCAGCGCGTTGAACTTGTTGTCGTAGCGCAGGTGCATGAAGAACGTCACGACGAGGGACGCCTTCGTCGTGGCGATCAGGATGACGACGATCAGGTTCATGCGACCGAGATCGACGTACGACTGTCCCACCGTGAGGATGGTCAGCGCGATCAGCGCGAGGAACACGCCGACGTAGAACGCCGTGGACGAGATGTGCGCGTGAACCGCGCCGTCGTCCTTGTGCGGATGAGCAGGAGTCTGGGTTGCCATCGCGAGCCTCGGATCAGACCAGGTAGAGCAGTGGGAAGAGGTAGATCCACACGAGGTCGACGAGGTGCCAGTAGAGGGCGACGATGTCGACGGGGGTGAAGTACTCCTTCGAGAACTCGCCCCGGTTGTTGCGGATCCAGACCCAGATGAGGACGCCGATTCCGATGATGACGTGGATCCCGTGGATGCCCGTCATCATGAAGTAGATCCCGAAGAACGACCCGGCGTTCGCGGGGAGCGCCGGCGCCCCGGCGACCAGGTGCTCGGCGTGCGGGTGGAAGTACCGGCCCGGGAGGAGGCCCGCGTGGATCTTGTGGGTGTACTCGAGGTACTTCACCACGAGGAAGAAGCAGGCGCAGACGATCGTGATGAGGATGAAGTTCCCCGTCGCCTTCTGCTTCCCGAGCTGTGCCGACCGGACGGCCATGGCCGCCGTGAACGACGAGAACAGGAGGACGACGGTGTTCGCGCCGCCCATGATCTTGTCGAGCTGGTGGCTCGCCGCGAAGAACATCTCGGGGTACCAGCTTCGGTACACACCGTAGGCGACGAAGAGCCCGCTGAAGAACAGGAGCTCCTGCGCCAGGAACACCCACATTCCGAGCTTGGCGGCGTCGAACTGCTGCGCCGGCGTGTCGAAGTGGTGGGCGAGCCACTTCGGGCCATGGTGCCCGTGGCCGTGGTCGTCGTGCGCGTCAGCAGCCGCGGTGGCTTCGCTGCTCATCCGTGATCTCCTTCAGCGGCTGCCTTCTTGGCGGGAGCCTTGCCTCCCCGGAGGCCCGGGAAGAGCGGGTCATCGAAGCCCTCGTAGAGCTCGTCATCGGTCGCGAGCTGGTAGTCGTACTGCCCACGCGTGAGGACGGGATCCTTGACGAAGTTGAACGTCGGAGGAGGCGTCGGCGTCAGCCACTCCAGCGCAGCCGAGCCCCACGGATTACGCGGCGCCGGCTTGCCGTTCATGAGCGAGCGGATGAACATCACCAGCAGCACGAGGAAGCCGAGGCCGAGGATCCACGAGCCGATCGTCGAGACCTGGTGGAAGATCTCGTACTGCGGGAGGTAGTCGTAGTAGCGGCGCGGCATGCCACGCGAGCCCATGATGAACTGGGCGATGAACGTGACGTTGAAGCCGATGAAGACGAGGAACCAGCCGATACGGGCGAGGCCCTCCTCGTACATCTTGCCGGTGAACTTCGGCCACCAGTAGTGGAGCCCGCCGACGAAGCCCATCACGGTGCCGCCGACCATGACGTAGTGGAAGTGCGCCACGACGAAGTAGGTGTCGTGGAGGTGCACGTCGACCGCGAGCATGCCGAGGAAGAGGCCCGTGAGGCCGCCGATCGTGAAGAGGAAGACGAAGGACAGCGCCCAGAGCATCGGCGACTGGAGCGAGATCGAGCCCTTGTAGAGCGTTGCGACCCAGTTGAAGACCTTCACGCCGGACGGGATGGCGACGAGGAAGGTCAGCGCGCTGAACACCATCGTCGCCCACTCGCTCATACCGGCGACGAAGAGGTGGTGGCCCCAGACGAGGAAGCCGAGGAGCGCGAGGCCGAGCGAGCTCGCCGCGATGGCCATGTACCCGACCGGCTCACGGCGGGAGAACGTCGCGAGGATGTCGCTGACGACGCCCATGCCCGGGACGATCATGATGTAGACGGCGGGGTGCGAGTAGAACCAGAAGAAGTGCTGGTAAAGCACCGGGTCGCCGCCGAGGCGCGGGTCGAAGATGCCGAGGCCGAGGAAGCGCTCCATCGTGAGCAGGAGGAGCGTGATCGCGAGGACCGGCGTGGCGAGGATCTGGATGATCGACGTCGCGTAGAGCGCCCAGGTGAAGAGCGTGAGGCGGCGCCAGGTCAGGCCGGGCGCGCGCATCTTGTGCACCGTCGCGATGAAGTTCACGCCGGTGAGGATCGACGAGAAGCCCATGATGAACGCGGCGAGCGTCATCGGGATGACCGAGGTCGCGCTGCCGACGCCGCCGTGCGCGGGGTCGCTGGAGGCGTAGGGCGTGTAGAACGTCCAGCCCGTGTCAACGCCGCCGTTGATCATCGAGTAGAGGCCGAAGACCGCGCCGAACCAGTAGATGTAGAGCGACAGCAGGTTCAGCCGCGGGAACGCGACGTCCTTCGTGCCGAGCTGGACAGGCAACATGATGTTGCCGAGCCCGGCAGGAATCGACGGGATGATGAAGAGGAACACCATCACCACGCCGTGCAACGAGAACATCTTGTTGTAAGTGTCCGCGTCGAACAGCGTCTGCCCGCGAGTGAAGAGCTCGGCGCGGACAAGAAGCGCGAAGATGCCGCCTAGCAGGAAGGCGATCGTCACGCTGATGAGGTACATGATGCCGATCCGCTTGTGATCGAGCGTCACAAGCCAGCTCATCAGCCCCTTCTTCTCGAGGAAGCTGGCGTTCGGATCGGCGTCGTCGTGATGCGCGCCGGGTGTCGTGGTGATGGCTGCCATGGTTGGTCTCGCGCGGTTACAGCACGTATTACTTGAGGCTCTTGAGGTAGGCGATCACGGCGTCGAGCTGCGCGTCCTTCATGACGAAGGGCGGCATCTGGACCGTGGCGTAGCCGGCGACGATCTTCGCATTCGGGCGGAGGATCGATTCGCGGAGGTAGTTCTCGTCTGCCTGGACGACACCGGCGGTGGTCTGCACCTCGTGCCCGAAGACGCCCGCGAGCTTCGGACCGACCGTCTTCGATCCGCTGATCTCGCCGCTGCCGCCTGCGCCGTGGCAGGTCGTGCAACCGTTCTTCACGAAGAGGCGCTCGCCCCACTTGGCGGGCTCGCACTCCTCGGGGGTGCCCGAACAGCCACCAAGCTTCTTCTCCCACTCCTTGTACTCGGCGGGCGGAAGGATCTTCACCGTGGCGATCATGCCGGAGTGGCTCGTGCCGCAGTACTCCGCGCAGAAGACGTGCGCGTCGCCGGCCTTGGTCGGCGTGAACTGGATGAACGAGTACTGGCCCGGCACGGCGTCCCGCTTCATGCGGAACTCGGGGATGAAGAACGAGTGGATGACGTCTTCCGACGAGAGGATCATCTTGTACGGACGACCGAGCTCGAGCGTGAGCTCGCCCGGCTCACGATCGCCGGTCGGGTACTCGAACTCCCAGCTCCACTTCTTGCCGCGAACGCGGATCTCGGTCGCGCCTTCGGCGGCCGTCGCGTTGCGGATGTAGCCGGTGAAGCCGGCGTGGAAGAGGAAGAAGATGAAGATGGTCGGAGTGATCGTCCAGAACAACTCCAGCTTCATGAAGTGGCCGGTGGGCTCCGGCTTCACTCCCGGCTTCCTCTTGTACTTCGCGACGAAGTAGAGGAGCGCCGCGGTCACCGCCACCGTGAAGACGACGGAGAACCAGAAGATGAAATCGTACGCCTTGTCGATCGGCGGGGCCGTGTCGGCCATCGACGGCGGCAGCTGGAAACTATCGGACTCGACCGGTTGAAACAGCAGCACCTTCAGCCTCCTCGAACGCTGACTGCGGTGGGGTCGAGCCTCTCTCGACCGGAATTTTCGGGGTGTTCCCGTGTCATATCTTTGGGTGGGCCTCCGGCGTCATCGCCGCCGTCCTGGCCCGAGGTCTTGCGCTTCTTCTTGGCAATCTCGCGACCCCAGAAGAGGCCGAGCATGCCGAGGACGACGATCGCGATGGCGCCACCACCGACCTGCATCACGCGCATCGCGACGAGGACGTACTTACCGCCCTGCGGATCGTAGTGATAGCAGTACAGGATGAGCTGCTCGACCGTCGTGATGTGTCGGCCCTCGGACGCCTCGAGGAGACCGAGGCGAAGGTCGGGGGCCGGGAACTCGAGCCCGTACAGGTAGCGGGCCATCCGCCCGTTCGGCTTCACGATGAAGACGACCGAAGCGTGCCCCCACTGCTTCTGCCGCTCGTCGTACTCGTACTCGAAGCCGGCGGCCTGGGTGACGGCTTCGATCGCGGCGATGTCGCCGGAGAGGAAGTGCCACCCGCCGTTCGCCGTCGTGTGGTCGCGCCCGTACTCGTTCAGGATGCTCGCGCGCTTCTCGGCGGACTTCTGGAGCGATTCGTTCGGGTCGATGCTGATCGTGACGACGTCGAACTCCTTGCCGATGGTCCAGCCAACTCCCTTGAGGCCGGCGGCGAGGTTGTTCGTGATCATCCCGCAGACGACGGGGCACGTGTGGTACGCGAACTGGAGCACCACCGGCCGCTTTCCGTCGAAGTACTTCCCGAGCGTGACGGGCGCGCCGGTGTGATCGCGGAAAGGTGTCTCGAGCGGGAGCGGCCCGTCGAGGTGCTCCTTTACCCCGACGCGCTCGAGCTCGCGGGGCATCGCCGCGACCTGCGCGCCCGCCGAGCCAGGGACGAGCAGCGCGAGGACACAGGCCACCATCGCGATCAACGTCGCGGCGGCGGTCCGGGTCTGCGCTTTCGTCTTCATGGCGTGGCGTCTGCGAGGGGTGTTCGGTGGGACTTGGGACTAGTGGTGACCGTGACCGCGAGCGCCGCCCGCATCGCCGGCGGGGGCCGGCTGCGGAGCGAGGGGAAGCGCGCCGGCGTCGCCCTGCGCAGCGTGCGAGGCACCTGCGTCGGCGGCAAGCGGCGTGGCGCCCGCGTCATCCGCGAGCGTCGCTGCGCCCGCGTCGTCCGGCGCGCCCGCGTCGTCCGCGGGCGGGGCCGGCGCCTGGACCGGGTGCGGCGTCGGCGCAGGCTTCGGCAGCTTGCTCCAACCCGTCATCGGTCCGAGGTCGTCCGACTGCTGCGGAGTGATGAGCGCGGGGCGCTCGCCCTTCGCGACTGCCGCCATCGCCTTCTGGATGGGCATGCTGCCGCTCGTGAGCGCGACGGTCTCGGCCTTGTGCAGCTCGTCCTTGTCGGTCGTCGGCGCGAGCTTCTCGCGCTGCGCCTGGTCGGTCATCATCGCGTAGTAGCTCTTCAGCACGAAGTCGATGCCGATGAGCGTGATCACGGTGATGACCGCGATCGTCACGATGAGCTTCAGTCTCGGCGGTGTGTTGTCGATCGCCATGGCTGGTCTCTTGCGGTCCGTCGGGTCAGGCGTTGAGGAACTGCAGCGAGCGCTGGAGGCGCGGGTCGCCGACCGGAACGAGCGAGTGCTGGTTCATGCGGTTGAAGACGAAGGCGCCGTAGATTCCGGCGACAGCGAGCAGGCACGCCGCGTCGAGCCAGTGGAACGAGAAGCCGGCCTGTCCGGGGAGGAAGTTCGGCATCACGAACCAGTAGATGTCGACGACGTGCATCACGAGGATGATGACCGCACCGATCTGGAGACGACCGACGTTGCGCTTGAAGTTGCGCGAGATCGTCCAGAAGAACGGCACCACGAAGTGGAAGAGGATGAGGGCCATCGAGACGTTGGCCCAGGGCTCGAACTCCCAGCGCTTGTGGAAGAAGGTCGTCTCCTCCGGGAGCGCCGCGTACCAGATCAGCATGAACTGGGAGAAGTGGACGTAGGCCCAGAAGACCAGGAAGCCGAACATCAGCTTTCCGAGGTCGTGGAAGTGCTCGATCGTCACGGCGCCCTTGAGCGGGCCGGACGAGCGCAGCGCGAGGGTGATCAGGATGATGGCCGCGAGGCTCGAGACGACACCGCTGGCGAAGATGACGACGCCGAAGATGGTCGAGAACCACATCGGGTCGAGCGACATGATCCAGTCGAACGCCGAGAACGTGAGCGTCAGGGCGTAGAGGAACGTCGCCACGGGGGCGAAGCGAGCGGCCGCGAGCGTGAGCTTCGGGTCCTTGCTCTTGTCCTGCGCCGTCGAGTAGCCGAAGAGGCGCATCGCGAGGAGCACCCACACGGCAAAGTAGATGACGACGCGAATGAGGAAGAACGTCTTGTTCAGGTACGGCGCCTTCTTCGCCAGCACCGTCTTCTCGTAGACCTCGTGCGGGTCGCCCATCGGGCCGTGCGCGGCGTGCCCGCCGGCGGCGTGTCCGCCGGCAGCGTGAGCAGCGGCCGCTCCGTGCGCCGGCGCGCCGTGAGCGGCGGCCGCAGCGTGCGGAGTCGCGCCGTGAGCATCCGCGGGAGCCGCGAGAGCAGCAGCCGGGTTCGCGGCCGGAGCGGGGTCAGCCGCCGGTGCGGCGTGATCCTGCGCGTAGGCCGGCGTGATCAGGTTGAACGAGCCGTGCTTCTCCGGCGCGGCGTGCTCGCCGTGCTCCGTCTTTCCGTGCTCACCGAGCCACGGGAAGAGCTGGTTCATCGACATCAGCACCGGCAGGAACAGCGGGACGAGCGCGATGATGCCGAGCCCGAAGAACTCCGCCGTGCGCCGCACCGTCACGCTCCATCCGGCGGACGTCAGGTGCTGGATGAGCACGAAGAAGATCGCGCCGAGCGCGATCGTCAGCACGGTGATGAACGCGAACAGCCAGGAGAACGCGAAGCGTCGCGGGTCCTGCATGTAGCCGAGCCCGGCGCCGACCAGGCCGAGGGCGCCGATGCCGGCGAACACCTTCCACGCGCCTGCCCACGACGAGCCGGCGAGCTGCCAGCTGTTCTCGGTTTCTTTCTTCGCCTTCGCAGCGCTCACGGGTTCTTCTCCTGGTCCGCAGAATCAGCCGGCGCGGGGGCGCTCGTGGCGCCGGCCTCTGCCGGCGCGGCCTGCGTGGTGCCGCCGCCGTCGGCGCCCGAGGGCGTCGCCGCGGGAGGCGCGTTGGTATCTTGTGCCGGCGCGGTGCCGCCGGGGGCGGGCGCGCTCGTGCCACCGGGCACGGCGGTGGGCGCCAGCGGCGCCTGGTTTGCGAGCTTCGGCTCAACCATCTGAAGCGCGCGGACATATGCGACGACCGACCAGCGGTCGTCGACGTTCATCTGCATCGCGTACGGCGGCATGTTGCTCTTGCCGTTCGTGATCGTCGCGAAGAGCTGGCCGTCCGGCATGTGCCGGATGCGGTCCTGGTGGAACGTCGGCGGGACGAAGGCGGCGGCGCCCGAGGCGACCGCGCGGCGCTTCACGAGGCCCTCGCCAGTGCCCGTCCCGTCGTGGCAGGGCGTGCAGTAGATGCCGTAGCGGTCCTTGCCGCGCTCGACCATCGCCGGAAGGCCGCCCTGGTGGCGGTCGACGACCGCCTTCGGGATCTCGAGGACGTAGCCCGACTCGTCGTCGAGACGGCCGTGCGCGATCTGGGGATCGACGTCCTGGTGGCTGGCGACGACGCCTTCCACGAGCGGACGCATCGTGCGGTGGTCGGAGAAGAAGGCCGACTCCTCCTGCACGTCGTATCGCGGCTGGTCGTACATGTTGCGGATGCCGAAGACCGGCGACTCACGCGAGGTCTGCCCACGGCAGCTCGCGAGCGCACCGAGCGCGACAGCGGCAAGAAGAAGCTGACGGGAAGCCATGGACCTCTCTCTCGTCTCTCGTCCGTGCGAAGCCTGAACCTTGGAGCTCGAAGAGCGGAGCATCAGTGATGCCCTCCCGTCGCGGGCTCGGCCTCGAAGTCCGCGCCGCCCTCGTCGTCGTCATAGACGGCTTCGACGTGGGCCGGGTGGCACGACTCGAGGAGCTTCTTCGTGCGCTCGAGGTTCCACTTCGGATCGTTCGCCTCGACCGACAGGAAGAACTTGTCGTCGGAGAAGCCCTTGAACCGCTCCGAGTTGAACAGCGGGTGATGGTGCCGCGGCAGCCGGTTCAGGTGGAACATGCCGAACACGGTCGCGAACGCCGACAGGAGGATCGTGAGCTCGAACATGATCGGCACCTGCGAGGGCAGGCTGTACGGAGGCTTGCCTCCGATGACGAGCGGGTAGTCGACCCCGTTCATCCACCACATCATGAGGAAGGCCAGGGTCGTCCCGGTCAGCGCGGCCGGGAAGACGATGAGGCCGAGCTTCGAGTCCTTCATTCCCATCGCCGCGTCCATTCCGTGGATCGGGAACGGCGAGTGGGTGTCGAACTGCGTGTAGCCGGCGTCGCGGAACTTCTCCGCGGCGTGAAGGACCTCGGCGGGGGTGTTGAACTCCGCGAGGAGCAGCGCGGGGGTCTCTTCCGACTCGTTCGATTGTGTCTTCTCGGTAGCCATTATTCGGCCTCCGCCGTGGCCGGGGCGTGCGCGCCCTCGCCGTGCTCACCGTCGTGTCCGTGCGGCTCGTGATGCGGGTCGGCCTCGGGCATGACGCCCTTGACCTCTGCGATCGCGATCATCGGGACCCAGCGGATGAAGAGGAGGAATGCGGTGAAGAAGAGCCCGATGGTGCCGGCGTAGGTGAAGATGTCGACCAGCGTCGGGCGGAAGTAGCCCCAGGACGAGGGGAGGAAGTCGCGGTGGAGCGACGTCACGATGATGACGAAGCGCTCGAACCACATGCCGATGTTGATGAAGATCGACACGACGAACATGACCGGGATGCTCGTGCGGAAGCGCTTGAACCAGAAGAGCTGGGGCGAGATGACGTTGCAGGAGATCATCGTCCAGTACGCCCAGGCGTACGGGCCGGCAGCGCGGTTCTTGAAGACGAACCACTCGTAGTCGTTGCCGCCGTACCAGGCGATGAAGAACTCCATGCCGTACGCGTAGCCAACGAGGGATCCGGTCACGAGCATGATCTTGTTCATCAGCTCGAGGTGCTTCATCAGCACCAGGCTCCGCATGCCGTAGACGGCGCGCGTGATGAGCATCAGCGTCATGACCATCGCGAAGCCGCTGAAGACGGCGCCGGCGACGAAGTACGGCGGGAAGATCGTCGTGTGCCAGCCCGGCATGAGCGACGTCGCGAAGTCGAAGGAGACGACGCTGTGTACGGAGAGGACGAGCGGCGTCGAGATCGCGGCGAGGATCAGGTAGGCGCGCTCGTAGTTCTGCCAGTGGCGGTTCGCGCCGCGCCAGCCGAGAGCCAGGGCGCCGTAGACGATGCGGCGGTACTTGTTCTTCGCGCGGTCACGCATCGTGGCGAAGTCGGGGACGAGGCCGACGAACCAGAAGAGGAGCGAGACCGTGAAGTAGGTGCTGACCGCGAAGACGTCCCAGATGAGCGGGCTCTTGAAGTTCGGCCAGATCGCCATCTCGTTCGGGATCGGCAGCATGTAGTACGCGTACCAAGCGCGGCCGACGTGGATGCCTGGGAAGATGAGCGCGCAGATGACGGCGAAGATCGTCATCGCTTCGGCGAAGCGGTTGATCGCCGTGCGCCACTTCTGGCGGAACAGGAAGAGAACGGCGCTGATGAGGGTGCCGGCGTGGCCGATACCGATCCACCAGACGAAGTTCGTGATGTCCCAGGCCCAGTAGACGGGGGCGTTGTTTCCCCAGACGCCGACGCCGGCCCAGAACAGGTAGCCGATCGCGGCCCCCATGACGCCGGTGAAGGAGATCGCGAGGAGGAAGCCGATCCACCAGCCGCGCGGGGCCTTGTTCTCGGTCACACGGCAGACGGTCTCGCTGACCGACTTGAAGGTGACGCCCTCACCGACGAGCGGCGTCTCTCCGAGCTCTTTGATGGGGAGGTTCGCTGAAGACATCGCTCAGGCTCCCATGGCCGGGTTGGGGTTCCGGATCTTGCCGAGGTAAGTGGTCCGCGGCCTGGTTCCGAGCTCCGAAAGGAGCCGGTAGTTGCGGTCGACGGCGCGTGCCTTGGAGACCTTGCTGTTCGGGTCGTTGAGGTCGCCGAAGGTGATGCATTCGGACGCGCAGGCCTGCTGGCAGGCGACGACGACGTCGCCGTCCTTCATCGGCCTGTGCTCGCGCTTCGCCTTGATCTTGGCTTCCTGGATGCGCTGCACGCAGTACGTGCACTTCTCCATGACGCCACGCATGCGAACCGTGACGTTCGGGTTCATGCGCATCTTCTCGGTCTCGGGGACGTCGTCGTAGAAGCCGCCGCTCGTGTGGTAGTTGAGGAAGTTGAAGCGACGGACCTTGTAGGGGCAGTTGTTCGCGCAGTAGCGCGTGCCGATGCACCGGTTGTAGGCCATGTCGTTCAGGCCCTCGGGCGAGTGCGCGGTCGCGTTGACCGGGCAGACGTTCTCGCAGGGGGCCTCCTCGCACTGCACGCAGGCGACGGGCTGGAAGACGATCTGCGGATCGTTCTCGTCGAGGCCGACGAAGTAGCGGTCGATTCGCAGCCAGTACATCTCGCGGCCGCGCCAGATCTGCTCCTTGCCGACGGCCGGAACGTTGTTCTCGATCTGGCAGGCGACGACGCACGCGTTGCAGCCGGTGCAGCTCGTGAGGTCGAACGCCATGCCCCAGCGGTGGTTGTTCTTGAAGAACTTCTCTTCCTTCCACTCACCCCAGAGCGGCGGGGTGTGCGGGTCGGGAGAGCCGGTCTCGCGGACGGCGATCGCGGCGCCGTTCTCCGCCCGATCCTTGCGCTCGGTGTCGGGGAACTGCGGGAAGACCGGGTTCTTCCGGTACTGGTCGAGCGTCGCGTCGATGGCGATCGGGCGACCTTCCATCGTGTCGTGCTCTTGCGTCTGCGAGATCTTGTACTTCTTGGTGTCGGCCTCGAACGGATCGTCGGGCCGAACGTTCGCGGGCAGCAGGCTGTCGCCGGCGGCCATGCCGACCTTGCGGAGGCGCGGGCGCATCGCGTCGAGCTCGTTCGTGTCGAGCACGCGGAGCGTCACGTTGCCGGCGAAGCCGGTCGCGTCCGACGAGCGGATCGGGTTGACGTCGAAGCCGTGCTTGTCGCCGTAGCGACCGGCCTTCTGGCGTCCCCATCCGAGGTGGAGCGCGATCGAGTTGTCCGCCTGACCCGGCGTCACCCAGACCGGGATGTCGATCGAGCCGAGACCCTCGCGGGAGAGGCGAACGACACGGCCGCTTTCGACGTTCAACGCCTTCGCGGTGCCGACGGAGATGAACGCGACGTTGTCCCAGGTCACCTTGGTGACGGGATCGGGCAGCTCGAGGAGGAGCGGGTTGTTCGCGTGGCGCCCGTCGAGGAGCTTCGGGCAGGGTGCGAAGGTGACCTCGAGGCTCTGCGGGGAGAGCGCCGCGGCAGGCTTGGCCTGCGCGAGCGCCGCCGCGATCTCCGTCTGGCGCGCTTCGAGCTGGCCGAACGGACGCGCCGCCGGTCCGAGGACGCCGGACTTGAGCGCCTCGTTCCACGTGCGCGTGATGCTCGCGGGGATGGAGAGCGATCCCTTCACCGTTTGCTGCACGAGCGCGAAGCTCTTCGGCGCGGTGTCACCCGAGATGCGGGCGAGGATCTCGATGTCGGCCCGACCGTCGAACAGCGGGGCGATGAGCGGCTGCTGGATCGAGACCGTGCCGTCGACGGCGCGGTGATCGCCCCAGGCCTCGAGCACGTGCGCGCGCGGGACGTACCAGCCGCAGACCTCCGCGGTCTCGTTCACGTGGCTCGAAAGGTGGACCGTCTGGAGGACCGACTTGATGCGGTCGGCGATCTTGAGATCCGCCGGCGCGTCGTAGACCGGGTTGCCGCCGAGAATGACGAGCGTGTTGACGGCGTTCTTCTCGATGTCGGCGGCGAGCTGCTTGAGGCTCGCCGTCGGGTCGGCCTGGTGCGGGTCGGCCGCGGGGAAGTACTGCACCGTGTGGCCGACGTTGCCGAGCGCCGCGTTGAGCGCGTGGACGAGGGCGTGGACGCGCGCGGGCTGCCGCGAGCCGGCGACGATGATGCCGCGGGCGCGGGCCTCGGCCAGCTCCGTCGCGACGACCTTGAGCCACTTCTCCGGGATACCGGTGGCGTCCGCCTTGGCGACCGCCGCGGCAACGCCGCCGAGGTCGATCTTGTGCGAGGTCGAGAGCTCCTTCGCGAGCGCCAGGAGGTAACGCTCCACGTCCTGCGCCGCGAGGCGGAGGCGGTGGTCGGCGTTCATGCCCGTCGTCGTGAAGGCCGGCTCGACGACGTAGAGCCGGTTCATGTCGTCCTTCGAGCTCTCGAGCTTGCGGCCCTTCGCGAAGCCGTGGCTGGCGCGCGTCGAGCCGGTCTCGGTTCCGAGGAAGTCGGAGTCGAGCGAGAGGATGACCTTCGCCTGGTCGTAGCTCGGGACCACGTCGAGGAGCTGACCGAACGCGGTGCGAGCACCCTCACGGGCGTTGCCGTCGTGCGCGGCCTCCCAGAAGTGAATCTGAGCCTTCGGGAGCTTCGCGACGATGGCGTCGCGGAGGCGGAGGAACGTCGGCGAGGTCGTCGACTCGGAGAGGATGCGGAGTCGGGCGCCGCCGTCCGTCTGCGCGGTGCGGAGGATCTCGCTGAACGCCTGATCGAAGTCGGCCCACGTCGCGGGCGTGTGGTTGCCGAAGCCGCCCTGCGGCTGGCGCACACCCTTCAGCGGGGTGGTGCCGCGATCGGGATCGTACATGTCGTAGATCGCGGCCTGCGTCCACGCGTCGGTGCCGCCACGGCTCGACGGGTGCGCGGGGTTGCCTTCGATCTTCGTCGGACGGCCCTCGTGGCTCTCGACGAGGACGCCGAGCGCGTCGCCGCGCTGCGGGATGACCGACGCGTAGTACGAGGTCGTGCCGGGGAGCACGTGCTCGGGCGCCTTCGAGTACGGCAGGATCTTCTCGACGGGGCGGCGTGCGCAGCCCTCGGCGAAGAGCGCCGCCGAGGCGCCGGCGAAGAACATGAAGCCGCGACGCCCGACAGAGGCATCAGCCACGCCCTTCGCGTCGTCCTTGCTCTTCCGGAGCTTCACGAGGCTCGAAGCGATCGAAGAAGCCTTCGCCTCTTCGAGGCCGAGCGGGAACTCGCTCTCCGCACGCTTCTGCGCGGCAGCAGGGTTCGCCTTGTCCTCGAGGCTCTTCCAGAAGACCTTCGCGCCGTCCTCCGGCGCCTTGAAAACGTGCGGTTCGCGGCGGCTCATCGGTGGCACCCCGAGCAGTGCTGCGGAGGATTGACGTCAGGCGCCGTCCACCCGGCGGCGGCCATCTCCGGCTTCCATTCCATGTTGGTGATCTGATCCTTCGGACGGAGATTCGGCTTCGGGTCGCGATGGCAATCGAGGCACCATCCCATCCCGAGCGGCTGTTCGGCGCGGACCACGTCCATCTGGTCGACGCGGCCGTGGCAGGTCGCGCAGCCGACGCCGGCGGCGAGGTGCGCGCTGTGATCGAAGTAGGCGTGGTCCGGAAGCTTGTGGACCTGCACCCATTCGATGGGCTTGCCCGACTCCCAGCTGGACCGAACGGGCGCGAGACGCGCGCTATCGGTCTTCACCATCGAGTGGCACCCCATGCACACCTGCGTGGGAGGAATCATCGCCTTGCCGGCGACCTCCACGTTGGCGTGGCAGTACCGGCAGTCCATGCCCATCTGGCCGACGTGGAGTCGGTGCGAATAGGGCACGGGCTGCGCGGGGGCGTAGCCGACCGTAAAATTCTTCGGGGTGACGAAGTACCAGATGGCGCCGACGAGCAACGCCGGCACCACTGTGCCCACTCCGCCAAGGAGCAGCGGGAGCTTGTTTAGCGACCGGGGAAAGATCTGCATGCGCGCACTCGCGGGTCTCGGCCACGGGCCCTGCGCCAGATACCGGAACCCCAATAGTTCCGGCCGTGATTTTCACGGGCGCTCCTGGCCCCACCTAATACAAAGGGATGGCGGGCGTCCTTATAGAGGAGAGGCGTCCGCGGCTACAAGCCCCCGTTTCCACATAAACGCCGCAAAGTTTGCGGCCGGGCTCTCCGGAGCTCTCACTTATGGATGCAGAGGGCCCCGTCCTTGCAGATCCGAAAGACGATCAGCGTTTTCGGGCAGCGAAGGACTCCGCTTCGTCCTTGTGCGTCGGGCAGTCTCGCGCGAGGATGGTGACGCTCGCCCCCCCTTCGGGGGCGGGTGCCTTGATCGTCACCGTCTTCGGTGTCGTGCTGATGTCCTCGCGGCTCGTGGTCCCGTTCATTCGAGCCCGGATCGCGACGAGCATCCCGAGGTGGAACTCGAAACGGGCCTGCGCCACGGGCGCTCGCGGGTCGCGCGCGGTCCACTCGACCACGGTGTCGTCACCGGTCCCGAGCGCCGTCTGCCAGCTCCCCTCCCCTCCCGGCTGGAAGCGCTCCCGGACATCGCGGGGCGCCATCCCGAGGCGGACGTTCGGCACCGCCTCCGGCTCCTCGCGCGAGCAGCTCACGCCGAACGGCAGAGCCAGCACCACGACGAGGCAAAGGACGATTCGACCGAGACGCACGACCGATGCTCGTAGGGTCGAGAGCGCGGGCCCGTCAAGCGAGCGATGAAGCCCCCTCGTACGACTCTGCCATCCGTCGGCGGGATGCGGCCCTCGCTCCTCGGGCCGAGGAACGTGGCCGAGCGGGCGTCCCTCGACGGTCGCTAGGGCAGCGGGCGTCAGGGATTGACGGCCAGGGCCGCGAACAGGAGCACGAGGTACAACATCGAGAACTTGAAGAGGGACTTCGCCCACTTGTCACCGGTGCCCGCGCGCAGGCCGTAGCAGCCCCACGTGAAGAAGACCGCGCCGAGGATCGTCGCGATGACCAGGTAGCCGCGACCGGCAAGCCCGAGCGGAACGACGAGGAGGCTCGCCGCCACGAGGGCGAAGATCCAGCGGATGATCGTGTGGCGCGACGCCAGCTCACCCGTCACGTTCGGCGTGACCACGAGGCCCGCGCGGGCGTAGTCCGCCTTGCGAAACAGCGCGATCGCGATGAAATGGGGGATCTGCCACAAGAACATGACGGCGAAGAGGACGACGCCGGCGGCGTCGATGCTCGCCGTCCCGGCCGTCCAGCCGAGGAGCGGCGGGATCGCGCCCGGGACCGCACCGACGTGGAGCGCGAAATGCGAGTGCCGCTTCAGCGGCGTGTACGCGAGCACGTAGAGGAGGTTCGCGATCACCGCGAGGAGCGCCGTGAGCGGGTTCGCTCCGATCGCCAGCACCGGGACGGAGAGCGCCGACATGGCGACGCCGAACCACAGCGCGAACCGGGGCGCCATGCGTCCCGAGGGCAGCGGGCGGTTCCGTGTCCGCGCCATGTGGCGGTCGGAATCCCGCTCGATATACATGTTCAGGGCGTTCGCCCCCGCCACGACCAGCGCCAGCCCGATGAGCGTCGCGAGGACGGTCGTCGCGCTCGGCCCGGCGCCGTCCACGCGCCCTGCCCGACCAGCCAGAAACAGGCCGCCGGCGGCCGTGATCACGTTCATCAGTGTGATCCGCGGCTTGGCCAGCGCGATCACGTCGCGGAACGAGACCTCCGTCCTCCGGACTCTCGGCTCCTGGATGATGGCGTGAGCGGCCGGTTTCTGCATGGGCTCGCCGCCTATTAGGGAGATGGGCCCGGCCCGTCAAGACCTACTCCTTCCGCCTCCTTAGTGAAGCGCCCCCCCGCTGTGGATAGGTGGTTGCCAACGCCAGAGTTCCGGTAGTCTCGGTCTTCCCGGCCTCAGCCAAACGCTCGGAACATGGGTCATTCCTCACGACAATCCCGCGCAGGTGTTCCTTCGTTCGAGACAAAGCTCGAGAACGAAGAAGAGGTCTTGGACTCCATCGTCTCGGCGCTGTCGAAGAACGCGCTCGACGCTGCGATCTGGGACGAGCTCCACGACGCCGCGGTGAAGTTCGACCGCGTCTCCGAGCTCGCCTTCGCATACGAGTCCGCGGCGCAGAGCCGGAAGCTGAAGACGTTCCTGCCTGCCGTACAGGCTGAGCTCTTCTTCCGGGCAGCGACGTTCTTCGGCGACGTGCTCGGCGACGAGTTCGGTGCCACGACCTATCTCGAACGCGCGCTCGGCGCCTTCCCGGGTCACGCAGGCGCGTTCGAGCGCATCGACGCGCAGCTCACGCGCACCGACGACAACAAGAAGCTCGCCGAGCTCTGTGTCCAGACGTCGGCCCACCGGCCGAAGCCGGAACAGATCGCGATCCTCGAGCGCGCCGCCCACCTCTTCGAGCGCGCGATGCTCGAGGACAAGGCGATCGAGACGTACCAGCAGCTCGTCCGTCTCGAGCCCGGTGACGAGGCGCTCCGCAACGCGCTCGAGGCGCGCTTCGTGCGCGCGAACCGCTATCGCGACGTCGCGCGCATGTTCGAGCAGGCCCTCGCCGCCGATCCTCCGCCGCCCGCAGACGAAGCGGCACGGGTCCGGCAGAAGCTGATCGAGGTCTTCGCCAACCAGCTCAAGGAGCCCGAGCGCGCGATGCCTCACGTCGAGGCGCTCCTCGAGGTCGATCCGTCGAACGCAGAGGCGCGACGCGTCGCGACGCGTCTCCTCGAGAGCAAGGGCCTCGCCGCACGGGCCGCCGCGGCGCTCGCTGCAGGCGCGACGACGACGGACGAACGCGCGCGCTACCTCGGCATCGAGCTCGAGCACACGCGTGGGCCGCGACGACGCGACGTCCTCCGCCGGATCGGCATCCTCAAGCAGGACGAGCTCGACGACGCGCAGGGCGCCTTCGAGGCGTTCGAGCAGGCGCTCGGGATCGATCCCGCCGACGACGAGCTTCGCCAGCGCTACATGTCGCTCGGCATCCAGCTCAGAGGCCCGCTCGAGGTCGCGCGCACGTTTGCGCGCGTCTCGACCGTCGCCAAGGACGCCGGCATCCGCTCTCGCATCACCGCGGAGATGGGTGACCTGCTCCTCCGCGGCGGCGACACCAAGCGTGCCCGCACGACGCTCGCCGGCGTCCTCTCCGCGCAGAGCGCGGATCACGGCGCCGTCCTCACGGCCGCGCGCGCCCTCGCGAGCGTCTACGAGAGCGAAGGCGACGTGAAGAACCTCGTCGAGGTGCTCCAGCGCGTCGGCGAGCTCTCGCCGCTCGAAGGCGAGAAGCAGCTCGCGAACGAGCGCATCGCCGAGATCTGCTCGAACGAGCTGGGCGACGCCGAGCGCGCGATCGGCGCCTGGCGACGCCTCGTCGACTCCCCTGCCCGGGCCCGGGCCCTCGAGGCGCTCGAGCCGCTCTACGAGCAGCGCGAGCAGTGGATCGACCTCTCCTTCGTGCTCGAGCAGCGCGCGAAGGACGCTGCCGACGATCGCGACGCGGCGCGCGCGCTTGCCTATCGCGCCGCCGAGGTGCTCACGACGAAGGCGAAGGACGTGGGCAGCGCGTCCGAGGCGTGGCGCCTGCTGGTGGCCGCATACGGCCCCGCGCGCGACGTCTACGAGCAGTGGCTCCCGCTGCTCGAGCAGCAACGGCTCTGGCCCGAGCTCACCGAGGCGCTCACGAAGGACGCCGAGCTCGCGTCCGAGGAGGAGCGCCCGCTCGTCCTCGCGCGCCTCGGGAACGTCTATCTCCAGCGCACCCGCGACACCGACGCTGCGATCGACGCATTCAAGCGCGCGCTCCATCTCGACCCGTCGGAGAAGACGAGCCGCGCCACCCTCGAGAAGCTGCTCCTCGGCGCCGAGCACCGACTCGCCGCTTCGGCCGTGCTCGAGCCGATCTACCGCGGCGAGCTCAACGCGCAGGGGCTGCTCCGCGTCCTCGACATCCGCGCTGCTTCATCTCCGCTCGTCCAGGATCGCCTCGCAGCTCTCGAGGAGGCCGCGCACGTCGCCGAGTCCGTCTCGAAGGACAAGACGGTCGAGGTCATCGCACGGGCCCTCGCAGAGTCCGTCGAGAGTCAGCAGCCGATCGGGCCGTGGCTCCAGCGCTTCACCCGCTCCTCCGAGGGCATCGATCCGAAGCGCCGCGCGGCGCTCCTCGGCAAGGCGCTTGGAGATCGTCCGATCGACTCGCAGGAGCTCCTCGGGCTCGCCGTGCTCGTCGGAGAAGAGAGCTACGCCGCCGGTGACGTGGCCGCGGCGCTGGCAGCCTATCGCCGGGCGCTCGCCTTCGAGCCGTCGTCGGCCGACCTCATCGCACGCGTCGATCAGCTCCTCCAGGAGCAGGGCAATCCGCAAGAGCGCGTCGCTCTCTATCGCGCAGCGCTCGAGCGCGGCGCAGAGCCCACCCGCCGCCGGCAGCTCCTTCACAGCATCGGCACGATCGAGCGCTTCGAGCTCATGAAGCCGGAGGCCGCGATCGGGGCCTACCGCCGCGCCATCCTGGACGATCCCACCGACCGCGAGGCGTACAGCGCGCTCGTCGAGCTCTACACCGAGACCGAGGCCTGGGACGAGCTGTGCGATCTGCTCGAGGACTACCTCGCGCACGCGAGCTCGCCGGAAGAGACGCGCGCTGCCCGAGCGCAGCTCGCGCACATCGCGACGGCCCACGGACAGGGCGATCGCGGCGCGGTCCACGCGGGCGCGCTCCTCGCCGACCCGCAGCTCGGCGAGGCCGAGCTCGATCTCATCGAGCACGTCGCGACGACGCTCGGCGATCACGTCCTCCTCCGCGGCGTCCTCGAGCGCCGCGTCCGCGAGTCGGCAGATCCGAAGGAGCAGGTGGAGTGCCTCGATCGGCTCGCCACCCTCGCACAGCAGAGCGGCGAGGAGAGCCACGCCGTCGAGCGCCTCCGCCAGGCAGCAGACATCGCCCAGGGCATGGGCGACGAGCCCGCCGCGATCGGCCTCTACGATCGTCTCCGCACCATTGCTCCACGGGACGAGCACGCCACCGGACAGCTCGTCGAGCTCCACGAGCGCAGCGGGAGCTGGCACAAGGTCCCGCCGCTGTACGCGGTGCTCCTCGAGCTCGCGACCGACGACCTCTCGCGCGTCGCGCTCCTGGGACGCCTCTCGCGCACGTTGGCCGATCAGCTCGGCGATCCCGAGCGCGCGTTCGCCGCCGCTCGGAGCGCGTTCGCGCTCGCTCCCGAGGACCGCGACGTGCTCGCAGACGCCACGTCGCTCGCGGTCCGCGCCGGACGGACCATGGAGCTCGCCTCCGCGATCGACGAGGCGCTCGCTGCCATGACGGAGACGACGGACGGAGTGCGCGCGGAGCTCACGCTCGCGAAGGGCCGCGTGCTCGCGTCACACGAGGCCACCTGGGGCGAGGCGGCGTCCTCGTTCCGGGACGTGCTCGAGGGGAATGCCGACGATGAGACCGCCGTTGCCGCGGCGGAAGCCTTCGCGGAGCTGCTCCGCGGAATGCCGCGGAGCGACGAGAAGGCCCGCGACGTCCGCTGGCTCCACGAGTGGCGCTTCGAGCACGCTCCCACCGAGCGACGCACGCGCGCGCTGCTCGCGTGGGCGGAGTCGGAGGAGCTCGAGCTCGGGGACGAGCCGACGGCGCTCGGGCTCTACAAAAAGGTGCTGGAGATCGACGAGGGCGACCTCGATGCGCTCGCCGCGGTCTCGCGGCTCTCGCTCGCCCAAGGCGACGTCGAAGGCGCGCTCACTGCGCTCTTGTCCCGTCGCTCCGCGTCCGAGGGCGAGGCGAAGAACGCGCTCGACATCCAGATCGCGACCATCCTCGTCGACCGCCCGGGCCGCGCCGACGAGGCGCTCGATCGAATCGCCGGCGTGCTCGAAAGCGCGCCGCACGACACCACGGCAATCGAGCTCGCCGCCCGCCTCCTGGCGAACGCCGAGGTCGCGGAGCGCGCAGCGAAGGTCCTCGAGACCTCGCTCGACGCCGTCGACGATCCCGACCAGAAGATCAACGTCTTCGATTGCCTCATCACCCAGGGCGAGCCGCGGCGCGATCTCTACGAGCGCTACCTCGACACCCTCGCCGAGCGAGGTCGCGCCGACGCGGCGTACGCCGTGGCGCTCCGTGCGGTGCGTGCCCTCCCTGCCGAGCAGGCACTGTGGGATCGCGCCGAGCAGATCGCGCGCCAGCTCTCCTCGGCCGAGCCGCTCGCCGACACCTACGAGCAGGTGCTTCGCCTCGAAGTGCGGCGCGAGCCGGGCGACGTGGGGCCGAGCCTCGCCGAGCTCGCGCGCGCGGCGAACGAGCCGCCGCACGACGAGGAGACCTCGGGCTACGGGCGCCTCGAGAGGGCCGAGGCCGTCGAGCTCGGACAGCGCGCCGTCGCGTTCTACGAGGAATGGTACGAGGACAGCGACCGCGTCGTGCGCGTCCTCGAGCGTCTCCTCGAGATCGAGCCGGAGGACACCTGGGCGTTCGACCGCCTGAAGCTGATCTTCGATTCGAAGGAGCGCTGGGACGATCTCTTCTCGCTCTACGACCGCGCCGCGGCCTCGGCCGACAAGGACCGCAAGTTCGAGCTCCTCGAAGAAGCGGCCCAAATCGCGAAGGACTTCGCCAACCACGCGCAGCGCGCGATCCGCTACTTCGAGCAGCTCCTCGATCTCCGCCCCGGCAACGTGCGGCTCACGTCGGCCCTCGAGCGCCTCTACGAGCGCCACGGTTGCCACCGCGAGCTCATCACGCTCCGCGGCGTACGTCTCCTCTCGCTGCCGCGCGAGGAGGCGCAGAGAGAGCGCGCGCGCATCGCGGCCCTGTGGCTCGACGAGCTCAACGACACCTCGAGCGCGATCATCGTCATCGAGGACATCGTCGCGAATCAGGACGGAGCCGACAGCGTCGAGACGACCGACCCCGTGATCGACGTCACCGGGCTCCTCGAACGCGTACTGGCGACCGCGCCGCGAACGGCAGACATCCGCGAGACGGTCCCGCCGCCCTCCGACGGCCGGCGTGACTCGTACTTCCCGATGGCGAACAAGCGCGGTCTGGTTCGCCAGCGCGCGGCGGCTCTGTTGAAGGAGCGCTACAACACGCCCGGCAAGGAGGCCGATCTCGCCCGGGTGCTCGAGGTCGAGCTCGAGGTCGTCAAGAGCGCGAAGGAGCGCATCCGGCGCCACCAGCGGATCGCCGGCCTCTACTTGCAGCTCGGCAACGACGAGGCGGCGCTCGAGCACTTCGTCCAGCTCGTGTTCCTCGAGCCCGAGGTCGGCTCGCACCGCCAGGAGCTCGCGTCGATCGCCGCGCGCATCGGCCGTTTCGATCGCCTCGCCGAGGTGCTCGTCTCCGCGGCCGACGACCGCCACGACGACGCCCTGAAGATCGAGCTCCTGATGAGCGCCGGCGACGTCACGGCCGAGAAGATCGGGGACATCGAGCGCGCGATCGAGCTGTTCTTCCGGATCCTCGCGATCTCCCCGATCGCCGACGACGCGCTCCTCGAGGCCTGCCGTCACGTCGAGCCGCTCCTCGCGAAGGCCGATCGCCGTGGCGATCGCCTGGACGTCCTCGAGCGCCTCGCGATCCTCGAGCAAGCCCCCGAGGTGAAGTGGCACGTGCTCGGCGAGGCCGCACGCCTCGCGATGGGCCTCGACGAGAACGACCGCGCCATCTGGGCGTGGGAGGGACGCCTCGAGGCGAAGCCCGGTGACCCCGAGGCGCTCGACGGTCTCGCCTTCCTCTTCGAGAAGGCGCAGCGCTGGCGTCCGCTCATCGACACGCTGAACAAGCGGGCGCAGCGAGACGACCGCGATGCCGAGCAGCGGCGCGCCGATCGCGTCCGCGTCGCCCAGATCCTCAGCGAGAAGCTCGACGCGACCGAGGAGGCGATCGACACCTGGCGCGACGTCGAGGCGACGTTCGGGCACTCCGAGGACGGAACGCGCGCGCTCGCGGGCCTCTACCGACTGACGAAGCGCTGGGCGGAGCTCGCCGAGCTCCTCGGCGGAGCGGCGGCCCGCGCCACGACCACCGCCGACAAGGCCGAGACGCTCCGCGAGCTCGGCGACGTCCAGCGCGAGCAGCTCGACGAGATCGCCCTCGCGATCGCCAGCTACGAGCACTCGCTCACGACCGACCCGCGCACCGAGGGATCGCGCTCCGGCCTTCGCGCGCTCATCAAGAAGTCGGAGCATCGGGCCGAGGTCGTTCGCGTACTGCTCGCCGCCTACGTGGCAGCCGACGACTGGAAGCTCATCCTCGACATCACCGAGCATCGGCTCAGCGCGACGGAAGAGACGCCGGCGCAGATCGCGGTCCTCATGGAGGCGGCGCGCGTCTCCGAGGATCGCGCGGACGACGCCGAGGCAGCGTTCACGCTCGTCCGCCGCGCGCTCCTGCTCGACCCGAGCCAGGACACCACCGTCTCGGAGATCTTCCGGCTCGCCGAGAAGACGCGCGCCTGGCGTCCCCTCGCCGACGCGCTCCGTGAGTGCATCGACGGCCGAGACGACCTCGCATGGGCACGCGCGCTGCGCTTCCGCATGGGCGCGGTGCTCGAGACACACCTCGACGAGGCACGCGCGGCGCTCGAAGCCTACGTCCACGTCGGCAACCAGGAGCCGGGCGATCTCGAGTCGGCCAAGGCCGTCATTCGCGTCGCCGGAAAGACCTCCCGCTGGGACGCCGCGGCCCGGGCGCTCGTCGAGGCAACGCGCAAGCGCGACGTGGTCGAGCAGAGCCTCGTCGACGCCGTGGAAGAAGCTGCCCTCGCAGCGATGGGTTGGGATGCGGTCACGTTCGCGCTCGCCTCGCTGATCCACGACGGCGGCGGGCTCGCGCCCGGCCTCGCTCGTGACCTCGAGGCCGCCATCGCGATCTGGCACCGCGACCGGCGCGGTGATCCCGACGCTGCCGAGGCCGCGTACGCACGCGCGCTGTCGCATGATCCCACGAACGCGCCGCTCCTCGCCGAGCTCGCGAAGCTCCAGCGACGCGCGCGCGGCCGACCGCTCGTCGACAGCCTCCTTCGGCTCTCGCAGACCACCGGCGGCGACCTCGATCTGCTCGGCGAGGCCGCCGACGTCGCGGTCAACAGCGTCGGCGATCGCGCGCTCGCGAAGTCGATCTTCGATCGCCTGCTCAAGCTCGCCGCGGAGCGCTGGCTCGGCGCGACCGAGCCGAACGTCCTCACCAGCGGTACGCCGCAGGCTCCGGAGAACTACGTCGATCGCGCGACGCGCGAGCTCGTACGCATCCACGGCGACGACGGCGATCACGACAAGGTCGTCCAGCTCCTGACGGACACCGCGCACCTCCCCTGGAAGACCGAGAGCGCGCGCGCGCTCCGTCACGAGGCCGCGCTCGTCGCGGTCGAGAAGCTCGGCGCGGCGGACCGCGCGATCGCGATCTACCTCGCGCTCATCGAGGAGGACCCGCACGATGCCGAGGCGGTCGCGCGCGTCGTTGCGCTGTACGAGGCCGGCGGCCGTCGAACCGAGCTGCTCGAGCTGAAGCGCCGGCTCGTGGGGACGGCGCGCGAGGTCGGTGAACGCCTCCAGCTCCGGCTCGAGATCGCCGCGCTCGAGGACGGGCAGGACGCCGTCGATCGCGCGATCGAGGCGCTCCGCGAGAACCTCGGCGAGTCGTCGCGCCACGACGCGACGGTGAAGATGCTGGCGTCGATCTTCCAGCGCGAGAACAAGATCGAAGAGCTCGAAGCGCTCCTCGCCTCGCAGGCCCAGCTCGGCGAAGACGCCGGAGACAAGGCTCCGAGCGCGGACTTCTTCTGGCGCGCGGCCGAGGTGGCCGAGCTCCAGATGAAGGACCTACGACGCGCCATCGCGCACCTCCGGCGCGTGGTCGCGCTCGAGGAGCGCGCGCCGGCATACGACGCGCTCGCGCGGCTGTCGACCGACACGAAGGCCTTCGACGACGCCGCCGGCTTCCTCGATCGCCTGCGCGAGCTCACCGACGGCCCGGCCCGCGCCGCGGTCACCCTCCGCCTCGCCGACGCGCTCGTCTCCGCAAACCGCAAGCCCGAGGCTCGCCAGCGCCTCGAGTCGGAGATCGGCCGCGATCCCGAGGCCGACAACGTCCGCGTGCGCCTCGCCGAGACCTACCGCGCCGCGCAGGACTGGCCGGAGCTCGCGGCGCTCCTCACCGAAGGAGCGCACTACGCGCCGGACAAGGCCACGCGCCTCTCGCGCCTCCGCGAGGCCGCGGAGCTCCATCGCGTGCGGACGGGAGAGCCCGAGAAGGCGATCCCGCTGCTCGAACAGGCGTCCGATCTCTCGCCCGACGAGAACGCGGTGAAGCTCGCGCTCGCCGACGCGTTCGGCGCAGCAGGCCGCTTCGACGAGGCGCGCGCCCTCCTCCGGACGCTCGTCGAGGCGTTCGGCGGGCGCCGCCCGAAGGAGCGCGCCCCCGTCCACTACCATCTCGCGCGGCTCGATCTCGCCGTGGGCGATCGCGCCCGCGCGCTCGTCGAGCTCGACGCTGCGACGCGAATCGATCCGGCCAACCCGGAGATCCTCCAGGCCCTCGCCGAGCTCGCGCGCGACGACGGACAGCTCGAGCGCGCCGAGCGATCGTACCGCGCGCTCCTCACCGTGCTCCGCCGTCAGGAGGAGCCGACGGAAGAGACCGCGATCACGCGCTCGGAGGCGATGTGCGAGCTGGCGCAGATCGCGACCCGCCAGGGGGAGACCGATCGCGCGAAGGAGATCCTCGAGAGCGCGTTCGAGCTCGCCCTCGAGAACGCGGTCGAGGCACGTCGTCTCGAAGGAGCGCTCCGGCGCGCCGGCGATCACGTGCACCTCGCCCGCGCGCTCGGTGCACGCCTCGAACGCGGCGGCGCCGAGGACGAGGCCGCGCTGCGCACCGAGCTCGGTGGCCTCTACGATCAGCACCTCGATCGCAAAGACGAGGCGCTCGAGATGATCCTCCGCGCGCTCGACCTCGAGCCCGCGAACGAGCCCGCACACGACGCGGCCTTCCGCCTCGCAGGCGCGACGGGGAAGATGCCCGCATACGAGGCGCGGGTCCGAGACCTCGCCGAGTCGAAGGCCGAGAGCGATGGCGAGCTTGCCGGGATGCTCTACCTCCGCCTCGCGCGCATCGCCGAGACCGAGAAGAAGGACGACCGCGACGTCGCGGAGCTCTACGAGAAGGCGATCGCCGCGCGGCCCGAAGACCGCGAGCTGCTCTCCGCGCTCGCGAGCGTCTACGAGCGCCTCGGAGACGACGGCGGTCAGGCGCGCGTGCTCGGAATGCGCGTCGAGCTCGACGCCGCGGCCGGCGGCGCCTCTCCCGACGCACTCTACCGGCTGGCGCAGCTTCGCTTCCGCTCCGGCGACGTCGACGCAGGCTGCGATGCCTTCGAGCAGGCCTTCGAGGCCGACCCCGATGCGGATCGCGCCGACGAGCTGCTCCGCGCCGCCGCGGATGCGCATCCCGATGCCGAGCGCATCATCGACATCTACGAGCGCCTCGCGCGGGCGCCGGGCCGCGAGCGCTCGCTCGTCGACGCGCTCGTCCGACGCTGGTCGCTTCCGGGCGCAGGCACGGAGCCGATGAAGGAGGCCGTCGAGCTCGCAGAGAAGCTCGAAGACTTCGGCCTCGCCGAGTCGCTCCTCCGTCGCTTCCTCGAGCGGGAGCGCCCCAGTGATCTGAGCGAAGAGGAGGACCGCGAGGGCCGCGTCTGGGCGCTCGCGCTGCTCGCGTGGCGCTGCGAGGAGTCCGGTCGCGTACGCGAGGCCGCCGTCCTGAAGCGCGAGGCCGCCGAGCTCGCGGAGCCCGAGGCCGCGCGCCGCTTCCTCTTCGAGGTGGCAGGCCTCGCGTCGGGTCCCCTCGACGACCTCCGGCTCGCTTCGTCGATCTACGAAGAGCTCCACGAGAAGGAGCCGCAGGACCGCGACGCGTGGGAGCTGCTCCTCGACGTCTACCGCCGCCTGGACGACTACTCGAAGCTCGTCGCGCTCGTCGCGCGGATCGTCGAGTTCATCGACGACGTCGGCGAGCGCTCGAAGCTCCGGCTCGAGAGCGTCAAGGTCCAGATGCAGAAGCTGAAGCTCTCGGACGACGACGCCGCAGAGCAGCTCCGTGACATCGTCGACGAAGACCCGGCGCAGGTCGACGCTGCCCTCTTGCTCGTCAGCATCTACGAGCGCAACGGACGCGAGGACGACCTCGCGGAGCTCCTTGCGCGCCAGCTCGACGGCGCGAAGGATCGTCAGGACGCCGACGCAGTCGGGTCGCTCTCGCGCCGCCTCGGGCAGCTCCTCGAGAAGCGCGATCGGTCGCAGGCACGCGACGTGTACTACGCGGCGCTCGAGTGGGACCCGCGCTCGCGAGAGATCCTCGTCGCCCTCGAGCGGCTCCACGACGAGGACGCGGACATCGAAGCGCGCTCCGACGTGATGGAGCGCCGCCTCCAGATCGAGCAGGGCGACGATGCCGAGGCGCTCGCGCTCTCGCTCCATGACACTCGTCGCGCGCTCGAGGACCACGAGGGCGCGCTCCGGGTGCTCGAGATCGGCTATCGCGGCGCCCCGCGCAGCATGCAGCTTCGCGATCGCCTCGAGATCGTCTACCGCGACACGAACGAGTACGGAAAGCTCGCCGTTCTCTTCACGCTCGATGCGCGCGGACGCCAGGACGCGAAGGAGAAGAGCGGACGCCTCCGCGAGGCGGCGGCCATCTACCGCGACGAGCTCTCGAATCCCGAAGAGGCCTCGAAGGTCCTCCGCGAGGCGCGCGCGGCCGATCCGACCGATCCGCTGCTCCTCGTCGAGCTGGTCGACACCCTCTCGGCCGCCGGTGAGCTCCGCGGCGCCGCCGACGAGCTCACTGCGGTGATCGAGCCGCTGGATCCGAGCGATGCGCTCCGTCCCGATCTCGTCGGGCGTCGTGCGCTGCTACGGAGCCGTCTCGGCGAGATGGACGGCGCGCTCGAGGACTTCGAGGAGGCCGTCGGCAAGGGCCAGGACCTGCGCGCCTACTTCGCCGATCATCTCGGCAAGATGGCGCTCCAGGCGGCCGGCCGTGGCGACGCCGCCTCGTGGCGGACGCACCGCCTTCGCATCGCAGGGCTCCGGCTCGACGTCGGCGACATCGAGGAGGCGCGCAACGTCCTCACCGAGCTGCTCAAGACGGACAGCAAGGACAGGGCGACCCTCCGCGCGATCGCGCACGTCGACGAGCTCGAAGGCCGCTGGGACAGCGCGAGCGCGACGTACCGGCGCCTCGTCGGCCTCGAAGACGGCGAAGGGATCGTCGCCGCGGCGCTCAAACTGCTCGAGACGTGCGAGAAGGCAGGCCGTCTCGCCGACGCACCAGTTGGTCTCGAACGCGCGCGCATGGCCGCGCCCGACGACGCCGCGCTCCGCGAGCGCCTCGCATGGCTCTACGAGCAGCTCGGCGCCTTCAAGGAGCTCGCGGAGCTCGTCCTCGAAGAGGCACGCTCCGCCGGAGACGTCGCGCCTCGCTTCGAGGGGCTTGTTCGCGCCGGTCAGCTCTTCCTCGAAGCGGCCTCCGATCCGAACGCGACGCAGCAGCTCGACAACACCGCCGCGATCGTGCCGCTCGAAGAAGCGCACGCGCTTCGGCCCTCGGACCTCGATTGCGCTGCGCTCCTCTCCGATGCCTACGTCGCCGGCGGCCGCATCGACGAGTCGCAAGAGCTCCTCCTTCGCACGATCGGCACGTTCAAGGGCCGCCGCGCGCGCGAGCTCTCGGCGCTCTACCATCGCCTCGCGCGCATCGCGGAGATCCTCGGCGACCGCGCCACCGAGCTCCAGCACCTCACGACCGCGCTCGACATGGACGCGCAGAACGGCGTCGTCGCCTCCGAGCTCGCCTATCTCGCGATGGAGCTCGGCAACCTCGACGTTGCCCAGCGCGCGCTCCGCCAGATCACGATGCTCAAGGTGGCGGCGCCCCTCCCGAGGGCCCTCGCCTACCAGCACCTCGGTGAGATCGCCCGCCAGCAGGGCGACCTCCGGCGCGCGATGATGCTCGTCAAGCGCGCGGTCGACGAGGATCCGTCCCTCGACAGCGCACGCCTTCTCCTCGATCAGCTCCAGTCCGAGAGCTGACGGCCGGTTCGATCCGCGAAGTCGTCGCGCGCATGGACCGCCATGCGCGTGGGCGACTCGCGGTCACGGACCGGAGCGCTTCTTCCCGAGAAAGAGCACGTGCTTCGCACGCGAGCCGATCCGCGCGGGCACATGGAGGACCTCGACACCGAAGCCGAAGTGCTCGAGGCGATGCGCGTACCTCGCGTTCGGGCCCGCCGACCAGACCCCGACGACTCCTCCCGGCCGGAGCGCCGCGTGGCACGCTCGCGCCCCCGCGTCGCCGTAGAGCCGCTGGTTCGTCGTCTGCGCAAGCGCCACCGGACCGTTGTCGACGTCGAGGAGGATCACGTCGAACGTCCGTGGTGACCGCTTGATGACGTCGTACACGTCGCCGATGACGACGCGACATCGCGGGTCGTCGAGCGGATGGCCGGCGAGTCCCCCGACGTGCTTGCGGTTCCAGTCGACGAGCTGAGGGACGACCTCCCCGACCGTGACCTGTGCGTCCCCCGGGGCCGCGTCGAGGACGGCGCGGAGCGTGTAACCGAGCCCGAGACCTCCGACGAGCACCGCACGTGGCGCGGCGACCCGCGCGATCGCCTCCTTGGCGAGCGCGATCTCGGAGTCATGCATGCGGTTCGCCATGAGGACGCGCTGGTCGACGCGCACGACCCAGTCGTCGCCGCGACGCGCGAGCACGAACTCGCTCCCGCCGACCCGTGCACTCTCGACCGTGGCCCACTGCAACATCGCGTACGGCTCCGGTTCAACGTCAGACGCAGACGAGCAAGGGGAGGAACCTACCACGCTTCAGGCGGGCACGTGCCGGCGGTGACGAGAGCCTTCCGAGAGCCCATCCGCGCGCCGCTCGCGGCGAGAGCGTCATTTGCACGAGTCTTCTTCGGCAGCCCCGAACGAGAAGGGGGCGGTGCGCATGCGGCCGTTGATGTCGAACGCCGACGGCGCGTCTCCGCCGTTGTTGACCGCGCACAGCCCATCGGAGCGAAGGCGGAGCCCCTCGGGACCTTCGACCGTCGCGCGCCCGAAGCTCGGAGTATCCCAAGCGGAGAACACCTGCTGCGCGCAGGTGGCGAGATCGGTACACGCGACGTTGGGAACGCAATGTGTGTTGACGCAGGCGGGGCGGATGGCGCGATTCCCCGATCGACGAGTCGGATCCTGGGCCTCCATGCCTGCGGGATAAGGAAACGTACCGCCGCAACCGACGCCGGCGGCGTCGGCGAACGTCGTCGCTGCGTTCGCCGGCGCCACGAAGAGGTTGTTCTTGATCGCCGCGAAGGACGACCCGGTGCAGGAGGCGTGGAGGATGCTCGAATCGGCCCCGACGAAGAGGTTGCCGGTCAGCGAGACGTTCTTGGCGATGTAGACCGCCCCCGCCCCCACGCGCACGCCCCACCGGGTGCTGCCGGGGGCCGCGGAGAGGATCGTGTTCGCCTGGATGACGTGTCCGTCGCCCGCGAGGACGTCCATGCCGATGGGGAAGATGTTGGCCGGTAAGCCATCACCTCCCGCATGGATGACGTTCCCGATGATCTCGGCCGGCTGCGTCCCGTCGCCGAGCATCCTCACGCCGAAGCGATACGCAGCGGCCGCCGTCGGGTTCGGTGGAGAGACGAGGCCTCCGAGGGTGATCGCGTTCAAGCGCAGCTTCGATCGCACGGCGGAGACGAGCTCGACGCCCATGACGAAGCACCACGGCTGAGCGCAGGCGCTCGTCCCGCCGCGCACGACATTCCGGGTAGCGTCGACGCCTCCGCCGTCGACGCGGATACCGACGACCGCGCTGATGTTGGCCAGCGCGGCGGTCGGTCGTCGCCACGTGATGTGGTTCTTCTCCAGCGTCGCGAAGGACTTCTCTCCCCCGTCGACCTGAACGGCGACGGCACCGATGGTGCTCCCGGTGCCCTCCCCTGCGTCGATGACGTTGTCGTGAAGCAGCGGCTGAGCATCGACGACCGACACCCCGATCGATCCGACGGTCCCAGTGCCGCCACCACCGTCGACGAGGCTGTCTTTGAGCTCGCCACGCGCCCCGGACAGGAACCGGAGAGCGACCGAACCGACCGCGCTCGCCGACGTCGTCGCGCCTCCGCGGAGCACGAGCTCCGTCAGCATCGGCGAAGCGCCGTCCGTCACCGCGAGGGCGACGCCGGTCTCGGTGCCTTCGCGTGGGCCGTCGATCGTCAGCCCCTCGACGATCACGTCACGCGTGACGGCCTCGCCGGCGACGGTGAGCGTCGTCGTGCTCGCGCTGACGAGCTCGGTCGTGTTGATGTCCGCGAAGGCGCCGGCCTTGCCGAAGCGATCCCCACGGGTCCAGGTGGCGCAGTTGTATCCACCACGGATCGAGACCGGATACGCGAGGCGGAAGCCGGAGGACTCGCTGTAGATCCCTCGGCACACGTGAAGCTCGTGACGCTCGAGTCGCTGCGTCGCCGCAAGGGCGATGGCGGCGGAGATCGTCCGGATCGGACGGTCCTTCGTGCACCCGTCGTTTCCGTCATTCCCCTCCCCGGAGACATGGAGCACGCGGTCGCGGCATCCGGCTCGGCACACGCCGGCCTCGCACACCGATCCGGCAGCACAGCGAGTCCCGCAGGCACCGCAGTTGTCCGAGTCGGTCGCGAGATCGTCGCTGCAGGAATCGCCCTGGTGCTTGAGCGGATCGTTCGAGAGCGGGCCCTCTCCGAAGGAGCCGCACGCGACCAAGACCGAGAGGACGAGGCCGAGCGAGAACGCCCGACCCGAGCCCCTCGTTCGCGTGCCCCGGTCGTCTCGCTCATCGCGAGCGGAAAGGCGCTCTCCTGGAGGCGTCCTGACGGCCACGCGCTCAGCGTACCAGCTTCCACTCGGCAATGGCCGACTGCCCCCGCCTCGTCGAATCGTTAGCTCCCGATGAAGACGGCGCGACCGCTCCGAGCGTGACGTTCACTGCCCCGCATCCGAGCTCCTCGAACGCGCGCTGCCGGGCGGCGCGGCGGTCGATGCGTCCGGCGCCACGGTCGCGCGCGCTCCCGTTCGCATCGCGCGAAGCTTCTCCAGCTGCTCGGACGTGAGGAGGTTCTTCACGCGGACGAGCATGCCGAGATGCGATGCCTTGATCTTCGTCTCGCGGTCCATGACGCGCGCGGCGGCCTCCTGGACCTTGGCCTCGTCGGCGCGATCGGTGTCGAGGAGCTTCACGAGCTTCTCCTTCTCGGCCGAGAGCTCCCACTGGAGACGGGTCATCGCGGACTGACCGCGCTCGGTCTCCGCGAGGATCGCGCTCTTCTGCTCGCTCGTGATCGCGAGCTCACCTTGATGATCCATCACGAGCTCCGGTGGGAAGAGCCGCGACTCGATCGGGCCAAGGCCTTCGCGCGCCTCCCGCGCTTCGGCGGGCGCCGTGCTGAGACGCGGCGGCGAGAGCGTGATCGTGCCGTCGGAGGAGACCGAGTCTCCGGGTAGAGGCTCCCTCTTGGCGCACGCCGCAAGCATCCCGCCGACCAGCGCGAGGCAGAGGACACGAGGCAGAGTCTTCATCGTCGTCACCATCCCTGGAGGGGGTTCGAGTCGAGGCCGAGGGCCCTGGCCGAGCGCGGAGCGCTGCCCGGAACGTCGAGGAGGAAATCGAGCGGGGCGGGATCGAACGCGCCGGTCTCTCCCGCGACCGGCGCCGCCTCGGACGCTGTCCCGAGCACCGGAGCGGGCGCCGCCGCGGGAGCCACGGCCTCCGGCGATGATGCTCCCGTGAGCGCCGTCTTCGCGCCGCACCACATCATGAGCATCGCCGCGGCAGCGAGCGAGGCCGCCGGGACGATGCTCCGCCACGGCGAGCGCGCAGGCCGGCGCGCGGTCCACATCTTCTCGAAGTCGGGCGCGCGGCGTTGGTCATGGCGCTTCAGCTCCAAGAACCGCTGGCGGAGCTCGTGCTCTTCGTCCGGGGCCGTCATCCGTTCGCTCCTTGTTCGAGGATCAACGCGGCGAGGGCATGCTTTCCGCGCTCGTAGTGCTGGCGGGCCGTGCCGAGCGCGACGCCCATCACCTCCGCCGCCTCCGCGATCGAGAGGTCCTCGTAGAACACGAGGTGGAGCACCTCCCGCTGGCGCTCCGCGAGCCTCGAGAGAGCACGTGCGATGTGCTCCGCGCGTTGGCGCGCCGCCGCCTCGGAGTCGGGTGCGCGTCCGCCGTCGGCGATCGTCTCCGAAGGCTCAGCGTCGGCCCGCCCTCCTCGGAGCACGCGAAGGACCGACCAACGACGATGCTCACGGGCGGTCATGCGGATCACTCCGAAGAGCCATGTCTTGAGGCTCGAGCGCCGATCGAAGCGAGCGCGGCCGTCGAGCACCTTGAAGTACACGTCCTGGAGGACCTCCTCGGCCACGTCCGCGTCCCGGCCGGAGCACGCGAGCGCCCAGCCGAAGCTCGCCGGGTGAAGCGCGGCGAGCTCGTGCTCGATCGATCGCGCATCCTCGGAGATCCCCACGTCGGCTCGACGCTCGCATCGACTCGTTCGATGGTCAACCGGCCAGCGACGCGAGCTCCTTCATCCGGCGACGGCGCACCGCGATCGCGACGCCGGCGACGAGCGCGAAGATCGGCAGGAGCGTCGGCCCCGTCGCGGCGGCGGCCATCCCGCCACTCACCGCGATCGCCGCCGCCGCCCGGAGGCCCGCCTTCCCGGCGCGCGCGATGCTCGGCCCCGGCGTCTGCCATGCGGGAACGCTTCGCGTCGACAGCCTGACTCGCACGGTGGCGAGCTGGATCCTCGACTTCATCACGCGCTCCTGCGCCTCGAGCCGCTCGACGTTCTCGCGGACGCGCGCGAGCTCCTTCTCCGCCTCGACGAGCTCGTGGATCGACGTCGTCTTCCCCGCCATGATCTCGAGGAGCCGCCTCTCCTGCGTGCGCGCGCTGACGAGACGCGCCTCGATGTCGGCGCGCTGCTCGGTGACGTCCTCGACCTTCTCCGTCGCGCTCGTCACCTCACCGAGCTCGCCGAGCGCGGTCCGGAGGCTCCGAGCCTTGTCCGCCGGCACACGCAGCTCGAGGTAGGCGGCCTGCTCGTCGGACGTCCCGCTCGATTGCGAGTCGGAGACGAACCCGCCAGCGTGCTCCACCGCCGAGCGGATCCGCGCCGTGACGTCGTCGACGCGCTCGACCGTCATCGAGACATCCATCGTCACGATGAGCGACCGATCGGCGATCGGAAGGGCAGCGGCCCCGACCTCACCGCTCGACGGCGCGATGGCCGAAGGCGCCGACGCGCTCTCCGGAGCGCTCCTCTTCCCGCAGCCGGCGAGGAAGAAGACGAGGGCGAGAGCCGTCACGAGAGAACCAAGACGCGAGGTGTTGTTCATGGTGTCGGCGAATGAGTGATCGCTCGACCCGAGCCATATGACACGACGCTCGCATTTTCCTTCGGCCTCGCAAGGCCCCGAAATCACGTCACTTCGCGACGCACGGAGGTTCCTCGCACATCAAACGGAGGGAGATTCAACAGGGAGGCGGGAAGGCGTTTGATCGATAAATCCTTCCCGTCTTCCCGCCTTCCTGTTTCCGTCTCTGGCGGCCACGCCTAGCCGAACGGCATTGGAGCCTTGGCCCTCGGGCAACCGAGCGAGTCAGAGCAGATCGCCCGGCTCGAGCATCAGCGCCTCGTAGAGGATGTCGAGGCGCTCCTTCAGCTCGTCGTTGTTGGGATCGTGCTGGTTGGCGGTGATGAGCTGGATCCGGGCGTCGTCGAGCCGGCCCTGCGCGAGGAGCTCGTCCGCCTTCGCCGCGTGCAGCTTCCCCTTCGTCGTGCGCGCGATCATGAAGAGCGTGCGCTGCTCGAGCTTCTTCGTCGGCTCCACGGCGCGCTCGTCGAGCTTGAGCTTGCCCTTGTCGAGCTCGGCGTCGTAGCGCTTCCGGAAGGCCGGCTTGCGCAGGATGTTGTACGCCTCCGCCGCGCGCTTGAAGACGGACGCTGCTGCCGATGCGACCTCGGGACCTTCCTCGACGAAGCGGTCGGGGTGGCACCGGAGGGAGAGATCGTGGAACGCCTGCTGGATCTCGCTCGGCGAGGCGTCATCCGAGACCCGGAGGATCTCGTAATAGCTCATCGTCTCGAGCGACTCGGCCCATGCAAGGAACGTCGACGACTCCGCCACATCCCGATGATAGCGCCGGCCGGCGATCGCGTCATGACCCGACTGACGTCAGGCCACGTGGTGACGAGCCTGACGCGCGACCATCGCGCCGATGTCCTCGGCGTCGTTGTTGGTGCCGAGGAGCCGCATCGTCGCTGCCGTCTCGCGTCCCGTGTCCTGATCGCGAGCCCGGACGTTGAGGATGCCGTCGGCATCGAGCTCGAACGTGACGGCTACCTTCACCTCTCCACGCCTGGCACGGCGCAGCCCCGAGAGCTCGAGATCGCCGACCCGGGTGTTCTCCGCGAAGCGTGAGGACTCGCCCTGCGCGACGCGGATCGAGACGGTGTCCTGACCGTCGCTCGCGGTGAGGAACGTCCGGGTCTTCTCGCACGGCACCGGCGAGTTGGCGGGGATCAAGATGTCGGCGTAGCCACCGACCGTCTCGACGCCGAGGCTGAGCGGTGTCACGTCGATGAGCAGTGGCGTCGACGCCGACGTCGCGATCGCGCTTCCCTGCTGGAAGCGCTCCGGCGTGAGCGGTGGACCGAGATCGAGCTCGAGGTTCCGGAAGAGCTGACTGCCCGAGCCGAGCCCCTCGCTCACGGAGCGCGCCGACCGGGACGGCGGCGGCCCCGAAGGCAGCGCGAGATCGAGGTCGGGCGCCGCGACGATGTCGCCTTCGTCGTGACCGGGATCGTCGAGCTCCGGGATGCCGGACAACGAGAACTCGGCCGCCGCCTCGAGGTCGAACGCCGACGGCGCGACCGATCGCCATGCCGGCTTCGGTCCCGGTGGCGGATCGCCCACGGGACTGCGTACCGGAGTGCCTTCGATCGGACGCGCCGAGGCGCGTGCGCCGACGAAAGACTCTGCGTGATCGGTCTGCCCTCGGTTCAGCGCTGGCGCGTTCGGAGCCGTGATCGGAACCTTCGGCGCGGACGGAGGCCGTGCTCCGGTCTGACGTGGCGGCTCGATCGGGAACTGCTCCATCGGAAGCGTCTGCGTCCGTGGCTTCGGAACCGGAGGCGGCTGCCTCGGGACCGGAGGCGGTTGCTTCGGAACCGGAGGCGGCGGCTTCGCGGCAGCGGCCGGCCTCGGAGGAGCGGGCGCCGCGTCCGGCACATCGGCGAACGAGATGATCGCCGGCGCCTTGTTGAAGGTGAAGAACACCGGCTCGGCCGGAGGCGGAGCGGGCGGCGGCGGTGCGCCTAGGTTCTTCGGCAGCGGCGGCGCGCGCGGGACATCCATGGGCGCGGGCGTCGGGTCGGCGTCCGGCGGGCGGGTCGGCACCTGCTCGCCGCTCGCCCTCGGCTGCGCGTTCGCGAGCTGATCGTGCGCCGAGCGCCGCTTGTGCGCGGCCTTCGAGCGGTTCAGCGCATGGGCCTGGATCGCCGCACCGAGCGCGACGACCTCGTCGGGGCTGACCTTCAGGTGCGGCGGCTGACCGAAGAGCTGCTCGACCATGCGCGCGACGAGCGGCATCCGGGTCGAGCCGCCCACGAGGATGACGCGATCGAACTCGCGCGGCGACAGGCCGACGTGCTCGATCGACTGTCGTGCGACGGCGATCGTCCGCTCGAGGAGGGGTTTGGCGAGAGCCTCCATCTCCTCGCGCGTCATCACGAAGGGCATCACGATGGGCTGGCCGCCTTCGTGGTAGCCGATGCCGGAGAGCTCACGCTGCGCCTGATACGCGGTCGAGAGCTCCTTCTTGAGCTCCTCCGCCATGAAGGCGAGCCGCGCTGCACTGGCCGGATTCGTGCGCGGATCGACGTTGAACCGCTTCGCGACTTCGAGCGCGATCCTCTCTGCAAGGACGCGGTCGAGGTCGTCGCCGCCGAGCGCCGTATCACCGGCGGTCGCGAGCACCTCGAACACGTTGCCGGTGAGGTCGAGGAGGGTGACGTCGAACGTGCCGCCGCCGAGATCGTAGACGCCGATCTTCTCTGCCTTCGAGATCGACTGTCCGTACGCGAGCGCGGCGGCGGTCGGCTCGTTCAGGATGCGCATCACGTCGAGGCCGGCGAGCTTGCCTGCGATCTTCGTCGACGCTCGCTGGAG
>Ga0066255_1000698_pt1 | contig 50668 bp, 52 predicted proteins | sample ThiBiot_750_biof_FD_71148 | JGI IMG/M metagenome (GOLD analysis project Ga0066255, IMG submission 71148) | Wastewater bioreactor microbial communities from Cape Town, South Africa - Thiocy_expt_750_biof (version 2) | ecosystem: Engineered > Bioreactor > Thiocyanate-remediating >...
ATATGCCCCTATCGGTACGACCGGGCACATAAGAAAACAGGGCACATAAGGTCCACAACCACCCCTCCGGCGTGGCCGAAGCCAGCCAGGCGGACCGGCAACTGACGCAGACGCTCCAGAAGGCCTTGGCGCTGGTGGACGTGCGACTGCTGGACCACTTCATCGTCGCGGGCAGCCGGGTGATCTCGATGGCCCAGGACGGGCTGCTGTAGCCGGCGGGGCGGCGGGCCCGCCCCGCCGTTTCTTGCCTGGACGCGATCGGGCGTCCACCCCAGCCACCCCTCGACGTGAGCCGGCTGCGCCAGCGGACAACCCCCTGGCGGTGGCCTCCGGCGTCCAGGGCAAAGCCCCCTGGGGACGCCTGCGCGCGCCTGGCGCTTGCCTGGCATGGCCGGGGCGCTTGTCCCGTCAAGGGCCGCGGTCGGCCCCCGTGTCCTCGCCTTCGGCTGCGGGCCGCGCCAGGGCCGTCCGCTTTTCCCCTTGACGGCGCACCCCGCCCATGCCGCGTGGTGCGCATGGGCACGAAGGGCCACCCCGGCCCTTCGTGCCCAGGTGGGGATTCCCCCTGCCCAGGGCGTCTCTTTCCAGGAGCCGCATCATGAACACCACCACCGTTGCCGAAACCCAGGCCGTGCGGGCCGTTGTCGAACCGGCCGACAAGGCTGCACCACCCGCCGCGCTGCCCGCTGCCCCACACCCCGAGCAGGAGGCCGCCCGGCAGGCCCTCGCTGTGCTCGACCAAGCCCAGGCCGCCATCCAGGCGGGCGAGGCTGAAGCCGTCCAGGCCGACACGGCGGACGCGCCCGCCGCCGAACTGCGCTTCATCGCGCTGTCCCTGCTGCGCCTGTCCAAGCGCAACGTGCGCAAGACCCGCGCGCCGGTCGATGCCCTGGCCGAGAGCATCTTCCGCGTGGGCCTGATGCAAAACCTGATCGTCGTGCCGGTGGCGGGCGAGGACGGCCAGTACGAAGTCGTCGCGGGCGGGCGGCGTTTCGCTGCGATGCGCCTGCTCGTCAAGCAACGCCGCTACGTCCGCGACCAGTCCATTCCTTGCCTCGTCGTGCCCGACGCCAGCGCCGTGACCGTGAGCCTGACCGAAAACATGCAGCGCGAGGACATGCACCCGGCCGACCAGTTCGAGGCATTCCTGGCGCTGGTCAACGAGGGCAGGCCCATCGAGGACATTGCGGCCGATTTCGGCGTCACGCCCTTGGTGGTCCAGCGGCGGCTCAAGCTCGCCCGCGTCTCGCCGCGCCTGATGGCCGACTACCGCCAGGGCGGCGTCACGCTGGAACAGTTGATGGTGCTGACGCTCACCGACGACCACAAGGCGCAGGAAAACGCGTTCTACGATGCCCCGGCGCATGAGCGCGAGCCGTATGCGCTGCGTAGGCGACTGACGCAGCGCGACGTGGACGCCGCGAGAAGCCCGCTGGCCCGCTTCGTCGGCGTGGACGCCTACGCGGCGGCGGGCGGCGGCATCCGCCGCGACCTCTTCGCCGAGGACGGCCAGGGCGTCTATCTCACCGACGCCGACCTGCTGGCGCGGCTGGCGGCGGACAAGCTCGATGCCGCCGCCGCTGATGTGCGGGCCGAGGGTTGGAAATGGGTCGAGGCCGTGCCCGGCTTCGGCTACAGCGAACTGGCCGCGTTTCGCCGCGCCCCGCAGACCGAGCGCGAACCCAATGCCAGGCAAGCCAAGCGCCTCGCCAAGCTGCAAGCCCGGCAGGCCGCAATCGAGGAAGCCCTGCACGCCGCCGAGGAAGCCGAGGACGAGGACGCCGCCGCGCCGCTCTACGAGGAGGGCGACCGCGTGGGCGAAGCCCTGGACGCGCTCTATGCCGACCTCATGGCCTACGCGCCTGAAACGGTGGCGGCATCCGGCGCGGTCGTGACGCTCGACCACGAGGGGGAAATCGTCGTGCATCGCGGGCTGGTGCGGCCCGAGGATGCCAAGGCCATCGCCAAGGCCAGCCCCCAGGCCGAGCGCGAGGGGCAGGACGATACGGACGGCCAGGACGACGAGGCCAAGCCCGGCAAGACGCTTTCCGAGCGGCTGGTGCGCAACCTCAGCGCCCACCGCACCGCCGCGCTGCAAGCCGAAGTCGCGGCCAAGCCGGACGTGGCCTTGGCCGTGCTGGTGCATCGGCTGGCGCTGACCGTGTTCTACGGCGGCGGAGACAGCCTGCTGCAAATCGTCGTCCATCCCCAGGACGGCCTGCACCAGCACGCGCCTGAACTGGCCGAGAGCAAGGCCCAGGCCGCGTTCGACGCGCTGCGCACCGCATGGCGCGAACGGTTGCCCGCCGATGAGGCCGACCTGTTCGACGCCGTGCGCGAGATGAAGCGGGCCGACGTGCTTTCTCTGCTGGCCGTATGCGTGGCGGGCACAGTCGATGCCGTGGTGCGCGACGAGCGCGACACCCGCGCCGACGCGCTGGCCCAGGCCGTCAAGCTCGACATGAGCGCCTATTGGCAACCGACCGGCGAGGCGTATTTCAACCACGTCTCCAAGGCGCTGATCCTGGCCGGCATCAAGACCTTCAAGCCCACCGAGTTCAACCGCATCGCGGGCTACAAGAAAGCCGACATGGCACGGGAGGCGGGCGAACACGCCAGCGCCGCCAAATGGCTGCCCGACATGCTGCGCACCGCATGACCGGGGTTTGATGGGGCGGCGGGCCTGCGCAAGCGGGCCTGCCGTTCCTGCTCTCTACCGTCTTGCCCTGCCGCGCCCGCCGCGCATGGCCCTCTCGGGCCACGTCCGGCGGGCGCGGTGCGTTTTGCCCGGCCATCGAGGCACGGGCAAACCGGCCCGCCGCGCCTGGGGTAGCCCAGGCACGGCGGGAACGTCCATCCCCCATCACACCCCCATCACCCCCTGTCGAGCGCCGCCCGAGGCGGCGAGGTTCCCCCACGCTGTTCATTGTCGAGACCGGCCGCCTGGCCGCCGGCCGGTGGCGGATGACGGCAGGGCAAGCACGCGCCCGCCCGGCGGGCCAGGCGGGCGGGCAGTACGCCGGAGTGCGCCCGAGCCAGTTGCCCGGTGCGCCCTCGTCCTCGACCCTAGCGCATGGCGTGCCGGCGACGGCACGCGAGACCGACGGGGCGGCGCGCGGAATCTTGTGCCATGCCGCGCCGATCCTGCCCACCTGGATGCGCCGGTGCCTGCCCGCGGTGTCGGCCGGGAGACCTTGCCATGCTCAGGCTTGCACGAACGGCGGACCCTTGCAGTGTCATGGCAGCGAACGTGTCGGCCATGAAGCCCCTTGAGCAAGGTTCACACCCGATGGCACGGCCTTGTTGTTGTGAATCCTGGCTTGCGGCACGGCGGCCCCTGGCCGCCTCGGGCTTCATCAGCGCAACCGTGCGGCCCAACGATTTTCCCCTGCGCTACGCGCATTCCTCGCGAGCCAAAATCGCCGGGCCTTCCGGTCGTCCACTGCGTTGCCGCCCTTACGGGGTGCGCCTCGCCCGGTCCTCGCCCGATCGGATCACACAAGGACGCGCAATCGGGCGCGACTTGCAACCTCAAGGAGCTTTCATCATGGCTAACATCGGCAACTTCGCCGCCCAGGACAAGGGCTACACGGGCACCGTTCGCACCCTGACCTTGAACGTCAAGGTCAAGATCGTCCCGACCGACAAGGACAGCGAGAAGGCGCCGGACTTCCGCATCCTGGCGGGCAACTTCGAGATCGGCGCGGCATGGCGCAAGGTCTCCCAGCAGGACCGCCCCTATCTGTCGGTCACGCTCGATGACCCGTCGTTCCCGGCCACCATCTACGCGCGGCTGATCGAGGGCGAGGAGGGCAACTTCGATCTCATCTGGTCGCGCCCCTCGAAGGCGCACTAAGCACCGCCCGCCCGGCTCGCCGGGCGAGCGCGTGCCTGCCGGCCCCGGCTTCGCGCCGCGGTCGGTGTTTTTATGCTCGTGCCTCGGCCGTGAAAGCGTCCGATTCTTCGCGCTATACGTAGTTCTACGTCTAGCGCGCGCTCGATGGCGCGGGTGAAGATCGCAGCCACACGCATCGAACAAGGAATATCGGAAGGACATGGGGCGCGAGCTGCGTGGCCTTGCTGCGCAATTGGACGGACGAGGCGCTGGGTGGGCCGGTCTATGGGGTGCTCGATGCCGACGAGCTGGCACAGGAAGGCAAGGCGACGTTGGCGGTAGATGGCGGGCGCTGGTGCATGGTATCCGCCGAGGACGTGCGGATCGTGCCGGGCGTGGCGATAGGTGACGTGACGCTGGCGGGTTGGCTGAATGTGGTGGCCTGACTCCTGACCTTTTCCCCCTACCCCTTGGGCGTCCCCGGCTGCGCCGGGTCGCGCTGGCGTGCTGCGCATCGAGCCGCCGGCGGCGTCTCGACCTAGCGGCTTTCATCGCTGACGCGCGTTACGCCTGGCCGCGATCGACGGACAATTAGGGCCGCGTGTCGAAGTCCCGGAAGAACTCGGAGGGCTGGACACCCAGCGTCTCGATGATCTTCATGATGCTGGCCAAGGTCGGGTTGTGCTCGCCGCGCTCGATGCGGCCCATGTAGCTGCGGTCTATCCCGCAGGCGTCGCCAAAGGCTTCCTGCGAGTAGCCCAACGCCTTGCGCCGTCGACGCACGACCTCCCCAAAGGTGGTGAATAGCGGGTTCTTGTCGGTCGATGGCTTGTATGTGGTCATGCGCGCATCATTTGGCATGAGCGCACAAACCACCACGGCGTACTTATGCACGGACTAAATGTTCACGGCATAAATAGCCCTTTTCCTGATACAGTAGAAATTACGGTTCCGCGTTTTTACGGCAATCCGTAGCGCCGTTTCGGCGGATGTCAGGAAGCCCGTCCATCCGGTTCGGCGGGTCTACGATTTGGCGCCGTTCCGTATTTCCGGCGTGGCGGCGGTTTTACGGATTTACGTCGAACTGACCTGGACCATTTCAGGCCAGAACTTGGCGGCGAGGACGACCAGGCCGAACACGGACAGCACGCCGACAAAGACGATGAGTGTGATTTCCGTGTAGTCCAGGTTGAGGTACTGGCCGCGCAAGCGCGGGTAGCGGCCCAGGGTCAGCACCTTGAGGACGGCCCAGCCCGGCCAGAAGAAGATGGCCTCGAAGGCCAGTTGCCGCAGCACGAAACCGAGGAATCCCAGGACACTTTCCACCTTGTCCTCCACCTACCGGCGTCTTGCCGGACTGCGATGATTGATGCCATGCTTATAACACCCCCGCCTGGCTTGCCGCCAACCCCCGCGCCCCGGAGGCGTCCATGCCGCTCTTGACCGACGCGCAGCACGCCCGACTGCTGGCCCAAGGCCAGCAATGCACCCGTGATCCCGGTTTCGACCCGGTGCCCGTGGTCAAGCTCTACACGCCGGACGCGGGCGTGGTGTGGCTGTTGGCGACGGCCGATCCGCAGGAGCCTGCGCGGCTATATGGGCTGTGCGATCCCGGCACGGGCTTCCCGCAACTCGGGGACATCCGCCTGGACGACCTCGAAGCGATGCGCGGGCCGAACGGCTACCCGGTGGCCGTGGATACGAGTTTCCAGGCCCGGCGCACGCTGTCGGACTACGCCGCGCGGGCCATCGCCCAGGGCGCCTACGTTGAGGACTAGCAGCGGGCCGGGTGAACCGCTAGTGACCCTACTGGCCCGTGCTGGCCTCTCCCAGCTTCCGACCGGCGGTATCAGACCGCCGATCGCTTGCCCCCCAGCCCGCTGCCGGGGTAGGGGGCTATTTGCGGGAGGAGACGATGCGCGCACCCGACAACGACAACGCGCCCTGGCAGGCGACAGCGGCCTACCTATACCTGCTGCGGCTCGATGCCGCGAGCCTCGCGTGGGAATACCTGCGCCGCTCGCCCGCCTACCGCGCCTGTTGGCGCCAGTATGGTCACGCCCAGGGCCGCCGCGCGCCGCCCGGCGCAGCGCAACCCTGGGGTCTGGTCCAACTCGAAGATCCGCAGCTTGACGCGCGGCGCGCGCATCCAGTCTGGGACGACCGGATGCCGGCGCTGCTGCACGTCTACGCCATCGACGGTCCAGCCGGGGGGACAACTGACGCCGGCTTAAACCTCTGGCACATCCCTGGCGAGAAGCGCCTGGCCGCGCTGCCTGCGGGCGGCTACGCTTTGCAGGTGCGCGACGACGATGGGGCGGGGCACAGCCTGCGCGCCCGGCTCGGCGCGGGTGTGCTCGATGGCCGGCCGGCGCTGTGCGCCGTGCCGCTCGATGCCCGCTTGCGCGCGCAGACCGCGCTGCTGGCCGAGCACGCGGCCCACTTCGTGCCGCGACGCGCGGCCGCGTCCGGCCAGGCCCATCCTGTCCATCGCCACGGCCATCCCCACGTCCACCCTGTGACGCAGGCCAGCCTGCACCATCTGCACGCCTTGCAGGCGCTCGATGGCGCGCAGGCCGGCGCCTCGCAGCGCCACATCGCCGAGGCGCTGTACGCCACCGAGCGCGTGCAGGCGCAATGGCACGCCGACAGCGCGCTGCGGGCGCAGGTGCGCCACAGCCTCGCGCGCGGCTACGCCCTGATGCGCGGCGGCTACCGGCAGCTCGCCGGGCTGCCCCCGGCGGATGCCGACAGATCCACCAACACCCAGGCCGCCGCATAGCCGCCGTCCAGGCACCCGCCAGGGAGAAAAATCCACCCCCCTAAAAATCCTCCATTCCGGCTACGCCGCCTCCTGCCGAGACTGTCTCCAGCCGACGGCGCTGCGCCGTTCGGCGCCGCGTCTAGCTGGAGGCATCATGGCCCCGTCCCACGTTTCCCTGCCTGCTTCAATCCCGCCCGTTGTTGCGCCTGCCGGTGCAGCGACCGCGCGCTACCTCACCAACGATGAAGCGGCTGCCCACTTGCGCCTATCTCCCAGGACACTGGAAAAGCTGCGCGTGCTGGGCGGCGGCCCCCGGTTCCGTAAATTCGGCCGGCGCGTGCGCTACGCGCTCGCCGACCTGGACGCCTGGGCCGATGGCCGCAGCTACGCCATGACCTCGGACCCCGAGTACCTGGACCGCCGCGCCGGCCGCTGACGGCCTGGCGCACCTCGGGGTTCTGGCCATGGCCGCGCGCAAACCTCCCGCCGGCGAGCGCGAACAGCTCACGCTGTTCCGGGCGCTGCCGGGCGACATGCGCCCGCGCGATGCGCAAGACCTCATGGCGTATCCCTTCTTCGCGCTGGGCAAGAACCGGCGCGTGGCGCCCATCGACTTCGAGGCCGGCCCTGTGCGTATCCGCGTCGAGGGCGTGCCCGAGCACGGCATCGCCACCATCTGGGATGCCGACGTGCTGATCTGGGCCGCCAGCCAGCTCGTCGCCGCCCGCGACATGGGGCTTGCGACCTCGCGGCTGATGGCGGCCACCCCGCACGAGATCCTCGCCTTCACGGGGCGCGGTACGTCGCTGCGCGACTACCAGCGCCTGCGCGCCGCGCTCGATCGCTTGCAATCGACCACGGTGGCGACCTCGCTGCGCCAGGGCGACCGCCGGCGCCTGCACCGCTTCTCCTGGGTCAACGAATGGCGCGAGACCGTGCGCCCCGGCGGCCGGTCAGGCGGTATCGAGCTGATCGTGCCCGACTGGTTCTACAGCGGCGTGATGACCGATGCCCTGGTGCTGGGCATCGACCCGCGCTACTTCCGCTTGAGCGGCGGGATCGAACGCTGGCTGTATCGCCTGGTGCGCAAGCACGGCGGCACGCAGCGCCTGGGCTGGATGTTCGAGCTGCGCCACCTCTACGCCAAGTCGGGCAGTCTCGCCCGCTACTCGGACTTCGCCCTGGACGTGCGCCGGCTCGCGCAGCGCCAGGCGCTGCCCGGCTACCGCCTGCGCGTGGCGCTCTCCGGCGGCGTCGAACACCTCTATTTCCATCGTCTGTCCGGCGCGCCCGCGCCGTGAGGAGGAGTGCGCGATGTGGATAACTTGTGGACAAAGCTGTGAACATCCTGTGGATGCGGTCGTGCTTTCAGGCGCATCGGCCTCGTGCTATCAGGCGCAGAATGTTCGTGCTATCAGGCGCAGCGATGCCTGGAAACGCGCGCCGGCATTGGCGCTGCGGGGCGCTTCTAACTATCTAACTAAAAGACTAACTAAGAATGATGGCGCGAGGTTGTCTGCTCAAAATTTGAGCAGTGGCCCGCGCGAGGCCGTAAACGGCGGTCGGCAAGGAGAACCCTTGTCGGCGCCGTTCTCGTCCCAAGCCGCCATGCTCGAACCTGGCCTGGCGCTGCCGCGCACGGGCCAGGTCATTGCGTTCTTGAACCAGAAAGGCGGCTCGGGCAAGACCACCCTGGCGACGCACCTGGCCGGCGAACTGGCGCTCGACGGCCACCGCGTCGTGCTGATCGACGCCGACCCGCAGGCGTCGGCCTCGGACTGGGCCGAGCGGCGCGCGCAGCGCCGCCATACCCGCCTGTACGGCGTCTACGGCCTGGCGCGCGACTCGCTGCACGTCGAGGTGCCCCAGCTCGCGCAGAACGCGGATTTCATCGTCATCGACGGGCCGCCGCGCTCGGCCTCGATTACCCGTTCGGCGCTGCTCGCGGCCGACCTCGTGCTGATCCCCGTGCAGCCCTCGGCCTACGACATCTGGGCCAGCGTCGATACGGTGCGGCTCATCGCGGAGGCGCGGCTGTACCGGCCGCAGCTTCGCGCGGCCTTCGTCGTCAACCGGCGCGTGGTCGGCACGGTGCTCGGGCGCGAAGCGCGCGCGGCGCTGGCCGAGCAGCCGCTGCCGGCGCTCGCCGCCGAAGTCGCCCAGCGCATCGTCTACGCCGAGAGCGTGTCCGCCGGCGTGCTCGCCCGCGAGCGCGATGCACGCTGCCCAGCCGCGCACGAAATCGCGCGGCTGGCCGCTGCCGTGCGCGAGGCGCTGCCATGAGCGATGAACACGACAAGTACGACGCGCGCCAGGCCCCGGGGCGTGCCCGCGTAGCCATCGGCCAGCGGCCCGCGCCCACGGTGGCCACCGCCTGGGTGCGCCGTGGCGACGCCCAGGCGCCGGTCTACACCGCGCGCCTGACCGTGGACATCACGCCGGCGCTGCGCGGGCGCATCCGCATGGCGGCCTACGAGCGCGGCGTGACGGCGGCCACGCTGCTGCGTGTGCTGCTCGAACGCGAGTTCCCGGAGCGCAAGCCATGATCGCCCGACCGGTATCCCCCGCCACGCCTGCGGCCGGCGCGATGCGCGTGGCGCTGTTCCGCGCGCGCCGCGCCCGTGTCCGCCTGCGCTTCGGCGCGCCGCTGCGCATCGTGCGCCTGGACGACTGGCGGCGCCTGGCCGTGTTCCCGGCTGGCGCGGTATGCGCCCGTCTGCGCTGGGCTGCCAATGCCTACGGGACGGTGCTTTGGCAGCTCATGGTGCTGCAAGCCGGCGGGTCGCAAACCCCGCCCGCCGAAGGCTTGCAGCGCATCGCGGGCGTGACGCCCGGCGCGCGCCTCTTGCTGCACGCCGAGGGTCGGCCCGCCGTGCGGGTGGCCCTGGCCTGCATCGACGCCATCGAGGCCGCCGGCCTCGCGTCCGTGTCGGTCTCGCCCGACTACTGGCGCACCGTCCACAACCGGCTCGCCACGCGGCAGGCGCCGCCGGCCTACACGGCCGAGCGGCACGCGGCCTACCTCGCGCGCAGCGCCTTGCAAGGAGATGTTCATGCCTGACGTGCAGCCTCGCTTTGTCTCGCCCACCTGGCGCGTGCGCGCCGGCGTGCTGGCCGCGATGACCTTGGGCGTCGCGGCGATCTTCGCGCCCGGCCTGCTGCGCGCCGTGTCGCCGCAAGCGCCGGCCGCGCCGCGCCTGACCTACAACGCCAGCGCCAGCATTCCGCGCGGCTTCTACCTCGTCACCGCGCAGCCGCCGCGCGTGGGCGACATCATCCTGACGCGCTTACCATCGGCCGTCGCCCAGCTCGCCGCCGCGCGGCACTACCTGCCGACCAGCGTGCCGCTCATCAAGCCGATTGCCGCTGGCTACGGCGATCACGTTTGCGTGCGCAACGGCATAGTGCGCATCAATGGCCGTGCCGTGGCGCGCACACTCGCTGCCGACCGCCTGGGCCGGCCGCTGGCGGCCTGGCCCGGCTGCCGGCTGCTCGGTCCCGACGAATGGTTCCTGCTCAGTCCTGGCCGGCTGGACTCGTTCGATAGCCGCTACTTCGGGCCGATTCCGCGCACGGCGGCTTTCGGCCGTGTCGTGCCGCTCTGGGTGTGGGGTGCGCCGTGAATGCTGCCCACATTGCGCGCCATCCTGCGCGCCGCGCTGCACGCGGCTTGCGGGCCGGCTTGCTTGCCGACACGCAGCGCCGATGCGGGCTGCGCCGCATGGCGCGTGCGGCGGCGTTGGCCTCGCCCGTGCAGACGGCTTGCCCTCGCCCTGGTGCTGCGGGTGCGCCACCTTCGCCCGGCCTTTGGCCTGGGCAACGCCCTCGGCGTCGGCACCGTCGCCCTGGCGTCCGAGGGCCGGCAAGTTGGTCCCCGGCGCTGGGGCGTCGGGGATGGGCGCATGGTAAAGGCGAGTGCCGCGGTAATCGTCGGCAAGCCAGCGAAGGCGGCGTCTTCGCGCGGTCCGGTGTCGGCTACCGTTGTGCGGTCAACCCGCACAACGAGGAGCCCGGACATGGATACATTTGCTGGCTTGGACGTATCGGTACAGGAGACCGCGCTGTGCGTGGTCGATGGAGAAGGAAACGTGCTGCTGGAGACGACAGTGACAACCGATCCGCAGAGGATTGCCAAGGCGCTGGCGCCGTACCGGGCGAGCCTGCGCCGCGTGGGCCACGAGGCCGGTGCCTTGTCGCCCTGGCTGCATCCGGCGTTACAGGTGCTAGGGCTGCCGGTGACCTGCCTGGAGGCGCGGCGGGTGCGCGCGGCTTTGTCGGCGCAGCGCAACAAGACCGACGCGGCCGATGCACGCGGCATCGCGCACATCCTGCGCACGGGCTGGTACGGCACGGCGCACATCAAGCAGGAGAGCACCTATCGCCTGCGGCTGCTCTTGACGCAGCGGCGCAACCTCAAACGCAAGTTCTTGGACTTGGAAAACACCATCCGGCACTCGCTCAAGGCGTTCGGCGTGCAGTTGCACAAGGTCGGGCGCGGCGGGTTTGACGAGGCGGTGCGTAAGGCCGTGGCCGACGATGCGCTCACGCGCGAGCTGATGGACAGCATGCTGACGGCGCGCGCGGCGTTGTGGAAAGAGTACCTGCGGCTGCACAACCTGGTGGTGCGGTACGTGGCGCAGAACCCGGTGTGCCGGCAGTTCATGGCGATTCCGGGTGTCGGACCGGTGACGGCGCTCAGTTTTATGACGGCAGTGGAAGATCCGGCGCGGTTCAAACGCTCGCGCGATGTGGCGGCGTACTTCGGGCTGACGTCCAAACGGTGGCAGTCCGGCACGTCGATCGACATCCAGGGGCGCATCAGCAAGGCGGGCGACCCGGACGTGCGGCGATCGCTCTACGAGGCGGCCACGGTGATGCTCAAACGCTATCGAGGCCAGGACAAGGTGCGCGAGTGGGGCCTGCAGCTCGCGCGTAAAAGTTGTCACCACAAGGCGGCCGTGGCGGTGGCGAGAAAGTTGGCGGTGGTGATGCACGCGATGTGGCGCGACGGCACGACCTATGTGGGCAATGCGGCCGACGATGAGGCCACGCGCGCGGCGCGCCAGCGCGACAAGGATGTGCGGCTGCTGGGCGCGGCCTTGGCATGAGGATGGCAGGACGGATATGAACACGAATGCGACACGGCGCGGCTTATGCGGCGCCATTGACTGAACACCTCGATGAGGTCACTGAGTTCCTTGTGAACACCGATGCAATGGTGCAGACCTGGTACGACGCAAAGCACGATGTCTTGCCTGCGGCCGCGCAAGCGGATCGCGCTCGAATGCCTGTGATGATGCTGCGTCTGACCGATCGCGTAATGCGCCTCGACGGCTCGCTTGCCGGCGCCTCCCATGGCCCGGTCCTGAACATCCCGTCGATGAGCGCGGAGGAGTGCACGGCGCACCGGCGCACGGTTTTATGTCGGAACGGTGATCTTGTTTGTGCAACGAATGCGGTTGCCTGGCCGCGTGCGCGAGCGCGCGCACGCGGCCAGGTCCATTGTTCAACTTGCCTGATTGAAGGAGAATGGCCATGGTCACGCGAACCCCGAAACCGCCTGCGAAGACGGCGGTGAAAAGGACTCCGATTAGGAGGGCAAGATAAAAGGACCAGCACGGGGCTGGTCGCAAAGCCTTGTCTGCACGGGTGGGGAGACGGCACGGCGCCGGGTGGCGCCTGTGCCGTGGTGGCGCGCGGAGGCGCATGAATGCGGCCTTTGCCGGGTGCCGTATTCGCCGGATTGCGCCCGGCTTGCAGGGAGCTTGCCACATGGGGCGCGCTGACGACGACGAGTTCCGGGTGCGGCCTGGGCCGCCGCGATCGAGCCATCGGGGCGGCGAGCGGTTCGTGGCCCAGGTGCGCCGCCAGGTGTCCAAGGCCGGCGCGCAAGCTGTAGGCAAGCGGGCCGGTGGCCGGCAGTTCGGCCGCGGCCGGGTGGCGGCGAGCCTGCGCACTGCCACCTCGCCGCACATGCGGCGCGTGGTCATCAAGGCGCGGTTCGTGAAGGTGCAGCCGGGCTCGCAGGCGCTGGCCCAGCACTTGCGCTACATCGAACGCGATGGCGTGACGCGCGAGGGCGAGCGCGGCCAGGCTTACGGCCCCGACACCGGCGAAGCCGATGTGCGGGCTTTCACCGAACGCAGCCAGGGCGACCGGCATCAGTTCAGGTTCATCGTATCGGCCGAGGACGCGGCCGAGCTGGGCGAGCTGCGCGACTTCACGCGAACGCTGATGCGCAAGATGGAGACCGACCTGGAGACGCGCCTGGATTGGGTGGCGGTGGACCATCACGACACCGACAATCCGCATACCCACATCGTGCTGCGCGGGCGCGCTGACAACGGCCAGGATCTCGTCATTGCGCCCGACTACCTGGCCCACGGAATGCGTGGGCGGGCTTCCGAGATCGTCACGCGATGGCTAGGGCTGCGCACGGAACGCGAGATCGCCGAAAGCCTGCAACGCGAGGTCGAACAGGAGCGGTTCACGACCTTGGACCGGACCCTGTTGCGTCAGGCCGAGGTCGATGTGGTGGATGTGGACCACTTGCGCGGCGACATGGCCTACCAGCGGCTGCTGCGCGCGCGGCTGCAACACCTGGCCGGCATGGGCCTGGCGCAGCCGATGGACGCGGGGCATTGGCGGCTCGACGGCCAGATGGAGACGACCTTGCGCCGCCTGGGCGAGCGCGGCGACATCGTGCGCACGCTGCACCGGGCCATGCGCGGCGAGGCGCGCGAGTTCGTCATCGACGCCGGCTCCGTGCTGGCCCAGCCCATCGTCGGGCGCATTGTGGGAAAAGGATTGACCGACGAGTTGCACGACGCCGGTTATCTCGTGGTCGATGGTGTGGACGGCCGGGCGCATTACGTGGCGCTGCCGCCCAAGGCGGACCTGGCCGACTACCCGGCCGGTGGCATCGTGGAGGTGCGGCCGATGGCCGAGAGCGCGGCCGACTGCAACATCGCCGGCCTGGCACGCGAGGGCCTGTACCGCACCGCCGACCATCTGGCAGCAGTCCGCGGCCGCGACAGCAGCCCGGACATGATCGTGCAGTCGCACGTCCGGCGCCTGGAGGCGCTGCGCCGGGCCGGCATCGTCGAGCGCGTCGAGGACGGGGTATGGAAGGTGCCGGCCGCCCTGCTCGCGCGCGGGCGCGCCTACGACCTGGCGCACCGCCACGGCGTCGAGGCCGTGGTGCAGTCCTACGTGCCGCTCGCGCAGCAGATCGCCTCGCCCGGCGCGACCTGGCTGGACCGGCAGTTGATCGACGGCGGCGCGGCGCTGGCCCAGGCCGGCTTCGGGGCGCAGGCGCGGCAGGCCATGCAGGAGCGCGCCGCGCATCTGGAAGGCGAAGGGCTGGTGCAGCGGCGGGGCGGCCGGGTGGTGCTGGCGCGCGGGCTACTGCGCACCTTGCGCGGGCGTGAGCTGGCGGCGGTGGGCAAGGCGCTTCAGGCCGAGACGGGCCTGGTCTATCGGCCGCTCGGCGAGGATGGCAAGGCCAGCGGCGTTTACCAGCGCTCGCTGATGCTGGCGAGCGGGCGTTTCGCCATGCTCGATGATGGGCTGGGTTTTTCGCTGGTGCCGTGGCGGCCGGTTATCGAGCCGCGCCTGGGGCAATCGATGGCCGCCACGCTCCAGACAGGGCGGGTAACGTGGGAATTTGGAAGGACGAAAGGAATTGGGCTCTAGACATCTACCCAGTTGGCCTGTGAACCTCAATCCCGACGATTTCGGCGAGGTTTCCGTACCGGACGCTTGGCGGGCGCTGGAGTTGACTGAATATCGTACGGAAATTCGCAATCGCATTGGCCGGTCAACGCTGCGATCACAGGCGCACACGCTTCAGGATGCCCATGGCAACAATCCATTAATACGAAGGACATTAATGCTCCCATCGTACCTGTGTGCGCATGATAAATGATGCTCCGACCCTGTCTGTCTCCCCAGATTAGGCCCGCTCTGGCCAGAATCGACAGATGCTGTGAAACTGTATTATGTGGACCCTCAACCTGTTCTGCTATAAGACCGGCGGCTAGTCCTTCCGGCTCGCGTGCCATTAGCAGTCGAAAGATCTGTAAACGTGTTGCCTGAGATAGGGCATGAAAAGCCATCAATGCATGTTGCAAGGACATACCTTCTCCCGGTGCCTCGGGCCGGAAATGGCTGGCGACAGCGGGAGGGGCTTCAACGGTAGTCGGCATATGCAGAGAGGTGTGACGAAATGTCCATATTTCCAGACAAGACTATATAACAAGCATGTCAATTTAGTGACAGCAATATATTGGCTGTGTACTTGGTCAGGGATATCTGCAGGACGTTAGCGCCGAACCTACGGCGCTCTATGCTACCAAAGCGCACTGTCATCACAGCCAATGTGTTGCTTACGACCTAACCGTAGTGGCCGCGTCGTGGGCCTCTCGCTTGTCGTCGGTGAATGCGCCTAAGCCAACAAGGGCCAAAAAGGCTACAAGGCCGAGCAGACTAGACAACCACAACGCCGAGTCGCCCCAGCGGTCCAGGGTGAGCCCGAAAAGCCAGGGTGCCACTGCCTGGGCAATGCGTGCAGGGACCATGAGTAAACCTTGTCGGTGGCCATAGCCTTGGGGACCAAAGAGCACCAACGGCAACGTTCCCTTGGCGATTGTGAGAATGCCGTTGCCGGCACCGTGGCAAATTACGAACGCGGCTGCGGCCGGGCCGCCCAGCGTGAGGAACAATGCTGCCCCGGCCGGATGCATGAGGCAGGCCAGCCGGGCCGACAGCAAAGGGTGGACACGCCGCAGGATGCCGAACTCCAGTACCCGCGCACCGACCTGGGCGGGCCCGACCAGCGCGCCGGCGGCGACCGCGGACGCCAAGGTGACGCCTCCCGCGGTCAGCAGGCGCGGCAGGTGGGCGGCCATCGCCGTGCTGGTGAACCATGTCACCGCGAATACGATTGCCAGCAGGATCGAGGCCCGCAGCGAACCGGGCGCAGCATTCCGCGCGGCCGCATCATGCGCCGACGGGGCTGCGCGATGTGGCGTCGCCGACGGCAACAGCCCATTAAGCAGCAGGCCTGGCACCAAGTGCAGCACTGCCCAGCCGTAGCACGCGCCACGCCAGCCAACATGGGTTTCCATGAGAGTGGAAAGCGGCCAGCCCACCGTGCTGGCGAAGCCGGCGATGAGCGTAATGCCGGTGATGGCGCTGCGCGAGTCGCGGCCGTAAAGACGCACGAGCGCCGAGAATCCCGCCTCGTAGAGTCCGCTGCCCATGCCGATGCCCAGCACGGCCCAGGCCGCGAACAGCCCCGCCACCGTCTGCACGCTGCCCAGCCAGCCCAGGCCGATGGCGAAGACCAGACTGGTGGCCATGAGCACCGGCCTGCCGCCCCAGCGGTCGATAGCCTGGCCGGCATAGGGACCAAGCAGTGCGGAGATCAGCAGGGCGAAGGAGAACGCCGCGAAAATGGTTGGCGTGGCCACGCCCAGGTCCTGGGCCATGGGCGCGGCCAGCATCGCCGGCAGATAGTATGACGAGGCCCAGGCCAGCGTCTGCGCGGCGCCCAGTGCCGCGACCACGCCGGTGCGGTGAACAAGCCGCATCTCAGATGGCGCGCTGGTTGACCCGCAAGGAAAGCGCCTCTGCGCTTTCCTTTCGTTCGCTGTAACGGTCCACCAGATAAGCGCCGACGTCGCGCGTCAGCAAGGTGAACTTCATCAGCTCTTCCATCACGTCGACCACGCGGTCGTAGTAGCTGGACGGCTTCATGCGACCCGCGTCGTCGAATTCCAGGAAAGCCTTGGGCACCGACGACTGGTTGGGAATGGTCAGCATGCGCATCCAGCGGCCCAGCACACGCATCTGGTTCACGGCATTGAACGACTGCGATCCGCCCGAGACTTCCATCACGGCCAGGGTCTTACCCTGGGTAGGCCGGACGGCCCCTAGCGACAGCGGAATCCAATCGATCTGCACCTTCATGATGCCGGTCATGGCACCATGGCGCTCCGGCGAGGTCCAGACCATTCCTTCGCACCACTGCACCAGCGACCGCAGTTCCTGCACTTTGGGATCGGTATCGGGCGCGCTGTCCGGCAGCGGCAGACCGAGCGGGTCGAAGATTCTGGCCTCGCCGCCCATGGCCTCCAGCAGCCGCGCTGCCTCACGTGTCACTAGGCGGCTGTACGAACGCTCGCGCACCGAACCGTAGAGCAGCAGGAAGCGTGGCGCATGGGACCCGCGCTGGGCAGGCTGCCACAGCCGCCCGGGGTCGGGCGCATCGAACAGCGTGGCATCCACGTTGGGCAGGTCGAGGCGGTGTTCAGGCACGGCGTCCCTCCGCGTCCACTACGACCTGGCCGTCTTCTTTAGTAAATGTCCCCTGCTGCGGGCGCGGCAGGATTTCCAGCACCACCTCGGAAGGCCGGCACAGGCGCGTTCCCAACGGCGTGACCACAATCGGCCGGTTCATCAGAATGGGGTGTTGACCAATGAAATCGAGCAGTTGGTCGTCGGTCCACTTGGGGTCCGCCAGGCCTAGTTCCTCGTAGGGCGTGCCCTTGACACGCAACACCTCGCGCACGGCCAGGCCGGCATCCGCTAATAGTCTGACCAGTGTCTGGCGCGATGGCGGCGTCTTCAGGTATTCGATGACCTCGGGTTCCTCGCCGCTGTTGCGAATCATGGCCAGCGTGTTGCGCGAGGTGCCGCAGTCTGGATTGTGATAAATGGTGATGTCGCTCATGGGAGTCGTCTCGATGGAGGAAATGTCGACCGGTCAGGCGCGTTCGTACCAGCCGCGCGAGCGGTTGACCACGCGCACCACCAGCAGCATGACGGGCACTTCGATCAGCACGCCGACGACCGTGGCCAGAGCCGCGCCCGACTGGAACCCGAACAGGCTGATGGCGGCGGCCACGGCCAGCTCGAAGAAATTCGACGCGCCGATCAGGGCGGAGGGGCAGGCGATGCTGTGCTTCTCGCCCGCGCGGCGGTTGAGCCAGTACGCCAGGCCAGAATTGAACAGGACCTGGATCAGGATGGGCACTGCCAGCATGGCGATGACCAGCGGCTGCCGCAGGATGGCCTGCCCCTGGAAGGCGAACAGCAGCACCAGCGTGAGCAGCAGCGCTCCGGTCGATAGCGGTCCGATGCGCGCCATGGCCCGCTCGAACGCCGCCTGGCCCTGGCGCAGCAGCGCGCGGCGCCAAAGCTGGGCCAGGATGACGGGGATGACGATGTACAGCACGACCGAGGCCAGCAGAGTGGCCCACGGCACGGTGATCGATGAGATGCCCAGCAGCAGGCCGACCACGGGCGCGAAGGCGAACACCATGATGGTGTCGTTCAGCGCCACCTGCGACAGGGTGAATACCGGGTCGCCGCCGGTCAACCGGCTCCAGACGAACACCATCGCCGTGCAGGGCGCGGCCGCCAGCAGGATCAGGCCGGCGATGTAGCTGTCCAACTGGTCGGCGGGCAGCCAGCCGGCAAATACCTGGCGCACGAACAGCCAGCCCAGGAAAGCCATCGAGAACGGCTTCACCGCCCAGTTGACGAATAGCGTGACGCCGATGCCGCGCCAGTGCTGTCGGACCTGGCCCAGCGCGCCGAAATCTACCTTGACCAGCATCGGGATCACCATGACCCAGATCAGCAGGCCCACTGGCAGGTTGACCTGCGCGACTTCCATGCGGCCGATGGCCTGGAATACACTGGGCGCCATCTGGCCCACCGCGATTCCGGCGACGATGCACAGCAGGACCCACAGCGTCAGGTAGCGTTCGAACACGCTCATCGATAGAGTGGCCGATGGACTTCGGACGGTTGCACTAGGCGCAGACATGAAAGACCTCATTGCTTGCCGATGCCGTGCAGTTCCTGCTGCAGGGACAGGGAGTCGAGTTTCTGGATCGGTAGAGAGAGGAACAGCTCGATCCGCCGTTTCAGGGTCACTGCCGCGTCCATGAACGCCTTGCGTTGATGTTCCGCATCACCGTCGACCGCGGCTGGATCGGGGACGCCCCAATGCGCGGACATAGGCTTCCCTGGCCAGATGGGGCACACCTCGCCGGCGGCGTTGTCGCAGACCGTGAAGATGAAGTCGAGTTGTGGGGCATCAGGCTGGGCGAACTCGTCCCAGCTCTTGCTGCGATAGCCGGTCGCCGGCAGGCCGAGATATTGCAGGACAGCGGTTGCCTGCGGGTGGACAGCTCCCTTTGGATGACTGCCGGCCGAATACGCCCGGAACCGTCCTTTGCCCATTCCGTTGAGCAGGCCTTCGGCCAGGATGGAGCGCGCTGAATTTCCCGTGCAGATAAACAGTACGTTGTAGATTTTTTCCATTTCAAATCTCAGCAGCAAGTGGGCGACGTTCTGTCAGCGGAAGCACAGCACGCGCGCGCCGGGTGGGGTAAGGGCGTATAGCAGGCTGGAGATGCTCCCGCCGAGTCGAGGGTTTCCCTGAAGACGGGGATGCTTTCCAAAGTATTGAAGTATTCCCAGTCGATGTCCTGAAGGTCCGTGACCCAGTGCTTCTCGCTACGGGCATAGCAGCATGTCGTGTTGCCTTCATCGCGTAGCGTCATTCCAGCGGCCTCGGCGCGTACCTTTAACTCGGCTAGATCTTCAGCGCCTTCGGTCTGAATGCCAAGGTGGTCGACACCGCTTGCGTTGTCGCGCGTCGAAATAGCGAAGTTCACTGCCGGATCGTCCAGCATCCACTTCGCGTAGTCGACTTCGATGCCCGCCGGCCGTGCGTTGAACAGTTGTGAATAGAAGTCAATACTGCGCGCTAGGTCTTGAACATGAAGATGTACGTGAAAGCGTTTCATCGAAGTTCCATCAACACGACGCGCAGGTGCGCACATCGGTAATTTCGCAGGTCATCCCCTGGCAGCAGTGCTCAGTCAGGTAGCCCACCAGCCCGTTCATCGTGGCAAAGTCGGCTCGGTAGATCAGGTTGCGTCCCTGTTGTTCCACGCTCACCAAGCTGGCATGTGTCAGTTCCTTCAGATGGAAGGACAGCGTGTTACGCGCGACCTGTAGGTATTCTGCTAGGACGCTGGGCGTCAAACCGTCGGGTCCGGCAACTACCAACGCACGAAAGATGCGCAGGCGCTGCGTATGAGCCAGTGCCCCCAACGCGGAAATCGTTTGATCTTCATCCATATTTCGATAGTACAACGTCTATGGAATTATTTCCAGAAAATCTTAGATTCGCCACTGGCTAACGCGAAGCGTACGCGATGGCGCACCCTCTCACGCCACTGAGCCAGTCATTCGCACATACCCGGTACTACCCAAACCGGCCGGTGATGTAATCCGATGTTTGCTGCTGTCGTGGAGTCGTGAACAGCACATCCGTTTCGCCGATCTCCACCAGTTCTCCCGCACACATAAAGCCCGTGTAGTCCGAACAACGAGCAGCCTGCTGCATGTTGTGCGTGACAATGAGTACGGTGTACCTGCTTTTAAGGTCGTCAATGAGCTGTTCAATCTTGGCCGTTGAAATTGGGTCCAACGCAGATGTTGGCTCATCCAAAAGCAGGACTTCCGGACGCAATGCAATAGCGCGCGCGATACAAAGCCGCTGCTGCTGGCCGCCAGATAGGCCCATAGCGCTCTGCGTCAACTTGTCCTTAACCTCATTCCAGAGCGCGGCATCGTTCAAGGCGCGATGCACACGCTCGTCCATGTCGGATTTGGACAGCCGCTCATAATGTCGAATCGCGTAGGCTATGTTGTCGTAGATCGACATCGGAAAGGGTACGGGCTTCTGAAAGACCATGCCGACTCTACTTCGCAGGCGATTCAGGGAATAACCAGGGGCTAGGATGTTCTGCCCGTCGAGCAGTACTTCGCCTTGTGCTTCCAACTTAGGGTAAATGGCGTACATGCGGTTGAATATCCGCAAGAGCGTGGATTTTCCGCAACCGGAAGGGCCAATCAAGGCCGTAACGCGATGGGTATGCAACTCGATGTTGATGTCTTTAAGAGCCTGGACGCCGGAGTAATAGAAGCACAGATTCCGAGCGACTACTTTTACGTCTGAGTCGCCCGTCGTCCGCCGCGTAGCGGTTGGAACGATGACGCGGCTCTTGCCGAGGAGGCTAGGTGCAGCCCCCAGCATAGGGTCAGTTAGAGATGCCTCGGTCATTGTTCCACCTTATTGCGTAGAAGGACGATTCGGGAAAACAGGCTTAGCAGTAGAACGAACATTGTGACGACGAAGGCGCCAGCCCAAGCCAGGGCGTGCCAGGATTCGTAAGGACTCATTGCATACTGGAAGATGACCGCGGGAACGCTGGCCATGGGACTGCTCAAATCGGCATTCCAGTATTGGTTGTTCAGCGCGGTAAACAACAGCGGAGCAGTTTCACCACTGATGCGAGCTAGCGCCAACAGCACACCTGTGGTGATGCCAGGCAGCGCCGCACGGTACAGCACCTGCGTCGTGACCTTCCACTGCGGAATTCCAAGTGCAAGTGCTGCCTCCCGCATCTGGCTCGGTACCAACTGAAGCATTTCATCGGTGGTGCGCACGACAACAGGCAAGACGATGAAGGCAAGTGCTACGGCTCCAGCCCAGCCCGAGAAGTGTCCGGACTGGCGCACGACCAACTCATAGACGAACAGACCCAGCACGATCGACGGAGCCGATAACAAAATATCGTTGACGAAACGGATGACTTCCCCGATCCGCTTGCGATTGACGAACTCGGCCAGGTACGTCCCTGCAGCGACCCCGATGGGTGTGCCGATCGCAATGGCCAAGAGGCTCATTACTAGGCTGCCGAAAAGCGCATTGGCTAGGCCTCCATCGGCTCCAGGGGGCGGGGTCATCTGCGTGAACAGATCCCATTTCATCGCACTGATTCCCATGGATATTGTGGTCCAGAGTATCCAGGCGAGCCAGAACAGCCCGAACAGTGTGGCGGCCATCGCCAGGGCGATCGATATGGTGTTTCTGCGAGTGCGGCGCCGCTGCAGACGCTGCATGGATGAAATCATGATCTGAGCCTTTGAGCTAATCAGCGACGTGGCGTAACAGGTAGGGTCATATGCGTGCGCCTTGTCGATTGAGTCGGTTCAACATCAGCTTGGCAGCGGCCAGAACGATGAAGGTCACGACAAAGAGCAGGAATCCCAGCGCAATTAGCGATGACAGGTAGATGTCGGAATCCGCTTCGGTGAATTCATTGGCAATCGTCGCGGCGATGGAATTGCCCGGCTCCAACAGCGATGGCGTCAAGCGGTGTGCATTGCCCAGGACGAAGGTCACGGCCATCGTCTCACCTAATGCACGCCCCAAGCCCAGGAAGATGCCTCCAATGACCGCCGATCGAGTATGTGGCAAGACGATATTCCAGACGACCTCCCAGCGCGTGGAGCCCAGCGCGTAGGCCGATTCCTTAAGCTGCCGAGGGACGGTAAGAAAGACTTCCCGCATTACCGACGTAATGAAGGGCACGACCATGATCGCCAGTACGATGCCTGCCGTTAGCATACCCATCCCGAGTGGCGGCCCTGAGAACAGCACGCCGATGCCAGGCACGCTACCGACGTATTGGTCCAGCCACGGATTCACGTATTCAGCCATCACTGGCACGAAGACGAACAGGCCCCACATGCCATAGATGATCGAAGGAATACCTGCCAGCAGTTCGATGGCAGAGGCAACAGGCTGACGCAGCCAGGATGGGGCAACTTCGGTAAGGTAGTAGGAGATACCAAAGCTCACCGGCACGGCAACCAGCATGGCAATGAGTGCAGTTACCAGCGTGCCATATATGGGCACCAACGCACCGAACTTGTGATTGACCGCATCCCAATCGCTGGACCACAGGAAAGACAGGCCGAAAGTGCCGAACGCGGCGCGTCCGCCCCACAGCATGGACAATGCAGCGCCGCTCAGCGCAATAAGAACGAAAAAACCAGCGACCGCTACGATGCGGTGAAAGGCCGAATCGAACCAGGCATCGCGCCGCGAACGTTCGTCTTCAGGTAACACTGGATAGGGTACGGTTTGCGGGGGGACGGCCATGGTATGTGCAAAATAGAGGGCGAGAACCTACGGCGCATGGAGGGAACCGCTGATCTTCGGTTAGGTACGGGCCGGGCGAGATAGCGTGCTGCCGTCCATGCGACCTGTTGTTGCTAGTGCTTGATCTGGCTACCCCAGTACGCTTCAATCTGGCTCACCAGCTCCTTCGGCAGCGGCACATAGTCGAGCGCTGCGGCTTCGCCTTGGCCGTTTTCCAGCGCCCACTTGAAGAAGTCCAGCGTGGCTTGGGTGCGCGCGGCGTCCTTAGGCTGCTTGTACATCAGCACGAAGACCGAAGCGGCAATTGGCCAGGCGTCGTCACCCGGTGCATTGGTAATGACCAAGTGGAAATCCTGGGTGTTCTTCCAGTCAGCATGTGCCGCGGCGGACTGGAAGCTCTTGTCACTCGGTGCCACGAACTTGCCCGAGGCGTTTTGCACCGTCGTATACGCCATCTTGTTCTGCAACGCATAGGCTAGTTCAACATAGCCGATGGAGTTCTTGATTTGCTTCACATAGGCAGCCACGCCCTCGTTGCCCTTGCCGCCGACACCCGCTGGCCATTGGACCGACGTGCCTTCACCAACCTTGGATTTCCACTCGCTGCTGACCTTCGATAGATAGTTCACCCAGTTGAAGGTGGTACCCGAACCATCCGAGCGATGCACGACCGTAATCTTTGTATCGGGCAGACTCAAACCGGGATTCAGCGCGGTGATGGCTTTGTCGTTCCAGGTCGTGATCTTGCCCAGGTATATGTCCGCTAATACCGGTCCAGTCAACTGCATCTTGCCCGCGTCTACGCCGGCGACGTTGACCACCGGAACGACGCCGCCGATGACGACGGGAAACTGTCCCAGGCCCGCCTTGCTGAGGTCGTCCGGAGGCAGCGGCATGTCCGAGGCACCAAAGTCGACCGTACCGGCTTTGATCTGCGCAATGCCGCCGCCCGAACCGATAGATTGATAGTTGATCTTGTTGCCGGTTTTTGAGTTATAGGAATCCGACCACTTCGACAGGATCGGGTAGACGAAGGTGGAACCAGCGCCCGTGAGATCGGCGGCGTGAACGACTGTCGAGACGAGCAATGCAGCAACGCCCACTATGGCTTGCTTCTGGAACGAGAACATTCTTTGGACTCCAATACGTAAGTTAAGATCGTCGGTTCATTTGCCGACAATTTGCAAAATATCCATATGTCGTTATTTATCGACATAATGGATAGAGAAAATGAACGCATCATGACAGTTATGATCGCCTGCGCGAACTTTCGGCTGATCTCGGAGGCGGTTCTATGCCTTCTAGCAGACATGAACATTCTGTTGCGGAGCAGCAGCCATCGACCATGAAGTGAAGCAATCGATAGATACCGTCTAACCGAGCACGATAGACTGGGGACTCGCCTATGCGCTGCCCTTGAATCAGTTGCGCACGCGATAGAACTTGAAGGTGAACGGCAATCATGCTTCGCGGCCCGCCGACCGTCTTGAGAATTTCTTCGATGCCAATACCTTCTGGCTCCCTAGAAATGAGCAGCCTAAAGATGCCTAGTCTGGTGGAATGACTGAGCGCTGAGAATGCAGCAAGGACATCTGCGGTGTACATATGGACACCGTTGAGCTCCGTTGTTCGACGTCCCTTAACCACTGGAAGGTACGGACTTGATGGCGTCATGTCGGCCTAGGTGTCCTTATGTCCATAAATAACGACATATTGAACTATAATTAAGACAGAATTGTGACAGCCACTGGAGCAGCGCACCCAAGGTAAGCGCGATTGCTCCTGTCTTGCCCATGCGGATATGCGCGCGGGCTAAAAAACAAAAAAAAGGTAGCTCAATGGATGTTCGGCATTTGCGATATTTCTTGGCGTTGGCAGAGGAATTGCATTTCGGACGGGCGGCTGCCCGTGCCCACGTCGAGCAGTCTCCGCTGTCGCGGACCATCACGCAGCTGGAGGACGAACTGGGGGTCGTACTACTGAACCGCTCGCGCCAAGGCAATACGCTTACGCCCGCCGGCCAGGCACTGCGCGAATACGCCGCCGAAATTCTGACCAGCATTGAACGTGCGCGACGAACTGTGGCCCATATCGGTGGTCTGCCGTCGTTGGTCTCCATCGGTCTGGCCGACGGGCTGGCGCAGCCGCGGCTATCCATGCTTTTTCAACGGTGGCGGGAAGCGGAGCCGCTGGCGAAACTGCATATCCGTGAGCTGCCAGCCTTCGAACAGCACGAAGCCTTGCAAACCGAGCGTGTCGATATCGGATTGACGTTCGGCATGAGTCAAATCAGCGGCATGGTGGTCAAGCCTCTTTGGAGCGATCCGATCGTCGTAGTGGTTCCGCGCACGCATCCTCTCGCAGATGCTGACGTACTTACGCTCCCCGAGGTGGTGGGGCATACCCTGGTGCTTTTTCATCCGCGTGCCAAGCCTGGGTTACGAGCACAGCTTGACGCACTGCTGCAAGGACTGCAGCCGAAGTTGGCAGAACCGGCGGACACGCCGGCCGGCATGATCGCTAAAGTCGGCGCCGGCTGCGGCCTGGGTTTCTTGGATGCCAACCACGGTCGCACCCTACAGCGCGACGACGTAGCGATCGTGCCCTTGGCCGAGCCCAAGGCGAACCTGACCGTCTTCGCCGTCGTCAAGGCGGGCCGCGAGGACAAGGTAAGTTCCTTTGTGACGCGGTTCATCGCCCTGGCCCAATCGTTTGCCTAGACGGTTCCTATGTAATCTTCCGCAACAAAGTGCGCAAATGGCGATTGCGCAAACTGGTTTGACGCCTGCACAGCATCTCCTGATGCTTGTGAACGAACAATGACACGGCACGCGGGCCTGCGCCATACGGCGCTGCCGCCCGCCCATCCTGGCACGCGATTCCCGCCCTCGTCGCGCGCGACGCCGCCGTGCAACAGGAGACGGCAAGCCTTGGCGTCGGCGCGCTACGCCACGCTACGCCTGACTCGGTTTGCTTGATGCGCCTTCGCTTTCAGACTGGCGGCATGTTCTCGCGTGCCGCTGACGACACGCTTGCGTGCCACGAAGGCGCCGCGGGACGGACCTTGGAAGGAGAGGCCGTATGTCGCCGGGTATGTCAGCAGGTATGCCAACGGGCGTTCTGTTCGGGCAGATCGCTGCGGTGCTGGGCATGGCCCTGGCCTGCCTATGGGGCGGCACGCAGTGGACGGCGGCGGCCCTGGGCTACCAAGCCCAGCTCGGCGCGCCGTGGTTCATGCTCGCCGGCGTGCCGTGCTACCACCCCTGGGATTTGTTCTGGTGGTGGTACGCCTACGACGCCTACGCGCCGCACATCTTCGTGCGCGGCGGCACCATCGCCGCCTCGGGCGGCGTCCTGGCCGCGGCCTTGGCGATTGGGATGTCCGTGTGGCGGGCGCGCCAGGCGCGGCGCGTGACCACCTACGGGTCGGCGCGCTGGGCTGCACGGGAGGACATCGAGCAGGCGGGCCTGTTGCGTCCGACCGGCGTTTTCCTCGGCCGGGTCAATGACCAAATGCGTGGTAAGGCGCCGGTCTACCTGCGTCACGATGGTCCTGAGCACGTTATGGCGATCGCCCCGACGCGCTCGGGCAAGGGCGTGGGCCTGGTCGTGCCCACTTTGCTGTCCTGGCCGGCCTCGTGCGTGGTCCACGACATAAAAGGCGAGAACTGGACTTTGACTGCGGGCTGGCGCTCACGCTTTTCGCATTGCCTGCTGTTCAATCCTACCGATCTGCATTCGGCGGCCTACAACCCCTTGCTGGAGGTTCGACGCGGCGCCAACGAAGTCCGCGACATTCAGAACATAGCCGACATCCTGGTGGACCCGGAGGGTATGTTGGAGCGCAGGAGTCACTGGGAGAAAACGGCGCACTCCTTGCTGGTCGGTACCATCCTGCATGTGCTCTATGCCGAGCGGGACAAGACGCTGCGCGGCGTGGCGGCCTTCCTGTCCGACCCCGCCCGCACCTTCGAGGCCACGCTGCGCGCCATGATGAGCACGCGGCATCTCGACGACGGCCTGCATCCGGTCGTGGCGTCAGCCGCGCGCGAGGTGCTGAACAAGAGCGACAACGAACGCTCGGGCGTGCTGTCCACGGCCATGTCGTTCTTGGGCCTGTACCGCGATCCCACCATCGCGTCCGTCACGGAACGCTGCGACTGGCGCATCGCCGATCTGATCGGCGCCGATGCCCCCGTATCGCTGTACCTGGTCGTGCCGCCCTCGGATATCTCGCGCACGAAACCCCTGATCCGGTTGTTGCTCAACCAGATCGGGCGGCGCCTGACCGAATCCCTGGACGGCTCGGACGGCATCGCGCGACTGCATGAACTACTGTTGATGCTCGACGAGTTTCCCGCCTTGGGCCGGCTCGACTTCTTCGAGTCCGCGCTGGCCTATATGGCGGCGTACAAGTTGCGGGCGTATCTCATCGCGCAATCGCTAAACCAAGTGGAAAAGGCTTACGGGCCGAACAATTCCATTCTGGACAACTGCCATGTGCGGGTGGTGTTCTCCTCGAACGACGAGAGGACGGCCAAGCGCATCTCGGACGCCCTGGGCACCGCCACCGAACAGCGTGCCCAGCGCAACTATGCCGGCAGCCGCCTGGCACCGTGGCTCGGGCACTTGATGGTTTCACGCCAGGAGACGGCCCGCCCCTTGCGCACGCCGGGCGAGATCATGCAATTGCCGCCCGACGACGAGATCGTGATGGCCTCGGGCCATCCGCCGATCCAGGCCAAGAAGCTGCGCTACTACCAGGACCGCAATTTCCTGCGCCGGGTCTTGCCGCCGCCGGTTCTGAGTACCGTCGGCTATGCCGACCGCCCGGAGCCGCGCCCGGACGACTGGACCAGCCTGGCGCTGCCGCCCTTGGTGGGCGTATCCACGCCCGGCGCCGCTGGCGGCGGCCAGGACGAAGGCGGCTTGCAGCAACAACCGGAGCTGGCACCGCCGCCCGTAGTGACGCGGAATGTCCCCGAAGGCGAGCTGGGCGTGCTGCTCGATGACGACGAAGTGCCGCTGTCGCCCGACGACTTGTCGGACCGGCCTGAGCGGTTCAATCGGCCCGACCCGCGCTTACAGCGCACCGCTCGCCTGGCCGCGCTCGATCCTGACGACGGGATCGCGCTATGAGTACGCGGACCCGCCTGAATCTCTTTATCGAGCCCGATCACGCCCGGCGGCTGGACGATCTGGCCGTGCATCGTGGCGTCTCCAAATCGTCCCTGGTGGCCGCCGCACTGGCCTCGTTCCTGTCGCCCGACGGCGGCGATCAACGCGAGGCAGCGCTGGTCCGGCGCCTGGACAAGCTCTCGCGCCAATTCGACAAGCTCGACCGCGATCAGGCCATCCTGATCGAGACCGTGGCACTGTACCTGCGCTACTACCTGACTGTCTCACCGCCTGTGCCGGAAGCCCACCAAGAAGCCGCCCGCGCCCAGGGCAAGACCCGCTACGGCCAGTTCATCGACCGGCTCGCCCGCCACCTGCAACGCGGGCGCAGCCTGGTGCGCGAAGTCCACGAAGAACTCTACCCGGACCCCTACGGCTTGCCCGCGGATGGCTTAGCGGTAGAAGCAGGCGAGCTGGGCGAACCGTCGCCGCCGGACGTGCGGGAGGCCACCGATGCGCGCCAGCCCTGACACCGCCCGCGACGAAGCCCGCACGCGCAGCGTGCAGATGTTGCGCACGGCAATGGGGCCGGCCATCATCGCGGCGCTGGACGATCCGGCCATCGTGGAAGTCATGCTCAACCCCGACGGCCGCCTCTGGGTGGACCGGCACCGGGGCGGGCGGATCCCCACCGGCACATCGCTGTCGGTGGCCGACGGCGAGCGGATCATCCGGTTGGTGGCCGCCTGCGTGCAGGCCGAGGTCCACCGGGAACGGCCCCTGCTGTCGGCGCGGCTGCCGCTGCACGGCGAACGCTTCGAGGGTGTCTTGCCGCCCGTGGTGTACGCGCCCACGTTTAGCATCCGCAAGCACGCGACGGCGGTATTCCGACTCGACGACTACGTGCGCGACCGCATCCTCGATGCGGGCCATGCCGCTTTCTTACGCCAGGCCGTGCGCGAGCGGCTGAACATCCTGGTCGCAGGCGGCACAAGCTCGGGCAAAACCACGCTGGTCAACGCGCTTTTGGACGAGATTGCTGACAGCGGCGACCGCATCCTCATCATGGAGGACACGCCCGAACTGCAATGCCACAACGAGGACCGCGTGCAGCTTTGCACGCTGCCGGGCGTGATCTTGATGGCCGATCTCGTGCGCTCGGCGCTGCGCCAGCGCCCCGACCGCATCATCGTGGGAGAGGTCCGTGGCGGCGAAGCCCTGGATCTTCTCAAAGCCTTGGGCACGGGCCATCCCGGCGGCCTGGCCACCCTGCACGCCAATTCCCCCTACGGCGCGCTACTGCGCCTCGAACAGCTCACCCTCGAAGTCGCCAGCGTGCCGCCACGCGCGCTCATCGCCGAGGCTGTCAACGTCGTCGTTTTCATCGCCGGCCGGGGTGAAGCGCGCCGCGTCAAGGACGTGGTGCGCGTGGTGGGCCTGGACGGCGATACCTACCAGCTCGATCCCGTCCCTGCCTCTGGAGAACCATCATGAACGTCTTGCCTATGCGGCCTGCATTGCCCTCGTTCCCGTCGTCATCCGCACCCACCTGGCACCGGCAGGCCGCGTACTTCCTGCGGCGCCATCACTGGCTCGTTATGCTCGCGCTCATGCTGCTGGTGCGCGCACACGCCGCCGGCTCCAGTATGCCGTGGGAAGCGCCACTGGAGTCCATCCTGGAGTCGGTTCAGGGGCCGGTCGCGCGCATCGTGGCCGTCATCATCATCGTGGTGACGGGCCTGACGCTGGCCTTCGGGGATACCTCGGGCGGTTTTCGTCGTCTCATCCAGATCGTGTTCGGGCTGTCCATTGCCTTCGCCGCGTCGTCGTTCTTTCTCAGCTTCTTTTCCTTCTCGGGCGGGGCGCTGGTATGAGCATCGCCGCCCGTGAAGAATTGCCCGAGGGCTTCGAGGCGCCGCTGCACCGGGCGCTGACCGAACCCATCCTGCTGGGCGGTGCGCCGCGCACCGTGGCGATCGCCAACGGCACGCTGGGCGCGGCCATCGGCCTGGGCCTGCAACTGTGGCTCGCGGGCCTGGCCTGCTGGTTTGTAGGCCATCTGTTGGCCGTGTGGGGCGCGAAGCTCGACGTGCAGTTCATGCAGGTCTTCGCGCGCCATGTGAAGCATCCAGCGCTGCTGGACGTATAGACCCGGGATGCCGCCATGCTGAACCTGGCCGAATACCGCAAGCGTCCCAAGCACCTGGCCGACTGGTTGCCCTGGGCGGCGCTGGTGGCCGAGGGCGTGGTGCTGAACAAGGACGCGAGTTTCCAGCGCACGGCACGGTTTCGCGGGCCGGACCTGGACAGCGCCACCGCGGCCGAGTTGGTGGCCATCGCGGCGCGGCTGAACAACGCCTTGAAGCGGCTCGGCTCCGGCTGGGCGCTGTTCGTGGAGGCCGAGCGACGCGAGACGGCCGACTATCCCACTTCCGTCTTCCCCGAGGGCTTGTCGTGGCTGATCGACGAGGAGCGCCGCGCCGGCTTCGAGGAGGCGGGCTCCAACTTCGAGAGCGTGTACCACCAGACCCTGCTGTGGCAGCCGCCCGAGGATGCCCGCGCGCGGGCCGGGCGCCTGCTCTACGAGAACGCCGTGCGTCAGGGCGTGGACTGGCGCGAGCGCCTGGCCGGTTTCCAGGCTGAGACTCAGCGGCTCTACGGTTTGCTCGAAGGCGTCATGCCCGAGATGGGCTGGCTCGACAGCGCCGAAACCCTGACCTACCTGCACGGCACGATCTCCACGCGCCGGCATCCCGTGCGCGTGCCGGAGGTGCCGTGCTATCTGGACGCGCTGCTAGCCGACAGCCGCGTGGGGACAGGCGTGGCGCCCACGCTGGGCGGGGAACACCTGCGGGTGTTGTCGGTGAAGGGGTTCCCGACGCGGACCTGGCCGGACTTGTTGGATGACCTGAACCGTCTTGGCTTCGCGTATCGCTGGACGACGCGCTTTCTCGGCATGGACAAGCGCGAAGCCGAGACGGAACTGGGGCGGCTGCGCCGGCACTGGTTTGCCAAAAGAAAGAGCGTGCTCATGATGCTGCGCGAAACGCTGACCCAGCAGGAAAGCCCGCTGGTCGATAGCGACGCCGACAACAAAGCCGCGGATGCGGACGCGGCGCTGCAAGAGCTGGGTTCTGATGACGTGGCCTACGGCAGCCTGACCTCGATCGTGGTGGTGCGCGATGTGGACGCGGCCGTGGCCGACGAGAAGCTGCGCCTGGCCGCGCGCGCCATCGAGGCGCGCGGCTTCGTGGTCGTGATGGAGACCTTGAACGCGGTCGATGCCTGGCTGTCCTCGCTGCCCGGCCACGTCTACGCCAACGTGCGCCAATGGCCGCTGTCCACGCTGAACCTCGCGCACATGATGCCGGCCTCGGCGGTGTGGGCCGGACAGGAGCGGCACTGATGCAAGCCCAGACCCGAGCCCAGACTCTCGCGCGCGCCGCCCAGGCTGGGCGGGACCACAGCCCGGACTCCAGCCCGGTCCGCAATCCAGTCCTTGATGGCCCGCCGCTGCTCATCACGCGCACCGAGGGCGCGACGCCGTTCCGGCTGGTGCTGCACATCGGCGACGTGGGCCACACCGTGGTGGTCGGGCCGACGGGCGCCGGCAAGTCGGTGCTGCTGGCAACGCTCGTCGCGCAGTTCCGCCGCTACGCCGGCTCGCAAGTGTTCGTCTTCGAGATGGGCCACTCGATGCGGGCCACGATCCTGGGCCTGGGCGGGGACTACTACGACCTGGGCCTGGACGGCGAAACCGCCTTCCAGCCGCTCGCCCGCGTGGACGATGCCGCCTACCGAAGCTGGGCGGCGCAATGGATCGAGGGCCGGCTGGTGATGGAAGGCTTGGCGGTCGGCCCGGAGGAGAAAGCCGCCGTCTGGTCGGCGCTGGGCAACCTCGCCAGCGCGCCGGTGGCGCAGCGCACGATGACGGGTCTGGTCGCGCTCTTGCAGTCGAACCGGCTGCGCCAGGCGCTCGCGCCCTATGCGCTGGGCGGCGCGCACGGGCGGCTGCTCGATGCCGACCACGACCGGCTCGGCACGGCCGACGTGCAAGGCTTCGAGATGGAGGACTTGATGCCCTCCAAGGCCGCGGCCAATGCCGTCATCCGCTACCTCTTTGCGCGGCTGGAGGAACGCTTCGACGGCCGGCCGACGCTGCTGGTGCTCGATGAAGCCTGGCTATTCCTCGACGACCCCGTGTTCGCCGCGCAGCTTCGGGAATGGCTGAAGACGCTGCGCAAGAAGAACGTGGCGGTGGTGTTCGCCACGCAATCGCTGTCCGACATCCGGGATTCTGCCATCGCGCCGGCCATCATCGAGAGCTGCCCGAGCCGGATCTTCCTCGCCAACCCGCAGGCGGTGGAGCCGCAAATCCGCGGCATCTATGAGGGCTTCGGGCTGAACGCGCGGCAAATCCAGATCGTCGCCCGCGCCCAGCCCAAGCGGGACTACTACTACCAGTCGCGGCTGGGCAACCGGGTATTCGATTTGGGGCTGGGTCCGGTTTCGCTCGCCTTCGCGGGCGCTTCGACGCCGGCGGATCAGCGCGCCATTGACGCGGTGCTCGCCGAATGCGGCCGCGAGGGCTTCGCGGCCGGCTGGCTGCGCCATCGCGGGTTCGATTGGGCCGCGGACCTGCTGGCGGAGTTCGTGCCGCCGCCCACGCCTTCCTCTGCTGTTTCTCCCATCTTCTCCGAGGAGGTCTCGCCATGAAACGCATGTTCGTGGCCGGCGCGCTGTGTGCGGCGTTGGCCGGTCCGCTGGTCGCTCCCCCTGCACACGCCATCACCGTGTTCGATCCGTCGAATTTCGCGCAGAACGTGCTGATTGCCGCGCGCACGCTGGAGCAGATCAACAACCAGATCGTCTCGTTGCAGAACGAGGCCCGAATGCTCACCAACGAGGCGCTGAACCTGACCGGGCTGGACTTCAACGCCATCGGCCAACTGCGCAGCGCGCTCACGCAGACGAACCTGCTGCTCGACCAGGCACGCGGCCTCACCTACGACATCTCGCGCGCCGATGCCAACTTCGCGCGACTGTACCCCGAGCAGTACGCAGCTTCCGTGAGCAACAGCTCGATGGCCCAGGACGCGCTCGCGCGCTGGACGCAATCGCAGCAGGCGCTGCGCACCACGGCCAACGTGCAGGCTCAGGTGGTGCAGAACCTCAACGACGACCAGGGCACGCTCGCCGACATCGTGGCACGCAGCCAGTCGGCCGTTGGTTCCTTGCAAGCCACGCAGGCGACCAACCAGCTCCTGGCGCTGCAAACCAAGCAGCTCATGCAACAGCAGCAGTTGCAGGTCGCTCAGGACCGGGCGGCGACGCTGGGCCACGCCCAGGAGGCCGCCGAGATGGCGCGCGCGCAGGCCGTGCGCCAGCAGTTCTTCGGCACGGGCACCAGCAGCTACACCCCGCAGAGCGTGCAGTTCTATCCGTGATCGTCACGAGCACTTTGGACAACAACTAGGAGGCGCAGATGAAGGTTTCCATTCTCTTTCCCAGGCACCGCAGGCTGGGTGCGCTCTTGGCCGCGTCCTTGGCTGCGGCACTGGCCGCGATGCTGGCCGGCTGCGACAAGAAGGCCGAGACGCCAACCGCCGCGCATCGCCCGAACACCCCGGCGGCGGCACCGGCCGCGCCGGCGGGCGTGCCCACGCCTGCCGAGGAAGAAGCGGCCAAGCGCGACGCCGACGCGCGGCGCCAGCAGTTCTTCGGCGATGGCAAGTCGCACTACACGCCGCAGGACGTGAAAGGCTTTTGAGCCCTAACCAGGTAGCCCGCCGTGGACAACCTCTCCATCATCGACCATTTCACGGACGTATTTTCTCGCGTCATCGACTCGGGCTTCGGGTTGCTGCACGGGGAGGTCACGTTCCTGACCACGACGCTCGTGGTCATGGACATGGTGCTGGCCGGGCTGTTCTGGGCGCTGGAGCACGCCACAGGCTGCGGCAGCGACATCCAGGCGCGGCTGATCCGCAAGGTCTTGTACGTCGGCGCTTTCGCCTACCTCCTCAACAACTTCAACACGCTGTCGGGAATCATCTTCAAGTCGTTTACGGGCCTGGGCCTGATCGCCTCGGGCTCCGCCCTGACCGCCGCCCAGTTCCTGCAACCGGGCCGGCTCGCCCAGGTCGGCGTCGATACGGGCGCGCCGCTTCTGGCGCAGATCGGGCGGCTCGCTGGCTTTACCAGCATCTTCGCCAACTTCGAGACCATCGTGGTGCTGCTGCTCGCCTGGATCATTGTGATCCTGAGCTTCTTCGTGCTGTCGGTGCAGCTTTTCATCACGCTGATCGAGTTCAAGCTGACGACCCTCGGCGGCTTCATCCTGGTGCCGTTCGCGCTGTGGAGCAAGACGGCCTTTCTGGCAGAACGGGTCTTGGGCAACGTCGTGTCCTCGGGTGTCAAGGTCTTGATGCTCGCCGTCATCGTCGGCATCAGCACGACCGTTTTCAACGACTTCCGCGCGGCCGTGGGCACCACGCCGACGATGGAACAGGCCAGCGCCGTGATGCTGGCTGCGCTCGCCATGCTGGGCCTGGGCATCTTCGGCCCGCTCATCGCCACCGGCCTGGTCTCGGGCGCCCCGCAGCTTGGCGCAGGGGCGGCAGCCGGCACGATCATGGGCGCAGCCGGCGTGGCGGTCGCCGGCGCGGCGGTGGCCGGCATGGGCGCGCGCGCGGGCCTGGGCGGCGTGCGGGCTGCGGCCTCGATGGCGGGCGGCGCGCGCGGCGCCTATGCCCTGGGCGCCGCCGCCTCGGGCGAGACCGGAATGAAGGCGGCCGCAGCCGGCATGGCGGGCATGGCCCGCGCCGGCGCGTCGGCGGCGAGCAGCCGATTCAAGGCGGCCATGATGGGAGCGGCCGGGGCGACCACCGGCGCGGCGGGACCGGGCCAGGCCGGCCCTTCGGCGCCGCCCGCCTGGGCCAAGCGTGCGCAGGCGCGCCAGCGCGCCGCGCACGGCGCCACGCTCCTGGCCCACACCATCCATGCAGGCGATGCCGGCGGCAGCGGCGCCGGCCCCAGCCTGCGCGATCCGTCGAACTAGGAGAGGACCATGCGCTTTCGGCGACCTGCGGTTCATTACGGTATTCCGCCCGAGCCGGCCACGCCTTACCAGAAGGCCGGCCAAGTCTGGGACGAGCGCATCGGCAGCGCGCGCGTGCAGGCGCGCAACTGGCGCTACTTCGCCTTCGGCTGCCTGCTGCTCGCGGGGGCTTCGATGGGCGACGATATGTGGTGGCGCGCCCACCGCTCGGTGGTCGTGCCCTATGTTGTGGAGATGTTCCGCGGCGACGTCCAGGCCGTGCATGAGGGCCGCGCGCCGTATCACCCGACGGACGGCGACATTGCCCAGCAGTTGGCCCGGTTCATCAACAACGTGCGCGCGATCTCCATTGATCCGGTCATCGTGCGCCAGAACTGGCTCGATGCTTATGCCTACACCACGGATCGGGGCGCCGCTTTCCTGAATGACTACGCCCGCGAGCATGACCCGTTTGCCGACATCGGCAAACGCTCGGTCACGGTCGAGGTGGTCAGCGTCGTGCGGGCCAGCGACCGTTCGTTCCAGGTGCAATGGGACGAGCGCACCTACGTCAACGGGTCGGCTGCCGGGACCGAGCACTGGACCGCCATTCTGACCACTGTGCTGCAACCGACCACCAAGCCCGAGAAAGTCCGCACGAATCCCCTGGGCATCTACGTCGATGGCATCAGTTGGAGCCGCCAACTGTCCACCGTGCCGGCGCCGGCCTCAGCCACCACCACATCCCCATCGGCCACGTCCACCTCTGGAGGCACCACGCCATGAAGAACCCGACTTGCACCGCCGGCGCCGGCCAAGCGCGTACCGAACGGCCCGGCCTCGATGCCGGCCGACGCGGCCCGATGCCGTGGCGGCTGACGACCCGATTGGTCGGAACCCGGCGCGGGGGGCAAGCGGCCGCCCAGCCTATCCACGGGCTGGGCCGGCCGGTGCGGACGCGCACGGGCGCGTGGCTGCCGCGTCCCTGCGGCCTGGCCGCGCTGGCCGTGTCGATCCTGGCCGGCTGCGCCACGCACGGCACGCCGCCGCCCGAGATCACGCTGGACGACCCGCCGGCGGCGCAGAGCCAGCCGGTGGCGTTGCCCGATCCGCCCAAGCCGGTCGAGATCGTGCCCGTGCCGCAGCCGCTGCCCTTGCCAGGGCAGTTGAAGCCCGTCGAGGAAAAGTCGGTGGCGGCCGAGCCCGCGAATCCGGCCACGCGCGTCGAGCAGGCCAACCGGGAGGCGCGCATGGCGCCGACCCGCGACGGCTTCATCAACGCGATCCAGACCTGGCCGTACACGGACGGCGCGCTGTATCAAGTCTATGCAAGCCCCGGCCGCGTGACGCTGATCCAGCTCCAGCTCGGCGAAAAGCTCATCGACGTGTCGGCCGGCGACACGGTGCGCTGGATCGTGGGGGATTCGTCCAGCGGCAGCGGCGCGACGCTGCGGCCCAACCTCCAGGTCAAGCCGGTGAAGTCGGGCCTGAAAACCAATCTCGTCGTCACCACCGACCGGCGCATCTACCTGCTGGAATTGACCTCGACCGATGCCGCCTGGATGGCCTCGGTGTCGTGGTCCTATCCGCAGGACGAGATGGCGGAATTGAAGAAGCGCAACGAGGCCGCGCAGTCCACCACCGCATTGACGCCGGGCGTATCGGTCGAACAGCTTCACTTCCGCTACGACATCACGGGCGACACGCCGCCGTGGCGGCCGCTGCGGGCCTTCGATGATGGGCAGAAGCTATATGTGCAGTTCCCGGCGGGCATCGCGCAAACGGATCTTCCGCCCCTGTTCCTGGTCGGGCCGGACGGCAGCCCCGTGCTGGTCAACTATCAGTTCCGGCCGCCGTACTACGTGGTGGACCGGCTGGCCGGCGCCGTCGAGCTGCGCCTGGGCGGCGACAACGCCAAGGTGGTGCGCATCAGCCGCAACGACGGCAAATCGGCGTGGGGTGCGCGATGAACGGCCCGGACGAGGAACCCAGCACGGGGCCGGCCGCGCCGGGTGTTCTCCCCAAGGCGCCGCCGGAGGCCGCCGAGCTGCGCGCCCAGCCCCAGCCCGTCACGCGCCTGAACCGGCGCACGCTGGCCGTGGGCATCGGCGCGGTATCGCTCGCGGTGCTGGGCGGCACGATGTGGTCGCTGCAACCGCGCTCGCGCCAGGCCGACGCGGGCAAGGAACTCTACAACGTCGATCGCATCAGCCACGCCGACGGCCTCGATGCGCTGCCGCGCGACTACAGCCAGGTGCCACGGCCACTACCCGTGCCGCCGCCGGTGTTGGGGGAGCCGCTGCCGGGCGATCTCGGGCGGCCGATCCTGCAAGCGCAGCAGGCCGCGCCGGCGGGCGGACCGTCCACGCTCGATGCCGAGCGCCAGGCGCGGATGAAAGAAGCCGAGGATGCCGCGCGGGCGCCGCTGTTCTATAAGTCGAGCAACCGGGCCGGTGGCGCGTCGGGCGCGGCATCGAGTCCGGCCGCTGCCGGCGCGCCGGGCCAGCCCACGACCGGTGACGGCGGGCCGGTCGATCCCATGCAGGCGCAGAACATGCAGGGCAATAAGAAAGCCTTCGCCGGTCGCGGGCAGACGGCTACGCAGAGCACGCACGGACTGGAAGTTCCGCGGGCGCCCGACACGCTGATGGCGGGTACGGTCATCGCGGCGGCGCTGGTGACCGGCATCAAGTCGGATCTGCCGGGCGACATCATCGCCACGGTGACCGAACCTGTCTACGACAGCGCCACGCATCAACACGTTTTGATCCCGCAAGGGGCGACGCTCAAGGGCCGCTACAACAGCCAGGTGTCCTATGGGCAGAGCCGCGTGCAGGCGGTATGGGACCGGATCATCATGCCGGACACCTCGTCGGTCGTGCTCGACAACCTGGCCGCGGCCGATCTCCAAGGCTATGCGGGGTTGGAAGACGAGGTGGATTGGCATTGGGACCGCATCCTGGCCGGCGCCGCGCTCTCCACGCTCTTGGGCGTCGGCTCGGAACTGGCCGTCTCGAACCAGGGCAACGTCAACGGCAATGCGGTCATCGCTTTCCGCGACAGCGCCCAGGACACGGCCAATCAGGTCGGGCAGGAATTCACGCGGCGCAACCTGAACATCCAGCCGACGCTGACGATTCGGCAGGGGATGCCCGTGCGCGTGATCGTGAACCGCGACATTACGTTGAAGCCCTACCGGCCGTTATTCATTGACAGGTAGGAGGAGGTCAGGCGATGGCAACGACGAAATTGCGGCTCGGGCCGCTACCCAAGCAGGACATGGTGAAGATGATGGTCAGCCTGCCGGCGGCCTTGAGAGCGGACCTTGAAAGGTACGCCGCCATGCACAGCCAGCTCTACGGCGAACAAGTCGATGCGGCCGCGCTCGCGCCGCATATGCTGGCTTGGTTCCTCAAGAACGACCGGGGATTCCGGCGTCAGGGGCGGTAGGCCGGCGCTGGTCAGGTGCCCTCGGGCCGAATTGCGGCAAGCTCTGGAATGCTGTATAAAAATACAGTTATCGCTTGGAAAGATCATGCAGCAGCACGCCTATACCGTCACCTTGCACCATCCCTTCCTGCCGGCCAGTCGGCGCCAAGAAGCGGAAGTGCAGTACCGGCAGGCACTCGAACATGCGTTGGGCGGGACCGATGGCGTGCTGCGGGCGTGGAACGCCTGGCAGGAGGCCGAGCACAAGCTGGGCAGCTTGTCGGATGAAACGTGGAAGGTCGCGCGGCAATGGTTGGTCGCTGCCGATCGGGCGCGGCAAATGGTGCTGACGGACAAGGATCCCGCCGGCGCTGCGGATGCCTACTTCGAGGTGCAAGCATCCGGCCGCGCGTATGAAGCGCGAGCCTATGCCGCATAGGGTCCATCCAAGCCATCTACGCTGCATTACGCCCATGTGGGTTTGGAGCTGAGACGGCTTGCATCAATCTGAGGCCATGTCCTTCGTGGAGATGGTCATGCCAGATATACAAGAACCCAACGGCCAGTCGGTACAAGTGCCGCCACCTATCGCCCCCGCGTTCTACCGCATCGCTGATGTTGTGCGTCTTACGGCCTTGAGCCGAGCAACGATCTATCGACGCATTGCGGACGGCCGATTTCCCCGTCCCGTCCATCTCGGTGGCCGCGCATGTGGCTGGGTGCCCGATGAACTGCAAGCCTGGATCGACGCCCCAGGGGAATATAGAACTGCGCTGGCTGCTTCGTCAGCAATCCAAGAGCATGTGCGGCCCCGCCGCAACAACATGCGTCGTCTCAATCTGTCTCGATTCTCTCGCCGGAAATTTCGGACACAAGTCGGACACGAAGGCTCAACAAAGCGCGCCAAAGAAAAAGCCCCTACGGCGTCTGTTCCGTAAGGGCTTGATCTACCTGGGAAATTCTGGTGGGCTGTGAGTGGCTCGAACACTCGACCTACGGATTAAGAGTCCGCTGCTCTACCAACTGAGCTAACAGCCCTGCAAAGAAGAAAGATTATAGCGGTTTTTTTGATTTCGCTGCAACTCCCCTCCAGACCGTCCGCATCGCTGGGTAGAATCGCCGTATCCCCCCTTCCGGTCGACCCCATGCAGACACGACGCCCACGCCCCTGGACCGCCTTCGCCCTGCTGTGCCTGGCCCTCTGGATGCCACGGCCGGCCGACGCAGCCCCCGAACCCGCCGCCGTGACACCCACCCAGGCCCGCCAGGTCCTGGACCTGCTGCGCGACGACGCCCGGAGGGCCGAGCTGGAACAGACGCTGAGCGTCATTGCCGAGGCGACGGCGCAGCAGGCCGCGCCGCCGGCGGCCGAACCCGCCACGCCCGAAGTGCCGGTCGCGCTGGAGAAGGACGGGCTGGTCGCCCAGGCCTTCACGCAGGCGGGCAAGTGGGTGGATTCGGCGCTGGGCGAGCTGCGGCTGACGGGCGCCACATTGTTGTCGCTGCGATCGGCGGGCGCCTGGTGGCAGACTTACCTCGGCACGCAGGAGGCCCGCTCGGCCACCTTCCAGGGTCTGGGCACGATCCTGTTGATCCTGGCCGTGGCCCTGGGCGTGGAAGCCGGGATCGGGCGGCTGCTGCGCCGGCCGCGCGCGATGCTGCTGGCCTACGCGGAACGCCGCCACATCCCGGACACGGTCCCGCCCTCGGCGCCGGACGCCGACACGGAAACGCCGGCCGAACCCGACCAGCACCTGCGCATCGTGCGCCGGCTGCCCGCCGCGCTGGCGCATGCCATCCTGGCCCTGGTGCCGCTGGCCGGCTTCCTGATCGTGGCGACGGTATCGATGACGCTGTTCGGCGCGCCGACGGCCGGTTTCTATCCGTTCATCCTGCCACTGATCGGCGCCTATCTCGCGGTGCGCCTGACGATGATCGCGCTGCGTCTCCTGACCTCGCCGTCGGCCGCCTGCCTGCGCCTGTCCCGGCTGGGCGACGAATCGGCGCGCTATCTGGACACATGGCTGCGGCGGGTGGTGGCGGTCGGCGCCTTCGGCGTGGCCGCGACCGAGATCGCTTATCTGCTGGGAGCCGGCGACGACGCGCGCAACGCGCTGTCCAAGCTGGTGGGCCTGGCGGTGCACGCGATGCTGATCATCATGGTGGTCCAGCGGCGGCGCCAGGTCTCGCGCTGGATACGCGGGCAGGAACGCGAGGGGCTGCGGGTGGTGCTGGCCAATGTCTGGGCACCCACGGCCATCGCGGTGATCGCCGGCCTGTGGGTGGTCTGGGCGCTGGGCACGGCCAGCGGGCTGTCGCAGTTGCTGCACTACGTCTGGCGCACGGCGCTGGTCATGCTGGCGGCCACCGTGCTCAGCATGATCCTGCTGGGCGCGCTCGACCGCGCCTTCTACAGCGACGCTCCCGCCGCGGGCGATGGCCAGCCGGGCAGGCGGCCCTATCAGACGCTGGCGCAGCGCGTGGTGATGATCCTGGTCTTCGCCGCCACGGCGATCGGGCTGCTGGAGGTCTGGGGCGTGCATGCGCTGGACTGGTTCGAAACCGGCACGGTGGGCCGCAGGCTGGTCTCGGCCACCGCCACCATCGCGGTGTCCTGCATCCTGGCGCTGGCCGCCTGGGAAGCCGCCAATCTGTCGATCAACCGGCGCATGGAACGCTGGACCCGGGCCGGCGACCTCGCCCGCGCGACGCGGCTGCGCACGCTGGTCCCCATCCTGCGCACGACGCTGTTCATCGTGATCGCGCTGATCGTGCTGTTCACCGCGCTCAATGAACTGGGCATCAACATCGCGCCGCTGCTGGCCGGCGCCAGCATCATCGGCGTGGCCATCGGCTTCGGCTCGCAGAAGCTGGTGCAGGATTTCATCACGGGCATCTTCCTGCTGATGGAGAACGCGATGCAGGTGGGCGACTCGGTGACGCTGGCCGGCGTGTCGGGCACGGTCGAATACCTGTCCATACGGACGGTCCGGCTGCGCGCGGGCGACGGCTCGCTGCACGTGGTCCCGTTCAGCGCGGTGGGCACGGTCTCGAACAGCAACCGCGGCATCGGCAACGCCTCCGTGCGCGTCAGCGTGAGCGCCGACTCGGACCTGGACGAGGTCATCGCCGCCATCCGCAACGTGGGCGCGGAAATGCGCAACGATCCCAACCTGGGTCCGCTGATGCTGGCCGACCTGGACCTGTGGGGCGTGGACCAGGTGGACGGCGCCTCGGTCACCCTGGCGGGGCAGATCCGCACGCTGGATCGCGGCAGGGCCGCGGTCCAGCGTGGCTTCAACCAGCGCATCTATCGCCGTTTCAGGCAGTTGGGGATAAAGTTTGCAAATCCGCAGGCCAGTTTTGTCCGCCGCCTGGATGGGGACGGACCGCAGGCCTCGGCGCCGCCACCGTCGGCGGGCGGCGCCGCAGGGGCGTGAAGCCCGGGCATGACTCTTGCCGACTCGACCACGCGACAATTTGCGGGAGCATGGCATGAAGACTGAACCCAAGAACCGTTCGGAAAAGGATCCGAAGGACAAGGCCAGACAGTCCGACGAAGGGCTGCCGACCTACCAGGAACTGCTGGACGATTCGCTGGAGGACACCTTCCCGGCCAGCGATCCGATCTCGCCCGGGGCCGCCGCCCATGCCGAGAAGGAAGTCCGTACCGGCAAGGACGACAAAGACTGGACGCTCAAGCCCAGTCATCCCAAGAAATAGCGGATCGTCCGGCGGGTCCGTTTCCTGCTGGAAGTCCGGACCGGGCCCGATGCGGCCCGGTTCATTCGGACTACCCAGGAGACGAAGATGGCCCGAGATGTGACGACAGTACTGAACGACTTGGTCGAGACCTGCAAGGACGGCGAATACGGCTTTCGGCAAGCTGCCCAGGACGCCCACGATCCCGAGTTGAAGACGCTTTTCTCCCGGCGCGCGAGCGACTGCTCGACGGCCGCGGCCCAGTTGCAGCAGCAGGTATCGGCACTGGGCGACGAGCCGGAAGAAGGCGGCACCGCGGCCGGCGCGCTGCACCGCGGCTGGCTGGGACTGAAATCGGCGATGGCGGGAAGAACGGATCTCGCCATCCTGGAAGAGTGCGAGCGCGGCGAGGACGTCGCCAAGGGCCGCTACCAGGCAGCCCTGCGCGAGGAACTGTCGCCGCAGCTCCTGTCCCTCATCCAGGTGCAATACGAGGGCGTCGTGCGCAATCACGACCAGGTGAAGGAACTGCGCGACCGCATGCGCGCGCACGCGTAGCCTGGCCCGGAAGGCGGCCCGCGGGCCGCCTTCCGGCTAGGGTCGTTCCAGGGAGGCGATCCGCGCCAGGTTCTGTATCAATCCCACCAATTGGGGAAACTCCACCGGCTTGGCCAGGTAGACCTGGAAGCCGGCGGCCAGCGCGCCGATGCGATCCTCGCACCGGCTGGCCGAAGTCAGCGCGACCGCGGGGGTGGGCGACGGAAAACGGTCCGGCGCGCCGCGCTCGAGTTCGCGGATGCGGGCCAGCGTGTCGCTGCCGTCCATGCCGGGCAGGGTCATATCGCTGACGATGACATGCGGCAGCTCGCCCGACTCCATGCGGCGCAGGTGCTCCAGAGCCGATGCGCCCGATTCGCAGGCGACCACCGCGCCCCCCGCCAGTTGCAGGGAGTCGGCCAGCGCCCCACGCGCCTCGGCATGCCCCTCGACCAACAGGATGCGCACGTCGTTCAGGGTTCCGGCCGGAACGGCCGCCACCGCAGGCCGCGCGGCGGCCGTGGACGCTTCGCCTTCACGAGCCAGCGGCAGGTAGATCGAGAACACCGCGCCCTGCCCTTCGCCGCCGCTCTGGGCGGCCACCCTGCCGCCCTGCAGTTCGGCCAGATGCCGCACCAGCGTCAATCCCAGGCCCAGGCCGTCCGGGCGACGGGCGCGAAAGGCGTCGAGCTGGCGGAACGGATCGAACAGATAAGGCATGACGTCGGCCGCGATGCCCTTGCCGGTATCACCGACGGCGATCCGCGCCTCGCCCTGTGTCGCCTCGACCCGCACCGAGACCTGGCCGTCGGGCTGGCTGAACTTGATGGCGTTGCCCAGCAGGTGTCCCACCATCTGCTCGATGCGTTCGGCACTGCCCCAGACCCGGATGTCGCCGGGCGGCAGTTCGGCGCGCAGGCTCACGTTGCGCTCGGCCGCCCTGGGGGCGGCGCGGGCGATCGCGCGGTCGACGATGGGCGCCAGCACCTCCATCGCCATCGAGAGCTGCAGCCGTCCCGTCATCGCATGCGTGGCATCGAGCAGTTCGTCGATCAGCCGGACCTGCTGCTGCACGCCGGTCCTGATGCCCGCCAGCGCCCGCGCGATCGTAGGCACGTCGGCGTCGACCCGGCTCTCCAGCACATGGGCCCAGCTCTGGATGCCGTTGAGCGGGGACCTCAATTCGTGGGAGACCATGGACAGGAACTGATCGCGTATCCCGATCGCGGTTTCCGCCTGGGTCCGCGCCGCCTGTTCGCGCAGGAGCAGCGTGTCCTGCTCCACCTGGACACGCACCCAGGCGCTGACGTCGAGGGTGGACGCCACGGCGCGACGGCCGTCGCCGTCGGCCACGACGCGGACGCGGAAGTGGCGCGTGGAGGATCCGGTGTCGATGCGGTAGTCGAAGGTCTGCGGCGCCCCCGTGGCCAGCGCGTCGGCCACCGCCTGTTCGTATGCCGCCGCGATGTAGGGCGCCACGCCCAGCTCCCGCGCGGTCTTGCCGGCGAAGACGGCAGGTTCGATGCCGAACAGCTCTCCGGCCGCCCGGTTCGCGTACAGGTACCGCAACGAGGTGTCGTAGGCGACGAAAGCATGTGGCAGCAGGTCCAGCAATTGCCGTCCGTCGGGCTCGTCGTCGGCGGGCAGGCTTGCCGCGGCGGATTCGCGCAAGGGCAGGCAGGTGCCGCTGAATCCCACGAACTGCTGGTTGGACTCCAGGCTGGGATGGGCTTGCGTATGCGCGTCCACCTGCCGTCCGTCGGCGGTGGCCAATCCGTGCACCACCTCGAAGGGAGCGGCATCGGCGGCACCCTTGGCAACGGCGGCGCGGACCCGGTCGCGCTGGTCGGCGGGCACGCAGGCCAGCCAGCCCCAGCCCAGGGCCGCCTCGGCCGGCTGTCCCGTCAGGCGGGTCCAGGCCGGGTTCACATACAGCCATTCACCTGTCGCCGAAGCGGACCAAAGCACGCCGGGGGCGTGCTCGGCCAACCTGAGATAGGAGGAATCGGGCGGCCCGGCCGCCTGCGAAGCGCGTCTTGCAACCATGTTCAACCGCGAAAAAGGAGCAGCGTGTTCATCGGGACCATTCGCCCTGGTACTCCTCTTCCACATCCTCGGGCGTCCGGATGAAGAAGGTGGCGAGAAAGGCCCCCAGCGAAACCAGGAACAGGACGACGGCGATGTTCGCAGCACTGGCCGCGAAGTCGCTGAATCCCGCGACGGCAGCCAGCAAGGGAATCACGAAAAAGATAGTAGCCCAGCGCAACATGGTGCTTCTCCTTGGCTTTCCCGTAAGACTCAGCCCCGCTGATGACGGGCTCTGTCTAGCGACGCGATGGGCGTCGTGCCGGATGACGAGCACATTCCGTACCATGCCGGCCTTGCCCTGTGAAAACCGTGTTGCACCGGGTAAACGTGGCGGTTCTTATAAGATTTGCATGGCCCCCTCCCCAGCCTCAGGTAAGAATTACATGTAAATCTTGCAAGCTGCCTTCTCCGGCTACAAGTTCTACACTGGAACCTGACCCGGGAGCCCCACATGGACCTGTCCGACCTTGCCGCGGTGCTGGCGCGCCGCTATGACGACGAACTGATTCCCCTGTTGGCCGACTACGTGCGCATCCCCGCCAAGTCGCCCATGTTCGATGCCAGTTGGGCCGCGCACGGCCATCTGGCCGCGGTCGTGGACGCTGCAGCGAAGTGGGCGCGCGCTCAGCCGGTCATCGGACTGCACGTCGAGATCGTCGCCATTCCGGGCCGCACCCCCTGCCTGTATTTCGAGACGCCGGCCACCCAGGGCCTGGGCGGCGACCGCACCGTGCTGTTCTACGGCCATCTGGACAAGCAGCCCGAGATGACCGGCTGGCGCCAGGACCTGGGTCCGTGGACGCCGAAGATCGAGGACGGGAAGCTTTACGGACGCGGCAGCGCGGACGACGGCTACGCCATCTACGCCGCCCTGGCCGCGCTGGCCGCCATGGACGCCCAGGCCATTCCCCGCCCCCGCTGCGTCGGGCTGATCGAGACCTGCGAGGAAAGCGGCAGCTACGACCTGCCCGCCTACCTGGACCTGCTCGCCCCGCGCATCGGGCCGCCCACGCTGGTCGTGGGACTGGACTCGGGCTGCGGCAACTACGAGCAGTTGTGGGTGACCACCTCGCTGCGCGGGCTGACCGGCGGCGTGCTGACGGTGGAAATCCTGGACGAAGGCGTCCATTCGGGCATGGCCAGCGGCCTGGTGCCGTCATCGTTCCGGATCGCTCGCCAGTTGCTCAACCGGATCGACGATCCGGCCACCGGGCGCGTGCTGCTGCCGGAACTCCATGCCGGCATCCCGGACGAGCGCCAGGTCCAGGCTCGCACGGCGGGCGCCATCCTGGGCGACCAGGTGTGGAAGCAATTTCCCTGGGTGGGGTGCTCGCACGGCGCCGATGGCCATGCCCACGCCCAGCCCACCACCACCGATCCGGTCGAAGGCATCCTGAACCGCACCTGGCGGCCGGCCCTGTCCGTGACCGGCGCCGCCGGCCTGCCGTCCATCGACGCCGCCGGCAACGTGCTGCGCCCCAAGACCTCGCTCAAGCTCAGCATGCGCCTGCCGCCCACGGTGGATGCCGAACGCGCGACACGGGCGATGAAAGCCGCGCTGGAAAAGGATCCTCCCTACCAGGCCCGGGTCAGGTTCGAGAGCGAGGGCGGTGCCGGCGGCTGGAACGCACCGCCGACCGCCCCCTGGCTCGCACGCGCGCTGGACGCGGCGTCGCAGTCGGCGTTCGGACAAGGCACGGCATGGATAGGCGAAGGCGGCACCATTCCCTTCATGGGCATGCTGGGCAAGAAATTCCCCGAGGCCCAGTTCCTGATCACCGGCGTGCTGGGCCCCCGGTCCAACGCCCACGGACCCAACGAGTTCCTGCACATCCCCTACGTGAAGAAGCTGACCGCGGCGGTGGCCCACGTCATCGCGCAGGTGCGCTAGCTTCGCGCGCGCAGCAGCCAGGTGGCGCAAAACAGCGCGGGAATCACCAGCAGCCCGTATGCCCAGGCATAGCCGGGCTGGCCCGCCTCGCCCGCCAACGACGCCACGTAGCTGAACAAGGGCTGGCCCACGAGCACCCCGAAATACGTGAACAGCAGGGTCCCGCCCGTGGCCGCGCCGGCCTGGCCCGCGGGCGCGCGCCGGGCGACCTCGGCCAGGAACACGCCGTTCCAGCCTATGGCCGAAGCGCCGAACACCACCGCGACGGCCGCCACCAGCAGCCATGGCGTGGCGGGCTGCAGGAAGGCGGTGGCGACGCAGCTTGCCGCCATCGTCAGGGCCAGGCCGCCCAGGACCTTGCGCGGCGGCGCCCAGCGATCGGCCACGATGCCCCACAGGATCCGCCCGGCCACGCCCGCGACCTGCGACAAGGACAGGATGACGCCCGCCGCGATCAGCGTCCATCCCAGCGACAGGTTCAGGTAGGTCACCAGGTAGGCCGTGATCGCCAGCTGGATGAAGGAGAACAGCAGCGAGCACACGGCCATGAGGCGCAGCGAGGGCGTGCGCCAGACCAGGCCGACCGGCCGCGCCAGGTCCTGCCAGCGCCACGGGGCGGCGGGCTCGCCCGGCACGTCCAGGCTGCGGCGCACGCTTTGCGCGACCAGCATGCACAGCAGGCAGGCCACCGCGCAAATGCCCAGTGCCCAGCGCCAGCCCAGCACGTGTTCGATCTGCGGACTGACCAGCGCGGCCAGCACCCCGCCCAGCGGCACGCCGGTCTGCTTGATCGAGAACACCAGCGACATGCGATGGGCGGGCGTGCTGCGCATCAGCAGATAGGAGCTGGAAGGCGTGATGGGACCGTACCCGGCACCGATGATCAATGCGCCCAAGGCCGCGACCGTGGGGCCGCCGCTGCACAGCAGCCCCGTGCCCAGGCCGCACAGCAGCAGGGCTGCCTGGCTGCAGCGCACCGCTCCCAGGCGGGTGACCAGGGTGCCGCCGATCACGCTGGTGAACATCGCGCCCAGGTAGACCAGGGCCATGTAGAAGCCGATGGCGCTGGAAGGCAGTCCGAGCTCGCGCGTGGCCACTGGAGCGACCACCGCCGGCGCGATGGTGGCGGCCGAGGCCAGCGACTGGATCGCGAGCGTGACGGTCAGCACCCACGCGGTGGAAGGCTGGCGTGGACTAGGCGTCATTCATGGCCTTCACGATATGTTCCAGGACCTTGACCCGCGCGGTGCGCTTGTCGTCGTCGGCCACCACGATCCAGGGCGCGTGCGCGGAGTCCGTGCGCGCGATCATCTCGCGCGCGGCCGACATGTAGTCGTCCCACTTGCGCCGGTTGCGCCAGTCGTCCGGGGTGAGCTTGAAACTCTTGAAGGGAGAATCGCGGCGCTCCTTGAAGCGGCGCAGTTGTTCCTCGCGCGAGACAGACAGCCAGAACTTCAGCACCACCGCGCCACTGCGACGCAACTGGTCCTCGAAGTCGTTGATCTCGTCGTAGGCGCGCCGCCACGTAGCGGGCGGGATCAGCGATTCGACCCGTTCGACCAGTACCCGGCCATACCAGGAGCGGTCGAAGATGCACACCCGGCCGTGCAGCGGCAGGTGCCGCCAGAATCGCCACAGATAGGGATGGGCCAGTTCGTCGTCGCTGGGCGCGGAGATCGGCACGATGTCGAAATTCCGCACGTCCAGCGCGTGCGAAACGCGCCGGATCGCGCCGCCCTTGCCGGCGGCATCCACGCCCTCGAACACCAGCACCAGCGAGCGCTTGCGAAAGCGCTTGGCGCGGACCTGCTCCGACAGGCGGGCCTGCCACCCGGCCAGTTGCCTTTCGTAATCGACCTCGTCCAGCTTGCCGCCGCCCGGCGCGGGCTCCAGCACCGCCTTGGATCTGCCGCCAGGGCGCCCCCCCTGCAGCGGCGGCCGGCGCGGCGCGCGCGGCAGCGGCTCGCGCATCGCCTGCAACACGGCCGAGGCCGTTTCGACCGCGCGCAGCCGGGCATCGGCGCCCGGCACCACCCGCCACGGCGTATAGGCCGCATCGGTGGCGCCCAGCACGATCTCGCCGGCCGTGCGCAGCCGGTCGAATTTCTTGCGTACCTTCAGGTCGGCCTCGGACACCCGCCAGGCCGTCGCGGGATCGGCCAGTTGCGCATCGATACGGGCCACCTGCGCATCGCGCGACAGGTGATACCAGAGCTTGAGCATACGCACCCGCTCGCTGGCCAGCATGGACTCGAAGTGCAGGATCTCGGCCGCCATCGCCTCGATGCGGTCCATGTCCGGCTTCTTGCGCGCCGCCTCCTTGAACAGGGGCGCATACCAGGAGCCGAAGACGATCCCGGTCTGCCCCAGCGCGGGCAACGCGTTCCAGTAGCGCCACATGGCCGGCCGCTGGGCCTCGTCGACGCTGGGGTCGCCGAAGGCCAGGGTCCGGATGTGGCGCGGGTCCATCCACTCGTTGAGCAGGTTGATCGCGGACCCCTTGCCCGCGCCGTCGACCCCCGCCACCACGATCAGCACGGCGCGGTCGCGCTGCTTCAGAAGTTCGTACTGCTGCTGGAGCAGTTCCGTCCGCAGCACGAGCTCGCGCCGCTCGTACTCCCGCTCGTCCATGGACGGGTCCCGCTCGGCTCGTTCGAACACGAAAAGCTCCCTGGTTCTGGTACCGCTCATCCTTTACCACAGTCGCTTGCAGGGACACAAGCCGATGCGCGGAAGGCTTCTGCTAATCTGGAATCAGCCAGGCCCGCAGGCCGGGCCGGGCAGGCAAGGAGATGAACATGCAAACCCGTGTTGAAAAGGACACCTTCGGTCCGATCGACGTTCCCGCCGACCATTTGTGGGGCGCCCAGACCCAGCGATCGCTGCAGTTCTTCGCGATTTCACACGAGAAAATGCCCATGCCGCTGATCACGGCCCTGGCCCAGGTCAAGCGCGCCGCCGCCCGCGTCAACGCCGAACTGGGCCTGCTCGACGGCCGCGCCGCCCATGCCATCGAGGCGGCGGCCGACGAGATCATCGCCGGCCGCTGGCCGGACGAATTCCCCCTGAGCGTCTGGCAGACCGGCTCGGGCACGCAGACCAACATGAACGTCAACGAGGTGCTGGCCAACCGCGCCTCGGAACTGCTGGGCGGCGAACGGGGCGAGGCGCGGCTGGTCCACCCCAACGACCACGTCAACCGCGGCCAGTCCTCCAACGACGTCTTTCCCACCGCCATGCACGTGGCGGCGGCGCTACAGATCCACGCCCGCCTGTTGCCGGCGCTGGCGCGCCTGCGCAAGACGCTGGGCGACAAGGCGCGCGCCTATGCCGACATCGTCAAGATCGGCCGCACTCACTTGCAGGACGCCACGCCGCTGACCCTGGGGCAGGAACTGTCCGGCCACGAGGCTCAGTTGCTGCTGGCCGAGGAACAGATCCGCCACGCCCAGCGCAGCCTGCTGCAACTGGCCATAGGCGGCACCGCGGTCGGTACCGGCCTGAACACTCATCCGGAGTTCGGCGCGAAGGTGGCCGCCGAACTGGCGCGCGAAACCGGCCTGCCCTTCGAATCGGCGCCCAACAAATTCCAGGCGCTGGCCTCGCACGAGGGCCTGCTGTTCTCCCACGGCGCCTTGAAAACCCTGGCCGCCGGCCTGATCAAGCTGGCCAACGACGTGCGCTGGCTCGCCAGCGGCCCACGCTCGGGACTGGGCGAGATCAGCATTCCCGAGAACGAGCCCGGCAGTTCCATCATGCCCGGCAAGGTCAACCCGACCCAGTCCGAGGCCCTGACCATGCTCGGCGCCCAGGTCCTGGGCAACGACGTCGCCATCAACATCGGCGGCGCCAGCGGCAACTTCGAGCTGAACGTCTTCAAGCCCATGCTGATCCACAACTTCCTGCAATCGGTCCGCCTGCTGGCCGACGGCATGGAGAGCTTCGAGAAGAACTGCGTGGCGGGCCTGGAACCCAACCGCGACCGCATCGCCGAACTGGTCGAGCGCTCCCTGATGCTGGTCACCGCGCTCAACCCCCACATCGGCTACGACAAGGCCGCCCAGATCGCCAAGAAGGCGCACAAGGAAAACCTGTCGCTACGCGAATCCGCGCTGGCTCTGGGCTATGTGACGAACGAACAGTTCGACGCGTGGGTCATCCCGAAAAACATGGTGTAGGGGGGGGCTCCCGCTTTCCGCTGACGGAGGAGCCGGCGTTGGCGGAAAGAC
>Ga0066255_1000708_pt1 | contig 49943 bp, 52 predicted proteins | sample ThiBiot_750_biof_FD_71148 | JGI IMG/M metagenome (GOLD analysis project Ga0066255, IMG submission 71148) | Wastewater bioreactor microbial communities from Cape Town, South Africa - Thiocy_expt_750_biof (version 2) | ecosystem: Engineered > Bioreactor > Thiocyanate-remediating >...
AAGGAAAGATGGGTTGCCGCTGGATGAGTTCAAGGCGGAGCATCCAGAGTATCAACTGGTGGCGCGCGCCAACCTGGTGGAGCGGATCGTATCGAAGCAGCGCAAGATCAAGTCGGAACTGATAGAGAAGGATGCGCCCCGGACAGAGGTCAAGGCAGTGGAGGATCGGATTACGAACCTGATGACAGGATTCAACAAGAACGTGAAGGAGCTACAGCAGCTTCAGCAGGCCGCTCGCTAGCGTCCAAAGGACTGTCAAGCCCATCGCCGACCAGGTGAGGAAGAGGAATAACTGTATCGCTTCCTGCGGTGCAGTGCCAACGAATGCGAGGAAGGCGACGAATAGGACAACAAATAAAGCTTCGAACATTGGCGGTATAAATTCAATCCAGCCCGCGCGCTATATCTTCAGCCGAGCGGTTGTAATAGATCATGAGCAGCTTGAGATTTCTGGTTCCGACAGATCGGGCCAGATCATACGGTTCCATTTTGCGGGCCAACCGTGTGACAGCCTCATGCTTGGTATCGTGGAAGTGAAGGTCAACTATTCCCGTCTTGTCCCGCGCCTTCCTAAAAAGCGCGTCAACCTGGCTTTCCTTTAATCCGAAGACAGTTTCATCTGTCGGCATTTGGCGCACAATTCTGATTGCCTCTCTCGATAACGGAACATCCCGGCCGCCCGTTTTGGTATGCACCACGCCTCGCTTTGGTATGGTGCATACCCGATTATCGAAGTCTATCCATCCTGGCCGCATCAGGCACATTTCCTTGCAGCGCATAGCCGTTTCTATGGCGAACAGGAACATTGCCCCAACTCTTGCGCTGACGGTCTCAGGCGCGCTCTCGCGGTTGTAACCAAGGGCGAGTGTCAACCGTTCAATTTCGTCAACCGAAATGCGCCTGTCTCTTGGTTCGGATGGAGGGGGGCGGTCAATCTCCTTCAGGGGGTTTGACACCATCCACTTCCACTCGCGCACGGCGGTATTGATCGCCTTTGACAACAGATTCCATTCACGGCGCACAGTGGCCGCTGAAACATCCTTCAGTCTGGCGTCCCTCCATCCTGACAAATTCCTGCCATCTAGCCGGGAGACGCTTACTTTCATCAAATCCGGAAACTCTCGCAAATACATCTTTATCCGTATTTGCTCCCAGCGAGCGCCCTCCTTGTTCGGAGATTTTTCGTCAGAGTATTTTGTGAGCAGTTCGCCAAGGGTATGTTCCTCTGCTATACCTTGTATTCCTGCTACTATATCCGCTTCGGTTTGTGTGGCCCACGCTTGGGCTCTGGCTTTTGTCGGGAAGGATGCTGACTTGAATACCCCTTTGCGATCCACTATTGCTTGCCATGAATCACCGCGCTTGCGAAAGGTTGCCATTTCGGCGTCCGTGTCAGGAATCTGTCAGGATGATTATAGTATTTATGAGGAAACTTATGGTGAGAAGCGTAAAAACAACTAATGAAGGAAGGCGTTAAACTGCTGATATATGGGGGGTTTGGGTGATTATTGAGGCATTGCGAAAATCTACCGTGGTGCCCAGAAGAGGACTCGAACCTCCACAGTGTTGCCACCGCTAGGACCTGAACCTAGTGCGTCTACCAATTCCGCCATCTGGGCGATGCGTGCTCTGTCCCGAACATGGACAGAGGCGCCAATTCTATAGGAAACCACTGCTTTGTCAATGAACAGGAAACGCGGGCTTCGGCAGCTTGATCCTTATCTCGAACGCGAGAAAGAGCGTTACGGCCATGCTTTGCCCAGCCGGGAGTTCATCCTGCAAGTACTCAAGGATCAGGGTGTTCCCGTTGGCGAGGAAATATTGCAACGGCTTCTCGCCATCACGGAAAAGGAAAGCGAGCTTTTCAGCCGGCGGGTATCCGCCATGGAACGCGAAGGCCAGATCATGCGCAATCGCAAGGGCGATATCTGCGTTGTGGAGAAACTGGATCTCGTCAAGGGTACGGTCCAGGGGCACGCGGACGGGTTCGGATTTCTGATTCCCGATGACGGCGGTCCAGACTTGTTCCTGAGCGCCAAGGAAATGCGCAAAGTGCTGCATGGCGATCGTGCCATGGTGCGCGAGATCGGTATCGACCGCCGCGGGCGCAAGGAAGGGGCCATCGTGGAGGTGCTGGAGCATGCGGTGGCCCGGCTGGTGGGAAGGTTGCACGACGATCATGGCATCCTGTTCGTGGAAGAGGAAAACAGGCGCATCAGCCAGGATATCCTGATACCCAGGGGAGAGTCCATGGGCGCGAAAGCGGGACAGGTGGTCATGGTCGAGCTCATCCAGCAGCCAAGCAAGAGTGCCCAGCCTATAGGCCGCATTTTCGAGATTCTCGGGAATTACGCCGCCCCCGGCATGGAAATCGAAATTGCGCTGCGTAAACATGAATTACCCTATCAATTTCCGCCGCAGGTGAAAAAGCTTTCGGGGAAATTTCCGTCTGACGTCCTGCAATCTGAGCTTGAGGGGCGCATCGATATCCGCCATCTGCCGCTGGTGACGATAGACGGCGAGAGTGCACGGGATTTCGACGATGCGGTGTATTGCGAGCGCGATGGAACGGAATATAAATTATATGTCGCCATCGCGGATGTCAGCCATTATGTGCATCCTGGCGATGCGCTGGACCAGGAGGCATTGAATCGGGGTAATTCCGTGTATTTCCCGCGGCGCGTGATTCCGATGCTGCCGGAAGTGCTGTCCAACGGACTGTGCTCGCTCAACCCCCAGGTGGCGCGCTTGTGCGTGGTATGCGAAATGAGCCTCGATTCGGCAGGTAATTTTCGCAATTATGAATTTTATCCTGCAGTGATGTATTCCCATGCCCGGCTGACCTATACCGAGGTGGCGGCGATGCTCGAGAATCCTCGTGGAGAAGAAGCCAGGCGGCACCGCAAGCTGCTTCCCCACATACGGCTGCTCAACAGACTGTTCAAGATTCTGTTGAAAGCAAGAAAGAAACGAGGCGCCATCGATTTCGAAACCATCGAAACGCAGATGGTTTTCAATGACGAGGGAAAAATCGACTGCATTCTGCCGGTCAAGCGCAATGACGCCCATCGTTTGATCGAAGAATGCATGCTTGCAGCCAATGTCTGCGCATCGGATTTTCTGAAGAAACACGAACAGCCCACGCTGTATCGCATCCACGAGGGTCCGACCCCGGAAAAGCTCGTGGCATTGCGCGACTTTCTCAAGGAATTCGGCTTGCAACTTGGCGGTGGCGATCGGCCGAGCGCGAAGGATTATGCGAAGTCGCTCGAAAAAATAAGGGATCGGCCCGATGCCCAGCTGTTGCAGACGGTGATGCTGCGATCGTTGCGCCAGGCGGTTTACAGTCCGGATAACGTCGGTCACTTTGGCCTTGCTTATGAGTCCTATACTCACTTTACTTCGCCTATCAGGCGGTACCCCGATCTACTCGTCCACCGCGCCATCAAGGCGGTGCTCAGGAATAAGAGATATTCTCCGGGGGACTGGCACGGGCTGGGCGTGCATTGTTCCCAGACAGAGCGCCGTGCAGACGATGCGACCCGGGACGTGGAGTCATGGCTCAAGTGCTATTACATGCAGGACAAAATCGGAGAGGATTTTTCGGGAGTCATCAGCGGGGTGACAGGCTTCGGCCTTTTCGTCGCCCTGGATGGAATATATGTGGAAGGATTGGTGCATATTTCAGAGTTGCCCAGCGATTATTTTCATTTCGATTCCGCCAAGCACATGCTGTTGGGGGAGCGCAGCGGAAAGCGTTATCGCCTGGGTGACAGGGTCAGAGTCCGGCTGGTGAATGTCGATCTGGAGTCCAGCAAGATCGATTTCGTGCTGGCCGGAGAGGTCGAATAAAGATGTCCAGCATCCGCTTCATATTTGGCTTTCACGCCATTCTTAGCCGCCTGCGGCAGAATCCCGATAGTATCAAGGACATTTTTCTTGATTCGGCTCGCCGGGACCAGCGAGCGCGCGACCTGGTGAAATCTGCGGAAAGCCAGAATGTGCGCGTGATTTCATGCGAGGATGCAAGGCTGTCGGCGATGGCGGGAACCGCCCGGCACCAAGGCGTGGCTGCGGCCGTCGATACATCCCGCAGTTACATCGATATCGAAGATATTCTCGATACGCTGATCGAGCCGGCTTTGCTTCTGGTTCTTGACGGCGTTGTCGATCCGCATAATCTTGGCGCATGCCTGCGGGTCGCGGATGCTTTTGGCGCACATGCGCTGGTCGTGCCCAAGGACCGTGCCGTCGGACTGACCGCTGCCGTGCATAAAGTGGCGAGTGGAGCCGCCGATACCGTGCCATTTGTCGCAGTGACCAATCTGGCCCGCACCTTGCGCGGCCTGAAGGAGCGGGGAGTTACGGTTATCGGGGCTGCCGCCGACGCGGACCATGATCTCGACGCGGCCGAACTGCGCGGTCCCCTGGCATGGGTAATGGGCGCAGAGGGAAAAGGCTTGCGCCGGCTGACGCGGGAAACCTGCGACCTGCTCGTTTCCATCCCGATGCTGGGTAGCGTCAGCACGCTCAACGTGTCCGTCAGCGCGGGGATATGCCTATTTGAAACACGCCGGCAGCGCCGGCAGCATGTATCCGGCCCGGCCTTCGCCACCCGCGCTGCAAGACGCCAATGACGCGGGAAAGCCCGCAATTCAGGCATGGGCCATGGCAGCGGGCCGGGCGCTATCATGCTTTTATAATTGATATTTCTTCTCCGGTTCAGTATAGTACCGACCTCTTCAACCTTGCCTCACCGTTTCCGCATTGCGGGAGGCTTTACCCATAAGGATTCCTATGCGACATTACGAAGTGGTTTTTATCGTGCACCCGGATCAGAGCGAGCAGGTGCCCGCAATGATCGAACGCTATCGAGGGATGGTAACGGCAAGAAATGGCAGGATACATCGCCTTGAAGACTGGGGGCGCCGGCAGCTTACCTATCTGATCCAGAAAGTCCACAAGGCGCATTACGTATTGATGAACATCGAATGCGATCAGGAAACCCTGGATGAGCTGGATCACGCATTCAAGTTCAGCGACGCCATATTGCGTCATCTCACCATAAAGATGGACGGACCGGTCACCAGTCCCTCGCCGATGATGCGCGAAGAAAAATCCAGGCCGGCCCCCAGCACCACGGAGGATAGCCGGGAAACGACTCTCGCCACCTAGCGGGATTCGTTGAACTGCAATCAAACCGTGATCTGCGGCAAGATAACGGAGATATCCGGCTTGCGCTACACGCCGGCAGGCGTGGCAGTGGCGGAATTCAAAATCGATCATGCATCCCGGCAGATTGAAGCAGGCCAGGAACGTCAGGTGGGATGCGAACTATCTGCCGTGGCGCTGGCGCAACTGGCGGAAAGAGTTGGCGGCATGGTGCCGGGTATCAGGGTCAGGCTGACCGGTTTTCTGGCAAGAAAAAGCCGCATGAGTCTGCAGCTGGTGCTGCATGTAAACAATCTGGAACCTATTTAGAGAAACAGGAAAAATCATGGCGCGTTTTACGTCAAAGCGAAAAGACAGCAAGGATAAAGAGAAGGAAAAGAAAGCAAGCAGGCCGCTGTTCAAGCGCAGGAAATTCTGCCGCTTCACGGCGGAGGGCATCAAGACCGTGGATTACAAGGATATCGAGCTGCTGAAGGATTTCATCAACGAAAACGGCAGAATCATTCCTGCACGCATAACCGGAACCAAGTCGCGTTACCAGCGCCAGTTGGGCGTTGCCATCGAGCGTGCACGTTTTCTGGCGCTGCTTCCGTATACCGACTTGCACTGAGGATTGACATGCAGATCATATTAATGGAGAAAGTCGTCAATCTGGGCCAGTTGGGCGACGTGGTCAAGGTAAGAAACGGCTATGCGCGCAATTTTCTCATCCCTAAAGGCAAGGCAAAGCGCGCAACGCCCTCGGCGATCGCCGAGTTCGAAGCAAAACGCGCGGAACTGGAGAAAACCCAAGCGGAGATCCTGGCTGCCGCCCAGGCCAGCGCAGCAAAGCTGGATGGATTGATGGTCCAGATCACCCAGAAATCCGGGGTGGACGGCAAGCTGTTCGGTTCGGTCACCAATGCCGATATCGAGGAAGCGCTCAAAACCCAGGGTTATCAGATCGAGCGTTCCATGATCCGCATGCCCCAGGGGTCGCTAAAACAGGTGGGGGACCATCCTATTGCCATTGCGCTGCATAGCGGCGTGGTGGCGAATATCGTGGTATCGGTTCTAGGGGATTCCTGAGTTGGTTCCATCCCATGATGATGGGGTAAAGATCGGGCGAGACTCGGGTTTTCGAAACCGGTGAATTGAAAAAGGCTAAAAGGGCTGGTTACAGCCCTTTTGCTTTTTTGTCTCCTGCCCGGTGCTAGAATATCCCTGATATTCGTAAGCGTTCATACATACCAAGCGGAACTCATGGCTCAAATACTCTCCGCCACCGCTACCGACCAACTGCTGGAGTCTTACAAGACGCCGCCGCACTCGGTTGAGGCGGAGCAGTCGGTTCTGGGCGGCTTGATGCTCGACAACCATGCATGGGACAAGGTGGCCGATGTCATCACCGAGGATGATTTCTATCGCCAGGACCATCGCCTCATTTATCGCCACATCTGCAAGCTGGTGGAACACAGCAAACCGGCGGATGTGGTGACCGTTGCCGAGTCGCTCGAAATATCGGCTGAACTGCAAAACGTGGGGGGGCTGGCATATGTGGGCGTCATGGTCCAGAACACGCCTTCCGCTGCCAACATCCGCCGCTATGCGGAAATCGTGCGCGAACGGTCGATCATGCGCAAGCTTGCACGGGTCGGCGCCGAGATCACCGACTCGGCATACAGTCCTTCCGGACGCTCCGCTTCGAGCCTCCTGGATGAGGCGGAAGCCAAGGTTTTCGAAATTGCCGAGGCGGGAGCGCGGGGAAAAGAAGGATTCGTGGATATCCAGCCACTCTTGAAAGAGGTGGTGGAGCGCATCGAGACGCTCTATAACCAGGACAGCCCCAACGATGTGACCGGCATCGCCACCGGCTTCCATGATATCGATCAGAAGACCTCCGGCTTCCAGGCGGGTGATCTGATCATCATTGCGGGCAGGCCATCCATGGGTAAAACGGCTTTCTCCCTCAATATCGCCGAGCATGTGGCCCTGGTGCTGGAGAAACCGGTGGCGGTATTCAGCATGGAAATGGGTGGTGCGCAGCTCGCGATGCGGATGCTGGGTTCCGTTGGCCGCCTGGACCAGCACAAGGTGCGTACCGGGCGTTTGCAGGATGAGGACTGGTCGAAGCTGACCCACGCCCTGGGCAAGCTGAACGATGCCCCGCTGCATATCGACGAAAGCGCAGCACTGAATGCGCTGGAGCTGCGGGCGCGAGCGCGGCGGCTCCATCGGCAGCATGGCGAATTGGGGTTGATCGTGGTGGACTACTTGCAACTCATGTCTGCGGCCAGCCAGGGAGAGAACCGGGCCACCGAAATTTCCGAAATTTCACGCTCTCTCAAGGCGCTCGCCAAAGAACTGCGCGTCCCGGTGGTCGCGTTGTCGCAATTGAACCGCAGCCTGGAGCAGCGGCCCAACAAAAGGCCGGTCATGTCGGATCTGCGCGAGTCCGGCGCTATCGAGCAGGATGCGGACTTGATCCTGTTTATTTATCGGGATGAGGTGTATAACCCGGAGACGCAGGACAAGGGAATCGCCGAGATCATCATCGGGAAGCAGCGTAACGGTCCGATCGGCAAGGTTGATCTCACCTTCCTGGGGGAATATACGAGATTCGAGAGTTACGCCCGGACGGGGCAGTATTGAGCGCGCTCTTCCACCCGCCCGATCTCATGGGTCCGCCGGGTGCGCAACACGTCTGCGAATCCTGGGCGCTTGCTCTTGTTGCTGGCTCCGGTCCCGGTTCTTCAGCAGGAATCCGCCATCACAATACTTCAGCTGCGTAATCCGCCAGTCTCGAACGCTCGCCGCGCTGCAGGGTGACGTGGCCGCTGTGGCCCCAGCCCTTGAAGCGATCGACGACATAGGTCAACCCCGAACTGCCTTCGGACAGGTATGGCGTATCGATTTGTGCGATATTGCCCAGGCATACCACCTTGGTTGCGGGACCGGCACGCGTAATGAGGGTCTTCATCTGCTTGGGTGTCAGGTTCTGCGCTTCATCGATGATCAGGAACTTGTTGAGGAAAGTCCGCCCACGCATGAAATTGAGCGATTTCACCTTGATGCGCGAGCGGATGAGATCGCGCGTGGCGGCGCGTCCCCATTCACCGGGATCATTATCCGTCTTGTTGAGCACGTCCAGATTGTCCTCGAGCGCTCCCATCCATGGGGTCATTTTTTCTTCTTCGGTTCCCGGCAGAAAACCGATGTCCTCGCCCACCGGAACCGTGACGCGGGTCATGATGATTTCCGAATAGACCTTATGCTCGAGGGTTTGCATGAGCCCGGCCGCCAGGGTAAGCAGTGTCTTTCCGGTCCCGGCCTGTCCAAGCAGCGTAATAAAATCCACTTCCGGATTCATGAGCAGATTCAATGCGAAATTCTGCTCACGGTTGCGCGCCGTGATCCCCCATACATTATTTTTATGATGGGTGTAATCCTTGATGGTCTGCAGCACGACCGTTTTTCCGCTTCGTTCCTTTACCTGCGCATAGAATGGCTTGTCGTGCTCCAGATAGACAAACTGATTCACAAGAAAGCCGGCGGATAGCGAGCCGCTCACACGGTAAAATGTTTGTCCGGCTTGCTGCCAGGATTCCATGCCTTTTCCGTGTTTTTCCCAAAAATCAGCGGGCAGCTCCTGTATGCCCGAGAACAGCAGATCGCTGTCTTCCAGTACCTTGTCGTTGAAGTAATCTTCCGCCGCCAATCCCAGTGCGCGGGCCTTGATGCGCATGTTGATGTCTTTTGAAACCAGCGCCACCGTACGGTTGGGATGGGTTTCATGCAAATGCTTGACGACGCCGATGATCTGGTTGTCCGCGCTGCCGCTGGCGAGACGCATGGGCAGGACACTGCTGATCGCCTCGGTCTGGAGGAACAGACGGCCGGTTGCGGTCTGGCTCCCGTGCGATTCCAGCGAAATTCCCTCGTCGATGTCGCTTACGGCGCTGCATATGATTTCATCCAGGAAGCGGCTGGTCTGCCGGGCGTTGCGCGCGACTTCCGACATGCCTTTCTTGTTGTGATCGAGCTCCTCCAGGGTAACCATCGGAATGTAGATATCATGCTCCTGGAAGCGGAACAAGCTGGTGGGATCATGCATCAACACGTTGCTGTCGAGCACAAACAGCTTGGGGTTGGCCCGCAGATGCGTGATCGGCGTAATGGAAGGCCGGGAAGGCGCAGCTTTCCGCGTGCTCATGACGTTGCCCGGGGCAGGGTCTTGACGAATTCCAGCACTTCCGTGACATGGCCGGGGATTTTGACCCCTCGCCATTCCCTCCGCAGTTCTCCCCTGGCGTCGAACACAAAGGTGCTCCGCTCTATGCCGCGAACCTGTTTGCCATACATGTTTTTCATCTTCATCACATTGAACAGATTGCAGACCGTTTCGTCGGGGTCGCTCAAAAGTTCGAAAGGGAAGTTCATTTTCGCCTTGAACTTTTCATGCGATTTGACCGTGTCGCGGGAGATGCCCACGATATCGCAGTCGAACTGGGTAAATTCCTTATAGGCATCGCGAAAGTCCTGGCCTTCGGTCGTGCAGCCCGGCGTATCATCTTTCGGATAAAAATAGATAACCAGGTTTTTTCCTGAAGCACTGGGAAAACCGAATGCTTTGTTGCCCGTTGACGGAAGCTCAAAATCGTAGGAAGGTTGCGGGGAAAGGCTCATATGATGCGTCCATTGAGAGATAGGGAGGGTCTGCGCCATTTTATCGTTTCATGGTAACAAAAACACCGCATAAAGCAAATTGGCTGGACGGGAAGCGCTGGAGGGAAGATCCTGGCATCAACCTAAGCGGATGGGTCGCGGCTGTAGTGGCGCGACATGCCTCTAACCCGTTCTACCTGTTCAATCTGTTCGACAGGGGGAATCGGGGCATGCCTGCTCCCGGGTGGCATCGGCCCAGCAATTGGGTGTTTCGAACAAACGCACCTGCTCCAGCCTGAGATGGTTTCCGTAGGTATCGCGGTATGCCGCGTCGAGCACGCGGAATGCGATCAGTGCGAGATTTTCCGCGGTCGGCGGCACATCCAGCACGACCGTCTTGTGATTTTCCAGCGATTCAAGAAATTGCAGCAGCTTCAGGTCAGTGGAACAAACCAGGAAAGCGTGGTCCCATTTCTCCACCAGCTCCGCGTTCGCAATGCGCTTTACCTCCGAGTAGTCCATCACCATTCCTTGCTCCGGGGCGCCGGTCTCGGTGATAATGTCGCCGGACAACGTGATTTCCACAGCATAACGATGGCCATGCAGGTGGCGGCATTTGCTATTGTGGGAAGGTATGCGGTGGCCGGCGTCGAATTCCAGCCTGCGTGTAATTAACATTCCGGGAATTGTAGCATTGAGGAGCAGCAGCAAACTACTGAACGTTGCCGACCATGACCGCGACAGCGCCGGCCTGACCTACGTATACCCCGTTGTATCGCGCCGGGCGGGAGGGGTATCGATAGGCGTGAATCTGAATCCGAACAACGCCTGCAACTGGCGCTGCGTTTATTGCCAGGTTCCCGATCTTAAACGGGGTACGGCGCCTGCCATTGATCTTGCCAGGCTCGAGTCGGAATTGCGGATTTTTCTGCATGAAATCCTGCATGGCAGATTCATGAAGGACCAGGTGCCCGCGAACGTGCGGCGCATCAATGACATTGCAATATCCGGAAATGGCGAGCCTACGAGCGCCAGGGAGTTCGAGCAGGTGATCGAGCTGATAGCCCGGGTAAAGCGCGATTATGATTTGCCCAAGGAACTCAAGCTTGTCTTGATTACCAACGGAAGCCTGATCGACCGCAGCGGCGTGCAGGAGGGCCTGCGCCTGATGGCGGCGCTCAACGGGGAGGTCTGGTTCAAGCTGGACAGCGTAACGCGAGAAGGGCGGCAACGCATCAATAACACACGGATGAGCTTGAAGCAGATGCGTGAAAATCTCCGGACAGCGGCGCTGCTATGCCCCACCTGGCTGCAGACCTGCCTGTTCCAGATCGATGGCGAGCCGCCAGACGAGAAGGAATGGGCTGCCTATCTCAAATTCATAGAAAGTTTGCTGCAGGAGGAAGTGCCGCTGAGGGGAGTTCTGCTATATGCGCTCGCCCGGCCGTCGATGCAACCGGAAGCACCGCGTCTTTCGGGAGTCAGCCAGGACTGGGCCGAGGCGTTCCGTGGGAAAATCCAGTCCCTGGGGCTTGCGGCCACGCTCCATCAATGATTCGGATTCCAGCGAAGCGCACGGTGACCGCTTGCAGGCAAAGGAGCGTGATTCAGTCGCGTAAATACACGAAACAACTATCGGGTTACTTTGCCTTGGCAGCTTTTTTCAAGCTTTTGTACAGATCAGGGTTCTGGCTTTTCAGTAACGCGGCCACCATCAGGTCGACCTTTTTAATCTTGCCCAGATCGATATGCTCCACATGCACCAGGCGCACCAGTTCTCTTACCGGCCGCGGCATATTGCGCCCGCTCTCATAACGGGAACCGCCGCTCTGAGTGACGCCGACCTTGCTCCAGAAATCATGCTGGTTGAGACCGAGTTTTCGGCGGATTTCCCGAGGGTTCGAGATTTCTTCGAAGAGTTTCATGGGTCAGCTCTCTAGGTCATGTTGAAGGGATTATTGCACATACATAAATTTAATTTGTTTTCTTATTCCATGCAAGTGGTAAGTGCTATCTGCCGGACTTTTGGCATAAAATTGATTTATCATTATTGCATATAGTTTAGTTTTCTTTGCTGCAATCGGTTAAAATTATCGGCTTCGTATTTCCATTTTTTCTTCAGGGTTAATTGATCCGGCATACTGTGCCTCGATGTGCCTGAACGTTCGCGTTCAAGAGGTTGCCCGGTTTCGCAAGACCGAGGATGGCTGGAGCGGCCGGCAGGCTGGATACTCGACACATACATATTGTGGCTCTTTTTGTTCAAAAATACGGCGGTACTTCGGTTGGCAGCACCGAGCGCATAAAAAATGTCGCCCGGCGCATAGCAAAATTCCGCGCAGCCGGCCACCAGGTCGTGGTGGTGGTTTCCGCGATGAGCGGGGAAACCAATCGGCTCATCGCCCTGGCCAGGGAATTCCAGGCCATCCCGCACCCGCGTGAACTGGATGTCATGGTATCGACAGGAGAGCAGGTTTCCGTTGCACTGCTTTCCATGGCGCTGATAGATCGTGGCGCGAAAGCAAAGAGCTACACGGGGGCACAGGTAAGGATACTTACGGACAACGCCTATACCAAAGCGCGCATTCTCAGGATCGACGAGGAGAGGCTGCGCACCGATCTCAAGGAAGGGTGCGTCGTGGTGGTCGCCGGATTTCAGGGCGTGGACGAGAACGGAAATATCACCACGCTGGGACGCGGCGGATCGGATACCACCGCGGTGGCGCTGGCCGCGGCGCTCGGGGCCGACGAATGCCAGATATATACCGATGTGGATGGCGTTTATACGACCGATCCCCGCATCGTACCGGAAGCTCACCGGCTCTCGACGGTCACTTTCGAGGAGATGCTTGAAATGGCGAGCCTGGGTTCCAAGGTTCTGCAGATTCGTTCTGTCGAGTTTGCAGGGAAATACAAGGTCAAGTTGCGGGTCCTGTCCAGTTTCGAGGAGGAGGGACAGGGTACCCTGATTACTTTCGAGGAAGACAAGGACATGGAGCGGGCTATCATCTCAGGTATCGCGTTCAATCGCGATGAGGCCAAGATTACTGTTTTGGGCGTCCCGGACCGGCCGGGCATCGCATACCAGATTCTCGGCCCGGTAGCGGATGCGAATATCGATGTGGACATGATCATCCAGAATGTCGGCCACGATGGCATGACGGATTTCTCTTTCACGATCAATCGCAATGAATTCGAAAGGACCATGGATATCCTGAAGAACCAGGTCCAGCCTCACATCGGCGCGCGCGGCGTGGTCGGCGGGAACCGGATAGCCAAGGTCTCCATAGTGGGAGTGGGAATGCGTTCCCATGTCGGCATCGCCAGCAAGATGTTCCGTACCCTGGCGGAAGAAGGAATCAATATCCAGATGATCTCCACTTCGGAAATCAAAATTTCGGTGGTTGTGGACGAAAAATACATGGAGCTCGCGGTGCGCGTCCTGCACAAGGTCTTTGAGCTGGATCAACCGTCCTGAAACTGCTGAAAAGCGGCATGGCGCCGGTTCACCCCCTTATTTTGACCTGGTGGGCAAACGGTATGAATGTCATACCGGCAAGCATCATGCCGGCAAAAACCAGTATCCGGCGTGTTCGAAACATGCGGAAACATACTGTTTGCCGGCTTGGGGTCATTCCGGGTCAAGCCCCGGAATGACGGGATGTGTGATTTTCGGCCGGATCAATAGTTTGACCGTGAAATGTTAAAACGCTATTCTATTGCCTCTTTTTAGAGGGCTCCGGAGAGATGGCCGAGTGGTCGAAGGCGCTCCCCTGCTAAGGGAGTATAGGCTCAAAAGGCTTATCGAGGGTTCGAATCCCTCTCTCTCCGCCAATCGTTGTATAAAAACTCCGTCCTAGCTCGTTATTTTTATTTACCCACCTTTAAACCCCCCATCTTATTTGGCGATTAGCTAACACAATTTGCCTCGTGACGCGGGGCGAGACGGTCGAAGCCAAGCCGAGCTCAGGCATCCTTCCAAAGCAGCTTTCGCGGAGAGTAAGCGATTTTCGCCTTCGCTGCGTTGTTCGACGCGCCTGTCAGGCGCGTGTGGTAGTAGACTGCTCCGTCCCCGGCGACCCTCTGAGCTTCCTCGATGCTCCTGCGGCCGGGCTCCGGCGCATCCACCCAGCTCGCGAATGCTTGTTTCCAGTGCGCTCCACCACCATGCCAAAGTAAAAACCCAGCCTCAGGGAAGCCCCGCAGGCCTCAGAGCAGGTATTGGTCATGCCTAACCCCACTCCCTTGTTCAGGGGAAAACGTGATGTGGATTTACATAAATCTGACGTAGAATCTTTGTACGATACGCAGGGCTGGGTGTTGTCAATTCAAACTTTCAGCCAAAAGATTCAAAAGCAGGCCGCAATCGCGTTCATGCGGCATACCTTTTGAGGGACATAGGGCGTGGCTGACCCACAATGCATCTCGTTCGAAGAGTTCATGAAGGCGCGCGTGCTTGCGACTGTAGATCATAGGGAGGAAGTTGGTACGCAGAAAAATGACGTTTCCGGATTGGCAGAACGTCAAGAGTCAATACTGACTCTCGTTGCGTCCTGGATTGGCCCAGAACGTCTCCTGCCGCTGCGCAACGCCATCCATACGGGTAGCCCCGTCGCCACCTCGGCGCTTGGATTAATTGACATCTACATTCGTGAAACCTGCGAGCAATTGATTGAGCGCGCCAAGGTTGATAAATCACGCGCCAACTGGAAAGAACTCAATTGTATCGCAAATCTGGCTACATATTTTGCGATGGCAGGTCAGGACCGTCCTCGCATGGCCAATGCATATTACTTTCTAGCGAAGGCGCGTCGAGAGCTCGGTGACGATTCTAGCGTAATTGAATTCTATTCCCTATCAATCAAAAGTGCTCAAGGTCTGCTCGGTTCGAAGGCGATTGTGGGTAATCTTGCGATAATCATAGACGCCGTCACTCTTTCCAGCCAGAACTGCTTGATCAGCCCCAGCAACCGTTGATTCTCCCGCTGCCGCGTAGAGACTGGCGTTGCACGCCAGGCATAGTAGCCGCTGGGATGCACTTTCATCATGCGGCACATGCCTCGCACTGAATGCTGGGCTTCATGGGTCTTGATGAATGCGTACCTTACCGGGATTCCCTGGCAAAGTACGCCGCAGCCTTTTTTAGGATGTCGCGTTCCTCGGTTACACGCTTCAACTCGGCCTTGGGTTCACGCAATTCAGCCTGCTGCCTCTGCGTTTCACAGCGCGCCGGTTCCGCCTGACTGTACTTTTTTACCCACTTATACAAACTGTGCTGGGACACTCCCAGCCGCGCGGATACCCCTGCCACTGAATAATGCCGCTCGGTAATCTGCTTCACCGCTTCAATCTTGAACTCTTTCCCATAACGCTTACTGCTCACGACACCTCCTGATGACACTTTGGTTTAAGGCTCTCCAGTGTCTACTGCATCAGGTGCGATTCAGGTGCTGCTGACCCATCAACTCTCGTCATATACAATTTTCGAGCATAACTCTACCTGTAACTTCTTACAGCTATAACATATATAGCAGTTGTAGTTAAATGGCTCAGGTAGAGCCAAGAGTTGGAATTTTCCATTTAGATCGGGATTTCTTGGGCACGCCAATCCAATAGTTACCTTAGCTTTTAACCGGAGATGCGGGAAGACTAAATTACTTATGGAAGCCATCCGTACACCTGCGTCCATCACGTTTTCCGTCTGGAAGGCCCTTTTTCTGCGTGAAGCCGTCAACCGTTTGCGGACGGGTCGTGCAGCCTGGCTGTGGCTGTTGCTTGAGCCAGTGATTCATATCGTTTCCATGATGGTCATCTTCACCATCATCCGCATGCGTGTGGTGGGGGGTATCGACGTTGCCGTCTGGCTAATGGTCGGGATGCTGGGTTTTTTTATGTTCAATCGTACGGCTACTCGATCCATGAATGCGATAACCGCCAACCGGGCGCTTTTTACCTATCGTCAAGTTAAGCCAGTAGATACTGTCCTAGTGCGTGTCAGCCTTGAAGGCTTTTTGATGATACTGATCGCCACTATTCTTCTCTGTGGCGCCGGTTTGTTCGGACTTGGCATTATTCCCGTCGACCCCATGGCAGTGCTGGAGGCTTTTTTTGGATTGTGGCTGGTAGGAGTAGGGTTCGGTCTAATGGCCTCGGTCGTGACCGAGCTTGTTCCTGAAGCTGGCAAGATCATCGAGTTTCTCTCGAAGCCCGTTTATTTTCTCTCCGGTGCCATCTTTCCTATTGCCGTCGTACCCCCACCTTACCGTGAGTGGCTCATCCTTAACCCGGTAGCCCACGGGTTAGAAGCCGTCCGGCTGGGATTCGCGCCCCATTATCATGCCATTCCCGAACTCAGCGTCGCCTATCTTTACGGGTTCGCCCTTGCGTCCATATTCCTCGGGTTGGCTTTGCATTACCGCTTTGCAACAAAATTGATCACACAATGATCATCGTTGATGACGTCCATAAACGTTACCAAACCGAACACGGCCCCGGCAAGTGGGTGTTGCAGGGTGTGTCTTTAATCATTCCGCCCAAGGTCAGCGTGGGTCTGGTCGGCCGCAATGGCGCGGGAAAATCCACCTTATTGCGTTTGATCGGGGGAGTCGACCATCCAAACCGGGGTCGTATAGAGCGCGGCTGCCGCGTTTCCTGGCCCATGGGCTTCGGCGGCGGTCTGCAAGGTTCGCTCACAGGACGGCAAAATACCAAATTTGTATGCCGCATCCATGGCCATGAGAACGATATTTCTCATCGAATAGCTTACATCCAGGATTTCTCAGAACTGGGTGAAGCCTTTGATGAACCCGTGCGAACTTATTCGTCCGGCATGCGATCCCGTTTGCAGTTTGCGCTCTCGCTGGCGGTCGATTTCGATATCTACATATCGGACGAAGTCACCGCCGCGGGCGATGCTGCCTTCAGGGCAAAAGCAGCGGCAGCTTTCACGAAGTTGGTCAATCGCGCCAGTCTAATCATGGTGTCGCACGGCGAAGGCACTCTCAGGCAATTCTGCACTGCAGGCATTTGGCTCGATGCGGGCCGGGCCCATTGGTTCGACAAAATTGATGATGCACTCAAGGCTTACAAGGAAAGTCTACCCACATGATCGATCGTATCAAACAAACGCGGCTGGCCACTTGGGCCCGAGGCTGGCTTGTTCCCACCCTGTTGCGGCGCCGTACCTTCGGCACCGCCTTCGTTACCTCACTGTTGGCGGTGCTCTACTTCGGCTTCATCGCATCGGACCGATACGTGTCCGAAGCTCACATCATCATTCAGCATACTGATTTAGGCACAGACAATAGTATAAACCTGAGCAGCCTCCTGGGGACCAGTGGTGCCAGCCGGACTGATCAGTTGTTTTTGCGCGACCATCTGCTCTCTATCGACATGCTGAAAAAACTTGATGCCAAGCTGAACCTGCGGACTCACTACAGTGACTGGCATCATGATCCCGTCTCGCGCATGTGGTTTGAAGATGCCTCGATGGAATGGTTCCACAGTTACTATCGCTCTCGGGTCAGTGTGGAACTTGACGACTACAACGGCATTCTGGTGATCAAGGCCCAGGCCTACGATTCCGAAACAGCCCATGCAATCGCTACGATGCTAGTGAAAGAGGGTGAGCATTTCATGAATGCAATGTCTCATGAGCTTGCCCGGGAACAGGTGGCCTTTCTTGAAAAACAAGTGGCGAGCATGAGCGAGCGTACTCTGCAGGCGCGTCAGGTTGTAGTGCAATACCAGAACCAGGAAGGACTGGCTTCCCCTCAAGAGACGGCGGAAAACTTCGCTAGCATCATCAATCGGCTTGAAGGCCAGCGCACAGACCTGCAAACCCGCCGTGCCACCATGTTGGGTTATTTGATGCCCGATAACTCAAATATCATTGATCTCAATCTTCAAATTGCCGCAGTTGAAAAACAGATCATTCGGGAACAGAGGCGATTGGCATCCCCCGATGGGAAAACACTGAATCGCACCGTAGAGGAATTCCAGCGGCTGCAAATGAATGCCGAGTTCGTTCAGGATGTCTATAAAACCACCCTGGTCGCTCTGGAAAAAGGAAGAGTCGAGGCTACGCGTACGCTGAAGAAAGTTTCGATACTGCAAAGCCCCAGCGAACCCCAGTACCCGCTTGAACCCCGCCGCATATATAACATCATCGTTTTTGTATTGAGCACACTACTAATTGCCGGCATCGTGCATCTGCTCGCCGCCATCATCCGCGACCACAAGGACTGAGCCCATGATATGGCCGCCATTCGTATTTCCGAGAATCGATCACTCGCTAACCTGCAACAGTTCCGAAGTTCCTAACATGGGAATAAGCGGCGTGCTATCAAGTACATATGCCTTTGGGATGGTTCTCTTGCTCGTTCCCCTCACGCTGACTGCGCAAATCACCACTAATGACCCCTTAGGGATGGGTCGGATCCTGAACCCGTCGCCTATGGGGCAGAATTTCACAACAACAAGTCCCATGGGCGCTACACGACCAGCACCCAATGTGCCTCCAGCTACTACGCAACCAGCACCCAATGCGCCTCCAGCCGCTTTCACAACCCAGAAGCCCACTGGAGCTGTGGAGCCCGCTCCAGAAATTCGCACTCAGCCGCCCCAATTCTTTGACTACTCGGCCAACTTAAAAAGCGACGTTTTTGGTGCCAATCTTTTTACCGGCGCCTTCGCCCGTGAGGGCGCCACCCAGTTCAATCCCAATTATGCCGTAGCCGTGGGTGATAAGATCCAGACCCGCTTCTGGGGGGCTTTTGAATACGATTCGCTACTCACTGTTGATCCCAAGGGCAACATCTTCCTACCCCATATAGGCCCGGTTCAGGTCCTGGGCATACGCAACCAAGATCTTCAGCGCGTAATCGAATCCGCCGTCGCCAGCGTTTTTCGCACCAATGTCAACAGCTATGCCAGCCTGGCCGCCGCCCAACCGGTACGTATATTCGTCGGTGGCTTCGTTAATCGCCCTGGCCTCTATAGCGGCACCAGCATGGACAGCCTGCTGCACTACCTTGATCAAGCTGGTGGTATCGATCCTGAACGAGGATCTTTCCTCAACGTACAGGTCAAGCGCGGCAGTCAGATTCGTGCCACCCTCAACTTTTATGATTTTCTGCTGGAAGGTAGCATGCCACTCATCCAACTGGCTGATGGCGACGTTATCTTCGTTGCCCCGCGCCAGAACACCGTCAAGGTCAGCGGCTTGGCGGGAAATGCCAAGCGTTTCGAATTCAACGACACTGCACGCAGCGTGGGTGACATCATCAGGATTGCCAAACCAGGCGCGCAGGCTACACATGTGCGGATAACGCGCAACACAGGCACCGTCAAGAATACCGAATACTATCCGCTGGCCGATGCTCCACATGCAAGGCTGAAAAATGGCGATGAAATCGAATTCACCGCCGATAAAAAACCGGGCACGATCACCGTGCGCGTAGAGGGTGAACATGAAAGCGTCCAGGAATACGTGTTGCCCTATGGGGCCAGGCTGGGCGATCTCATTCAACAAATCGAGCTTTCCAGCCGGTCCGATATCACCAGCCTCCAGCTCTATCGCCTGAGCGTGAAAGAACGGCAAAAACAAATGCTGCAAGCTTCACTTAAAAGTCTCGAAGCCGCCGTTCTCACGGCGCGTTCCGGAACCGCCGAAGAAGCGCGGTTGCGTACAGACGAGGCTGCGCTCATCCTGCAGTGGGTGGAACGGGCCAAACAGATCGATCCATCTGGCCAGGTAGTCATAGCCAAGGCTGCCAGCCGCGGTGAACTACTACTGGAGAACGGCGATATCCTGCGCATCTCCGCAGAAGACGGCTTGGTGCTGGTGAGCGGCGAAGTACTCTTTCCGACCGCAGTCGCTTTCGATCCCGCTCTGAAGCTGGATGACTACATTCACCGCACGGGCGGCTATACGCAGAGCGCCGACACTGCGCGCATCATTGTGGCGCATCGCGATGGCAGTTTCGATGATGCCACAAGTGGTGGTTTCCTCAGTTTTGGCAGTGGTGCCCCGATACGCGCCGGAGATGAAATTCTTGTGCTGCCGAAGGTCGATCAGAAGTGGCGGCAATTCGCAAAGGAGGTCGCCCAGATCGTCTTCCAGATTGCCTTGAGCGCAAGAATGGCGACCAGATTCTGAGGCATTTCATTACAGCAAAAAAACCATGAAAATTATGATTAATATCTATATGTCATGCTCAAGGAGGGCGATGTCTAGATGAGAAAAAATGTTATGGTGCGCACTCTACAATCTCGGAGGAAAACGGAAGGAAAATCCATTATTGTTGTCCTTGGCATGCATAGAAGCGGCACAAGCGCCATTACTCGCGGACTTATGGTTCTAGGTGTGGAGTTGGGCAATCATCTCATACCCCCCGCCCCAAATAATGAAACAGGGTTCTTCGAGGATGTTGAGGTAAATGCAATTAATGTCGAGCTATACGAATCTCTTGGGCATGGTCAGAATTGGCACACACTTGCCTTTGTGCCAAGAGATGAGCTGCTCCACAAAAAAAATGCGCTTCTGCGGTTACGGGCAATTGAGTTGCTCAGGTCGCGATTGCAGACCACTGACTGCTTTGGACTCAAAGACCCCCGCATATGCCGTATTTTGCCATTCTGGCAAAATGTTTTTGAATACCTGCAACTTAAAGTCTCCTATATTATCGCGGTAAGAAACCCGCTCAGCGTGGCCAGATCTCTAAGGAAAAGACATAATTTCCCCCCGGAGAAATGCCACTATCTCTGGCTCGAGCATATTCTTCCCAGCATGCTTCTTACCCAGGGAGCACCCCGGGCGTTGGTCGACTATGATCTTCTTCTGGAGGATCCTCATGGACAGATCACTCGAATTGCTCATACCCTGGGTCTCGGTGACAAGCTCGATCCCACTCGCTTGATTGAGTTCAGCCAGAATTTTCTGGATGACAGACTTCGGCATGCAAGCTTTGAAACCGAAGATGTCTATCAGGATCCTCTGGTACCGAGCCCGGTCAAAAAGGCGGTCACCATGTTTTCCGATGTTGCGGCAAACAGGTTGAGCCTGGAGTCGGAGGATGTTGCCCAATTCTTTGGAAGTCTTTCCGAGCAGATGGAAGGCATGTCGCAAGCCATGAATTATCTGTTTCAGCTGGACAATCTCCTGGCCGGCCGAGACAAATATATCAGTGTGTTAAATGAAAGTATTGCAGAGAACGAAGCCCGATTAACCGCGCTCATTCAGGCGGCACATGACAGGGAAGCGCATATCCAAAGTCTCGATCAGGTGATAGCCGGATACGATTGCAGAATTGGGACACTGATGCAAGCCATGGAAGAACGTGAAGCACAATTGGTCCTGCTTAATCAGATGGTGCATGACAAGGATGCGCATATCCACAGCCTGGAGCAGGCGGCGACGGAACGCGATAGCCGGATTGAGGCACTGACGCAAGCCACCATCCAGAAGGATATAACGCTTCAGCATTTGCAAGTCAGCACGCTCCAGCTTAGCCATCGCCTTAAACAGACTCGTACTTCTTTTGGATGGAAATTTTTCAAGCCAGTACGAATAATCGGGAATTCGTTAACGCGTTTCAGTCAACAACTGGCTGTCGACCTCGTTCCACTCTCTCAATTACAGCATAATGGTGTTGAGTGGCTATCGGCTGGAAATGATTCCCGGTTTCTGTTGATGGCAAAACGCCCCTGGCATACCTTTACCGGCTGGTATTGGTTGGATGCGGATATGGTTGCGGGACAATCTCTGGAAGCACGGTTACATTTCGACACCGGCACGGGATTCGACCCAGCACAAGTCATGAATTTTCTATTGACCGGTAAAGGTTTGCAGCAAATCCCTCTTTTTATCTCATCCAAATGTCGTGCCATCCGCCTCGATCTGTGCAATAAGCCCGTAAAATTCAGACTTGCTTTGCGCCTGAACAGGTTAAAGCAAGCCCCGGAATTACCTGAAGGGTTTCTTGCGCAATCCACCATATACGAGGCACTCGGCGGGCGGGAAGGCAATGTTTGCCTTGAACCGATGAATGATGTACAGCGTTACGTTCAGGTATGTGGTCAAGCCGATTATTGCTGGCATTCACAGGGAGCGGACCCATCGTTCAAATTAGAAGATAATGGCAAGAAGCTGCGCCCGGGCTGGCACAAGATTGAGTTACGTATTCGGCTGAATACCGATCGCGGCTGTGCAGTTCTATATATTGATTACGGCAAGGGCTACAGCGAATGCGCCACGGTGATTTTGCCGTTCAGCAATGGCCAGACGGTTACACGGCTATTTTACTTGCCTGCTATTCCTAGACAGATCCGTTTTGATCCCATTGAAGCAGCGGCCAAGTTTTCTATCGAGCGCTTCCACCTTATACCCGTGGCGCCGGCACTTGCACGCCAGCAAATGCTGCAGTATTTGTGTAGTCATTACACCCGTCACAAGGGTCAATCCACTGATTACGTCTGGCAAGATTTGCGGGCGCTGGCAAAACAACGAGGCATTCCAGCCGGAGATTTGCTTTATCAGCGTTACAGTGAATCCTTCTCTGCGAAGAGATTGCAGAATGCAATAAGCTATGCTGAATGGATTGACAGGTTTGAGACGCCAATATTTTCTGATTTACTTGGTATAGAAAGAGTGAGGAAATCCTTTACACATGAGCCTGTTATTTCCGTGATCCTGCCTATCTATAATACTGAAGAAGCTTTTCTGCGGCGGGCCATTGAATCGGTGCTGGCACAGAGTTACCCTCACTGGGAACTGTGCATCGCCGACGATGCTTCGTCCCGGTCGTACGTAAGGCAAGTGCTTGAAGAATACACGCTGCTTGATCGACGCATCAAATTGGTATTTCGCTCGGAGAATGGACACATTTCCGCCGCTAGCAACAGTGCTCTGATGCTCGCAACAGGTGAATACGTGGCCTTGATGGATCACGATGACGAATTGGCCAAACATGCTCTACTTTTTATGGTGGAAGCGATCAATCAAAATCCATCGGCACAAATTCTTTACAGCGATGAGGACAAGATCGATGAACAAGGAACTCGCTCGGAGCCACATTTCAAACCCGACTGGAACCCGGACCTGTTCTTCTCGCAAAACTATATCTCGCACCTCGGTATTTACCGCCGCGAGTTGCTTCAGCACATTGAGGGGTTCCGCGTAGGCGTAGAAGGCAGCCAGGATCAGGACCTGTTGTTGCGTTGCATTCCGCATGTAGCCCCTAGCGATATCGTGCATATACCGAAGGTGCTCTACCATTGGCGCATGGTGAAGGGATCGACGGCGTTTAGCCCTGAAGAAAAGAGCTACACCACCGAGGCAGGCATCAAAGCACTACGGGATTTCTTCAGCATGCTGGGGCAGAATGATATCAAAGTGGAGGCCGGACTTGTGCCCAATACCTACCGCGTTCGCTATCCCGTACCACAACCAGAGCCACTGGTCAGTCTGTTGATCCCAACCCGAGATATGCTGGAGGTGCTTGAGCCTTGTATTCGAAGCATACTTGAGAAGACCATCTATCAGAATTACGAAATTATCATCTTGGATAACGAAAGCGTCCAATCAGTCACATTGGACTATTTCAAACACATTCAGACTGAAGATGCTCGTGTGAGAGTATTGTCTTATCCCCACCCATTCAATTTCTCCGCCATCAATAATTATGGGGTGCGGTATGCAAGAGGTGAGGTGATCGGCCTAGTCAACAATGATATTGAAATTATCAATGGGGAATGGTTAACCGAAATGGTCAGCCACGCGTTGCGCCCGGAAATCGGTTGTGTGGGAGCCAAGCTATACTATGCCGACAATACCATTCAGCATGCCGGCGTGATATTAGGAATCGGAGGTGTAGCCAATCACTCACATAAGAATTTTCCGAAGATGGCCCACGGCTATTTTGCACGGCTCTCGGTAGTTCAGAATTACTCTGCGGTAACCGCTGCTTGCCTACTGATACGCAAAGCTATTTACGACGAGGTCGGAGGCCTGGAGGACCAATACCTGAAAGTGGCGTTCAATGATATAGATTTTTGCCTTAAGGTAAGAGAAAGCGGATACCGCAATCTCTGGACACCCTATGCAGAGCTTTATCATTACGAATCGAAGTCACGCGGTGAAGAAGACACACCGGAAAAACAAGTGCGTTTCAATAGTGAGGTCGAATTTATGTTGTCTCGCTGGGGAGAAAATCTCTCATCCGACCCGAATTACAATCCTAATTTTACGCGGCAAAATACTGATTTTTCGATTTGTAGCTAAAAATCAATTAACGTGTAAACCTTTCTGACCTATTGAGGCTTTAGGAGATCAAAGCAGTTACATGAAAAAAAATCATATTATTTTTGCTCATATACCCAAAACTGCTGGTACAAGCTTTAGGTTATCGCTAGAGCACATTGTTCCTAAAGATAAAATAGCACTGGACTATGGGCGCACCTCGAAAGAAACATCGAATTTAATTCGCAATACTGTTTATCAGAAAGCTGAGCAAAAGTTTCTACAACATATGGATTCAGTGAGGGTTTTATTTGGACACTTTCAAGATAGCTGCATCAGGCTTCGCGGCTATCGCAAGTTGTTGCCGAAAGCTATGCTATGTACGGTCCTGCGTGATCCAATCACGCGGATTATTTCAGAGTATTATCATTTTCGGCATTATTTCGGTTATCAAGAGTCGTTCGATACATTCTTCCATCAGGTACCATTTATCAACAGGCAGTCAAAATGCATTGATTCCATTCCGTTATGTGCTTTCGATTTTGTAGGGATTACCGAACATTATTCCGAATCCCTAAAATTGTTTACAAAAATTTCCAGCTTAGAGCTTATTGAAAACTTTGTGAACCTTCGTGCTAACACCAATTTGGATGCATTGATATCTCAAGCGGATCTCGATAATTTTGCCCGATTGAATATTGAGGATATCGCTATATACAATGAAGCTCTCTACAGATTTCATTACCAGTCAGGCCTGAGGTTCCCATCCTCCGCGCACAGGCGCTTTGAGGGAAGTATCGGGCCAGGCAACAACGGTATGGTTGCAGGCTGGGCGGTTGACCATTCTTCATATCGCCCTGTCGAGATAAAAGTGTTTCGTGGCAGGCGTATGATCTTTAGTGAGGTTGCATGTCTGTACAGACCAGACGTGAGAAAGGCTGGTTTGCACATATCAGGTTATTGCGGGTTCAGCATTCCCTTCGAAAAATTGCAGGAAAATAATAAAAATAGCTTGCTAGTTGTTCACGTAGAGGGATGCGGAGTCCTTGGAAAAATCCCGGCAGTCGTCGAGCCCGGCTTGTTACACAAGCAAGCTCGACGATCAGCAACTCAAACACAATAAGGATAGCAAAAATGATCACTAACATAATTCGTATCTGTTTTAGGCTGTCATTTAGATCAGCTTTATCTATAGCAGGAAAATGGATAATGGTAGGAAGTCTGACTCATGGGTGTATTATTTCGGTTCATGCTGATGAATTTAAAATAACCGGGAATCAGCAAACGCAGGCCGTAGTAATTCGACCGGGTTACGATTATGCTCCAACGCTGATGAGCGAGTCTGGATCAGTAAAAATGTGGTGGTGTGCGAGTCTGCCGGGAGTCGAGGGCGACCAGATTCTATACCTGAATAATCTTGCTTCGGGAGATCAGGCGTTTTATGAACCACTCGATGGCAGGATTAAAAGGGTCTTTAGTTCTTCTGGAGACAAAAACAAATTCGATGCCGCGCATGTCTGTGATCCTTCAGTAATCCATGTCGATGGTCGCTACTACATGTACTACGGTGGAATAGATGTTCTCAAAAAGCGAATGCTAAAGCTTCCGAATCCAACTGCAATTGGAGTTGCAGTCAGTGATGACGGAGTTCATTGGATGCGAGCTAACGACGGTGCTGCTATCCTGACCGTGGCGGATACAGCGGAAGGTAAGGTTAATACATATGGTGTTGGTCAGCCATCTGTCGTATATGTTTCGCCCTATTACTATATGATATTTACGGATACAACAGCCCCGGTATCCACTCCTAAGGATGGTTGGAAGCTTTTCATTGTGCGATCGGAAAACCCATTATTTTCTTCATTTGAGGAATTGACCCAGGAAGGTTTTCGTCCGATAGTCGACGGCAAGGTGATGAGAAATTTCAGGATTCTAGAAGGATTTTCTGCAGAAATGGTATTTATCGATACGTGGAATCTATTTATGGTTGCTGTCAATCGAAAACCAAAAGAGACTTGGTTATATTTTTTTGACAAAAACTTCCAACCCGTGGGCAATAGGGTTTCGATAAATGATGAGTGGTCCGAGGGTCCTGGAATTATCAAGGATAGGTTGGGGCATCTCCAGCCAAGTGCTAATGATCGAGTCAATTTGGAAATGGTGCGCTCAGTCGGAGATCGTATGAATCCCGGGACGTGGGATCTATATTTGGAAACAGTTGAGCTGGAAAGATTGAGTGGAGAAGTCTCCAAACATTAATCCAGTCAACCCTCGGAAATCAAATTAGCATAAATCAGTCGCTTACAAATTCGATCACGCACTCTTCGATTTCATAGATAAAAAATGGCGAGTAGCCGATCTGATCATATATTGATGAATATCAAAAGAGCCGGTGTGGGCGTTGAAATTGGCCCGAGTCATCGTCCTATTGCCCCGAAAAACATGGGTTTCAAGACGCATGTGATCGACCACATGTCGAGAGAAGACCTCAAGATCAAATATAAGGACGCTAATGTAGCGCTGGAAAATATTGAAGAGGTGGATTTTATCTGGCGAGGTGAATCCTACGCCAAGTTAACAAACAATCATGAACATTATGATTGGGTAATAGCCTCTCATGTCATCGAGCACGTTCCCGACCTGATAGGGTTCCTATCAGACTGCGAAGCAATTTTGAAGAATGATGGTGTACTTTCTTTGGCAATACCAGACTCTAGGTTTTGTTTCGATCATTTCCGACCACTTTCATCTCTTGGCAGCATCATTGATGCAAATGTTGCCCATAGAGATCTTACCTCTGTCGGCACAGTCGCAGAATTCTTGCTCAATGCGGTAAAACGCGGTGGAACAATTACCTGGCCACGTACTAGTACCGACGAATTTTCATTTATTCATGGAGTGATGGGTGTAAAGGATGCGATAAAAAAAGTGGTTGAAGAGGGTAAATACATTGATGCACACGTCTGGTGTTTCACCCCTCACTGGTTTAGGGTAATTATCGACGATTTGTATGCGCTGGGTTTTATTTCCATGAGAGAAGTCTCATTTTTTGATCCCGGTACCCATGAGTTTTATGTGACATTAGGACGGACAGGAAAAGGTTCAGGCATGCAGCGACTTGACCTTTTGCGTCAAACAGGCATGGAGATTTCCATGGCTGACGCGGAATTGACAGCACTCAAGTGATGCTATTTTTTTGATAGTAAATGTGATCTGCTAAGAATTTTGTAGCCACCTGCTGAGTGAGTCTTCATGTTAATTGATCGGCCCTGCTTTTTGTAGCCAATTCCAGAGTTAGTCGCCGGCTGTATTTTCTCTTCTGGATTCCTGTTTCGTCCAATGCTGGCGTGCAAATTCAGCTGGTGCAGTTTCTCCAAGAGCCCTGTGAGGGCGGCTCTCATTGTATTCTCGCTGCCAGGTGGCAATCTTCATTTTGGCCTTCTTAAGCGATTCAAACCAATGTGCGTTCAGGCATTCGTCGCGAAATGTTCCGTTGAATGATTCGATGAATGCATTATCGGTTGGTTTTCCCGGCCTGCTGAACTCGATTTTGACTTTGTTGTGATACGCCCATAGGTCAAGAATCTGGCTCGTGAATTCACTTCCGTTATCACAGAACAGGATTCCAGGTACGCGGCCGCTTTCACGTATCCTGTTCAGTGCCGCCACCACATCTGTACCTTGCAGTCGCTGCCCAACTTCAATTGCCAGGCATTCCCGGGTAAATACATCCACAATGGTCAGGCAGCGAAACCTATTGCCATTAGAGAGCTGATCCGCTACAAAGTCCAGGCTCCACGCCTGATTTGGCCGAGATACCGGGTTTCGTTGCGGCCGCGTTACCTGGGCTTTGGAACGGTAATCCCCCCCGAAAGTAGCTGTGATCGGAAGTAGAATTTTCTACTTAAGGAGAGCAGCTATGAAGAAACCGCGTTATACGGAAAGCCAGATATTCAAGATTCTTAAGGAAGCGGAAAGCGGAATTCCAGTTCCCGAGCTGTGCCGCAAGCACGGGATGAGCGATGCCAGTTTTTATAAATGGCGAGCCAAGTACGGCGGCATGGATGTATCGAGCATGACGCGGTTGCGGGAACTGGAAGAGGAGAATAGGCGGCTTAAAACGATGTACGCTGAATCCAGGATGGATTGCGAGATTCTGCGTGAGGCGATGGTAAAAAAGTGATGAGGCCATCTCTTAGGAAAGAGATGGCCGTGCGGGTGGTAAAGGAGCGCGGAATTGCGATCAAGCGTGCGTGCGGCTTATTTTCGATTTCAGAGACCTGTTACCGGTACCATGCGACTCTCTCAGGTGACAATGCCCGGATCTCAGATTGGTTGCTACGGCTGGCTTATGCGAACCGCACCTGGGGATTCGGGCTGTGTTTTCTGTGGCTGCGCAACGTCAAGGGCATGCCTTATAACCATAAGCGGGTGTATCGCATCTATCGGCAACTGGAGCTGAATTTGCGCATCAAGCCGAAGCGACGACTGAAGCGGGACAAGTCGCAGGCCTTGACGGTGCCGCAACGGATCAATGAAGTCTGGTCGATGGATTTCATGCATGATGCCTTGTCGGATGGCCGCAGCTTTCGCACCTTTAACGTGATCGATGACTTCAACCGCGAGGGGCTAGGCATCGAAGTGGATCTCTCCCTGCCTTCCGCCCCCATCATCCGGGCACTGGGGCATATTATCGAATGGCGCGGAAAACCAAAAGTGCTTCGGCTGGATAACGGCCCTGAGCACATCAGTCACGAGTTCCGCCAGTGGGCAGAAAGCCAGGGAATCGAGTTGCGGTTTATCCAGCCTGGCAAACCTGCGCAAAATGCCTATGCGGAACGATTCAATCGTACTGTGCGGCATGAATGGCTGGATCAGACAATCTTCCAGTCAATAGCACATGCACAGGAAACCGCAACACAATGGCTATGGCGTTACAATGCGCAACGACCCAATACCGCCATCGGCGGGCTAACACCCTATCAGAAGTTGGCAATGGTCGTCTGAACACTACTCCTGAACACAGCTAGAAATGGGGGGATTACCCAACGACATGGTGCAGTTGCGCCGACTTTCGAGGATATTGCCTCTATCCTGCATGGCTATCTCGAGGGGGCGGTATTGGCTGCGGATTGGCTCGCAGCTACTTGGGTGGGGTTGAGCGTGGGCAGAGAAATATTGCTCTGCTCAATATTCGCCAGCTGGCCGAGGCATTGAATGTTTCAGCTTCGGAGTTGATGGATTTTAAAAATAATCCTTAGCCCTGAAGCGTATCGGGGTGGGATTAACCCACATTGGGCGTCACCGTGATACATCGAGACAAAGTATTACCGATATCGGGGATGCGCCACTCAATGCCTATTGCTTACTGCATCTCTTCCTTGCATCAAGTATGCGTTGAGCCAAATCCATGTTGCCCGTCACATGGAGATTGGCATTCTCTCGATACTTGTTCGGTTTGTGGGCCTTGAGCAGGAATATGGCTAGCGTATCGCTGTACTCCCTGATAGTGCCGCATTCCATGCCCTGGTGAAATACCGCTTTCTCGTTGCCCTCAAACGCACGCCGATGGGCTTCATCCTCCAGGGCATCGATACCCAGCTGCTTCGCCTTGTCCCAGGCTGCCGCGAACTCCGCAAATGCCTCGCGCCACTCATACACGGTGATACGGGCCACCCCGATTGCTTTCGCCGCCCGGCTCACATTGCAGGTTTCAGCCAGAACGGTCAGGAAAGCCATCTTCTTTTCTTCACTCATTTTCTGATTCATGAGAAATGCGCTCTTTTCAGGTGTAAGGTTCGAGCATTCATGATATCGCCCGTCCCAGCCGGGATGCGCACCATCCGTTCAAAACATTCAAGGCCATCGTGTCTGCTTTCGTCCTCACAACTCTTTGGTGTGAATCAATCTCAAGCGCAACCAATTCCACCCCGATAAATACTTCCAGCCCCTGCTGTTCCTTCTGTGCCCTCCTCATTTTCTATAATTATCCTGAGATTAATAATCATGCTACACATACCTATATATTTATCTTATTAAGGTAGGAACAGAGGGAACAGTCTTGAAAGGCGCTTATTCAGGCGCTTTGCGCGTTCCTTTATGAGGTGGCACGATGGGAACAGTAGGAACGTACACCCAAGTGGATTTTCCTTGGACCCGCCGCTTGGCACGTTTATAACCCAATGCACGCAAGATCTTGCCAACCCGCATTTCTTCAGGCTTCCCCCAGTTTCTTGCAGGGATGTGAAGAGCATCTTGGAGTACCTCATGCGTCTGCAAATACGATCGTTTTGATGGAGCTTCACGCCAAAAATCTTCGCCCTCTAGCCAGCTCGCCACTTTTTGCAGCCATGAATCACCTATCATATATTCTGCATGCACATGAATAGCCAGCAGCTCTGCCTCTTGGTAGTCAATACCACCAGCGAGGAATAATTCGCGACCTTCAGCCCAAAGCTGAGGGCAATCCCTTGTAATCCGATCCACATCGATTGTTTTCTCCACACGGATCGGAAGCCACCGTCGGTTCCCCGTCTCATCAGCCAAAAATTCTTCTTGATTGGTAGTGCCAATGAACACGATACGCCGGGGATAAACCGTCTTGTATTCACGGTACTTGGGAATCCATTCTTCATGTTGCTTGGTGATCAATGCCTTCACATGCTCGCTTTCCCTTGTTCGAAGGCCCCTCAGTTCAGCAATTTCCGCAATGAGGCGCCCACGCATCTTGCGACTCAGATCATCATCTCTTTCGCTAAAACTGATCTCGGTAAAAAACTTCGGATCAGGCGCCATGGCTGCCACCGCGCTGGACTTGCGCGTGCCTTGCCTGCCCACCAACACAGGGGCCATGTCGGCTTTACAACCCGGGCTGAGTACTCGACCTGCCAACGCAGTCCACAGATACCGGCCCACCGCACGGTGATATTGAGTATCTTCAACCCCTATATGGGCCTCAGGGAAAGTTTCTATTCGCTTCACGCCATCCCACACCAGGCCGTTTAACCAAACCTGTGCACTATCGAATTGGTTAGCCATTGCTACGAACAGCACTGCATCACGTGTCAACTCCCTCGGGGGAAGCCTAAATCCCATGCGTTCAAGGTTAATGCGAAGCTCGGTGTAGTTAGAATCTTTAAAGGGTATCCAATTCGCACCCCCGTCAATGCTGCACATGATCTCATCCCGGAAAGCGTCATAACCCAGCACCAAACCGCATAAATCAGGCCGTTCTATTGCCTTCACCATATTATCCATGCTCAGGCGGATTGCACCGCGGTCGTCGCAAACGAATGATGGGGGAGGTTGCTCGCCTGGAGGACGAGGCCCGGTACCTACGTTATCGAAATCATGTTCACTGGATTCACTCCAACCATGCTGGCGCGCTTCATAGTAAATAGTGGCCGAGGTTACAGGACGAATGCCATTTGGATTGCTCTCGGCGTTAAGCCACAAATGGTCAATCTCTCCCCCATCATATTCATCCGCACGCTGAAAGAATGAATGCGCTAATTTCAGCCCTCCAGAAGAACCGCCACTGGCATGATGGATGGCAAGCACAAAGTTTAGAAAGCGATGGTATCCGAACTTATCAGCACCTCCGTATGGAATGGCATCTAGGGCAGAACTCAGCTTCAACAGCTTCTGTTCCACGTCCGCTGTTGATAAGGGAATTTCAGCATGCGACTTGGGAGGAGTCACCGCTGGAACTTCAGCTGATACCGGCCAATTGATGAGGTGAGCGTTGGATTTGTCCAGATCATCGAGTGTTGATGCCTCCAGAGGCACGGACTTCCCGCCCAGGGGCAAGATAAACATGTTGCCGAATTTGCCTTCGGCAACGGCATTCTGTTTAGGAAACACCTCCACCTTCCCTTGTGCCACTCCTCCCGCTCCATCTGAAAAGCCCGCAGATGCAAGAGCGCTTCGCAGAAAGCTTCTTACGCTGTATGCGTCCTGCGGAGTTTCCCAAATGACATAGAGATGAACGCCGCGACCACCCGATGATTTGAAGGGTATGGGCGAAGCCCCCAAGCACCGAAGGATTTCCATCACTTTCAGGACAGCAATTTTCATTTCAGCCCAGCTCAGCTCTCCTTGATGGCTATCAAAATCGAGTAGGCCAACACTTGTCACCGACGAACCAGGCTTGATAGGTGCAACCCCGAAGCGGGGGCCGCCATTAACGTGATTCACAAGTTTGGCTTCGGTCAAGGGCTCTTTAATGCATCGTGGCGTCTGACCGGAGTTCACTATCCAACAAGTATCGGTACGAACCCGGGCAACTATAGGCCGCAGCGCAGCAATGAGTAAATTGGAAGCTTCGGCGGGGTCTTTAAAGGTCGGCATGCTGTACTCCCGATCAGAGCTTTCTGCGGAGCTCGCCCACATTCCAGGCTGAGATCCGTTCAGAAAGCTTGCGGGGCGCAGGCAGGTCGCGCCGCTTGACCATGCGCCACAAGGTCGAGCCAGAGCAGCCGAATAGTGCTTCAACCACCGGTTGCCGGACGTGTGCTGAATCGGGAAGTGAATCGAAGTTTTTCAGAGCATCGGGAACAATGCTCGCTATAGCGGGACGTGCCATGGTGTGCGCCTTTTTGAATGTGACGCCGTCATGGTATGGCTTCTAAATTATTTGTATAGATTGAACGGGTTGAAAGAAAAGGGGTTCAACCGGTTCAGCCCTTGTTTGAAACCCTTATGGATAGGTCTTGAGAGGGATTCAATCCCTTTTTTCTCGCGGGTGATGGTAGTTTGGCTTGATAATTGTGAAAATTGCTACTGCAATGTTATTTGATTCGAGCAATCCAGCTTTTCTGGCTTCCGATTTTATCCACGCCACCACTTCCTCTCTTTTGGGATCAGGTTTGCGTCTCGGATTAAAAAAATGTGTGGCGCGGTTTACAATATCTAGCCAAGGAGTGGAATAAGATGAATCGAAAATAGATGGCGTACCTGATGCCACATCACTAAACAAACCTGGGTTAGATGCGTTCCCGACTTCCAGAAGAGACAGCAACGGACTATTGTCGATATCAGCAAAGGACCCGGTATGAGGTAGCAATCCTTTGGCTTTTGCATATTCCGCCCATTTCCTTGGACTTGCCTGATCACCTATATCCGAACGTTTCAATACCTCGAGGACGTGTTCTTCACACTCTCGATTCCGGGGAAATATTGTAAAAATGATATATCTGCTGGGGTTTGTACCCTCATCCTTCTCCGTTTCTGACCAACAAAATTGGTGAAAAAACTTTGCAGAATGGTCTTCTGAAGGCAGAAGTCCAGACAGTAAACATGCTGCCTCATGCATAGTCCATTTATCGTAACCGACCCAGACACGGGCCCGTGCCAAATATATATCTTTCCCCTCGGCTATCCTTTTTAGATAATCCTTGTTTGAGAGCTTTAGAATACTTGAATCGGGTGAAACCGCCTTTGCAAAAAACCGCCCTTTGATAGTATTTTCAAACACGGCAGATCCTTCCATTTTTTAAAGAATTGATATCCATACTCCAAAGTCCAGCTTATCTTTCTCTACCGAGCGGGGCTAGGATTCGAACTCGCAGTATCCCCGTGAACGTCACATCTTTTTCTTTCGCTTGATGGGAACAACTCTTGCCTCTGTCTGTACCTGGGCGCTGAACCTGCCCCAATCGCGCATCATTAGCCGACGCTTCTCGAACAGGTCACCTCTTCGGTAAGCTGCCTCCACCTTGTCTCCGATAGCGTGGGCCAAGGCCATTTCCGCTACATCCCGCGGATAATTGGTGCGTTCGCTGCACCAGTCCCTGAAAGTGGAGCGGAAACCATGCGCCGTGATGTCCCCACGCTTCATGCGCCGCAGTACTGCCGTCAAGGTCATGTCCGACAGTATTGTTCCCTTGCTGTTGGGAAAAACCAGCTCATGGGTGCGTGGCAGGGATTCAAGCAAGGCAATGGCTTCCTTATTCAGCGCCACCCGATGCTCGCGCCTCGCCTTCATCCGATCAGCCAGAATCGTCCAGGTGGCGTCAGCCATATCGATCTCGCTCCATGATGCGCCGCGCACCTCACCGGAACGCGCCGCAGTCAGGATCGCAAACTCAAGTGCACGGGCGCCTGTTCCTTCCTGCTGGCGCAGTTTCACCATGAACTCGCCCAGATCACTGAAAGGAAGTGCCGGATGGTGTTTCGTTCTTTGCACCTTGCCCGGTGTTGGCAGGATCATGTCCAGATGGCCACGCCAGCGTGCCGGATTCTCGCCGCTGCGATAGCCACGCACCCGCGCCCAGTCCAGTACGTTTTCGATCCGCCCACGCAACCGTTTTGCTGTCTCAGTTTTAGTCAGCCAGATAGGCTCCAGTACCTGCATCACATGGGATTGATCGATATCACGCACGAAGATCTTGCCGATCACGGGAAATGCGTAGCTACTGAGGGTATTGCGCCATTGGGAGGCATGCTTGTCATTCGACCATTCCGATTCCATGGCAGCGATGTAAGCTGTTGCGGCTTGGCTGAAGGTCATGGACGCTGCTCGTGCAGCAGCAAGGGCACTGCGCTTGGCTTGGGCATCGCCTATGGGATCAATCCCATCCTTGATCTTTTGGCGGGCAGCGCGCGCCGCCTCTTTGGCACCGGCCAAGGTGACATCAGGAAATCCGCCGAGTCCCATCTCCCGGCGCTTGCCGCCGATCATTACTCGCAGAATCCAGGAGCGCGCACCCGAGGAGGCTACCTGGAGGGCGAGACCTGCTACACCGCCGACAAAGCGGAGACCGGGAACAGCAAGTCTTCCTACTTCGAGCGCTGAAAGCTCCTTTGCCTTACGTGCCAATTCAACCCCTCATGAAACCCACCAATAAATGTGAGATTACATGACGCGAGATGACATGGCAAGGAATGAATCAATTAACGGGAGAAGTAATATAGTAACGGCTTTCAGCCACTATTTGATATGAGGTGATATGATATGAAAGTTAGATGTAAGCGGACTCTCTCTCCGCCACTAGATGCTGCTTGTTTGAAAGCCCCCCTGATATCGTGAAAGGGAGTGGCATTTCTGGAATCACTAAAGACCAAAGCAAATGATGGCGCTGCTGGTTTCAGCCAGCAGCGCCATCATTTGCTTTTCTGTTTTTATGGAAAAAATTTGCGCCAAATCCTGTAACTTTCAGCGGCAATAGAATGAGGACTGCTACGCGAAGCAGAACTATAAATGCTGTTCGATATCCATGCGGCCATGCAGGACGCGGACAATATCGATCCGTTTTCCGGTGTGACGGTAAAAAATCACATGCTTGCCGACGCCGTATTTGAAATATCCTTCCCGAATATCATCGCATGCCCGACCCAGACCGGGCTTATCCGCCAGATCATGAAAGGCGTTGTCAAGCTGGGTCAGATAGCGACTCTGCTGGGCCTTGCCCCATTGCTTGCGCGTGTAACGTCCAATGCCAAGCAGGTCATCCTTGGCTTTCTGTGTGAGGATGAACGTCCCCATCTAGTCTTCGCTTTCCAGTTCATCCAGTATGTTTTGCAGGGAATAATCAGCAAGGCCACTTTGCTCGCCCTCGGTCAGGGCGCGGCGCAGCGCTTCCAGCTTGGTCTCACGCTCTTCCAACAGGCGAAGACCGGCACGTATCGCTTCGCTGGCTGAGCCGTAACGCCCGGATTCGATTTGATGGGCGAGAAACTTCTCGAAATGCTCGCCCAATGTGACACTGGTATTTTTCTGTACTGGCATGGTTTGCTCCCCGAATTAACCTTATACCTGATTATAATATTTATTGGTATTAAGGGCAATTTAGATGATCATGGTTTATTGGGTGTAATTGGGTATCGGGTGCAGAATTGGATATCCAAAGACCCATGAAGGAGCCAAAATTCGCCCTATCGCCCGACCTTGTAAAGCTCATCGCTGAGATCGATGAGTTCAAAAGCCGTTGGCAGGTTCTGGACAATCTCTCCCCTGAACGCCTCTCTGCTTTGCGTAAAGTTGCGACTGTCGAAGGCGTCGGAACTCATGGGCCGGGATATGGAGATGGGCGGCAATATTTTTACAATCGAAACCAGCTTCGAAACGATGCATGTATTCTGGAGCCGTTAATGCCACATCGCTAGCGCGTCCAGTCCGGGCCGCACTGGCGAAGCTGCGGGCGAACCCTGTTTCGTTCTTGGCGTTGTGTCTCAAGCTGTTCAAGGCGCTGTTCGCGCATGGTTTGGTATTGCGACTTATCGTGTTCCAACTCGTTCAGCCGATAAAATTTAGCGCTTCCAGCCGCTCGATGCGGGCTTGCAGGGTACGGCGGGTTTCTAGCTGCTCAAAAATCAGCGCGTTGCGTTCTTGCTGTTGGCGCATTTCGATCTGCCATGCGTCTAGGGTGTGTTAACATTAATAGTTATATAGCATATATTCAGGTATACTTATGGGCATGGAAATCACTCGAGCCCAGTACGAGCAAATCGTACACTGTCTACCGATCCAGCGTGGCAATGTCAGTCTGAGCAATCTAAGCGTATTGAACGCCATTTTGTACGTGGCTGAGCATGGTTGCAAGTGGCGCGGTCTACCCAAACGCTTCGGTAATTGGCACACAATCTATACCCGCATGAATCGCTGGAGCAAAAGCGGTGTGCTGGATCGGGTATTTGAGCAGTTGCAGCAAGCGCAGATTGTTCGCATCAAGATCGAGGTGGTATCGCTGGACAGCACCATTGTGAAGGTTCATCCGGATGGTACTGGAGCATTAAAAAAAACGGCCCGCAATCCATCGGCAAATCCAGAGGCGGATGGACCACCAAGATTCATATGGTTGCCGCGGATGCTCGAACGGCAATAACGTTTGCCCTGTCACCAGGACAGGCTCACGATGCCGCCGAGGGACGCAAGCTACTCAGCGGCCTGGGCAAGCCCCGCTGGCCAGTTCATATGTTGATGGATAGAGCCTACGAAGGGAACGAAACGCGGCAGCTGGTGCTGGAGCTTGGCTTCATCCCGGTAGTACCGCCCAAATCCAATCGGATTAAGCCTTGGGAATACGACAAAGCTATGTATCGGCGGCGTAACGAGATTGAGCGATTGTTCAGAAGACTGAAGGGATTCCGGCGTATCTTCTCTCACTTCGAGAAACTTGATGTGATGTTTATTGCCTTCATCCACTTCGCTTTGATCGTTGAAGCATTCCGTAGTGTTAACATGCCCTTAATTTATTCCCAGCGGGAGAAGTAAAAAATGAGGGTGAACCGAGTCCGGTTCACGATATAAAGGGCGTTACGAGGTGTCCCTGTTGATGGGGGTGCCGGAAAACGCAGCTACGCTGCGGTTGCAGCAGGGGGAAGGCTTTCCCCCATAACATGGAGAGGAATTACACCTTAACAAATCTATTGCCAAATATATTTGGCATATGGTACGGTTAAGGTGAGGAAACAGTGCAGTCTAAAGAACCAAAAACAGTCATTGTTTATCAGGATGCGAGAGGCAAAGAGCCTTTCACGGAGTGGCTCCATGGCCTGCGTGACCAGAAAGGACGCCGCTCCATCCTGACGCGTGTGAGCAGGCTGGAACAAGGTTTGTTTGGCGATTGTCGATCTGTTGGCGAAGGTGTTTCAGAGCTTCGGATATTTTTTGGACCGGGCTATCGAGTCTATTTTGGTGAAGAGGCTGGCTGCATTGTTGTGCTGTTGTGCGGCGGGGACAAATCCAGTCAGGACCGCGATATACAGGCAGCGAAGGGCATATTGGAAGGAGTACAAGGATCATGGCTAAACGAACATACAGACAATTCAGAGATGTAGAGGAAGAGTATTTCCGCAACCACCCAGAGGAGATTGATCCATACCTTGATGAGATTTTCGATGCCTATGCGGAGGATCACGATTCGGCCTCCTTGCTGGCATCCCTGCGTGTCATCGCCAAGGTAAAAGGCATCAGCAATATTGCCGAGGAGACCGGATTGACACGCCAAGGCATTCAGCATGCCTTGTCCAGCAAGGGGAATCCGCGCTTCGATAATGTCAATTCGATCATGAACGCGCTTGGCTACCGCTTAGTGCCGGAAAAGCTCGACAACGGCCAGCATATCTAGACTCCAGAAACCTCTGTTGCGTTTCCTTTAACCAAGGAACTTGCGTTGAATGGAGCGGGCAACCTGTTGACCGGATGACGTACAAGGGCCGAACTACGGCATTGGCTCGAAGACTGCGAAGAATCTGATCGATAAATCAGCCTCTTAGAAAGGCGCTAAGCACTTTCTGCGGGAGCGAATCGCTGCTAGAGTTACGTGGAGGGGGACGTGGCTTGAAATCAAGCAATCAATTCGATGCATCAGGATCACTAGCCGGATATATTTATCAATGCCGACTAGCTGTAACAACCTGCATTTGAAAATAGTCCGGCCTGCATTCAGCCGAGCCGACCTGCATTTGATCTTCGCGAACCAGGAATAAGTACGACTGACTTGGCTCACTCATCAGCAAGGGGTCTAGAAACTAACGGACCGTCAATGAAGTCACGTGGCTACACGCCGCATGTGCGCCCCCGCAACGAGGAGATTCAGGCCAAGGTGCAGAATCCGAAGCATCGAGCACGCCGCTGGGTTGTCGAGGTCAGCCATTCGTGGCTGAATCGCTTCCGCAAGCTGCTGGTCCGGTTCGAGAAAACACACCGCAGCTACCTCGCACTGCTTATGCTCGGTTGCGCCATCATCGCCTTCCGCAAGGCAGAGGCCTCAGGTAAAACAAATATTATTTGCGGATAAATTCTAATAATGCTTGCCGTTTTTTTTCAAGCTCAGCCCGGCGGATTTCAAATACCGTCATTTGTTCGTGGGAAAGCGTTTCCAGCCGTACCGTCATTCCCGTGGCAATCTGGATTCTGGTTTCTTCGACCGATGGCAGATTTTTTTCATCGGTAAGATGGGCAACGGCTAACCATGGATTCTGAACAGATGTTGCGAATGCTGTTCAACGCGAATATTGCCAAAACGATTCAATAAGCGGCCGAATCGTGCAATTTTCTTCTCGATCTCCGCGATGGGGATCGGGGGAAAGCGGTGGTCGTGATAGGAAAGTCTGTTGGGGCCAGGGCGCCGCATGTTCAGGTTCGTGACAGCAGCCTTCAGCTTTGCGAACGCCCATCCCTGGGCACGGGTTCCCAGGGGTGTTGCGGGGGGCTGGCTTTTGCCATAGCCGCTCTCCTCGAGGATATCGACAATGCGCTCGCAGGCCAGGCGCCCATTTTGGGCCGTCAGATAGTAATCGATGAGCGTCCTGCGTTCTTCGCCTCCGGGGGCGCCAAGCTTGCCTTCAAGAATTTGAGCCAAGGTATCCCGCAGTTCTGAAAAATTGAAGGACTGATAGCTTAGTTTGGTGGGCAGGCCCTGGAAGTCATAGTCATAGAATTCATTGAATGTGGAAAGGTACGATATGGCAGGCACCCCAAGCGCATACGCCTCCAATCCTGTCGTACACCCGTTATGTATCATGGTTTTCGACGCCAGCAACCAGGGAATGACGTTGCCTTCATGAATGACTTTCACCCGCTTGCAGTTTGCGGCAATATCGTTGTACACCTTGAAATTTTCGCTCGGGTGGGGGCGGACCACGATGGTTAGACGGGGAAAAGCTTGTTCGAGGGCCGGAATGAGCTGCTTGAAATCTTCGAGTATGGCGTGTTTATGATCCCACAGCCCTTCGGCAAATTCGCGGCTCACGCCAAGTCCGGACTGGCCGCGCCGGGATGTCTTGCGCCCGTCTTTTGCAGGCACGAACAGGCCAATATTGGGAATAAAGGGATTTACCTCGGTAAAATTGGTATTGATAAGAATGAAATCCCCGTGAAGCTTGCGTAGTTTTTCCACCTCTGTATCGAAATAGGGACGCATTTCCGGCCGCAATATGTCGCCGCGCGGATTTCCCGTGATATGAATAGGCAGTTTTTCGGGCAGTTTCGGGTATTGGTGGAGCAAATCCACGTTTTCCTGCCCCCAGGCAAATATGTGGGACACATTGCCGATCGTCGTGGGGGATAGCCGCAGCGAAAAATAGGTTTCAGCCGGAGGATGGACCAGAGCCTCTTCTTCCCATGCCACAATCTCATGCCCAAGCATGCGCAGAATCCTGAACATCGAATTGCTCAGGCTGCGCATGCTTTTCGCCAGGTATACGCCCCGTGGAAACGACGCCGCTTCGAAATGAACGAACGCACGGGAGCCAATTATTACCGGAAAGCCGCGCTCCGCGGCGACGCAGGAGAGCAGCAGTTTCGCATCCAGTTCGCGGACCTGATTTTCAACTGGGATGATGAGGGTCGAAGGGCAATTTTTCATATTTTTTCAAAGACTCGGCTTGGTCCTCTTTATTTTCCAGTCCAAGGGTTAAAACCAGCTCGTGCGGGATGGATGGAGCAAAGCATACCCCATCATTTTCCTGGTGCCGGATAGATGTTTTTTTGACGGGTTGCGTTTCACTCCACCCATTCTACAGTTTACAATCGCTACACCCTGGCTGGTTCTGGACCTCGTCCTGCCTGCGCTTGCGCTTCCAGCAACGCTACGTAACGAGGCAATACATCCGGTCCTCCAGCATCGAGCATTTCATTGATGAAGCGCTGCCGGTGGTCCTCCACATAGAAGGAATCGCAACCGTTGGAAAGAAATCCGTCTATCTTTTTGTATACGTCATCCCGGCACCTCAATTCTGTCTCAGGCATGAAGTGGGCCAGCGCAGAACGGCCGGCGTGCAGGTAATCGGCTGCCAGCACCGGTTTTTTTGCCTTGACCGCTTCAAATACGACGGAGGTTGCGAGATCGATGATCACATCCGCCCAATTCATCAGGTGGATGGAATGAGCACTTTCTTCCGCAACACTGACGTTTGGCATTTGACGCAATGAGGATTTAGCGGTCAGAGGCTGCCTCCAGCCGCCTCGTGTATGAGGCTTGATGATCAATTTCACTCCGGGAAAAGCGGCGATCATCTCCACCACTTCGCTGACTTCTTCCCAAAATATGGTGAAGTCGCTTTTTCTCAGGAACATTACGACCTTGAGCCGGTTGCCCGAGCTGCCCGAGCCGGTCGGCGGCACGACAGGAGAAAATTGCGCGAGTTTGCCCAGCCATTCGTCGCAGTAGCGGGGAGAGCCCAGTATCGCGATTGACTGATCATCTAAAAATGGCTGGAAGCGGCGGGCGCACAATACATTGGGTACCACAAGCTTGTCAAATATCCGCGCAGCAGCGAATAAAGCATCCGGCTCGAGGATCCATTCACCGTGGCGTATCAGTTGATTGACATGCGGGCTATCTCCATGCGGCAACGATACCGCGCTAAAGCCCATGGCGCGCGCGGTGGATACGACCATTTCCACCCATTCCAGGGAGACCGGCGAATCCCTGGTGATCCAGTCAAAAACGACCACACCTTCGCCAATACCCGTGAAACTGCGTTCCAGCAAACGCCTGGCCGTGCTCCGCCAAACCGGTTCACGCTTTCTGGCATCGTATGCATTGGCCAATATATTGATAAATGGCCCGATGAGCGTGCGGCGCAAAGTGCCGATCAAGAGCAGTATCTGCAAGCGCCATTTCAGAAATTCAAGCAACGGCAACAGATCGTGAATAGGCGCAATTCGCACCCTGCCGAGCTTATTCAAGAATTTTATGCGGTAGTCGTGGCGAAATTTCGGGTTGCCAACCAGGATGACATCACATTGATGTCCCGACTCGATCCACTTCGAAATGACCGGGGTAATGTGGTCTATGTCATTATAATGGCGAAGGAAAAAAAGCGCTTTCATACAGGAAGTCCGCTGAATGCTTCTGCTGGCTGTCCGGCCAGCAGCATGCTGACAAACATGAGCTGCAAAGGTTTTAGCGGAGCGGCTCAGGCGATCAACCAGTTTCCATTCAGGCAAAACTCAAGCTTCAGCTTATTAAAGGGTCCAAGCGGTTCCTCCTGCAGCTCGAAATAATGAATATCTCCGATCGGGTCATGCAGATAGGCCCAGTTCCGGCGTAGATATGATTTCAGGAAGCGGGCATTGGCGGTTCGGCCATCTATCAGAATGAGCGTGCCCGGCTCGAAGAAAAACTCGAACCTCAAGATATCTGCGGACATCGGCATTCTTGCCTTGCTGTTAAACGAGAAGCCGTTTATCTCCTGCGTAGTGGCGAATTGGGAAGGACCGTCGAGATAAATGAAGTCGGGGGAGATGTTGGGCAGCCTGGTATATATGCTTGCAATTCTGTTATCGTGAATCAAAACCTCGACAGAGCTGCGGGAAACGGTCGCAAATGCTTGCAGTTCCGATCCAAGCCTTGATTGCGTGATCTCCAGGAAACGCTGTTCTTCTTCAACCGCGTATACATGAAAGGGGTCGTCGCTGCGTATGGATTTTCTGGCCCACTTGCCAAAGTGTTCGTGAAGCATGCGCATCGCATCAGCAAGCACTGCTGTGCTGTAGCCGCTGCCAAGTTCGAGAATGTTGATTGCTTTCCGGCTTAGCGCGATCCAGTGAAGGCGGCACAGATCGTCGTATTGGGGTTCAAAAGGCTTTTCTTCGAACGCAGAGACGCATTTCTCGAGCGCGGGGTTCCTGCTCTCCAGTCGATCTGCTTCCAGGGTCTTGCACACTGTTCGCAGGGAGAATAAATCGACATATTCCTCGACCTGTTCCGGATCCTGAAAACATGGCAGTGAAAATCTCTTTAACGTGTCCTCGACGGCCCGAAACGATGGTGACGGGCCAGTATCGGAAATCTTGCGCTGGCCGGCGAAGGAGGCTATGGACATGGGGTATTTGCTTATCCTTGTGATGGAATGACATGCATGACCGGGTTCGCCACCGATTCATCAAGAGCTGCGATCATCTGCCCATGCATCCTGCATGACATCATTTAAAAAGTATAAGAAGGGGATTCTGACGCAACGATGTCCGAATGATTACAAATCTGTAATGTTCGGAGGCTGGCGCGGAACCGGCAACGATATGATTGATCCATGTTTGCAAACAGTGTTTGTTTACAGGCAGCCAAGCCGGATTCAGGTATGGATCTGGAAGCGCAAAAATCCGGGATGAGCGGGTCTCGATTGCAGGGGAAGGCGATGAGGCGCCCGTTATGCCGGAAAGAAAACCTGCACGGAAGTGCCTTCGCCGAGGGCGCTTTTTATTCCGATCCTGCCACCGTGGAGGTTCACAATGGATTTCACGATGGCCAGTCCCAGTCCGGCGTCATCTGTTTTAGGATTGCGGGAAGGGCTGATCTGGTAAAACCGGTCGAAGATTCTGGACAAATGTTCCTGCGCGATTCCTGTCCCGCTATCGCAGCAGGTAACTTCGACCCCGTTGTCCACATCCTGGATGGAAAACACAATTTTCCCGCCGCTCGGAGTGTACCGCAGGGAGTTCGAGAGCAGGTTGCTGATGACTCTTTGAAAAAGAATGGGATCGGCGTCCATTACTCCATCTCCGGCGCACGTTACCGGCACTTTCCGCTCCGCGGCCAATGCCTCATAAAAATTGATGACTTTTGTGATTTCCGTACGCACGTCGATCCGGCTGCGGGCAAGCATCGCCTGCGCGCTCTCGGCCCTGGCCAGGAACAGCAGGCTGTCCATCATGCGTGACAGGCGCTCATACTCCTCGAGGCTGGACGCAAGAATTTCGCGATACTCCTGCTCCTCCCGAGGCTTGGAAAGCGCTACTTCCGCTTCTCCCCGCAGGTTATTGATCGGGGTGCGCAGTTCATGCGCCAGATCAGCCGAAAACCGGGAAAGGCGATCGAACGAATCCTCCAGCCGATCCAGCATGCCGTCGAATGCCCGCGCCAGCGACACCAGCTCCCGAGGCCACTCTGCCGCGCCAATGCGCTCATGCAGCTGGCTTGCGGTGACGCGCTCAGCGGTTTTGGCGATATCGACCAGCGGTTTCATGCCGCGCCGCGCTATCACGGCTCCCATGGCCGCGGATGCCAGAATGCCGATCAACAGGACAGCCGCCAGATAGCGCTCGTACTGGTTCATCAATATCTCTTCATTGGTCTCATCGAGTGCTACCTGGATTTGCCACGTGGATCCGCCGGCATCATCGCTTCCTGCCTGGGCGGCAATCAACTGGTAAGTTTTATTGCTGGCGGAAAGCCATCTTTTTGTTTTGCCTTTTGAGCGGCCCGCACTGGGGAATACAGCGGATGGAATCTCCCGATCCATTCCTGGAGCTTCATAAAGCGTACGCCCCGATTCGTCCAGGATGCGGCTGTAGGTATGATATTGGGAATTGGTAAATCCCACATTTTCCAGGTCGATTTCATTTTCCAGGGCTTCCTTGCTACCTGTGCGCAAGATGCGATCGAGGACTTCGATGCGGCTGTTGAGAAACTCCTCATCCTCTTTTTCCAGCGTCGCAATGAGAACCCAGTACAGGAATCCCGAAGCAAAGATGAGCATGATGGAGGCCGACAGCGTATAAAGCCAGGTCAGCCGCCAGGTAATCGACCAGTACGATTGGCCGGGGGCGGTCTTGACCTGGCCGGGACTATCGGTCTTCAAATACGTACCCCACGCCCCGCACGGTATGGATCAATTTTTTTTTGAATGGGTCATCAACCTTGCTGCGCAGCCGGCGTATCGCCACGTCGATGACATTGGTATCGCTGTCGAAATTGATGTCCCAGATCTGCTCGGCAATCAATGTGCGGGACAAAACCTCCCCCTCGCGCCGCGCCAGCAGCGATAGAAGCGCGAATTCCTTGGATGTGAGGTCGAGGCGGCTGCCGCCGCGGCTTGCCCTCTGGCGCGCGAATTCGATCTCCAGATCGGCAACTTGCAAGGTTTCGTTATGCCGTTGCGGGGTACGCCGCAGCAGCAGGCGAACCCTGGCCAGCAATTCGGAAAACGCGAAAGGCTTGATCAGGTAGTCATCCGCGCCGAGTTCCAGTCCCTTGACCCGGTCGTGCACCATGTCCCTGGCGGTGAGGAAAAGTACAGGCATCTTCCTTCCTGCCCGGCGCAGCGTCTCGAGAATGGACCAGCCGTCCCGGCCGGGCAGCATGACGTCGAGGATGATTAAATCGTAATCGATATCGAGCGCCAGAAGCAGTCCCTCATCGCCATTTCCCGAGGTATCGACAACGTATCCCGATTCGGTTAATCCTTTCCTGAGAAAGGAGGCGGTTTTTTCTTCGTCTTCGATAATCAGGATATGCATAAATTGAAGTAAAGCCGCAATGGTTATTCTGGACTAATCCGAGAGCCGATCTCTGACACATTAATTGTAATGCGTGTCAGGTAAGAATTGCAGCGTGCGTCAGGTAAGCACAGCGATTCCTCGGCTATCCTTGAGACGCACTCCCATCCTTGAAGTGAACTCGCAAGCTGGAGGATTTTCCATGTATGTCAAAAAGATTGCTGTATTATTTTCAGTTTCATTTGCACTGGCGGCATCCCGCGGCATATACGCGGGGGAGCATAGCGAGCATCATTTTCCTTCGGAACATCGAGTGCGGCACGTGTTGCTGATAAGCGTGGATGGGATGCACGCAATCGATGTCGAGAATTACATCCGGAAAAATCCGGGCTCGACTCTGGCGGCATTGACCCAGCATGGCGTGCGCTACACCAACGCTTCCACGTCGAAGCCATCCGACTCGTTTCCCGGTTTATTGGCGCTGGTGACGGGCGGATCGCCGAATTCGACGGGCGTTTTTTACGACAACAGCTATGATCGCACTTTCTTTGCGCCGGGAAAATGCGGCGGTACTCCAGGAAGCGAAGTTGTGCTCGACGAGTCGATCGATAACAGCACGAATGACGGTATCGATCCAGCCAAACTCCCCCTGGGTCCTGATTGCAAGCCGGTGTTTCCGCACCAGTTCGTACGGGTGAACACGATTTTTGAAGTCATCAGGGATCATGGCGGCCGCACAGCATGGGCGGATAAGCATCCTGCTTACGATCTGGTGAATGGACCATCCGGGAAAGGCGTGGATGATCTGTATACCCCGGAGATAACGATTCCCAATGGCCTCGATGCAACCACCAGCGTCGTGACGACCGCTGCAAACGACAGTCTCAAGGTCAATGCCATAATCAACGAGGTCCGCGGTTTCGATCACACTGGGAAAAAACAGGTTGGCCGGCCGACTATTCTTGGCATGAATTTCCAGGCGGTGAGCGTGGGGCAGAAAATTGCATCGGACAACGATCCGCGACCGCAAGCCAGCCTGAAAGGCAAGCGTGGCGGCTATCTCGATGCATCAGCCACGCCATCCGAGGTGCTGACATTCGGGTTGGACCAGACGGATGCTTCACTGGGCAAGATAGTCGATGCGCTGAAAGAAGAAGGAATCTACAATTCGACCCTGGTTATTGTCAGCGCCAAGCACGGCCAGGGACCAATCGATCCAGCCAAAGTGAAAAAAACCGGTAATCTGGAAGATAAAGTCAGCCCGGCAATCGCCGACGCATTCGCCAAAATTACCGAGGATGACGTCGCGCTTATCTGGTTGAAGGACCAAAGCCAAACCCGGACCGTGGCTGATTACCTGCGTGCCAACCAGCAGGCGCTTGACATTCAGGATGTGCTCGCCGGCGACCTATTAAGACTCAGGTTCAACAATCCTTTGCATGACAGCCGAACGCCCGATATCATGGTGCTGCCGACCCCCGGCGCCATATACACGGCATCGAAGAAGAAAATCGCCGAGCATGGCGGCTTCAGCAATGATGACACCAACGTTGCGCTTATCGTGTCGCACCCCGGCCTGGGAAGGAAGGTGGTCAAGTCGCCGGTCGAGACCACGCAGGTCGCTCCCACGATTCTTGAAGCGTTAGGCATAGATCCAGAGGAACTGCTGGCCGTTCGCAAGGAGAAGACCACTCCCTTGCCGGCACTTCGTGGCGGCGATGATCTGGATTCATAATTTCCCATAAAATTCCAGAAATACTCGAAGGGCTCGCACTCGGGAAAGCATACCTACCTGATACGCGAGCCAGCATCGACGCGCCCGCCACGCGAGCCGCCTCCCGGGCCGACGTGGCGGGGCGTCTTTATGGATCATGGTTCCAAGCCAAAAAAAGCGATAACTGCCGGATTCATGGGTTGATAACGCCATCGATGTCATTTACACTTTACCTTATTGAGCGAGGTATTTTCTTTCTTCGAATCAATAACTCAGGCGAGGAGATATGACGACGGCAGATCAGATTGTCGATACCGCGATTGAGCTCGGCGAACGGAATTCATGGGAAGCCGTGCGGCTGAATGATGTGGCGGCGCTGCTGGGCATTACGCTGGACGATGTGCGCGCGCACTTCCGTGAAAAGGAAGACATCGTCGATGCATGGTTCGAGCGTGCCGACGCCGCCATGCTGCGGGCGGCGCAAGGCCCCGATTTTGCTTATCTGAATCCACGCCAGCGCTTGCATCGCTTGATCATGACCTGGCTCGGAGCCCTTTATCCCTATCGCAAGACGACGCGCCAGATGATCTACGGCAAGCTCGAGCCGGGACACATTCACATCCAGATACCGGGCCTCATGCGCATCAGCCGCACGGTTCAGTGGATGCGGGAGGCCGCGGGCCGCAATGCCACCTATATCCGGCGTGCGCTGGAAGAGACTGCGCTGACCAGCATTTACCTTGCGACGTTCGTGCACTGGATGAACGACAGCTCCTCCGGTTCGGCCGGGACAGGCCGATTTTTGGACCGGTGCCTCGCCATCGCGGAAAGCGCGGATCGCATGGTGTTCACCCGGCGCAGCGTTGCGGATAACGGGAGCGAAGAAAACGCGGCCCATAGCGCTTGATGCCCGGCTTCCCGGATACGGGCCTTCCATTCATAGCCTTCGGCGCGCCCGGCATGATCCGGGCAGCGTGACTTGGCAAGGGAGGGTCCTGGCCGGGTGGTGCCATGGGAGTGGATGATGGCGTAGCTGGCCATATGCAATCCAGGCGCTATCGAAAAATTCCAGCCAGAGTCAGGCAGTGAACGGCATTCCGCGGCCCTATGTAGCCTGTGTACCCTGCGCAGCATGGGGCTGCCGCTGCAGCCTGGTGAATTCCGCAATACATTTTTGGTCTTCCGCATGGATACCCTGACCCATGCCTTAAGCGGCGCCCTGGCGGCACGTGCCATTGCGCCAGCAATGCCTCGCCCCGATGAGCTGAAGCCGCGGGACCGCATGATCTATGGCGCCATCGCGGCGGCGTTTCCCGATAGCGACATCCTGTTGCGCCTGTTTGGTTCCCTTGTTTATATCGACCTGCATCGCGGCGTCACCCATTCGATCATCCTGCTGCCTCTCTGGGCGTTGCTGCTGGCGTGGCTGCTTTCGCGATTTTCGCGCCACCGTTATTCCTGGCGGGCGATTTATGGCACTGCTGCGCTTGGCATTGGCATCCATATCGCAGGCGATGTGATAACCGCATATGGGACGATGATATTCGCTCCTTTTTCCGACTATCGCATTGCGTTCCCGTTCACCTTCATAATCGATCCCTATTTCACCGGTATCATCGTACTGGGGTTGGCGGCGGCGCTGCTCAAGCACGGTAAGCGCTACCCGGCTGTCATATCCATGCTCGTTCTGGCGTCCTATGTCGGGTTTCAGGCGTTTCTCCACTCCGGCGCCGTTGAAATTGGCAAGGCCCATGCCGAGGCGCATGCCGCCGGCGGGGAGCCGGCCACGGTTTACGCCATTCCCCAGCCGCTATCGCCTTTCTACTGGAAGATCATCATCAGCCGCGGCGAGGATTACGAAGTCGCATCCATCAACCTGTGGGACACGGCGGATGAGGCCGGAAAGCAAAGCCGCCTCAGTCCGGGAATCATGGGCATGTGGAACAGGATAGCCGCGGGTTACGAGCCGGCTTCGGCGGTGCGATGGCAACATTACAGCCGCTTCGGGGCTGCGCAGGCGCAAAGCGCGCTGGCGCGCGAAGCCTGGGGGCAGGAGATTTTCTTCCGCTTCCGCGAATTTGCGCAATTTCCTTTTTTAAACTATATCGAGACCAGGGGCAGCGAAGTATGCGTCCGGTTTGCGGATTTGCGTTTTACCGTTCCTTCCCTTTCGCCTTCCCTCGGATTTGGCGTATGCCACGATGCCGGCACAGGCATCTGGCGGCTCGAGCAGGGGTAAACCTAAATCCGGCAGTTGACCGTCTTTTTTAGTCTAGAACCATGATCCACAAAGACTTCCTCGATACTCGACGTTCACCTGCGTGGTGAGTCCGCTACAGAGCGGATTGCGATTTTTGCAGCACATGGCTGCGTTGCAATTTCTTGGAATGGAATAGCCATTGCGCGTCGTTGCGCCTTGCCCTGCACGCCAAAAACCGCGCTCCACCCTGTCCAACTGCCGAATTTAGGTTGAAATCTGTTTGTCGTGACTTCGCCGAATACCGCTTTCGGTATCGGCAGGGCGTCGCTGACATCCTGCACTGATCAGAGGGCATCCTGGCCCCCGGCTTCCCTTCTTTTTCCTTTTCCCCTTTCCTTTCCCCTTGCCTGGAACTGAAGCGCCTCCATTCCCTTGTTCGGGATAACGCCACAAAGTTGACGCCGATCAAGGTTTTGTTTCCTCCCGCACCCTACGATTCGATACCGGATAAGAAAGTCCGATTATCTAGAAATGTAATCGATCCGGCCAGGAAGACGGTGTCCGGTGAGATCGGACAGCCGGCAGGAATAATTTCCGGTTAAACACTATTGATGATCCTGAATCCGGCAGTTGACCGCACATTTTTAGGTTGGTCGGCCGATGATCAAGTGGGGAGAATATGAATAGCAAGCAGCCATCAACCATCATGGCTTCAATGGTGGTCGCGCTTTATTCCGGGATGGGGATGGCGGTGGCGGATCCGCACCAGTTAAACCTGCCCGAGCCGCAGACGATCATAGCCAGGCAG
>Ga0066255_1000716_pt1 | contig 48532 bp, 39 predicted proteins | sample ThiBiot_750_biof_FD_71148 | JGI IMG/M metagenome (GOLD analysis project Ga0066255, IMG submission 71148) | Wastewater bioreactor microbial communities from Cape Town, South Africa - Thiocy_expt_750_biof (version 2) | ecosystem: Engineered > Bioreactor > Thiocyanate-remediating >...
GCCGAGATCTTTGGGCGTGATGACCGGAACCGCGATCGGCTCGGCAAGAAGCGGCGTGGCGCCGACGGCAACGAGGCCGGTGGCGAGGGCGAGCGCAAGGCGCAGGGTCGAGCGGGACATGACCAAGGTCTAGCCCCAATGTCGGCCCTGTAAATGCCGATTCGCCTCAAACGAAACTATAGGGATCGACGTCGATCGCCAGCCGCACTTTGGTCGGCCAGTCGATGCGGCTGATCCAGTCGCGGATCGCGCCCTGCAGGTCGAAGCTGCGCGGCGCGTGGAGGAGGAGGCGGAAGCGGTGGCGGCCGCGCAGCATCGCGAGCGGCGCGGGCGCCGGCCCATAGATAGCGAGGCCGTCGGCGACGGGCGCCTTTTCGCCCAGCCGCTGCGCGACACCGCGCGCGATCTCGATATCCTCGGACGAGATGACGAGCGCGGCGAAGCGGCCGTAGGGCGGCGCCCCGGCGAATTTGCGCGCCGCTGCTTCGGCGGCATAAAAGCCTTCGCGATCGTTGGCGACGAGCGCCGCCATCACCGGCGCGTCGGGTACGCGCGTCTGGATCAGCACCTCGCCGGGCTTCACGCCGCGCCCCGCGCGTCCCGCGACCTGTGCGATCTGCTGGAAGGTCCGCTCCGCGGCGCGCAGATCGCCGCCGTCGAGGCCGAGGTCGGCGTCGACCACCCCGACGAGCGTGAGATTGGGGAAATGATAGCCCTTGGTCACGAGCTGGGTGCCGATGATGATATCGACGAGTCCATCCTCGACCGCCTCGACGAACTCGGCCGCCTTCGCGGGCGACCCCAGGGTGTCGCTGGTGACGATCGCGGTGCGCGCCTCAGGAAAGCGTAAGCTCACCTCGTCGGCAACGCGCTCGACGCCGGGGCCGCATGCGACAAGGCTGTCCTCGTCCTCGCATTCGGGGCAGAGCCGCGGCGGCGGCATCACATGACCGCAATGGTGGCAGGCGAGGCGGTGGTCGAGCCGGTGTTCGACCATCCAAGCGGTGCAGTTCGGGCACTGGATGCGGTGGCCGCAGGTGCGGCACAGCGTCAGCGGCGCAAAGCCGCGGCGGTTCAGGAAAAGCAGGCTCTGCTCGCCCTTCTGCAACCGGTCGGCGAGTGCGTCGACGAGCGGCGGCGCGAGCCAGCGGCCGCGATCGGGCGGATCCTGCCGCATGTCGATTGCGGCAAGATCGGGCAGCGTCGCGCCGCCAAAGCGGGCGGGGAGCACAATGTGGCGATAGCGTCCGGCCTCGACCTGCGCCAGGCTTTCGAGCGCGGGGGTCGCGCTCGCAAGGATCACCGGCAAGCCTTCGAAATGGCCGCGCATCACCGCGACGTCGCGCGCGTTATAATGGACGCCATCCTCTTGCTTGAAGCTGGTTTCATGCGCCTCGTCGACGACGATGACGCCCAGATTGGCATAGGGCAGGAACAGCGCCGAACGCGCGCCCACCACCACCTGCGCCTGACCCCCGGCAATCGCGCGCCATGCCCGGCGGCGCTCGGCGGATTTGAGGCTGGAGTGCCACAGCACCGGCTCCACCCCGAAGCGCGCCTCAAAACGGCGCAGGATTCTCTGCGTCAGCGCGATTTCAGGCAGCATAACCAACACCTGCCGCCCCAGCCCGATCGCCTCGGCTACGGCTTCGAAATAGGTTTCGGTCTTGCCCGATCCGGTCACGCCGTCGAGCAGGAACGGTGCGAACAATCCGCCGCGCACCGCATCGACCATCTGATCGGCGGCCTCTTGCTGCCCATCCGACAGATCGGGCACATCAAATTCAGGATCGGCGCGCGGATAGGACCGGTCGAGATCGACCCGCACCGTTTCCATCATCCCACCATTGACCATGCCGCGCAAGACGCCCTCGGTCACACCAGCCGCCTCGGCCAGTTCGCGCAAAGTGCCCTGCGCGCCTTGCAAAGCCTCCAGCGCGGCGGCGCGTTGGGGCGTTAAACGCTTTGGCGGTTCGGCATCGGGTTTTAACCGATATTCCGTCATCATCCGCCCGCCCTGAAGCGCAGCAGTTGAGGACAGCGCCATACGCGCCACCGAGGCCAGCGAGGCGCAATAATAATCCGCCGTCCATTCGATCAGCCGCCGCAAGGGCGCGGGCAAAGGCGGCACCGGCAGCACCGAGAGCAGGGGGCGCAGGCGATTGTCGCCCACTTCCTCGCCGGGCAGGCGGTCGGCTTCCCACACGATGCCCATCACTTGCCGGGGCCCCAGTGGGGCGATCACCACGCTGCCGTGTTCGACCTCCATGCCATGGGGTACGCGGTAATCCAGCACCGGCAGGGCGGAATTCATCACAAGCAGGCGGGCGCGGGTCATGGCTTCCCTATGGGGCGGGTGCATAGGAACCGCAAGGCCAGTAAAGGGGGTTGGGTATCGCGCCGCACCTGCCTATAGGCGGTCCTCAGCCGCTTTACAGAATCGCACCCTCCGTGGGCGCGCGCCAATCAGGGGACCACCCATGAAGTTTTTCGTCGACACCGCAGAAATCAACGACATCAAGGAACTGGCCGCCACGGGCCTGCTGGATGGCGTGACCACCAACCCTTCGCTGATCGCCAAGTCGGGCCGTGATTTCCTCGAAGTCACCAAGGAAATCTGCGGCATCGTCGATGGCCCGGTTTCGGCCGAAGTCATCGCTCTCGACCACGAAGGCATGATGCGCGAGGCCGAAATCCTGCGCAAGATCGCCGACAATGTCTGCATCAAGGTGCCGCTGACCATCGACGGCCTCAAGACCTGCAAGGCGCTGACGGGCGACGGCACCAAGGTGAACGTGACCCTGTGCTTCTCGGCCAATCAGGCGCTGCTGGCCGCCAAGGCGGGCGCTTCGTTCATCTCGCCCTTCATCGGCCGTCATGACGACAATGGCTTTGATGGCCTTGAACTGATCCGCGACATTCGCCTGATCTATGACAACTACAACTACGCCACCGAAATTCTGGCGGCCTCGATCCGCCACGGTGTGCATGTGCTGGAATGCGCGCGCATCGGCGCCGATGTGATGACCGCACCGCCGGCCGTCATCAAGGGTCTGGTCAAGCATGTCTTGACGGACAAGGGTATTGAAGGCTTCATGGCGGACTGGGCCAAGACGGGCCAAAGCCTCTAATAGAATCAAGGGATAGACATTGGCCGAGGACACTCCTCTCGACCGCTTCAAGGCTGCGCTGACCGGCGCTTCGCGGGCAATTGCCGAGCGGGGCGACATTGAGGTGAACTGGAGCCCCGATAACCCGAGCCAGACGGGCACGACCTTTCGTGTCCCGATGCCGGGGCGGGGCATTCCGCGCGCAGCCGCCATGGAGGCGCGCGGTTTCGCCGATTCCTATGCGCTGCGATTGAAGCACCACAATGAGGTGCTTCACCGCAAGAATGCGCCGCAGGAGCCGGTGGCCCGCGCCGCCTATGATGCGGTGGAAACCGTGCGCTTTGAGGCGCTTGGGGCCAATGACTATGCCGGAATGCGCGAAAATCTGGGCGCGGCGCTGGATATGCGGATGGCAACAGACGCCATCGCCCGCGCCGAACGCGCAGAGCAGGTGCCGATGCATACCGCGCTGGCGCTGATCCTGCGTGAGAAGCTGACCGGTCAGCCGATCCCGGAAATGGCGAAGGGTGGCGTCGAAATGCGCCGCGCCTTTATCGAGGAAAAGGCGGGCGGCGATATTGCCGCGCTGGCCGACAAGCTGGGCGATCAGAAGGCTTTTCAAAGCCTTGCTCTGGACATGCTGCGCCATCTGGAATTGACCCAACCCGAAGCCGTGGACGAGCCCGGCGAGGATGAGGACAACGAAGAGGCCGAGCAGGACAAGGAAGAGCAGCAGGACGAGGATCAGCCGGGCCAAGAGCAACAGCCCGTCGAAATGGCCGCCGACCGCAGCCAGGGCGACGAGCAGGGCGACAGCGACCAGCAGAGCGAGATCGAAGATCAGGGCGAGATGGACGACGAGGGCGAGGACAGCGAGGAGGGCATGCTGCCCACCCGCCCGAACCGCCCCTGGACCGAATTGCCCAATGACTTTGATTACAAGGTCTTTTCCGAGAAATATGACGAAGTGGTCGCCGCGCATGATCTGTGCGACGATGATGAACTGACGCGCCTGCGCACCTATCTGGATGCGCAGCTGAAGGGCTTGCAGGGCATCGTCACCCGGCTTGCCAACCGGCTTCAGCGGCGCCTGATGGCGCAGCAGAACCGCAGTTGGGACTTCGATCAGGAAGAGGGCATTCTCGATGCTGCGCGCCTGTCGCGCATCGTCGTCGCGCCCGGTTCCTCGCTCAGCTATAAGGTCGAGCGCGATGTCGAGTTCAAGGACACGATCGTCACGCTGCTGATCGACAATTCGGGGTCGATGCGTGGGCGGCCGATCTCCATCGCCGCGATTTCGGCTGACGTTCTGGCGCGCACATTGGAGCGCTGCGGGGTCAAGACCGAGATCCTCGGTTTTACCACCCGCGCGTGGAAGGGCGGGCAATCGCGTGAGGCGTGGCTGGCGGCGGGTAAGCCTGCGCATCCGGGCCGTCTCAATGACTTGCGCCACATTGTTTATAAAAAGGCTGATGAACCGTGGCGCCGCGCGCGCAAGAATCTTGGCCTGATGATGCGCGAGGGGCTGCTCAAAGAGAACATCGACGGGGAAGCGCTGAAATGGGCGCATGACCGCCTGCTCTCGCGGCCCGAGGATCGGCGCATCCTGATGGTGATTTCCGACGGCGCGCCGGTCGATGACAGCACGCTTTCGGTCAATGCGGCGGGCTATCTCGAAGGCCATCTGCGCCGCGTGATCGGCTGGATCGAGAATAAATCGCCGGTGCAACTGGTGGCCATCGGCATCGGCCATGATGTCACGCGGTATTATCGCCGCGCGGTGACGATCATGGATGTCGAGCAACTGGGCGGCACGATGATCGAACAATTGGCGGGCCTGTTCGAGGATGCATGATCTGCATTTTTGCTAATTGCCAAAGATGAGATTGGGCGATAGCCTCCAACAATCTGGGGGTTATCATTTCATGACTAGGGCATTTTTGCGCTTGGCAGTGTGCTGTCTTGCGCTTCCTTCCGGTATTCTTTCCGCGCAGGATGCGTCGCCCGGTCCAGTACAGGCCACGCCTCGCGTTGTCCCCGCGCTTACGCCTGTACGTATCGAGATCCTTGAGGCGCAGGGAAGCGCCATTTCCAAGCCCGATGCCCATTTCCCTATTCGCCTTGTCGATCCCGTTCTGCTGGACGGCAAGACCATCATTCCGGCAGGGGCCACCGGCGAGGGTGAGGTGGTCCATGCGAAGAAGTCGAGCATGAGCGGCGGGCCGGGCGAACTGATCCTTGCCGCGCGTTGGCTGGATGTAAATGGGCATCAGGTGCGCCTGCGTTCGATGCATTTGTCGGAAAACGGGAAAAGTTCGATCAAGGACGTCAATCGCATAATGATCGCGTCGGCAGCAACGGTTCCGGTCGCCGCCATGCTCGGCTGGTTCATGAAGGGCAAGGAAGTGGTTGTGCCCTCCGGCACCTATGCCGAGGCCAAGTTGGCGGCTGATTTTTCAGTCGAGCCCTGAACTCGGCCCGGCCCAACAACGTTTCACAAAGGGAGTGGATTTCGATGCGTTTAAAACACCTGGCCATTTTTGCCGCCGCCGCTGTCGGTGGCCTGTCCGTTCCGGCAATGGCCTACGACACCCCGCCTGAATTGATGATGGTGGTGCCTCCCGCTCCTAAGGGCAAGGGCCTGGTTGTGTTCTATCGCAGCGCTTCGATCTTCGGCGCGGCCATCAGCTGTGCGGTGTCGGAAAATGACAAGAAGATCAGCTCGATGGGCGTTGGGCGCTATTTCGTCTATGCCGCCGAGCCAGGCAAGCACAGCTTTTCGGTGTCCAGCGAAGCGAAGGATCAGGTGACACTGGAGCTGGAAGCCGACGAGGTTCAGTATGTCGGCTGTCGGATCAAGATGGGGATCATGGCCGGGCGGCCCGACCTGTTTCCCGCCAAAGAAGCCGATTTTCGGAGCAACAAGAAGCTCTCGCTGTCCGATCCCAAGTCCTATGGCGAAGGTGTTCTCAAGCCTGAAGAGATCGCCACGCTTGCCGGGGTTACCGTCAGCACGCCGGCTGCCGCGCATTAATGAAAATGGCGCGGGTGGCTTTACGCACGCCCGCGCCCTCTTGACCTTTGCCGGAGCGCGCGCATACGCCCCCGGTTATGACCGAGCAGAATCCTCTCAAGCTGTTCAACAGCCTGACCCGCCAGATGGAAACCTTCACCCCCGTTCATCCGGGCGAGGCGAGGGTCTATTCCTGCGGGCCGACGGTTTATAATTATCCCCATATCGGCAATATGCGCGCCTATGTCTTTGCCGATATTCTGGGCCGGACGCTCTCGTTCAAGGGGCTGAAGCTGACCCATGTCATCAATATCACCGATGTGGGCCATCTGACCGATGATGCCGATGCAGGCGAGGACATGATGGAGAAGATGGCCGCGAAAGAGGCCCGCTCGATCTGGGACATCGCAGAGCATTACAAGCAGGCCTATTGGGCCGACGTGCGCGCGCTAAATATCCGTCAGCCCGCGCAATGGACCATCGCCACCGATTACGTGCCGCAGATGATTGAATTTGCTAAGAAAATCGCGGCAGCCCATTGTTATGAGCTGGAAAGCGGGCTCTATTTCGACGTGTCGACCGTGGCCGACTACGGCCGCCTTGCCCGCGCCCATACCGAGGAGGGCGAGGGCCGCATCGAAAAGGTGGACGGCAAGCGCAATGCCGCCGACTTCGCCATCTGGCGCAAGACGCCGCAGGGCGAGACGCGCCAGATGGAATGGGACAGTCCGTGGGGCCGCGGCGCGCCGGGCTGGCATCTGGAATGCTCGGTCATGAGCGGCGAGGTGCTGGGCTTTCCGTTCGACATCCACACCGGCGGGATCGACCATCGCGAAATCCACCATCCCAATGAAATTGCGCAGAATCAGGCGGCGTGCGGGTGTGGTTCGCTGGATGTGGCGTCTCATTCGGGCGCGCAGTTCTGGATGCACAACAATTTCCTGGTCGAGCGCAGCGGGAAAATGTCGAAATCCTCGGGCGAGTTTCTGCGCCTGCAATTGCTTGTCGACCGGGGCTATCACTCGCTGGCCTATCGCCTGATGTGCCTTCAGGCGCATTATCGCAGCGAACTGGAGTTTAGCTGGGAAGGCTTGGGCGCGGCGCTGGTGCGGTTGAAGCGCCTGTTGATGGCCACGGCGCAGGTGAAGGCGCAATGCGCGGACGCCGGTTATGCCGCGATCGGCGGATGGGGGCAGAAGATCGCGCCCTTGATGGAGCGTTTCGATGCCGCGATCAGCGATGACCTCAACACTTCGGTGGCCCTGACGCTGCTGGAAGAGGTGGCATCGATGAAGAAGGTGCCCGCGGTGGAAAAGCTGGGCGCCATCACGGCGATGGACAATGTGTTGGGCCTCAATCTGCTGGGGCTGGAGCGGGCCGATCTGCGGCTGCGGCCCAAATCCGCGACGATCACCGAGGGAGAGATCGAAGCGGTGCTGACCCAGCGCAAGGAAGCGCGGGTGGAGAAGGATTTTGCCCGTTCCGACGCTTTGCGTGATGAACTGGCCGCGCGCGGCGTGGAGGCAATGGATGGCGACCCGTTGGGATGGGAATGGAAGCTGGGCTGAAACGCCGCAGTCTTTGTTCTATCGGCTTTGTTTTATTGTCAAAACTGCTTGATCTGATGGCTATGCAAGGGGCGCCACGCCCCTTGCCCGCCGGAGAGTTGCGCTGTTAAATTGCGCTTCAGTCGTCCGCCAGCATCAGCAGTTCTGCTTCCACCACCATCCGTTCGGTGGGCAAGGTCACATGCGTGACCTCGGACACCACCGCGTCGGCGACCAGTTGGCCCCGGATGGTGAATTCATGCTCGGGCAGGGCGGCGATGAATTCATCGGCCCCCGCCGCGCCCTCCTTGCCGTTGAAAAGCAGCGTGATCGTATGGCGCGTCCCGTGGAAAGTGGCGCTGGCCCAAGGGCGTTCGCCATGCGAAATCAGTTCGCCATATTCGCCCGCCAGACGCATCACCGCATCGAGCAATTGCACCGAAGGGTGGCGGACACGGGCGCGGGGGGCGCCAACGCCCTTGCCGGGGTTCAGGCGGGCGGCGGGGCTGAAAAGGGCGACGCGCTGGGCATCAATGTCGTTGCTGGTGCGAAAATCAAAGCGCATGAGGCATCTCCGAATAGGTGTTGATATAAATTTCAATACGATTGGCCAGATCGGGACGCGGGCTTCGCCCATTGCGCATGTCGCCGACAAGGCGCGGATCATGGGCGACAATGCGCCCGAACTTGGTCCACGGCATGCCCGTCCGGCGCAGGAAATCCTCAATCATTCGCAACAGCATGAAACCCCCTTTACTCCGTTGGTGATTCGTCCGATTCGGCAAATCTGTTGCCCATTTGTTCTCATTATTCCGCCCTCTTGTCTAGGAAATTTCCTATGCTAAGAGTTTGGACATGGAACAGGAAAATGCCCGAACCACTTTGATGGCTCTATCCACCGAGCGCGGGGTCAGTCTGGCGGCTCTGTCGTCACTAATTGGACGTAATCCCAGCTATTTACAGCAGTTTGTTAAGAAAAGAAGTCCGCGCAGGCTGGAGGAGAGGGACCGGCGAAAACTGGCGCAGTTCTTTGGTGTGGACGAATCACGGCTGGGCGGGATGGAGGAAAAATCTGTCGCCCCCATAGGAAAACCTGTGCGAGCGCATTGGGTTGATGTTCCGCGCCTTGCGCTTGATGCATCGGCCGGGCCGGGGGCGACGGCCGGGGGCGAGCAGCCCTTTGGCGCGCTGCGCTTTTCGCATGACTGGCTGCGAAGCATGGGATTGAATTCGGCCGATCTGACGACGATCGCGGTGGCCGGGGATTCGATGCATCCCGTGCTCAATGACGGCGATGAAATTCTGGTCGACCGCTCACGCCGCGCCCTGCGCGATGGCATCCATGTGGTGCGCGTGGGAGACCATGTGCTGGTCAAGCGAATCGATATGGGCCATCCGGGGCGGGTGCGGCTGAAAAGCGACAATCCGGCCTATGATCCGATTGATCTGGCGCCCGAGGACGTGACCGTGATCGGCCGTGTGGTGTGGAAGGGGGGGCGGCTCTAAAACCGCCCACCAGCCTCTTTTACCTGGTCCATTGCGCCAGCCAGTCGGCCAGCGCCTGAGGCGTCATCGAGCGTGCATCCGAGAGCGCCGTCACCGAGGTGGTGGGGTTGAGCAGCTTGTTGGTGCGCGGATCGACCACGAATAATGCAGGCACGCCCTTGGGCCGCGTCACGCCATAGGTGGCGCCGATGTCGAGATTCTTGGTGTAGCGGCCCACATCGACCGTCACCAGTTCATAGTGCTTCTTCAGCCAGGGGTTCAGGCTGGGCAGAGCCATGGTGGCGGCCAGAATGCGGCAATCGGCGCACCAATTGCCGCCCAGATCGACGATCACCAGCTTATGCGCCTTTTTCGCGCGGGCGATGGCGGCGGCCACATCCTTGTGCGCATCGGCGGCCTCGTCATAGGGCAGGGGCAGCGGTTGGGGCAGGGCGGCAAAGCTGGCTTCGGGCAGGCGCGGGGCGGGGGCGGCCATGGCGGGGGCGGCCACAAGCGCGGCGGCGGCGAGGAGAAGGCGCATCGGGTAATCCTTACTAAGTCGATAGAGTATATATAGCGAAGCCTGCGCCTATCTCTACTGGCCTTCGCGGCCGACTGGCCCTAGGATTTCCGTCATGGCTGAAAGCAAACCTACTGACACGCGTGCAAGCGGAGAACCGCCGCTGCGCATCCACCTCATCCCCGTCACCGCGTTCCAGCAGAATTGCTCGCTGGTGTGGTGTACGAAAACCATGCGCGGGGCGCTGATCGATCCGGGCGGCGATCTGGACAAGCTGAAGGCCGAGGTTGCGGCGCGTGGCGTGACCCTTGAAAAGTTGCTGGTGACGCATGGGCATATGGATCACTGCGGGCTGGCGGGCGTTCTGGCGCAGGATCTGCGCCTGCCCATCGAAGGGCCGCATGAGGATGACCGCTTCTGGATCGAGGGGCTGGACAATCCCAATATGCGGATGGGATTGGCGGGCAAAAGTTTTGAGCCCGACCGCTGGCTGGTCGATGGCGATACGGTCACGGTGGGCGAACTGGTGTTTCAGGTGATCCACTGTCCAGGCCATACGCCGGGCCATGTGGTGTTTTTTCACGAGCCTTCGCGTCTGGCCATCGTGGGCGATGTTTTGTTTCAGGGCAGCATCGGGCGCACCGATTTCCCGCGCGGCAATCATCAGCAACTGATCGATTCGATTACCAAAAAGCTGTGGCCCCTGGGCAAGGACATCACTTTTGTCCCCGGCCATGGGCCATGCAGCACATTCGGCCATGAGATGCTGACCAACCCCTTTGTCGGCAGCATCTATGGATGATATCGTTTAATCATGGGCAGGCGGCGGTTCAGATCACGCGAACCGCCGTCAGCACCGCCATCACGGCAAGGGCCAGTTGCACCAGATAGGCGCTGGCCGTGCCGAACGGGCGGCCGGGCTTGAAATTTCCGTCCATGCCAAAGGCATGCATCACGCGCCCGGCCATGAACACCGCGCCCGCCACCGGCAGCCACCAGCCGCCCTTGCCCGCCAGTTCGACCACGGCAACGAGAATCAGGGTGATGGGCGTGTTTTCGATAAAGTTCGATTGGGCACGCATGCGGGCATACAAAAGCGGGTCGTTGCCATCGCCCATTTCGATCTTTCGAGCCATGCGCAGGCGCCCGATGCGCATCCCAAGCCAGAAATTGATGACGGCCGCCGCCGCGCAAAGGCACAGAGTTGTGGGCAAAAGCACCGGCGTGAGGCCGAGCAGGTTCATATTTGTAACTCCCTTGAGATCTTTCATGGGCGCCATAGCCATCAGCGACTTGCAACGCACGAGAAATCCGGTATAGGCGCCGCTTCGCATCCGCCTATGCGGCAACGCATGTCTGGCGGCTTTTGTCGTCTAATTCGTATTTTTCAGGAATAGGTGCCGAAATGGCTGTCCCTAAGAGAAAAACTTCCCCCAGCCGTCGCGGTATGCGTCGCAGCCATGATGCGCTGCAGGTCGAAGCTTTCCACGAGTGCTCGAACTGCGGCGAACTGAAGCGCCCGCACAACCTCTGCCCGTCTTGCGGCCATTACAATGGTCGTGAGATCATCGCTGTCGGTCTCTAATGTCCGGCCCCCGGTTGGGGCCTGTGAAGGGGTAGTTGCATCATGAATTTTCCGCGTATCGCAATCGACGCGATGGGCGGGGATGAAGGTGTGCAAGTCATGGTCGCTGGCGCGGCCCTGGCGGCGGACCGTTATCCGCAGGTGCGCTTCCTCCTCGTGGGCGACCAATCGAGGATTGAGCGGACGCTGGACCGTCATGCGGCTCTGCGTCCGTTGGTAGAGATCCTCCACGCTGATGATGTCATCAGTGGGGAGGAGAAGCCAAGTCAGGCTCTGCGCCGCGCGCGGACCACATCGATGGGCATGGCTATCCATGCCGTCAAGGATGGTTCGGCAGGCGCGGCCCTGAGCGCGGGCAACACCGGCGCGCTGATGGCGATTGCCAAGCTTGCCCTGCGCACGATACCCGGCATCGACCGTCCGGCTCTGGCCGCGATCATGCCCACGTATCAGCCCAGCGATGTCGTTATGCTCGATCTGGGCGCCAACACGGAATGTGATGCGCGCAATCTGGTGCAATTCGCGATCATGGGCGCGGCCTATGCGCGGATCGTCAACAGCCAGCCCGAGCCGCGCGTCCGCCTGCTCAATATCGGCACCGAAGACAACAAGGGCACCGAGGAACTGCGTGATGCCGCCGCCTTGCTCAAAGAGCGGGCCGGTGATCTCTCGATGACCTTCGATGGCTTTACCGAGGCGGACAAGATCTGTCGCGGCGAGGTCGATGTCGTTGTGACCGACGGCTTTTCCGGCAATATCGCGCTCAAGGCGATTGAAGGCACCGCCCGTTTTGTGGGCGATCTGCTGCGCCGCTCCTTCTCGTCCTCGCTGCGTTCGAAGATCGGCTTCCTGATCTCACGCCCGGCGACAGACCTGCTCAAACATCATCTCGACCCCAATAATCATAATGGCGCCGTGTTTCTCGGCCTGAACGGGGTTGTCGTCAAAAGCCATGGCAGCGCGAATGCGCTGGGGGTGGCGAATGCGGTTGGGGTGACCCAACGGCTGCTGGAGGAAAATCTGACCGAACGGATCAAGGCCGACCTGGCAAGGCTCGGCACCGAAACGCTGCGCGCGCCCCACAAGGTTACGGCTGAGGCTGGCCAGGGATGATGCGTCGTTCGGTTCTGATCGGTACGGGCAGCGCGCTGCCCACGCGGGTGGTTCCCAATGCGGAACTGGCCGAAAAGGTGGATACCAGCGACGAGTGGATCGTCGAGCGCACCGGCATCCGTCAACGCTATCTGGCGGGCGAGGGGGAGACGACCTCTTCGCTGGCCACGGCGGCGGCGCGCCAGGCGCTTGAGGCGGCCGGGGTTGATGGCAAGGACATCGACCTCATCATTCTGGCCACGGCGACCCCGGACCAGACCTTTCCGGCGACGGCCACGATCGTGCAGCATGCGATTGGCGCCAATGGCGGAATCGCCTTTGACGTGGCGGCGGTCTGCTCTGGCTTCCTCTACGCGATGGGCGTGGCCGATTCGATGCTGCGCTGTGGTCAGGCGCGTCGTGCGCTGGTGATCGGCGCGGAAACTTTCAGCCGTATCCTCGATTGGGAAGACCGCACGACCTGCGTTCTGTTCGGCGACGGCGCGGGCGCGGTGGTGCTGGAGGCGCGCGAAAGCGATGATGCCGATGCTCCGGGCATTCTGGCCACCAAGCTTCATGCCGATGGCTCGCATAACCAGTTGCTCTTCGTCGATGGCGGCGTTTCGACCACTGGCGATGTGGGCAAGCTGCGCATGAAGGGTCGCGAAGTGTTCCGTCATGCCGTGGTCAATCTGGCCACGGTCCTTGGCGAAGTACTTGAAGAAACAGGGTTTACGCCGCAGGATATCGACTGGCTGGTGCCGCATCAGGCCAATGCCCGCATTCTGGAGGCCACCGCCAAGAAGCTCCACATGCCGGCTGAAAAGGTTGTGGTGACGGTGCAGGATCACGCCAACACCTCGGCTGCCTCGGTGCCGCTGGCGCTGGATTGCGCGATCCGCGATGGCCGGATCCAGCCGGGCCAGCTGGTCATGCTGGAGGCGATGGGCGGTGGATTTACGTGGGGCGCAAGCCTGATCCGGGTCTAAACCCTTTCTTTCAGATTTGCTTATATTGCGTCGAATTCGACGCGGGATAGCATTGTATTACCCGCGATATTTGCTATCTTGTGCGGCGAGGGGTGCCCACAAGAGGCCTTTGGAGGGGGTAGTAGTGCGATCTATGTCTACACTGACAAGAGCTGATCTGGCCGAAGCCATCAACCGCAAACTGGGCCTGTCGCGGGCCGATTCCCTCAATATGGTGGAATCGATCCTCGATCTCGTCTCAGACTCTCTGGCCGAAGGCGAGAACGTCAAGATCTCAGGCTTTGGCACTTTCCTGCTGCGCGACAAGAGCGAGCGCGTGGGCCGCAATCCCAAGACCGGCGTCGAAGTGCCGATCACGCCGCGCCGCGTGCTGACCTTCCGCGCCAGCCAGATGCTGAAAGATCGCGTCGCGAATTAACGCGCGCGATAGAATGATCGGCGGAGTGTGGCTGGCATGACGGATAAGGCGCCTGACGCATTCCGCACGATTGGTGAAGTTTCCAAGGCGCTGTCGATCCAGCCGCATGTCCTGCGCTATTGGGAAGAGCAATTCCCGATGCTGCGCCCGGTCAAGCGTGCTGGAGGGCGGCGCCTTTATCGTCCCGAAGATGTCGAATTGCTCGCCGTGATCGACCGGTTGGTCCATCGGGAGGGGTTCACTTTGCGCGGGGCAAAAAAGTGGCTGCAATCGCGTGACAAAATGGAACTGGCGCCCGAGCCGGTCGCGCCTGCGCCCGCCGGGGATCCGCAATTGGTGGCCGATCTGATCGCTTTGCGCGCGCAACTGGCCCGCGCGCTGGCTTAAAAAGCTACAGTCTTTCCGGCCCCAGCGCAGGATCAAGATCGCGCGGGCGCATCAGATGGACAAGGCGCGCCTGTCCTTCCTCGATATCCTTCCAGCTGGTCACATCCACCTCCATCACCGCAAAGGCGGCTGTGGGGAATTTCTGCTCAACCACATCGCGCAGGGGCGACGAGCCGTCATCCGGCACGAGGTCGAAGATCAGATCCTCCAGCCCCGGATTATGCCCGACCAGCAGCACTGATTCGACCGCGTCATCCTGATCGCGCAGCACATCAAGCAGCGAGGCCGATGAGGCGAGATAGATCCGTCGGTCCCAGTTCACCGGCAGCGCATGGCCATAACCGGCCCCTTGCGCCCCAAGCTCAATAGTTTCGGCGGCGCGCACGGCGGGCGAGGCCAGAATGCGATCCCAGCGCAGGCCCCGCTCGGCACAATATTCGTCAATATGCTTGCCCATCAGCGGCGCGCCTTTGCGCCCGCGCGCGTTGAGCGGGCGGTCGAAATCGCGGGCGCGCGCATCGCCCCAATCGGATTTGGCGTGACGCAACAGGCCCAGCGTTTTCATCGGACATCAACCATTCTGGCAATCATTTCGACTCTGGGCCGAAGACTCGGCCTGCGATAAAGGTGAAGTTCCGCCTGAAGCATGGGCGCGCAGCCTTTGTAAAGCCTCTGCAAGCGTGCAGCGCACAACCGGCGTTCCGGCGGGAAAGGCGGTGAGCAGGCGCGAGGGGAAGGCGGCGGACAGGACAACGAAATGCCCCCGATCCCCACGCCCCCGGATCAACCGGCCAAAAGCCTGCGCCAGACGCGCGCGGATGATGCGGTCGTCATGCGCCTGCCCGCCCTGTGGATGCGCCAGACGCCGCGCACGGTGCAGGATCGAAGGCTTGGGCCAAGGCACCTGCTCCATGATGACCAGCCGCAATGAATCCCCAGGCACGTCCACCCCGTCGCGCAACGCATCCGTGCCCAGCAGCGAGGCATGGGGATCATCGCGGAAAATATCGACCAGCGTACCGGTGTCGATGGGATCGACATGCTGGGCATAGAGCGGCAGGCCGTTGCGCGCCATGCGGTCGGCAATCCGCCCATGCACCGCGCGCAAGCGCCGGATCGCCGTGAACAGGCCCAACGCGCCGCCCCCGCTCGCCTCGATCAACTGCCCATAGGCACCGGCCAGCGCCGGAATATCGCCGCGCGGAATGTCGGTGACGATTAAAACCTCGGCCTGATTGGCATAGTCGAAGGGGCTTTCAAAGGCCGCCACTTCGGGCGTGACCTCGATATGCTGCGCGCCCGAACGCGCCACCGCGCCTTCCCAGCTTTGATCCCAATCCGCGTCCCCGGCCCGGTCGCGCAGGGTAGCGCTGGTCATCATCACCCCATGCGCGCCGTTCAAAACCGTCGCGGCAAAGGGCTGCATCGGATCGACCCAGCGGCGATGGAGGCCCATGTCATATTCGCGCCCATCGGCCCGGTCCACCGCCAGCCAGTCAACAAAGCCCGGATCGACCGGACCCGACAGACGCGCCAGCAAAGCCTCCCACGCGGCGATCAGATCGACCCGCCATGTAAGGGATGAGCGCGCACCCTCGATCCGCGCGCGGCCTTGGCCATCCAGCCAGTCGGGCGGCTCGTCCATGATCGCCTCCAGCCGCAATCCTAATTGGATCAAAGGTTTGCGTAAGGCAGCCAGAGCCTCGCCTGCCGCCAGAGCGGCCTCGATAAATGGGCCATCCAAAGAGGCCGCCTCGGTCTCCACGCCATAGCCAGCCTCCTGCCCGCCGCTTTCGTCGCGGGCAAAGGTGGTGGCACGCACGGCGGCCAGCAATTGCTCGATCTCGCCGCTCGGCTCGCCCTCGACCACGCGTTGCAGCCAGCCATCGCCGGGGAGCGCCTCGGCCGCCTCGCGCGCGGCGGCGATGGCGCGGGCGCCCGCTTCGTCATAGCTGGCCACATCGGCAAGGCGGGCGGACAGACCCCGGCGGCGGCCCTTTGATCCTTTTTCCGGGCCAATGACCCATCGGCGCAATTCGATGGCCTCCGCGCCCGTCAGATCGGCGGAAAAGGTGCTGTCGGCGGCCTCGAACACATGGTGGCCTTCGTCAAAGACGATGCGGGTGGGGCGCAGGGCGACATCCTTGCCCCGCGCGGCATTGACCATCACCAGCGCGTGATTGGCGATGACCAGATCGGCCTCGGCGCTGGCGCGGGCCGAACGTTCGATGAAACATTTGCGGTAATGCGGGCAACCGGCATAGACACATTCGCCGCGCCGGTCGGTCAGCGAAGTGATCCCGCGCTGGCGGAACAGCGTCCCCAGCCAGCCCGGCAGATCGCCCCCGATCATATCCCCGTCCTGCGTATAGGCGGCCCAGCGCGCGACCAGTTGCGCCAGAATCGCCGCCCGCCCGCCGAAGCCGCCTTGCAGCGCGTCCTCAAGGTTCAAAAGGCACAGGTAATTCTCGCGCCCCTTGCGCACCACCACGCGATTGGAATCGCCCCAGACGCGCCGCGCCTCGCGCCGCAATTGCCGTTGCAGCGCCTTGGTATAGGTGGACACCCAGACCGTCCCGCCGCTGGCATGCGCCCAGAGCGAGGCGGGGGCCAGATAGCCCAAAGTCTTGCCGGTGCCCGTGCCCGCCTCGGCCAACAGCATATGGGGGGCGCCGCGCGCGGTGCGCGGGGCAAAGATATGGGCGGCGCGGGCGGCGTAATCCTGCTGGCCGGGGCGGGATTCGCTGCCATGGCCGGTGATATGGTCCAATTGGCTCAGCACATCGGCCTGCAACAGATCGACCTGCGCGGGCTGGGGGCGCTCGGCGGTTTCCTCCCATTCGGGCAGGCGGGAAAAGAGCCAGCGTTCGGCGCGGGCGGGCTTTTCAATCGCCGTGGCCAGCACCGGCGCCCATGCCCAGCGCAGCTTGGCCAGCCCCTGCAGCGCGGTCCACGCCCCCTCGCGCTCGGCCCAATCGGGCGCGCCGCAATGGGCCAGCAGCGCGGCTGCGGCCTGTTGCAGCAACAGCGGAACATCGGCATCGCCCGTCGGCTGCGCCAGACCCAGCGCCTGGGCCAGCCCCTTGGGTGTGGGCACGACAAAGCGCGCGGGATGCACAAAGGCGTAAAGCTCCAGCAGATCCAGCCCCGACAGATCGGGATAGCCCAGCCGGCTGGCCACCAAAGGCGCGTTGAGGATAAGCAGCGGCGTATCGGCGGCGGTAACAATCGCCTCGCCCTTGCCCACCGCATTGGTCACGCCGCCCCGCATACGCAGCCAGCAACCGCTGTGATTGGCATGCAGGGCGGGCAGGTCCAGCACAGGCAGGGTAGGGCCAGGAAAGGGGGAGGCGTCATCCATCGCCCCGACTGATGCCGGGGCGCGGGCCGGTTGGCAATGGATGGCAGGCCGGTTTTACCCCGTCAGGAGAACAAAATGCGTTCGATCAGACTGGGCGCGGGCTGCATCGGGCGGATCGGGCCATAAAGGCGCAAACGGTCGCGCGGGTCCATCGGGCGGGCAGCGGGGGATGGGGCGGTTTCCTGACGACGAAGGTTCATGAAGGCACCTCAAGGCTCGCAGACTGGCGGGGGCCAGATTGCCATCCATGCCTGATAAAAATACAAAGGCGCCATTCGTGTTCCTACGAGGGGCGCGTTTCCCCGCTTGCCATTTGGGCCCCCTTGGGCAAAAGGCGTGGCACTATGACAGACGAAGCACTTCTTGCCGCCGCACAGGTTTCCAAAGCATGGCCTTTCGAGGAGGCCCGCAAGATCGTGAAACGCTATCCGAACGGGAAACCGAACGGAGAGCCGGTGCTGTTCGAGACGGGCTATGGCCCCTCGGGCCTGCCGCATATCGGCACGTTTCAGGAAGTGTTGCGCACCACGCTGGTGCGCCGCGCCTATGAGGTGCTGACCGGCGCGCCGACACGTTTGGTGGCGTTTTCGGATGATATGGATGGCTTGCGCAAGGTGCCCGACAATGTGCCCAATGGGCAGGTGCTGGCCGACAATCTGGGCAAGCCCTTGAGCCGCATTCCCGATCCTTTTGGCACGCATGAATCTTTTGCGCATCATAACAATGCGATGCTGCGCGAATTCCTCGATCAGTTCGGTTTTGACTACGAGTTCGTTTCGGCCAGCGACCGCTATAATTCGGGCGCGTTTGACGATGCCTTGCGCGGCGTGCTGCGCGCCTATGACAAGATCATGGGCATCATGCTTCCCACGCTGCGCGAGGAGCGCCGCAAGACCTATTCGCCTATTCTGCCCGTTTCCCCCAAGAGCGGGGTGGTACTGCAGGTTCCCATCGAGGTGGTCGATGCCGAAACCGGCATGATCCGTTTCGAGGATGAAGGCGAGATCGTCGAGCAGACGGTGTTCGGTGGCCGGTCCAAGCTGCAATGGAAGGTCGACTGGGCCATGCGCTGGGTGGCGCTGGGCGTCGATTACGAAATGTGTGGCAAGGATCTGACCGACTCGGTGACGCAGAGCGGCAAGATCGCCCGCGTGCTGGGCGGGCAGAAGCCGGAGGGGCTGATCTATGAACTCTTCCTCGACGAAAAGGGCGAGAAGATCAGCAAGTCCAAGGGCAACGGCCTGACCATCGAGCAATGGCTGACCTATGGCAGCGAGGAGTCGCTGGGCTTCTACCTCTTCCGCGATCCCAAGAGCGCCAAGAGCCTGCACCCCGGCATCATCGGCCGCGCGGTGGACGAATACTGGCAGTTCCGCGAGAAGCTGAGCACGCAGCCGATCGAGCAGCAATTGGGCAATCCGGTGTGGCACCTGCTGCGCACCAATGGCTATCAGGGCGGCGAGGGCGAGAAGCTGCCCGTCAGCTTTGGCCTGCTGCTCAATCTGGTCGGCGTGCTGGGCGCTCATGCGACCCGCGATCAGGTCTGGTCCTACCTCGCCAATTATGTCGAGGATGCCCGCCCCGAAGCCCATCCCGAGCTCGATGCGCTGGTGACGCGCGCGCTCGCCTATAACCGCGACTTTATCGCGCCCACGCTGCACCGGCGCAAGCCAGAGGAAGGCGAGGCCGCCGCTCTGGCCGCGCTGGACGAGGAACTGGCCGCGACCAGCGACGATGCCACGGCCGAATTGCTGCAGAACATCGTCTATGAAATCGGCAAGGACCCGCATTTCGGCTTCGAAAGCCTGCGCGACTGGTTCAAGGCGCTCTACGAGACGCTGCTGGGCAGCTCGCAGGGGCCGCGTATGGGCTCGTTCATCGCGCTCTATGGCGTGGAGAATACGCGCAAGCTGATTGCTGAGGCATTGGAGGGGTGAATTAATGCGAGGGTCTAGACCCTCGCGCTCCCTTTACTGTCTGCGTTGCGCAAGGGGTTCGACCAAGAGTGTCGGACGCGGCGTCTCAAATTAAAGCCTGCGGCGCCTCACCATCGCGCCGCAGGCTTTAATTTCATCAGCGCCCAGACCCGCCTTCCAGCCACCACCCCATTAATGGGATTGCAAAGGGACCGAGTCCCTTTGCCCGCCGGAGGCAAACCCTTCAAACCTCAAACCCTTACTCCGCATCCGCCATCCGCGCCGACCACTCGCGCGTACGATACCATTTGGTGATCACATATTTTTGCCCCTTGGTGACGGGCTTGGCGGCATGCTGGGTGTAAGTGTTGACCTCGCCATTGCGGTTGGCATTGTTCCACGCCAGCAACATGCCCAGACGCGGCTGAACGCAGACGCCGACATGCATGAAGTCGGTCTCTCCGCCCTCGTCGGGTTCGTTGAGGTAGATCATCGCGGTCCAACTGCGCTGCCCGCCACAGGGAACCTCTTTCTGGAAATAGGCCGAGAGCGGCGGGAACCAGTCGCAATGGCCGCGATATTCCTGACCCACGGCATAGCGCTGTCCCTGTATCGCCTCGCCGCAGACCGGATCGATGCCCATCAGGTCGTCGATCCGCCGCTCGATCATGGCGACAAAGGGGTTGGCCCGGTCGACATCGCCGGAAAAGCTGGTGCGATAGTCCTGCTGGTTGCCCGGTTCAAACGTGGCCGATGGCCGCGCGACTTCATCCACCAGCGTCATGAAGCGATGGCATTCGGCCGCCGAGAGGAAATCAGTGATCGCATACATGTCCATCGTGTCCAGCGGAACGCGATAGGCATAGGGGTCGGCATCGAGCCGCGCGCGCACGGCATCGCCCTGGGCGATCAGAGCGTCACGGTCGGGTGCGGGATCGGGTTTGGTCATGGGTTTGCGATATGAAGCAGAACAGGGCGGGGGATCAACCCCGCCCTGTCCGTTGCGACCCTTTTGGGCTTTTGTTTACCAGAAGAAATCGTAGAGCACATCGACGACCTCGCCGGTATACGTATCTACCAGTAGCGCATCGTCGTAATAGCGCACCCACTGATAAGGCCCGTAAACCGCTGGCAGGCGATAATTGTAGGGGTCATAGATCACATACCCCTGACTGTAGAACAGCGGTTGCAGGAACAAACCCACGCTGAGCCGGCGATAGGCATAGCCGCGATAGGGCGGGTTATAGCGCCCGATGTGAAACGCCATCCGGTTGCTGGTGCGATAGCGCTGCCAGTCGTAGCGGTTGTCGCGGCGCCAGTCCTGTGTCCAGCGGCGATAGTCGCCGCGCGGGGCGTTCATGCCCGGATTGCCCGGACCGCGATTGCCGTTCCAGCCGGGGCCGTTGTTCGGGCCGCGATTATACGCGCCCTGCGGTCCGCGATCCCAGCCTTGCGGCCCGCGATTGACACCGCCCTGAGGCCAGCCCGGCGTGCCGCGCCAGCTTTCATTGCCGCCGCCGCGCCAGTTCTCATTGCCGCGCGGGCCATCCCGGCGCTGCATATCACCGCGCTGCATATCGCCACGGGGCCCATCATTGCGTTGAGGCTGCACATTGCCGGGGCCGCCGCCCCAGCCGCCGCGATCCGGTCCGCGATTGCCGCCGTTCCAGCCGCCCGGCGCCGCAGGGGCAGGGGGCGCAGGCGGAGCGGGACGGGCCGCCGGAGCAGCGTTGCCGCCGCCCCACGATGGCTGTCCGCCGCCGTGGCCGCCAAAGCCGCCCGGTTGCCCCTGAGGCTGACTTTGCGGCTGACGTTGGGGTTGGCCCTGCATCGGTGCACCGCCGCCGCGGCGTTCGCCGCCCGAACCTTCCGCACCGCGCCAACCGCCGCGATCGCCTCGATTGTCTTGCGCCATCGCCTGCACCGGGATCGACAGCAGGGCCAGGCTCATCGCCAGATTGGCCAGAGGGCGCATCCGCCCGTTGATCGTCTTCATAAGCCACCTCCCAGTCGAAGCGTTGGCCGGGCGCCATGCTTCCCTTCGCACGGCCGGTTCACTTCCTGTGATCTTCTGTATAGGCTTGGGGCGCTGTCCACATTCTGAACCGGGCCGTTGGCCTTTGTTCATACAAAAAGGGGCGGCAGGCCTTGCGCCTGCCGCCCCCCTCTATACGCTAAAACCGCGATTAACGCGTCAGCTTTTTGTATGCCCCGGCGCTCGCACGGTCGGCCGCATCGCCAAGGCGGCGGCGCTTGTCTTCTTCATAGGCCTCAAAATTGCCTTCGAACCATTCGACATGGCCGTTGCCTTCAAAGGCAAGGATATGCGTGGCCAGACGGTCAAGGAAGAAGCGGTCGTGGCTGATGACCACGGCGCAGCCTGCGAAGTTTTCGATGGCTTCTTCCAGAGCAGCCAGCGTTTCCACGTCAAGATCGTTGGTCGGTTCGTCGAGCAGCAGCACGTTGCCGCCGCGCTTCAGCATCTTGGCGATGTTGACGCGGTTGCGTTCACCGCCCGACAGCTTGCCGACGTTCTTCTGCTGATCCTGACCTTTGAAGTTGAACGCCCCGACATAGGCGCGCGTCGAGGTGTCGAACCCGTTGACCTTCATATAATCCAGCCCGTCGGAAATTTCTTCCCAGACGTTTTTGGTCGGATCAAGATGGTCGCGGCTCTGGTCAACATAGCCCAGACGCACGGTGGAGCCGATTTCGATCGTGCCGGAATCGGGCTGTTCCTGACCGGTGATCATCTTGAACAGCGTGGACTTGCCAGCGCCGTTCGGCCCGATCACGCCCACGATGCCGCCCGGCGGCAGCAGGAACGACAGGTCGTTGAACAGCACCTTGTCGCCAAACGCCTTGGAGATGTTCTTGGCCTCGATGACCTTGCCGCCGAGGCGCTCTGGCACCTGAATGACGATCTGGGCCTTGCCGGGGCCACGGTTTTCCTGGCTTGCAACCAGTTCCTCGAACTTCTTGATACGGGCCTTGGACTTGGTCTGGCGGCCTTTGGTGCCGGCGCGGATCCATTCCAATTCGTCGTTGATCGCCTTCTGGCGGCCGGTGGCCTCGCGGTCTTCCTGCGCCAGACGCTGGCTCTTCTTTTCCAGATAGGTCGAGTAATTGCCCTCGTAGGGGAAGTACTTTCCACGGTCGAGCTCGAGGATCCAGCCCACCACATTGTCAAGGAAGTAGCGGTCGTGGGTGATCATCAGCACCGCGCCGTGATATTCCTTGAGATGGTTTTCCAGCCATTCGACCGATTCCGCATCCAGGTGGTTGGTCGGTTCGTCGAGCAGCAGGATGTCAGGCTTTTGGATCAGCAGGCGGGTCAGCGCGATACGGCGGCGTTCACCGCCCGACAGGCTGTCCACGGCCCAGTCGCCGGGGGGGCAGCGCAGCGCTTCCATGGCGATCTCGAGCTGGTTGTCCAGCGTCCAGCCGTCCACGGCGTCGATCTTGTCCTGCAGTTCGGCCATTTCAGCGCCCAGCGCGTCAAAATCGGCGTCTTCCTCGGCCATTTCCATGCCGATCTGGTTGAACCGCTCGACCATGTCGGCCGTGGCGCGCGCGCCGTCCTTGACGTTTTCCAGCACCGTCTTGCTGTTGTCGAGCTGGGGCTCCTGCTCCAGATAGCCCACGGTGATGTTTTCACCCGCCCATGCCTCGCCGGTATAGTCGGTGTCGATACCGGCCATCACCTTGATCAGCGTCGACTTACCCGCACCGTTGGGGCCGACGATACCGATCTTGGCGCCCTGATAGAACTGCAGGCTGATGTTGTTCAGCACCGGCTTTTGCGCGCCGGGGAAAGTTTTCGTCATGTTCTTCATGACGAAGGCATATTGGGCGGCCACGTGGCGGTCTCCAGATAAACGGATGAGGAATTGCGCGCCGCTCTACATCCTGGGCGCGCGGTTGCCAAGCGGGCGCTTGGGCGATAGCCTGGCACCATGCGAAAATTCTACAGCCTGTTGGCCTTATCAGCCGGATTGATGGCTTCTCCTGCCTGCGCGGCGGGGGGCGATGCCCATTTATCCGATGCCCTTTCCATCATAACCGACCTGACCACCGATGTGGGGCAGCGCCTTGGCGGCACTGACCGCGAGGCTGCCGCGCGCGACTGGGCGGTGGCTCGGCTGAAATCGCTGGGCTTTGCCAATGTGCGCTCCGAACCCTTTCCGATTGCCGGATGGGTGCGCGGCGAGGAAAAGGCCGCGATCACCGCGCCCGTGTCGCAGAAACTGGCGGTGACGGCGCTGGGCTATTCGGGGGCAACTCCGCCGCAGGGCGTGAATGGCGAACTGGTCTATTTCCCCACGCTCGATGCGCTCAAACTGGCGCCGGAAGGGTCTTTGCGGGGCAAGATCGCCTTTGTTGATCATGCGATGAAAGCGGCGCAGGACGGCGGCGGCTATGGCCCCTTTGGCGAGGCGCGGCGGCAGGGGCCGACCATCGCGGCGGCCAAGGGCGCTTCGGCGCTGCTGATCCGCTCCATCGGTACCGATCATACGCGCAGCCCGCATACCGGTGTGACCCGCATCCCGCCGCAGGGCGAGCCGTTGCCCTCGGGCGCGGTGTCCAACCCCGATGCCGATCTGATCGCGCGGCTGGCGGCCAAGGGGCGGCCTTTGACCGCCAGCGTCACCTTGACCCCGCGTTTTACGGGGCAGGTGATGTCGGGCAATGTGATCGCCGAATTACCGGGGCGCGACCCCAAACTGGCGCCGATCCTCGTTGCCTGCCATCTCGACAGTTGGGATCTGGGGCAGGGGGCGATTGACGACGCCTCGGGCTGCGGCATCATCACCGCCGCCGCGCTGGAGGCTGCCCGGTCTGGCCAATTGGCGCGCACGATCCGCGTCCTGTGGGCCGGGACCGAGGAAATGGGCGGCTTTGGCGGTCAGGCCTATGCCAAGGCCCATGCCAATGAGCCCCATGCGCTGGTGATGGAATCGGACACCGGGGCCGACCGCGTGTTCCGCTTCCTGTTCCGCATGGCCCCGCAGGATAAGCCGCTGGCCGAGCGGATCGGGGCCGAACTGGCGAAAATGGGCATCTATACCGGCGAGGGCACGCCCGAGGGCGGCGAGGATGTGGGCTATATTGCTGAAAAGCAGAAGACGGCGGTGATTGACCTCAATCAGGACATGACCCGCTATTTCGACTGGCACCACACGCCCGACGATACGCTGGACAAGATCGACCCGGCGCAGTTGCAGCAGAATGTCGATGCGTGGGCGGCGGTGCTGAAAATTCTGGGTTCCTATACCGGCACGATCAGTCCGGCAGGATAATCATGCCCCGGCGGGCAGGGGCGCGACCTCGGCCCGCCTTTGCCCCCGGATCGCCCAGTAAAGCTGAACCATGGCGCGCGGCAGCAGGGCATAGCCGACCAGATACCACGGGTTCATGATCGCGCCCCAATAGAACGTGTCGGGCCGCGAGAACATCGCGATCATCACCGCATAGCCCCAGACGAGCAGATTGGCGAAGATCCCCTCACGCCCGCCCAGCGCCAGCCAGCCCGCCAGCGGCAGCGCCGCGCCAAACAGTGCCCAGTGCAAAGGCAGGCGTTGCAGCGGCGTGGTATAGATCACCGCCTTCAGAAAGCCCGAAAAACCCTGCATCGCGTGCCAGCCCTGCGACTGGATATCGCCGGGGCGCCATTGCGCCATCGCCAGTTGCGCATGAAGGGCCATGAACACGCCCCATGCCGCGATCAGCGCCGCCCACGCGCCCACCTCGACCCAGCGCCGGTTCCAGCCTGCATAGACAGCGGCCAGCAGCGCAAAAGGCAGCGCAAGTTCGCGGATGAACAGACCCGCGCCCAGCACCGGCACCACATACCACCATTGCCGAGGCCAGCCAATCACACCGGCAAAGGCCACCGCAATGCACAATCCCGCCGGATATTCCTGCAACGCCATCAGCCAGTCCGAGGACACCGCCGTGCCCCCCACGGCGACCGCCGCCCCGGCCAGAAACCGTTCCGCCCCCGTCAGCCGCCCCTCATGCGCGATGGCCCATGTAAAGATCCCGGCCACCAGCATCACGATGCACAATTTCTGAAAACCCTTCCAGCCGATGACGGCGGAGATTTCCATTTCCGTGGGCGGGCGCATGGTGAAAAAGGGTTTGAGCGGATAGCGATGCGCCCGGTGCAATTCGGCCGCCGCCTGATGATAGGGTTTCCCCTGTGCCACCTGCGCGGCGATATCGTGATAGAGGCGTCCGTCGGTATAGCCGCCCTTCTTCGCCGTCTTGATCGGCGGGGGCGTGACCGAAAAGCACCATGCCGTCACGGCAAGCATCAGCAAAGCGAACAGGATCGCGGCGGGGCGGGGAAGTCTGGCTAACACGCGCCTTCCTTTGGCCAATCCTTTCGCGGATGCAAGAGCGCAGATGCACAAGCGCGCAGGGGCATAAGTAGATTTGCCGGATACCGCATAAGGTCTGATTTGGCGGCAGGCGCGTTAAGAGCCGGAATTGGATCAAAACAGGATGAGAGGTCGCGCGCGTGCTTTTCGGGAACAGTTCAACCCCAGGCATCCGACAGAAACTGGTGTTCTGCCTTGGCGCGCTGGCCGCGGTCAGCGTGGTGCAGGTGTCGGCGGCGACCTTTCTGCATTACCGGCTCTATGCCGCCAATCAGGCGCTCAGCGCAGCAGCGGGCACGGCGGGGGGCGTGGACGCGCTGATCATGGCCGCTGTGATCACCACGCTGATCACCATCGTGGTGGGCGCGGGCACCTTGCTGTGGGCGGGGCTGTTCGTCTCGCGCGCGGTGGTGGAGCCGGTGTCGCATCTGGCGCAATGCCTGAACGCCATGGCTTCGGGCAATTACGATGTCGCGCTGGAGGGCGAGGACAATGGCGACGAGGTGGCCCAGATGTATGCGGCCGCCGCCGTGTTCCGCGAAACCGCCGTGGCCAAGCAGGTGGCCGATGAGCAGCAGCACAAGGTGGTGCGCGCGTTGAGCGAGGGCCTGGACCGGCTGGCCGCGCAGGATCTGGAATTTCGCATCGAGACGGCCTTTCCCGCCGATTACGAACAGTTGCGCGTCAATTTCAATCAGGCGCTGATCTCGCTGGCCAAGGCGATCGGGTCGGTGCGGGTGGGCGCGGCCAGCGTGATGGAATCCATTCAGGACATCCGCAGCGCCAGCGACGATATGGCCCAGCGCAACACCCAGCAGGCCGCGACGCTGGAAGAAACCGCCGCCGCGATGAGCCAGGTGACCGACGGGGTGCAGGAAACCGCCACCCGCGCCACCGAGGTGCAGCGCGCGATTGCCGAGACCTGCACGCAGGCCGACGAGGGCGCGGGCGTGGTGACGCGGGCGATCGACGCGATGGCGGCGCTGGAAAGTTCGGCCACGGAAATCGGCAAGATCGTGGGCGTGATCGACGGGATTGCGTTTCAGACCAACCTACTGGCGCTCAACGCCGGTGTTGAGGCCGCGCGCGCGGGCGAGGCGGGCAAGGGCTTTGCCGTGGTCGCCAATGAGGTGCGCGCGCTGGCCCAGCGCAGCGCGGATGCGGCGCGCAACATTGGCGGATTGATCCATGATTCGGCCGATCAGGTTTCGGGGGGCGTCGCTCTTGTGCGCGAGACGGGGGATCTGCTGCGCCACATCATGGGCCGCGTGGGCGAGATCAACGAGGTCATCACCGACATTGCCACCAGCGCAGAATTGCAGGCGCAGAACATCCATCAGGTCAACAATGCCGTCAGCGAACTGGACCGCGTGACCCAGAAGAACGCCGCCATGGTCGAACAGACCACCGCGGCCACCCGCGATCTGGCGCATGAGGCCGAGCAGCTTTCGGCCATGGTGCGCACATTCCGCACCCGCGACAGAGACGCGCGCGCCCAGTCCAAGGAGAAGGCCGCCGCCCGCCGGCTGAGCAGCGTGCCCCAGCGCAATGTCATGTCGATTGCGGGCAATCTGGCGCTGGCCCCCGCGCCATCGGGCGAAGACTGGAGCGAGTTCTAGTTTGATACCGGCGAAATGCCGGGTCGATCGGCCCGGTGCTTTGTCAAATTTACCGACATTTTACGTCTCATCCCTAAGTCTTGCTCAAAGCCTGCCTGATGGCCGGCGCCAAACTTGAGCAGGCCGATGATTCGTCTTTTCAAACATTACATCCCCCATTCGGTGATCCTGCTTGGATTGATCGATCTGGTCCTGCTGATGATTTCGGGCGACTTTGCCTGGCGCTTGCGGGCGGACCAGTTGGGCATGCCCTCGGAAAGTTTTGAAACGCGCCTGCAACCGCTGATTGCCTTTGCGCTGGTGATGCAGATGGCGATGATCGCGGTGGGGGTTTACGGCGCCGATGCCTTGCGCTCTGTGCGTTTCGCCTCGGCGCGGCTGCTGGTGGCGGTGTCGCTGGGCGTGATCGCGCTGGCCCTGTTCAACTCGCTGTTTACCAGCCAGATTTTTTGGCGTTCCACCCTGTTCTACGCGATGCTGGGGGCGATTGCGCTGCTGGTGATGAATCGGCTGATCGTGGGCGGCATTCTAGGGACGGCGGCGTTTCGGCGCCGGGTGCTGGTGCTGGGCGCGGGCCACCGGGCGCAGCGCCTGCGCGAGCTTGGCGAGCGGGCCGAGAGCGGCTTTGTCATCGTCGGCTATGTCGGCATGAGCGAGGCGGCCCCGATTGTCGAGGAAGCGATCCCGCGCACGGCGATACACAATCTGAAGCGCCATGTCGAAAACCTTGGCGTGTCCGAGGTGGTTCTGGCGCTGGAAGAGCGCCGCAACGCGCTGCCTCTGAAAGACCTGCTGCGCATCAAGACGGCAGGCGTTCACGTCAATGACTTCTCCAGCTTTATGGAACGCGAGACGGGCCGCGTCGATCTCGATACGGTCAACCCCAGCTGGTTCATCTTCTCGGACGGTTTTTCCTCGGGCCGGGCCTTTTCCAGCGCCGCCAAGCGGATTTTCGATGTGATCGTCAGCCTGCTCCTGCTGGCCATGACGGCGCCGGTGATCGTGCTGTTCGCCATTCTTGTGAAGCTGGACAGCAAGGGCCCCGCCTTCTTCCGCCAACGCCGCGTGGGCCTTTATGGCCAGAGCTTTGACGTTATCAAGCTGCGCTCGATGCGGCTGGATGCCGAGGCCAACGGCGCGCAATTTGCCGCCAAGAACGATCCGCGCGTCACCCGCATCGGCAATTTCATCCGCAAGGTGCGTATCGACGAACTGCCCCAGACATGGAGCGTGCTGAAAGGCGAGATGAGCTTTGTCGGCCCGCGCCCGGAACGGCCCGAATTCGTCTCCGACCTTGAGGACAAGCTCTCCTATTATGCCGAGCGCCATATGGTGAAGCCCGGCATCACCGGCTGGGCGCAGGTCAATTATCCCTATGGCGCCAGCCTTGAGGATTCGCGCAACAAGCTGGAATATGACCTGTATTACGTAAAGAATTACACGCCTTTCCTTGACATCCTGATCATCCTGCAAACGCTGCGTGTGGTGCTCTGGCACGAGGGGGCGCGCTAGGATGTCGGCTGGTCCCGGCCTGTGGGACTGGGTGGCCAGCACCGCGCATGTGGCGGGCGCGTGCGCCGCAATCACCGTGGCCGTCAGCATCTGGGGCCAGCGCGAGCGCTACAGCGGGGCGGGCAAGGCGATTGTCGCCGCGCTGGCCATGACGGCGCTGTGGTGCCTTGCCGTGGTGGTCGAGGGCGAACTCAGCCTTGTGGCCCAAGGGCTGCTGGGCCTGCGCAACCTGTCCTATCTGTGGGCCATCTATGCGATGTTTGCCAGCGACGGGCGCCATACCAGCCTGACCGAGGTGGGGCCGGTGGTGGCCGCCTTGTGCCTTGTCGACATTCTGGTGCCCACGGTGCAGTTCATCGAGCATCGCATCAATCCGGCGCTGCTTAACGAGGTCGAGCTTTATCAGTTGAACATCATGCTGGCGATGCTGGGCGTGGTGGGCTCGCTGGTGCTGGTGCACAATCTCTATGCCAGCGCGTCCAGCACCGGGCGACATATGCTGCGCTGGCCTGCGCTGCTGCTGGCGGCGGTGTGGGTGTTTGAACTCAACCTCTATACGGTGGCCTATCTGGCCAAACATTGGCCTGTCGAGCTGGCCTCGCTGCATGGGCTGCTGGACGTGGGCTTTGCGGGCATTCTGGCGCTGGGCGCGGCCAAGGGGCGCGAGACCCTGCGGTTGAAGCCTTCGCGCACGGTGACGTTCCAGTCGATCTCGCTGATCGTGATCGGCCTCTATTTCGTGGGTATGATCGCGATTGCGCGCTGGCTGGCCAGTGCGGGGGGCGAGCTTGGCCGCTGGTGGCAGTTCAGTTTCCTGATCGCGGCGATTTCGGCCGCCGCGCTGTTGCTGCCCTCGCGGCGGATGCGCGGGTGGATGCGGGTGATGTTCACCAAGCATTTCTTCAAGCACCGCTATGAATATCGCGAGGAATGGCTGCGCTTTGCGCGCACCATCGGCGGGCAGGGGCGCGACGCCGCCCCGCTGCACCAGCGCGCCGTGCAGGCGATGGCCGATATTACCGACAGCCCGGCGGGCCTGTTGCTGACGCCTGATGACACCGGCGAGATGGTGCTGGCCGCGCGCTGGCAATGGCCGACCGTCGATGTTCCCGCGCAGGCATTGGGTCTGGCCGCCGCGCATTTTCTGGCCGCCAGCGACCATATCGTCGATCTGGACACGGTGCGCGCCAATGGGGATGCCGATATTGCCATCCCCGAATGGCTGCGCGAGGAAAGCCGCGCATGGGCCGTGGTGCCCCTGCAGCACAACGGGCGGCTGGTGGGGTCGGTGATCCTTGCCCGCCCGCCCCAGGACCGCAAGCTGGACTGGGAAGACTTTGACCTGCTGCGCGTGGTGGCCCAGCAGATCGGCACCTATCTGGCCGAGCATCAGGGGCAGCAGGCGCTGGCCGAGGCGGCGCGCTTTGATGAATTCCACCGCCGTATCGCCTTTGTCATGCATGACATCAAGAACCTGTCGAGCCAGCTTTCCCTCTTGGCCCGCAATGCTGAACGTCATGCCGAAAACCCCGATTTCCGAGCCGACATGCTGGTGACTTTGCGCAATTCGGCCGACAAGCTCAACCATCTGGTCGCCCGCCTTTCCCGCTATGGCACCAGCGCGGGGGACAAGGCCGAGCCGGTCGAGGTGGGCGCTCTGGCGCGGCAATTGGCCGAAACCTTCCGCGTGCGCCACAATGTTCAGGTGATCGAGCGTGACGCCTGCACCATTGCGGGCCAGAGCCACAGTATCGAGCAGGTGCTGACCCATCTGATCCAGAATGCGGTGGACGCCAGCGCGCCCGACATGCCGGTCTTTGTCTCGATTGCGGGCGATGGCCTGTATGGGCGGATCGAGATTGTCGATTCAGGGCACGGCATGGCCCCTGAATTTGTCCGCAACCGCCTGTTCAAGCCTTTCGATTCCTCCAAACCGGGCGGCTTTGGCATTGGCGCCTATGAGGCGCGCGAACTGGTGCGCGCGATGCACGGGCGGCTGGATGTGGAAAGCCGCGAGGGGATCGGCACCCGCTTTATCGTCCGCCTGCCTTTGGCCAGCGCGGCGGAAATTCTGAAGACCATGGATAATGATCAAAAGGTTGCCTGAAATGAGTGAGACGCGGCCCAAACTGCTCGTGATCGAGGATGATCCGGGGCTCCAGGCTCAGCTCAAATGGGCCTATGAGGATTTCGAGGTGATCGTGGCCGGGGATCGCGCCAGCGCCATGGCCGCGCTGCGCAGCGAGGAGCCGGCGGTCGTCACGCTCGACCTTGGCCTGCCGCCCGATCCGGACGGCACCAGCGAGGGCTTTGCCTTGCTGGACGAGATCATGGGCTTGAAGCCCGACACCAAGGTGATCGTGGCCAGCGGGCATGGCGCGCGTGAAAGCGCCTTGCAGGCCATCGAGCGCGGGGCCTATGATTTCTATCAGAAGCCGATGGATTTCGATGAAATGGCGCTGATTGCGGCCCGCGCCTATCGGCTGTACCGGCTGGAGGCGGAGAACCGCGCCTTGGCCGTGCGGGCGGGCAAGGACAATCGCGTGTTGGGCACGATGATCACCGCCGCGCCCGAAATGCTGCGCGTCGCGCGCACGATAGAGCGGGTGGCGGGCACCAATGTTTCGGTCATGCTGCTGGGCGCCAGCGGCACGGGCAAGGAATTGCTGGCGCGCGGATTGCATGAGGCCAGCGGGCGGGCAGGGGCTTTTGTCGCGATCAATTGCGCGGCGATCCCGGAAAACCTGCTGGAATCGGAACTCTTCGGCCATGAAAAGGGCGCGTTTACCGGCGCGGTCAAAACCACCGAGGGCAAGATCGAGCAGGCCCATGGCGGCACGCTGTTCCTTGACGAGGTGGGCGATATTCCCTTCGCGCTGCAGGTCAAATTGCTGCGTTTCCTGCAGGAGCGGGTGATCGAGCGGATCGGCGGGCGGCGTTCGATTGCGGTCGATACGCGCATCGTCTGCGCCACGCATCAAAACCTTGAGGCGATGATCGCCGATGGCCGTTTCCGCGAGGATCTGTGGTATCGGCTGGCCGAAATCGTGGTCAAAATCCCCTCGCTGGCCGAGCGGCCGGGCGATGCGGCGCTGCTGGCGCGGGCGTTTCTGGCGCGTTTTGCCAAGGAGATGAACCCGGCGGTCAAGGGCTTTGCCCCTGATGCTCTGGCCGCGATGGATGCGTGGGGATGGCCGGGCAATGTGCGCGAGTTGGAAAACCGGGTGAAGCGCGCCGTCATCATGGCCGATGGCAAGCTGGTCCATGCGGGCGATCTCGATCTGGACGCGCCGGGGGGCGAGGAGGACCTGCCGCTCAACCTGAAATCTGCGCGGGAGATTACCGACCGGCGGGTGATCCGTCAGGCACTGGCGCGCAGCGAGGGCAATATTTCCTCAACCGCCAAGCTGCTGGGGATCAGCCGCCCGACGCTTTACGATTTGCTCAAGCAATATGACTTGCAGCACTGATAGCGCTATCAAGTCCGATGTACCAATAAGTACAATTCTTGAAGAAGCGCCCATCGTGCTGAAATGAAAAAGGGCGGCTCGAAAGCCGCCCTTCCCCTCCCTTTTTTTCTTCCAACGCCCGATTTGCACAGAAAGGCCGGGGCTTCAATGGGGCGTATATGGCATTTTTATGAATAGCTGTTCATTGTGGCAAACGAACCACACTGGCACCCCGTGCCGCCTTACGCCGCCTCGCGTCGATTTTCCCGGACAGAGGCCCACAGCGCCGCCCCGATCAGTACCGCGCCGATCAGACCCGTCACCGTTTCGGGGATTTCCATCAGTGCCGAACCCAGCATGATCGCCGCCAGCGCAATGATCGCCCAGAAGGCGCCATGCTCAAGGAAGGCATATTCCGACAGCGTGCCCTGCTCGACCAGCAGCACGGTCAATGAACGCACAAAGATCGCGCCGATCGACAGGCCCAGAGCGATGATCACCATATTGTTTGACAGGGCAAAAGCGCCGATCACGCCATCAAGGCTGAAGGAGGAATCCAGCACGTTGAGATAGAGAAAGCCGCCCAACCCCGAACGCACCGCCGTGCCCGCCAGCGCGCGCGCCGCCTCGCGGCTTTCCAGGAAATGGCCCAGCGCCTCAACCGCGATGAACGTCACAATGCCGAACACGCCCGAGACCAGCAGGGTATAGGCCTCATCCCCCGGCAGCCAGCGCCCGATCAGCACCAGCGCCAGCAAAAGCAGCGCAACCTCGCCCGCCTTGATCGAGCCGACCAGCTTCAGCCGCACCTCGACCCAGCGCAGCCAGTGTGTTTCCTTGTCCGGGTCGATGAAGAAGCCGAGGCCCACCATCGCCAGAAACGCCCCGCCAAAGCCCGCAATCGGGATATGGGCATGGCGCATGATCGCCTCATATTGCGCCGGTTCATTGAGCGAAAGATGCACCGCCTCGACCGGACCCAGCCCGGCGGTAAAGCCCACGATCAGCAGCGGAAAGGCCACACGCGTGCCAAACACCGCAAACAGCATGCCCCATGTCAGGAAGCGTTTGCGCCAGATCGCATCCATATCCTTCAGCACAGCGGCATTGACCACCGCATTGTCAAAGGACAGCGACACTTCCAGCACGGCCAGAACGAGGACGATCCAGATCATCCCGCCCACGGCCGAAATCGACCCCGTATCATGCCAGCCATAGGCGGCGGCCAGCGCCAGACAGACGGCGGAAAAAATCAGCGAGCCGCCGAAATGCCTCAAAAATTGCGTCACTTGGAAAATACTCCGCCGGGTCAGGCTTTGGGCTGATAGGTCTGTTCGATGCCGGGGAAGCTGCGGCTGCGCACCTCGGCGGCATAGTCGGCGGCCGCCTCAGAGATCAGGCCCGCCACATCGGCATAGCGTTTGACGAAACGCGGCACGCGCTCAAACATGCCCAGCATGTCCTCGGTGACCAGTACCTGTCCGTCGCATTGCGCCGAGCCGCCGATGCCGATGGTGGGGCAGGCCACCGCCTTGGTGATAGCCACGGCCAAAGGTTCGACCACGCCTTCCACGACGATGCCAAAGGCCCCGGCCTTGTCCAGAGCGCGCGCATCGCCCAGAATCTTTTCCGCCTCGGCCTCGCTACGCCCGCGTGCGCCATAGCCGCCCAACTGGTTCACCGCCTGCGGCGTCAGGCCGATATGGCCCATCACCGGAATGCCGCGCTGAGAGAGAAAGGCCACGGTTTCGGCCATCGCCGCGCCGCCTTCCAGCTTTACCCCCGCGCATCCCGTTTCGCGCAAAACCCGCGCGGCGGTTTCAAATGCCTGCTGGGGCGAGGCTTCATAGGTGCCGAAGGGCAGATCGACGATGACGGCGGAATGCCAACTGCCGCGCACCACTGCGGCGCCATGGGCCACCATCATGTCCAGCGTGACGGGCAGCGACGAGGGCAGGCCATAGATCACCTGACCCAGCGAATCGCCCACCAGCAGCAGGTCGCAATGCGCATCCAGCAATTGCGCCTGACGCGCGGTATAGGCGGTCAGCATCACCACAGGCTCTGCGGTCACGCCGTCCTTCTTGCGCTGTCGGATGGCCGGAATGGTCAGCCGGCGCATCGGCGTGGGGGTGGGGTTGGCGCGGCTGGTGGCCGTATCGATCTGAAAGGTCGTAGACATAAGGGCGCTTCTAGCCCGGCGCGGGGCATGGGGTAAAGCGCCATCGGTACGCGCCATCAATGCGTGACTCTGGCGCCGCGACAAGGCAAGATGGATAATCCACCGGTGGACTACGCATAATCCGCCCTTGCGAATGTTGCGCGATCCGTTAATTTTCTTGCCCATTGCTTATTGCGTTCAGGGGAACTGCATGTTCGGTCGCGTCAAGCCGTTGGATGCCATATTGGCCACGGCTGAGAAAAAATCACTTCATCGCTCTCTGGGCGCCTTTCAATTGACCATGCTCGGCGTGGGCGCGGTGATCGGGACGGGTATTTTCGTTCTGACGGCCGAGGCCGCGCAAAAGGCGGGGCCGGGCATGATGCTCAGCTTCATTATCGCCGGTTTTGTCTGCGCCGTGGCCGCTCTGTGCTATGCCGAAATGTCCAGCATGGTGCCGGTGTCGGGCTCTGCCTACACCTATTCCTATGCGGTGATGGGCGAGTTGGTGGCATGGATGGTGGGCTGGGCGCTCATTCTGGAATATGCCATTGCGGCGGGTGCCGTGTCGGTCGGCTGGTCGGGCTATATGATCGGCTTTGTGCAAAATACCTTCCATATTACGGTTCCCCTCGAACTGGTGCGGGGACCATTCGATGGGGGCATCATCAATCTTCCCGCGATGCTGATCGCGGCGATCATCACCGGGCTGCTGGTGCTGGGCACCAAGGAGAGCGCGACGGTGAATGCCGCGCTGGTGGCGATCAAGATCGTTGCCCTTTCCATGTTTATCGCGCTGACGCTGCCGGTTATCAAATCGGGCAATTTCAAGCCTTTTGCTCCGCTTGGCTTTACCGGTATTTCGGGGGCCGCCGCCTCGATCTTCTTTGCCTATGTCGGCTTTGACGCGGTTTCGACCGCGGCCGAGGAAACCAAGAACCCCCAGCGCAACATGCCGATCGGCCTGATCGGCAGCCTTGCCATCTGCACCATCTTCTACATGTTGGTGGCCGCAGGCGTGATCGGCACCGTGGGCGCACAGCCCGTTTTCGGCGCGCATGGCGAAGTGCTCTCGCCCGGTACGGCCGCGCTGTCGGACGCCTGCAAGGCGCTCAATGAAAACGCCGTGGTGTGCTCCAAGGAAGCCCTGGCCTGGACGCTGCGCCAGGTGGGCCATCCCTTCGTCGGCTGGCTGGTGGGCGCAGCGGCCATTCTGGCGCTGCCCTCGGTGATCCTGATGATGATGTTCGGCCAGACCCGCATCTTCTTCGTGATGAGCCGTGACGGGTTGCTGCCCGAATTCTTCTCCAAGGTTCATCCCAAGTTCCATACGCCCCATGTCATCACCGTGCTGACGGGCGTGTTCGTGGCGCTGTTTGCCGCTTTCTTCCCGGTGGGCCTGCTGGCCGACGTGTCGAATTCGGGCACCCTGTTCGCCTTTGGCGCGGTGTCGGTGGCGGTGATGGTGCTGCGCCGGACCGATCCCAATCGTCATCGTCCGTTCCGCACGCCGGGCGTCAACATCGTGGCGCCCATCTCGATCGCGGGCTGCATCTATCTCTTCATCAGCCTGTCGAAGGCCACGATCAGCCTGTTCCTTGGCTGGGGCGTGGTCGGGCTCTTCGTCTATTACTTCTACAGCCGCAGCCGCAGCCATGTCGGCCGTGGTCTGGTTGAGGTGCATGAGGACGACAGCGATGCGCCGGATCTGCCGGTGCCGCCGATGCCGGGCGCATGATATAAAAAAGGGCGGCCCTTTTGGAGCCGCCCTTTTTTGTTCAGGGTTTGGCGGGGTTCAGACCGCTTCGAGAGCGTAGCCTGCCGAACGCACAGTGCGGACCGGGTCCACCGCGCCTTCCAATTCGATGCCCTTGCGCAGGCGGCGGATGTGGACGTCCACGGTCCGCAATTCAATATCGCTGTCCGTGCCCCACACCGCGTCGAGCAATTGCCCGCGCGAGAAGACACGGCCGGGATGCTCCATGAAGAATTTGAGCAGGCGGAACTCGGTCGGCCCCAGCGCGAGAATCGTGCCCTTGCGCGTCACCTTATGCGCGGTGGCGTCCAGCGTCAGGTCGCCCACGGTGATCTGTTCACCCGCCAGCGCCGGGCGGATGCGGCGCATGATGGCCGAAACACGCGCGATCAGTTCGCGGGGGCTGAAGGGCTTGGTGATGTAATCATCGGCCCCGGTTTCAAGGCCGCGGATCATATCGTCCTCGGCCCCGCGCGCGGTCAGCATGATGATGGGCACATGGGCGGTGGCCTTGTCACGGCGCAGGCGGCGGCAGACCTCGATCCCGCTGGTGCCCTCGATCATCCAGTCGAGCAGGACCAGATCGGGCGCCTCCTCGGCGGCCAGCAACAGCGCCTCGTCGCCATCGGGCGTGGACAGGACCGTATAGCCCTCGGCCTGAAAACGGAATTCCAGCAGTTCCGCCAGCGCCGGGTCATCTTCTACCAGCAAGAGCCGGGGTTGTTTCATGGGTGCCCCCTGTTAACGTTCAGTTTTCCGGCCGTTCCAGCCGGTCGCCCACATATTCGGCGGTGGCCGCGTAATAGACCTGTTCGGCAATATTGGTGGCGTGGTCGCCAATCCGCTCAATGTTGCGCGCGATGAACAGCAGATGCGCGGCCGAGGTGATGGTGGAGGGATTCTCCATCATGAACGAGACCATGTTGCGGAAAATGCTGTCATAAAAGGCATCGACCCGCGCATCGCGCTCGATCACGTCCACCGCCAGCGCGGGATCGCGCGCGGCAAAGGCGGTCAGCACGTCATGCACCATCTCGCCCGCGATTTCGGCCATCGCGGGGATCAGCGTCTGAGGTTCGGAATTCAGCCGCCCCTCGATCCGCGACACGCGTTTGGCGATGTTCTTGGCATAATCGCCGATGCGTTCGAGAATGCCCGCGATCTTCAGGGCGGCCAGCACTTCGCGCAGGTCGTCGGCCATGGGCGCGCGCAGGGCGATGATCTTGACCGCAAGCCGGTCGACCTCGGCCTCAAGCCGGTCGATCTTCTTGTCGCGCTCGATCACCTGCGCGGCCAGTTCCTGCGAGCGCTTCGTCAGCGCTTCGACGGCTTCGCCAATCGCCAGTTCGGCCAGACCGCCCATTTCGGCGATCAGCCCACGCAGCGTGGTGATTTCCTCGTCAAAGGCTTTGACCGTATGTTCTGCCACTGGACGCAATTCCCTGTTCAAGCTGTGATGGAATGATCGTCACATACATGTCACAAAAGGCAACATCCATGTCCGTTCCAACCAGCCTTGAAAGCGCCATGCATCGCTTTCATGACAGGACTATGACGAACTTGTGACTTTTTGTTCTTTGGCCGGGATCAACGGCAGGCGCACGGAAACCTTGGTGCCCACGCCCACCTTGCTGGTAATGTCCAGCTTGCCGCGATGGCGTTCGACCACATGTTTGACAATCGCAAGACCAAGCCCGGTGCCGCCCGCCGCCCGGCTGCGGCCCGGATCGGTGCGATAAAAGCGCCGGGTCAGATGTGGCAGATGGTCGGCCGAGATGCCCGCGCCCCGGTCTGTGACCAGAAATTCGGCCATGCCGCGCGGCGCATGGGTCAGCGCGACCGTCACCGGTTGATCCGCGTCGCCATATTTCAACGCATTGTCGATCAGATTGCGCAGGACCTGCTCGATCTGCTTCACATCGCCGGCGACCTCGAACGGCTCATCGGGCTTGACGAATTCGACGCGGGCTGGATTGCCCGGCGGCGGCGCAAATTCGCCCACCACCCGTGCGGCCAGCGGCGCAAGGTCGATCTGCGAGGTGGGCGCGTCATGCTTTTCCGCCTCAAGCTGCGACAGGGACATGAGATCATTGAGCAGCGCCTGCATCCGCCGCGCCTCACGCAATACCGTGCCCAGAAAGCGCTGCATCACCGCGCCATCCATCTTGCCTACGCTCTCGCTGATCGTTTCGACATAGCCGATGACCGAAGAGAGGGGGGTGCGCAATTCATGGCTGGCATTGGCGACGAAATCGGTGTGGGCGCGGCTGATATCGGCCTCGGCGGTCAGGTCGCGCGCCTCGATCACCCACAGGCCGGGATAGACCGGGCGGCGCGTCAATTGCCACAGGCTGCCGCTGCGGGTCAGGCCTCGGATGCTGGCGGTGGCGGTTTCATCATCGGCGCTGTCCAGAAGGCGGATCGCATCGGGATGGCGCAGCGCAATGCGCGGGTCCTGCCCCAGAATATGTTCGCCCAGAGCCGAACGGGCAGCCGCATTGGCGTCGATGATTCGCACCCGGTCCACCAGCATCATCGGCGCGCCCGTGCCCTCAAGCGCCGAAATCAGCGCGCGCCGCACCATATGGCCCTGTTCAAGCTGTTGCTGGCGGGCATTGCCCTCGATTTCGCGCGGGGCGTCGGGTTCGGCCTGATCGCTGCACCACCACCACACAGCCAGCAGCGAAAAGGTCCAGAACGCCCCGGTCAGAGCCACCATCAGCAAGCCTGCTCCATCCAGATAGAGCAGCAAAAACGTCAGGAATTCGAGGATGATGGCAGGCCAGGGTAGCTTGCTGTCGCGCATTGCTCGGATCGTCCATTCCTTGGCGCCTGCATCAGGCCAGACGCTCGCCATCAGCGCATGGGGAAGGCGTATGACAGTTTTATGAAACCGCCAAGCATTGAGCGCAAGAATAGCGCGAAACATCAAGCCGGTGGCAAATTCTCTCGGCACAGGGGCGGGATGGGATGGCGGTGTCCATGGGCGCGGCTCTCTGCGCCTGACGCCTCATTGTTCGCAAGGCGGCGCTGCCCCGGCATTTCGCCCTGTTGCGCAGGCTCGGCGCGGGTGAAGGCCGGTCATCGCCTCGGGCAAAGGCGGCCGTGGCATCAGGAAAGAAGATGGCCATCAAATCTCCGGCAATGGTCAGGCAGGCGGCGGGCGCGTAGGCTGGATGTTTGCGGTTTATAAAAAATATTAATTTTTGAACAATTTGTAATGACTCTATTCTATACGCATAATACCATAGTCCCGCACAGCAAAGACAGGGGCAACTGGTGATCCAGAACAGTAATGGCCGTCGCTCGTATCGAGCGGCGCTTTTCGTCGCGAGTATCAGCCTTGCCGCTCTGGCCGTGGGCGCCCCGGTTCGGGCGTGGGCGGAATGTTCGCCCAGTCCGAACCCGCAGCTCACGGATATCACCTGCACCGGCACCACCACCAATGGCGTAACCCTCACCGCCTACTATGCCCCGCTGACCGTGGTCAGCGATGCCACGGTGACGAATACGGGCGCCTCGGCCATTACCGTGGCGATCCCGTCGCCCAATGGGTACTATTCACGCAATGCCGTCATTACCGTGAACGGCATCGTGACCGCCTATGGCGCGCCGGGCATCACCGTGAGCTCGGGCACGACCTTGGTCAGCACCTACGATTTCAGCGGCACCTATGCCTCGATCAGCGTCGCCCCGACAGGCATCGTTTCGGGCACCACCGGCATTGCCCTGACGCAGAGCCCCGGACCCTATTCGATCTATTCCCCCACCAGAGTAATGGTTTACAACGAAGGGACGATCAGCGGCACGAGCGGCGTGGCCATTTCCACCAGCGGCAATTATGCGAGGCTGGATTCAATCATCAACACCGGCACCGGGACGATCGGCGCCATTGCGGCCCGTTTCGGCCAGATCCATAACAGCGGCACAATCGAAGGCGGCAGCCTCTCCGCGATCAGCCAGGGCAACGTCGACAGCAATTATCTGATCTCCAATAATTCCATCATCCATTCCGCCAGCAACGCCGCCACGATCAGCATCGCCTCTGCGCAGTCCGCCTCTTTGAGCAACACGATCATCAATTCGCACGTGATCGCCAATGACGGCGCGGGCGGCGCGATTTACTCCGGCAACTATCTGACCATCGAAAACGATGCCGGCGCAACCATCGCCAGCAAGGGCGCGGCCACCATTGCCAACGGCTCCTCCCTGGCGTTGAACAACCTGGGGCTCATCACCAATACCGGCGGCGGAATGGGCATCATCGGCTCCAATGTGTCGATCAACAATTATTTCCTGGGCACCATCAATGCTTTGCCCGGTGCCGATGCGATCTCGGTCTCGGGCAAATTGACGCTGTTGAACACCGGCACGATCAACGGCAATATCGTGACCACATTGGGCATGGACGGCGCGATGCTGGACTCCTCGGCCGGCACGATCAACGGCAATGTCCTATTGGGCCCCGCGGACGATACGGTAGTCGCCAATTACGTGAATGGCGCATTGGTGACCGGGATCAACGGCACGCTGGACGGCGGCGGCGGCACGAATTTGCTGCAGATTAATTTCCTGAAAAATGCCGAACTGTCGAATGCTCTGACGCTGCCCACGAATTTTTTCGTGATGAATGCCAATGTGGCTTCGGGCGCAACGGTCACCCTGGGGCAGGGCTTTACCGCCTATAATGGTCTGGGCATCAATGGCGCGGGTTCGCTGGTGAACAAGACAACGCTGTTCGGCACGATCCAGATCGGCGCGCAGGGCTCCAGCCTGGCCTCTTTCGTCAACGATGGCACGATCATAGCCAACGGCACCGGCGTCTATGACCAGAACGGCAAGAGCCTGAGCAACACCGGCGCGATCCTCTCGCTGGGCGGAACGGGGCTGGTGCTGACCGAAACCAACGGCACCCCCAATACCAACAACACCAACAGCGGCGCCATCACCGGCTCCACGGTCGGGGCCAGTCTCTTTGCCTCTTCGCTGGTCAACACCGGGACGATCAGCGGCGCGACCGGTGTGCTGCTCGATATGAATTCGTTCATCGACAATCGTGAGGGCGGCCTGATCATGGGCTCCACCGCCGCGATATCCAGTCTTTCCACCTCCGCTCTGGTGTCGGTGGCCAATGCGGGCACGATCAACGGCAATGTCAATCTTCTCTCGCCTGCGCCGTCCTATTACGGCTCCTACAACAAATATTGGGCCAAGATGGGCGGCATGCTCTACGGCAACCTCACGCTGGGTTCGGGAGACGCGTTGATCACCACCATTTCGGGCAGCGGCACCAGTGGCTATGCCGGGATCAACGGCACGGTCAGCGCGTCCAATTCGGTGCTGCGCTATGACGTGACCGGCAATGAAAGCGCGACGCTGGCCATGCGAAGCGGTTTCACCAGCCTTGGCTATCAGGTCGCGGGCGGCGCGGCGCTGACGCTGAACACGAACGGCGCCTTCGGCTCCACGGTCAATCTGGCGGGGCAGGGCAATGTGGTGCTCAACGGCACGATTGCCGCCACCAACGCGGTGGCGATACAGGAGGCCGCCGTCATGCAGCCCGGCATGACCACCCTTCCGACGGCGCTGACCATAACGAATAATGGCGCGCTCTCGATGACGCTGCAAAACAGTCCGTACTGGCCCGGATATGGGTCTGTTTTCCTGCAATCGAGCAATGTCATCAATAATGGCAAGATAAGTTTCACCGATCTCAACAACAGCGCCACCATAATAGCGGCGGTGTATACGGGCGGCGGCGTGACCAATAACGGCACGATCACCTCGAATGTCGGCTATGGGGTGCGCGCCTCCACACTTACGAACAACGGGACCATCACCGCAGGCAATTCGGCGGTCGTCATCGGCACCAATACCGTCAACACCACCGCCTCCATCACCAACAGCGGCACGTTGACCAGCACCGCAAGCGCGGCCATCACCAACGACAGCAGTTACAGCCCATATTACACGCTGACCAATCTGGCGGGCGGTACGATCACCGGCTTCGGCGATGCGATCCGCACCGCAGGGGGCACGATCATCAATTCGGGCACGATCAACGGCAACGTCAATCTGAACTATTGGGCGTCCAGCTTTTACAACATGCCCGGATTTTATGTTGCCAAGGGCGGCACGATCAACGGCAATCTGAACTTTGGCAACGCCGATGACTATCTGGTGGAGACCGGATCGGGTTTCGGCGTGACGGGCACGATCAACGGCGGGGCAGGCGTCAACTGGATCGGCCATCAGCGCAGCGGGACGGCCACGGTGTCGCTGGGCGGCGCGCTGCTTCCCGGCTTCACCAACGAATTCACACTGGCCTCAGGCGCTTCCTCGCAGGTCACGATCACCGGGCCGTCGGGCTATACGGACACTATCTATGTCGGCGGCGACGGCGCGATCATCAATCAGTTGGCCACGACCGGCATGGTTTCCTCGTTCAACTTTTCCGCGCCCACTTTTCCGCGCGCTCTGGACGGATTTCTCGGCAGCTTCTCCAATCGGGCCGATGTGGGCCGCCTGTTCCTGCTGACCTCCGCCTTCGACAATTCGGCCACTATCGGCACGGTCTATCGGGCGGAGAGCAACCTCACCCTGTTTACGAACAACGGTTTTTCATTCAGCAACAGCGGCACCATTCTCAATTCCGGCGGCGCCTCGTCCGTGTTTTTGCGCGGCACGACCGTGGGCAACAGCATCATCGCCAACAGCGGCACAATCATTGGCGGGATCGACCTTTCGATGACCGGCGCGGCGGGCTCCACCCTTGCGATCAACAATTCGGGCACGATCAACGGCTATGTGCGATACAGCAACGGGTTCGACCCTGTAACAAACGCCTTCATTCAGGTGATCACCAACAATGCCATGCTGATTTCGCTTTTGGACCAACAGCGGTTCAGCCTTGCCAACAGCGGCACGATCACGGGCGACATCATTCTTAATGGCGGGGACATGTCGGTCGTCAACACCGGCATGATCCGGGGCAGCCTGGCCACCGGGGCGGGCAATGACGCCATCGCCATGAACGGCGCGTTTTCCGGCAGCATCAATGGCGGCGCGGGCATCAACACGCTCTCGGTCAATGGCGGTTCGCAGGCGGCCCCCGTCGCCTTCGCCTCGGTGAGCAACATTGCCTCGATGACCCAGACGGGCGGCTTTGCCACGGTCTCGGGCATCGGCAGCTTTGGCAGCGTGATGATGACGGGCGGGCGGCTGGTGGGGCTGGCCGGATCGGTGATGAATGCGGACAGCTTTACTGTGGGGGGCAACGCCACTTTCGGTTCGGCGGGCGCGGTCAACGGCAATGTCGTGGTCAACGGCACGCTGAGCCCCGGCGCTTCGCCCGGCACCATGACAGTGAACGGCAATGTGACGCTGAACGGGGGATCGACTTCGCTGTTCGAAATTACGCCCACGGTTTCGGACAAGCTGATCGTCAACGGCAGGCTGACGATCCTGCCGGGCAGCACTTTGCAGATCGCCGCCTCTGCCCCGGTAAAGGTGGGCACAACGCTCAACCTGATCAGCGCGAGCGGGGGTGTTACAGGAACCTATGACACGGTGACGGGCATCACCGGGGCGGTTCGCAAACTGGCCAATGGCGATATGGGGCTGTTGGTGCAATTTGCCAATCCGGTCAATTATACGCCGCAGGTCCGCAATGCGATTGCCTATGTCAACAATGCCATGGCTGCGAACAGCGCTCCGGCGGCCTTGTTCCCGGCGCTTTCGGCGCTTCAGGACGGCAATGCCGCGCCGATCGCCTCGGCCTTTGCGCAATTGACGCCCGAACCTTATGCCGACGCCATGCAGATCGGCGCAGAAACCGCCCTGTCGCAGGCGGCGGCCTCGCGCTCCATGGGTGAGGGCGAGGTGAACGGGACGCCGCATCTCTTCGGCTTTGGCCAGATGCTGGGCAGCCTGCGCCAGTTCTCCGGCAATCAGGCGCAAGGCGTGAGCTCGGCCACGACCAATGGCTTTGGCGTGCTGGGCGGACTGGGCGTTGCCGGGGGCAATTATGCCGCTTCGGTCTATATGGGCTGGATGGATCAGGATCAGTCGGTCGCGATGCTGGGCGCTTCAACCAAGGCGCGCGGGGTGATCGGCGGTGTGGCGGCGCGCTTTGGCGAAATCACCCGGCTCACCCTTTCGGCCAATTACGACAGTGCCTATGCCAAGACCCGCCGTTATGTGCCCGGCGCCGGGACGATCATGAGCAGCTATTTGCTGCCAAGCTGGTCTTTCGACGCCTCGATCAGCCATGCGGTGCCTCTGGGCGGGGGATGGGTCGTTCGCCCGCAGATCGGCACGACATGGGTCATTACCAAGCGCGGCGCGATTGATGAGGTCAGCCCTCATCCCTTTGCCCTGTCTGTAAACGCGGCGAGGATGGTGCAGGGCTTTGTCGATGCGGGGCTGAGTTTCGAAACGGCGCCCGATGCGGCCGGGCCTTGGCGGCGCTTCCTGACACTGGGCGCGCGCTATCGGGCCGAGGGCGGCCAGGCCGATACCACGGCGGGGCTGGCGGGCTATACGCCCGGTCTGACGGCGCTGGGCGTGGGTCGCAACCGGCTGGATGTCACCATGGCGGCGGGCGTCGAATACAGGCTGACGCCGGGCGCCAGCTTTTTCCTTAAGGCCACGGGCGAGCTGGGCGTTGCGGGCAAGCGCGAAAGCGTAACGGGCGGGGTGCGTTTCCGGCTGTGACCGATAGCTATGGGGAGAGCTTTATGCTCTTCCCATCATCGCAGGATGCGCCCGGCCTGACCTCGCAAGGGTGCCTTGGCGCGGGCTGCGCAGGTGCTGCATGGATGGAGAGAATGGTGACCCCTACGAGAATCGAACTCGTGTTTCAGCCGTGAGAGGGCCGCGTCCTGACCGCTAGACGAAGGGGCCAACCTCGGCTTGCGCCTTGGTGAGGCCGCGCATTTATGGAGAGGGGGCCGGTTGGTCAAGTCACAAAACGCGTTACTATCGGAAAAAACGCAAAAATTATCATAAATCTTGAAATATCAGCGCTTTGATTGTTAACCGGCCCATGCCGCATCATCGACATGCAATTCGGCGGCCCGACGCGGCCCCCAATCGTCGATTCGTGCCCGCCCGGCCAGCCACAGCTTGCGCCCATGATCGCCATGGATCAGCGTCTGGCCCATTTCGGTCTGGGCCGCGCGAAAGGCCATCGCCTTGAAACTGGCGCCATCTTCGCCCCGCACGATCATGCGCAGGTGGTCCGCACCCACCACATCGGCCTTGACCACGCGCACCGGCCCCACCGCCACGCGCGGCCCCGGCCATCCCATGCCATAGGGACCCGCGCTCTCCAGCAGTTCGACCAGTTCGGGCTGCAGTCCGCGCGGCGCCACGGCCAGATCGAGCAGCAGCGATTGCGCCCCCTGCGCCCGCCCGACATCGCCCGCCAGACGGTCGTCCAGCCACTGCGCAAAATCGTCCAGCCGGTCCTGCGCCACGGTCAGGCCCGCCGCCATCGCATGGCCGCCGCCCGCCACCAGATAGCCCAGTTCACGCGCACCAATGATCGCCGCGCCCAGATCGACGCCCGAAATCGAGCGGCCCGATCCCTTGCCATATCCGCCATTGGGGCCATCATCATCCATGGCGATCACCAGCGTGGGCTTGCCGGTCTTTTCCTTGATCCGGCCCGCCACGATGCCGATCACGCCGGGATGCCATCCCTTGCCCGAGACCACGACCACGCTGCGGTTGCCCTGCCGCTCCACCTGCGCCTCAGCGGCCTCCTGCACGGCCATTTCAATGGCGCGGCGCTCTTCGTTCAACCGCGAGAGCTGGGCGGCGATCTCGCGCGCCTCCTCGGCGTCCTGCGTGGTCAGCAGGCGCACGCCCAGCGTGGCCTCGCCCACGCGGCCGCCCGCATTCACGCGCGGCCCCAGAGCAAAGCCGAGATCCGTGGCCGTAGGCGCGCGGTTCAACCGGCTTGCATCGATCAGCGCGGCCATGCCGATATTCTCGCGCCGCGCCATCACCTTCAACCCCTGCGCCACCAGCGCCCGGTTCAGCCCATGCAGCGCGGCCACATCGGCCACCGTGCCCAGCGCGACGAGATCGAGCAGGGCGAACAGATCCGGCTCCGCCCGCCCGGCAAACCATCCCCGCCCGCGCAGCACCCGCACCAGCGCCACGCCCAGCAAAAAGGCCACGCCGACCGCCGCCAGATGGCCATGCGCCGCGCCAATGTCGCTTTCATCCAACCGGTTGGGGTTTACCAGTGCCAGCGCCTGCGGCAATTCGGCGCTGCATTTGTGGTGATCGACCACGATCACCTCCACGCCCGCCTGCGCCGCCATGGCCAGCGCCTCATGCGCCATGGCCCCGCAATCGACCGTCACGATCAGTGTCGCGCCGTTATCGATGAGCTGACCGATGGCAGTGGGATTGGGGCCGTAGCCTTCGAAGATGCGATCAGGAATATAGATGCTGGCGGTAACGCCGAAATGCGTGAGGAAGCGATAGAGCAGCGCCGACGAGGCGGCGCCGTCGACATCGTAGTCGCCGAAGATCGCGACGGTCTCGCCCTTCTTGATCGCATGCAGGAGACGCCTTGCCGCCTTCTCGCAATCGGTCAGCAGATGCGGGTCCGGCATGAGGCCGCGAATGGTCGGATCGAGAAAGGCCATCGCTTCGTCTTGTCCGACGCCGCGTCCAGCAAGCACGCGGGCGATCAGCTCCGGCAGGCCATGCGTCTGCGCAATGGCGAGCGCCCTGTTCTGTCCGGCCTGATCGAGCCGGGATACCCAGCGATTGCCTGATACCGAGCGCTCGACATTGAGAAACGCCCGCTGAACTGGATCGACCGGTTGCTCCACCATCTCTCCCGGAATTTGAGGGCGGCGTCCTTGCGAGACGCGCCGCCGCTGTCAGCCTATTCTTTCGGCCGCTCGATACGGATGACCTGCGGTTCGCCGACGAGATAGCCTTCGTTCTTGATTGTCGCAACCGCCTTGCGCACAGAATCCTCCGTCGTCGCATGGGTGACGAGGACGATCGTCTGATGATCGGAGGGTGCGAGATGCTGCTTCGAGCGCTGCACGATCGATTCGAGCGAAATATGGTTTTCCGCCATGCGGGTGGCGACGCTTGCAAAGACGCCGGTGCGATCAAGCACGGTCAGGCGGATGAAATAGCCGCCTTCATGGCTCTGCATCTGCGCCTTGCGATAGGGTTCCAGCGCCTTGGCCGGATGGCCGAGCACCGGCACGCGCTGCTCGCCCGGACGGCTCTTGGCGATATCGGCGATGTCGCCGAGCACGGACGATGCGGTCGCATTGCCGCCGGCGCCGGGGCCGACCATCAGCAGTTCGCCGAGAATATCGGATTCGATCGCCACGGCATTGGTGACGCCATCGACCTGGGCGATGACCGAATCGAGCGGCACCATCGTCGGATGCACGCGCTGCTCGATGCCGCTTTCGGTGCGCTGGGCGACGCCGAGCAGCTTGATGCGGTAGCCGAGATCGGCAGCGGCACGGATATCCTCGATCGAGACGTTGGTGATGCCTTCGAGATAGATGTCGTCGGCCGCGATGCGGTTGCCGAAGGCGAGCGTCGTCAGGATGGCGAGCTTGTGAGCGGTATCATTGCCTTCGATGTCGAAGGCCGGATCGGCTTCGGCATAGCCGAGACGCTGTGCTTCCTTGAGGCAATCGGCAAAGGACAGGCCTTCCTTCTCCATCCGGGTCAGGATGTAGTTGCAGGTGCCGTTCATGATGCCGTAGATGCGGGAAATCGTATTGCCGGTCAGGGATTCGCGCAGGGCCTTGATGACCGGAATGCCACCCGCCACCGCGGCTTCGAAACCGAGCTGGGCACCCGACTCCTCGGCGGCCTTGGCGAGGTTGACGCCGTGCCGCGCCAGCAGCGCCTTGTTGGCGGTGACCACCGGCCGGCCGATCTCGAGGGCTGCTTTCACCGCAGCCAGCGCCGGTCCGTCCTCGCCGCCGATCAGCTCGACGAACAGGTCGATGCCATCGGATTTGGCCAGCGCCACGGGATCGTCGAACCATTCGAGATTGCTGGCGTCGATGCCGCGATCGCGGCTGCGCGAGCGGGCGCAGACCGCGGTTACGGTGATCTTGCGGCCAAGCTTGCGGGTCAGCTCCTCGCCGTCCTTCTGGATGATGCGCACCAGCGTCGCGCCGACATTGCCAAGTCCGGCGACACCGATGCGCAGCGGCGCTTCGAG